>Ga0137384_10003897_pt1 | contig 11911 bp, 14 predicted proteins | sample SagtaG_2_FD_104922 | JGI IMG/M metagenome (GOLD analysis project Ga0137384, IMG submission 104922) | Vadose zone soil microbial communities from Sagehorn Ranch, Mendocino, California, USA - Sage2_R_60_16 metaG | ecosystem: Environmental > Terrestrial > Soil > Vadose zone | place: USA... | reverse complement strand
TCGCCGGCCTTCACTTGCCGTTCGAACACCTCTCCCAGCAGCGCGACGGCTTCCTGATTGCGGCTCAAGGACAGACAAAGGTCGGCAGCCAGCTGCCGCATAACGTCGTTTTCCGGATCATCACGCAGCACCTGCAGATACTCCTGCAGAGCCTCAACAGTCTTGCCCTTTTGCAGCAGCTTCTCGGCGCGTTCTACGCGCCGGGTCACCTCGGCTCGGTCTGCACGTCTGGTGATTTCGGACATGAGTAGATGGAATCATGGTTTAAAACTCAATTGCGCCAAGGACACAGCTTCAGCCGTGCCGCCGCCGAGGATGGAGAGGGCCTGGGGCTTTAGCTCCTGAGGCCATTCCGTCCCGGAAGAAGATTGATTTTCAAACCAGTTCCGACCTCTCGATTCTAGGAGCCGCCTCCAGCAGCAGCAATCGGTTAGCGCTCCCGCGCGATTACTAAGGTCACTCTTCCGCCTCGCATTTTGGGCGAACAATGGTTTCTGTTATGTTGCGGCATGCCTCCGGGCGAAATATCGACGGCCCAGTTCACTGCTACCTCGTCGCAGCGAGCCTCGTCTCATGAAGAAGGTCTTCGCCACCAACTGACCGCCGGACAAATGGCCATGGTAGCGGTGGGCGGCTCCATAGGTACCGGACTTCTTTTGGGTTCAGCCGCGGCGCTGGAAGTGGCCGGCCCCGGCGTCATCGGCAGCTACGTCATCGGCGCCTTCATCGCCTGGACTGTCTCCATGGCGCTCGGAGAACTCGCGTGCACGCATCCCTCGGAAGCATCATTCGCAGTTTACGGCGAACTCTATCTGAATGAATATCTGGGTTTTCTCACACGTGCCGGATACTGGGCCGCCATCGCCTTTTCTATCGGAGCCGAACTCGTGGCCTCCGCTACGTATATGACTTACTGGCTTCCCTCTGTGCCAGCGCAACTTTGGGTAGTCCTGTTCTCTGCCGTTCTAATGCTTGTGAACCTGCGCAGCGTTCGCTCCTTTGGACGATTCGAGTTTTGGTTCGCCATGATCAAGTTCGCCACCATTGTGGCCTTCATTCTGGCTGGCACGGCACTGATGCTGAGCGGCCGCATGGTCCCTCAATACACGGCACAAGGAGGCTTCCTGCCCAAAGGTCCGATAGCGCCCTTGCTGGCGGTATTTCTTGCCATCTACGCCTTCGGCGGCGTGGAAATGTTGGCCGTTACCACCGGCGAATCTCGCTCAGCGCAAGAAATTCCCCGCGCCTCGCGCCTCACCTTCTTCATGCTCGCCAGCCTTTACCTCGGGGCGATTACCGTGCTGGCTGGGGTGATGCCCTGGAACCACGCTGGAGTCGCCGAGAGTCCTTTCGTTAGCGTGCTGCGTCTGGCCCGAATCCCGGCCGCTGCCTATGTCATGAATTTCGTGGTCCTGACGGCTGCCCTTTCCGGAGCTAACGCCAAGCTCTACGTCGCCTCCCGCCTGCTGTTTTCTATGGGCCGATCAGGATGGGCTCCCGCACGATTAGGAAAATTGAATGCGGCTGGTTCGCCCCGCCTGGCGCTATTGGTCTCTTCCTATGGAATCGTGAGCGCACTCATCATCGAGTATTGGGCTCCCCAACAAGCCTTTCTCTACATCATGGGAGCGGCATTCTCCGGTCTGATCCTCTCCTGGGTGGTATCGCTCGCCGCGCACGTGAACTTCCGTCGCGGGCTCACCCCGCAGCAAGTAGCCGCTCTACCCATGCGCTCGCCACTCGGAATGGGGGGTTCGATGCTGGGCTTTGTGCTGGTCTCAGCGGCCATCCTCCAGACGCTACGGCAGTCGCGCACCAATCTGGTAAGTGGATTGGTTTTCCTCCTGGGGTTGACCGTGGCCTACTTCTTGCTGAAGCGACATCGGCAATCTTCTTGCTAGCAGTACTTATAAGGATTACACCCGACTGGACGGTGGTCGAGGCATCCGGTCGATTACCATTAACTTCTCCACTTCAGGGTCACGGGTTCTGGAATCGGGTGCTTCATCGCACTGCCGGTACGTTTTGCTTCTAGGTACGCGGCTTTTAATTCGAAATACCATTTGGCAGGCCGGTCGGCGTCGTCGATCAGCATGAGATGAGGATTGTGTTTCAGGCCTTGGGATTGCAGTTCCATCGTGCGCCGGTCCTGCTCGACGAATTTCGCGAACACGAATTTCAGCAGCTCCGGACCGAAGGGCATCCAGCGAAAGAGGTTCCAGGCGGCGACTACATCGATGCGGCAGTGGTTGCGCGTAATCGGAGTCACGGTGGTCAGGCTCGAGAACCAGTATTTCCCCGCTCTGACCGTTTCCGTGCGCAGGTTGGGCAAGGTAAAGTCGATGGTGGTGGTGATGGAGTCAGCATCGGCGTACAAGCGCAGCAATTTGTAAGGCGCAGAGTTCGAACTGGGAGTGTGCGCGCTCATGCGGAAGCCGTTGGGGATGGGCTCGAAATTTTTCCGCTTCTCGTGGATGCTCGCGCGCTTGCGCCACCACCAGGCCTGATGGACAAAGGGTCCGTGGGCCGGGTCCATCAGGCCAATAATGCCGTGGTCGACACTTACCGGCATGTCGGCGGTGAGGTAGGCGAGCTGGTATGTTTCGGTGAACTTCTGGATTTGGGGCGCAGCCGTTGGGGGCTCGCCCTGCTTCGTAAAGCCGGCACCTGCGGCCGGCGGTTCTGGGACGTGGACCCAGATGAACTGATCATGCTCTTCGCAGGCGTAGCTTCCGGCATAAATGCGATCGACTTTCAAAGTCTGCTCCGCGGTCAGGGAGGGAATGAGTTGGCACTGACCGGTGTGGGCGTCGAACCTCCAGCCGTGGTATCCGCACTCCACCTGCTCTCCATCGAATCGCCCGCAATGCAAGGGCATGCCGCGGTGCGGGCAGGCGTCACGCAGGGCGAAGGGCTGTCCCTGACGGTCGCGACCCAGTACGAGAGGGATTTCCAGCAGCATTGCTTTCTGAAGCTGGTTGCGATGAACGCGGTCGGTTGGCAGAGCGCGGTACCAGAAGCCGGTGAGCATGAGCGAATCGGGCATCTGGCGCTGGGGGGATTCGAGTTCAGGCATGGGTGAAATGAACACCTGCGGCCGGTCGCGTCTAACTCGCGGCAACTCGCCGTCCGGCGACGTCGCCATGGGCAGCGTACTACAGCGCGATGCCTAGGCGAAAGACCGGCACTTCGGCCTTGAGTGCCACGTCGAGCCGGGGGTGTCACCAAGTGCAATTGAATTAACGGGGTTCCAGCAGCGGGGCTGAGAGTACTGAGGAACCGGATCGGTCGTGACCCACCACTGCTTGACGATTGTCTTGCACGCCTCGCTGTGGTACGGTTAGTGAAAATCTCACGCCTTGGGATGCACAATCACGGCAAGCGGATTTTACTCTTTGCGCGAATGCGTGTGCTAAGGTGGCGCCACTATGAATGTCACCACGGATTCCGCTCCCGCCGGTGAGCCGGTCGAGAAGGAGAGCTTCTCGAACCGTAAGCTGATCCGGCCGACACTACCACGAACAGACCATAATCACGGCAACCACGCTTCGACTCAACTGCAGGCGCGGGAACGGCCGGAGCGCCACGATCGTCCTTCGCACGACCGTCCGATGCACGACCGTCCGATGCATGATCGACCCTTCGAAGGCCGCCCAGGACAGGAGCGCGCCTCACACGAGCGTCCCGAGCGCGCGGGCGGAGAGCGGCAAGGCTTCGGCGGCAAGAAACTCGCGCCCCCGGAGCAGACCAACGCGGAGAATTTCTATTATCAGAAACAGATGCAGTCGCAAACGCCATTGGTCATCGTGCTCCGCGACGGCGAGCAAATTCACGGCGTCATCGAGTGGTACGACAAGAACTGCCTCAAGGTTGTACGAGACGGCGGCAAGGCGAATCTGATGATCTACAAGCCGGCGATCAAGTACATGTACAAAGAAGGCGAAGGCCGTTAGTCGTGGTACCGTGAGGGTTCGAAGCGGATCGCAATAGCTAAGCCTTCGACGTTTTCCTCGACAGCTGATTCGAACCAATTTCCCTCTCGACTTCCTACAACTTGGGCAGCACAATCCCCTTCTGCGACTGGTATTTGCCCTTGCGGTCGGCGTAGCTGGTTTCGCACACCTCGTCGGACTGGAAGAACAGAATCTGGCAGAGTCCTTCGTTGGCGTAGATGCGCGCCGGAAGCGGTGTCGTGTTGGAGATTTCGAGCGTGACAAAGCCCTCCCACTCCGGCTCAAACGGGGTGACGTTCACGATGATGCCGCAGCGGGCATAGGTACTCTTGCCCACGCAAATGGTCAGAACGTCGCGGGGAATCTTGAAGTATTCCACCGAGCGGGCCAATGCGAATGAGTTGGGTGGGACGATGCAGACGTCCGAGCGCATGGTAACAAACGAGCGTTCGTCGAAATTCTTCGGATCGACCACGGTGCAATTTACGTTGGTGAAGATTTTGAACTCATCCGCCACGCGCAAGTCATAGCCATAGGACGACAATCCATAAGAAATGACGCCCTCGCGTACCTGCTTTTCGGAAAAGGGGTTAATCATGTCGTGTTGCTGCGCGTTCTTACGGATCCAGCGGTCACTCTTTAACATGAGCTCCTCGGAATTGAGAATTGACAATTGGGTAATTTTGTAATTGCGCAATTGAAACACAATCGCAATAGCCCCGAAATCCGGCGCGGTCGCGAAAATTGCAAAATTACCCGATGACACAATTACTCGATGATGTTTCGGCTGGGCTGGAGCAATTCGCTGAAACGGAGGGTGCTGCCAGTTTACGGGACGGATGCTCCCGTTGACAATCTCGAATATCTCCCTTAGCATCAAGCACTTGAGGCACCATTCTGACGCCGCATCCGGGAGCCGCTCGTGATTAAGCTCGATATCATTAATGAAGTGGTGGCAAAAACCGGTATTACTAAGACCAAAGCCGAGATGGCTGTCGAGACAGTCTTCGAGAGCATGAAGAAGGCCCTGGCTCGCGGCAATCGTATTGAGCTGCGAGGATTTGGCGTGTTCAACGTGCGACCGCGAAAGACCGGCATCGGCCGCAATCCGCGAACCGGAGCAGAGGTCTCGATCCCCCCAGGCAAAGCGGTCAGGTTCAAACCTGGTAAAGAATTACAGTCGATTGATTGATTGATTTCCCGCCTTGTCCCTGTGGCTATCGCCTCCTGGGATTTAGGGGTTTTCTTCGAGATCGCCGCCGCGCATCGCACGGATCTGACCCTGCAGCAGCCTGCTCCTTCGATATTCCGAGTGGAACGCAGCCGAGCCTGTTCCGACCGTAGTAGGATCGGATAAACCGCAGACCTATATCGCATGTCGGATCCGACTCCTCCAATTCTTTCTTCGACAACGCAGTATTACCGTCCGGTACCGGTGTATGCCGCCCGGCTGCCTCGGCCACGATACTGGTTCCATGCCCTGCTGCTGGTGGCGACTTGCTTCACCACTCTGGTCATGGGCGCACGAATGCAGTACAACTTCGTGCACGGGCAACCGGCGCTGTCTTTCAGCGATGAGCCAATCGGGGATGAGTTGATCCCATACTTTCCCGCATCGTGGATGTTCTCTCATCCAGCGCGGCTTCTAGGGGGTATTCCGTTTGCTGCCACGGTTATGCTTTTTTTTCTGGCCCACGAGATGGGGCACTATCTGTGCTGCCGCCGTTACTGGATCCATTCGACGCTGCCTTTTTTTATTCCGATGCCGATATCCCCTATCGGTACGATGGGCGCGGTCATCCTGATTCGTTCTCCCATTCGCTCGCGGACGGCGCTGTTTGATATCGCCGTAGCTGGCCCCATCGCCGGGTTCGTAGTGGCTGCATTTGTTCTCGCGTTTTCGTTGGGACTATCGAGGGCTCTGCCGCTGAATGCCGCCGCGACCGGCTATGAACTGGCCTATCCGCGCATTTTTGCTTTGACCCAGCGCTTGCTCAGCTCAATCGGCGTGCTGCACGGAGCAGCCCTGCTGCCGTTGAATCAATTATTGCTGCACCCCACCGCCATAGCCGCCTGGGTGGGAATGTTTGCCACCACGCTCAACTTGCTGCCGGGTGGGCAGCTTGATGGCGGACACATCGTCTTTTCACTGGCACCGCGAATACACAAGTTCGTGTCGCGGCTGACGATTCTGATCTTGCTGCCCATGGCGTATTACTTGTGGACGGGATGGCTGGTTTGGGCAATCCTGCTGCAGTTAAGCAGCTTGCGGCATCCCCAGGTGGCGGAATGGCCGCGGGTCTCGGGGCTGCGTACCGGGCTGGCTATTTTTGCCTTGCTGATGCTTGGGCTCACCATGATGCCGGCACCGTTCGCACATTCATCTTTTAAGGAAATCCTGCCTTCTCTTATGGAAGGACTGCGGGAAGTCCTGCGGGGGTTTCGGCAGCGGTAGATACAGTTTCCGGTTCTCAGTTTTCGGTTCTCAGTTCACGAGAAGTCATCGCTCGAGGGCAGAAATATCTGTTTACCGAAAAGGCGCCGTAAAGCCCTCGCCCTTTAGGGCTGGGGATATAAGGCGCATTTTGCGAAGCAACACCGATTTCGCTTGTATTAGATAGATTCCTGTTCAAGCATGGCACGAGAAGGGTACAAATCGAACAAGAATGTGGTGTATTCCAGCAAATATCCTTGCGTGTGTACGCCCAAGTATCGGCGCAGTGTGCTTGTTGGTCCGATTGCAAAACGCTGTGAACAGGTGATGAGACAGACCGCTGAAAAATATCGGGCTGAAATCATCGCCTTGGAAATCAGCCCCGACCACGTGCAGGTGCTCGTCGAAGTGGACCCGCAGTTCGGCATCCACAGATTGGTCAAGAATCTCAAGGGAGTTTCATCGCACACATTGCGGCAAGAGTTTCGCACATTGAAATCACGGCTACCCACACTTTGGAGGAATAGCTATTTCGTATCCACGGTTGGCGGGGCACCACTGGCGGTCATAAAGCAATATGTTGAAAATCAGAAAGACGTTTAAGTACCGCCTATATCCCAACCGCAAGCAGCGGGAATCCCTGCTTGCCACGTTGGAGGTGTGTCGCGATTTGTACAACGATGCCCTACAGGAGCGCCGCGAGGCTTGGAAGCTTTGCCGAAAGTCAATCCCATTCGCCATGCAGTCGGCACAGTTGCCTGCCTGCAAAGCAGCCGATGCAGCCATGCGAGGCGTGTATTCGCAGGTACTTCAAGATGTGCTGCACCGCGTGGATAAAACGTACAAGGCGTTCTTTCGCCGTGGCAACGGTTTCCCGCGATTCAAGGGCAAAGGCTGGTTCGATTCCTTCACCTATCCGCAAGCAGGTTTCAGGGTGGAAGGAAGCCAAGTATCACTATCGAAAATCGGCAATGTGAAAATCAAGTTGCACCGCCCGCTTGCTGGCGAAGTAAAAACGCTCACCCTGAAACACGACAATGGCAAGTGGTATGCCTGTTTCTCGTGCATGGTGGACGTAGAACCACTACCTGCCAATGATTCTGTTGTGGGCATAGATGTTGGCTTGGAATGCTTCGCTGTCACCAGCGATGCGGAAATCGTGGACAACCCACGTTGGTTTGGTACTGCCCAAAAGAAACTGCGCGTTGTGCAGCGCCACATGTCCCGCTGCACCAAGCGGTCTGGAGGCTGGCGTAAGGCGTGTAGGTTGGTTGCTCAACTGCATCGCCACGTATTCAACCAACGCAACGATTTCCAGCACAAGCTATCTCGTGAACTGGTAAATCATCATGGCTTCATTGCCGTGGAAGATTTGAATGTGAAAGGCTTGGCTGGCGGAATGCTTGCCAAGTCAGTACAGGATGCCGCGTGGTCAAGCTTCATCGCAAAGTTGTCCTATAATCTGCTCGAGCACCTGGACGAAGTGGGTATCCGGACCGCAGCTTGAGCTGGGTTAGCGGTGGTCGGTTCCGCGTCCTGGCCGGCAGTCGGAACCGACGGCAATCAGAAGCATAGGGCTGAACAACATCAGGAGAGGCACAATGAAAGTACAAGAAGTGATGACTCCACATCCGCTATGTTGCCGTGCCACGGATATGGCACAAGTGGTCGCACAGATTCTTCGAGACGAAGATATTGGTTCGATCCCGGTGGTTGAAGATGGGACGTCGAAGCGCCTGATCGGCATCATCACGGACCGCGACCTTTGCTGCAGTATTGTTGCGGAAGGACTGGATCCGAAGACCACATCCATTGAAGCTTATGTCACCCGCGATCCTGTGACTTGCAGGCCGGAGCAAAGCCTGGATTCCTGCGAGAAGCTGATGCAGATGCGTCAGATTCGGCGCATGTTGATCGTCGATCAGGATCTGCGGTGCATTGGGATTGTGTCGGAAGCCGACGTGGCGCGTGTGGACGAAAGCGACAAAGTGCACCGGACCGTGGCGGAAATATCCAAACCATCGCAAACGATCATAGCGGCTCCGAACGCAGCCTGACGCGTGTCTTCGACGACTCGGTTTAGACTGTAAGAGTTCAAGGGCTCTTGGTGAGTGAGTGGCCTCGCACCCACACCAGGGCTTTTTGTTGAAAGCGCGGGGTCCGGTTGGTACTATCCTCGCACATGGCTGAAGACAGGCTCCGCCCGCATCTTGACATGTATCTGGGAAAAGCGGAGGTGGGGATTTATGGTGTTCTCGCCACCATGGGGAGCGCGGGCAGGCTGCTCTGGGAAGCTCTCGGTCACGCCGCGAATTGCGGCCCAGGCTCTGCGGGTATGGGATGAGTTGCTCGTCGCCCTGATGCTGGTGGAGATTCTGCATACCGTCAGGATTTCCATTTGTTCGCACCTGCTGGTCACGGAACCGTTCCTGGTGATCGGCTTGATTGCGTCAATTCGGCGGATGCTGGTGATAAGCCTGGAACTGGCCACCCTCAGCAAACAAGCGCATGGTCGACCGAGGGCGCGAGCCTTTTTCGCGCTTCGATGATTGAGCTTGGTCTGCTTGGATTGTTGGTCTTGGCTTTAGTGTTTTCGATAACGCTGTTGCGTCGGTACCCAATCGTAGAGAAAGAAGCTAAGGATTGAACACCCCAACTCACTGCTCGGTCGACCGATTTTGTGAAAGGGGAATAGCTTCTACTCTACTCCCAGGCTGGCAAGAGCTTCTTCTAGCCATGCCGCATCAACAGTGAGACGACGGCCGTGGGCCATCACCTCTTCGATCTCGTCGAAGGCGCGGAACAAGCGTAGCTTGGCGGCGGCGTATTGTTCGGAGTCGCTGAGTGCGCGCCCATGAGTCGTCTTCCAGGCTTCTGCGGCTTTCTCGAGCAGGAAAACGCTGACAGCGTAGGTGAGCTTGCGGTCCGAAGTGACGTCGAAAACGTACTCCGTGGCCGGAGCCTCGGGATCGCCGGGGAGGGCAGGGCGCTTGCCGACAAAATAGTATTGGTAGACGTAGCCTGGGGAGCCGGCGTAGGTCTTCATGCGACGAACGGTCATGGGGATATTATGCACTCCCAAAATAATGAACCACAGCGGGCACAGAGGAACATGGGGGATGCCGTAGGACTATCTGCTCCCATTCCCGGGCGAGATCACGCGGCCGTACTCCGATGCTCGACTGAGGCGGTCGAACATACGAAATGCGGCGAGTGAGATCTTACTGATGGCTTCTTCTCCGTCGCGTTCATTGCGCAGAAATGTGGTCATCACGCAGATCACATAAGGGCGGCCTTCGACGAAGACAATTCCCGAATCGTTGCGGACGCCTTCCAACGCTCCGGGCTTGTTGGCGACCTTGACTCCGGCCGGCAGGTCACGTGGAATCCAGGAAGATTTGTTGGTGCTGAGAAGCTTGAAGAAGTCCGCGGTCATCTCCTGGTTCAGAACCTTACCCTGATAAATATCCTCGAGCAGGGTCATCATTTCGCGTGGAGTGGAAATGTTTTCACGGCCGTGCTTGGCGGCTTCGAGGTCCATCATTTTGCGGCGAAGTCGAGTGTGCGGCAAATTGAGCGAGTCGAGCATGGCGATGACGTTGTCCATGCCGACGCGGTCGATGAGCACGTTGGTGGCGGAGTTGTCGCTGACCGCGACCATCATGGTGGCCAGATCGCGAAGCGTGATGCGAGTGACGCCGGGCGTGAGTCCGCCCATGATGTCGCTGTCGGGGACGAGGTCGGAAGCCTGCACGGTGTAAAGATCGGTAAGCTTGAGTTTGCCTTGCTGAGCCTGGCGGTAGAGTTCGGCGAGGACCGTGATCTTAATCGAGCTGGCCTGGGCGAGGACCTCGTCGGCGTGCAGAAAAATGTGATTGCCGGTAGTCAGATCTTCGATGGCGACGCCCATAACGCCGTCGAGCTGGGCATCCAGGTCGCGCGTTGCGGCTTCGAGCTTCTGCCAGAGGACTTCCTCTTTTTCGCGCCGCGAACTCGTTGGCGCCGGATGCGACGGAGCTTGGGCTACGGCCGTGGCGATAAGCAGTGCGACGCACAGCAAGTTCTTCAAAGGAGAAGCCCTCCGGAAAGAATAGCGATTCTACTGTGCAATTGGACTATGGACAACCGGTCGACAGATGCCCATGCAGGGTAGCAACGAGACGTAACTGATTCGGACATTGTTTGACACAAAACGATACCGTGCGTCGTCGTTAATCGTCTCCTTAATTGTACCCAGATCGGCTCCGCTGGAAGTTCCAGCAATATTTCCGGACAACGCCGCCGCCGATGCTCGCGGTCTGGGACAAGAGTGACCCGTTTTTCCTGCCCCTGGGCGCCGAAGCGTTCAAGCGCGACAACCCGAGTGCCGAAGTCCATTTCTACGATACCGGCCACTTTGCGCTGGAAACGCATGCGAAAGAGATAGGTGCGGCGATTCGCATTTATGGACGCTAGAGGACGTCAGCACATCACTTTAACGGCTTCCCATCAGCGATGTTACGTGGCTGAAAGAAAGTGGGATTCGAACGAACCAAGGAACCAAGGCTTTCCAACGACCTTCGGCAGCTCCACCGCAGATACGTTAAAGTCTCAAGATGGCAAAGCGCGCACCTGCCCGACGACGTCCTCGCAAGGCCAAGCCTGGCACCAAGGGTCTCGAGCCGGCGGAGTGCCGCTTAGAACAACCACAAGGATCTGCCACGGAGGCCGCGGAAGCTGTCGAGAAGGCTGGGGGCTGCGTCGTGGGCCTCTATAAGGAACCGCTTGGCGGTCATCAGACCCTGCTCTCGATTCTGCCCATCGACAGGATCGAGCCTACGCCGTTTCAACGCGATCTCTCCGACGCTCACCACAAACGGCTAGCCGACGTTATCAGTAAGACTGGGCGTTTTCTCGACCCTGTCATCGCTATCGTGGCGCCGGGCGGCGGCTTCTGGACCCCCAACGGCCGGCATCGCCTCGAGGCCATGCGCCGCCTTGGGGCTAAATCCATCACGGCTCTGGTCGTCGCAGAACGCGAGGTCGCGTGGCAGATCCTGGCTCTGAACACGGAAAAAGCCCATAACCTGAAAGAGCGCTCACTGGAAGTCATACGGATCTACCGTGCGCTGGTCGACGAGGATCCCTCGCGCCCCGAATCTGGGTTTGCCTTCTATCTCGATCAGGCCGCACTTGTCACACTGGGGGTGTGCTACGAACGAGTCGTGCGCTTCGGTGGCGGTGCTTACCATCCGATCCTGCGGCGTCTGGAAGACTTCAGTGATGACGCATTACGCTCCGCCCTTAAGCATCATGAGAAGCGGGCCTCTATGGTTCTGGACCTGGAGGAAAAGGTTGGCACGGTGGTGAAGAAGTTAAAGGAACGCGGACTCGTGAGTCCATACTTGCGCTCGTTTGTCGTGGCCCGCATCAACCCGCTGCGGTGGATCAAAGGCGACGTCCCGCCTCTCGAAGATGTTCTGAAGACGATGCGCGAGCGTGTAGCGAAGTTCAACGTCGAGAAGATCGGGCCTCAGGATCTTGC
>Ga0137384_10003896_pt1 | contig 11913 bp, 17 predicted proteins | sample SagtaG_2_FD_104922 | JGI IMG/M metagenome (GOLD analysis project Ga0137384, IMG submission 104922) | Vadose zone soil microbial communities from Sagehorn Ranch, Mendocino, California, USA - Sage2_R_60_16 metaG | ecosystem: Environmental > Terrestrial > Soil > Vadose zone | place: USA... | reverse complement strand
GCCGCTGGACGATGACGTCGTCGCCGACCGCCAGCCCATCGACGGTGTCCAGGGTTACGGTCCGTGAACCCACCGGGACGTAGTCGTCGACCACCGCGTGCGTCGGACCGGCCGCGGTCACCTTGCCGGTGCCGCCGATGCTGACGAGGGTGCGGGCCACGGGGTTCTGCGGCAGCAGCACGGTGCCGCCTGGCCTGTCGCCGGCGCCCCGGAGGACCACCCCGCTGGCCTGGATGCGCAGGCTGGTCCCGATGTTGTAGGTGCCGCGCTCGAGCACGACCGCGCCGCGGAAGCCATGGCTGTCCAGCGGCAGGGCCGACACCTGGTCGAGGGCGCCCTGGATGAGGGCGGTGGCGTCGGCCCCTCCCTCCGGAGGCGAGACCTCCGCCCTGGCCGGGACCTCGGGGATCGGCACGCCGCCGTTGCCGTAGCCGGCGTAGGAGAAGTCCGGAATCCGGTTGCCCTGGGCGTCGTGGCCGTAGACCAGGTGGCCGCCCTTGAAGGACAGCCAGCCGCCTTCGGGGGCGCCGGCCAGCGCGACGTTGCCGTACGCGGCGATCGCGCCGAGCCAGATGATCGCCGCGAGCAGCACGGCCAGACCGACGTGGGGACGACGTGGAACGAACTCGGGACCCTGCACCGCACCCTCCTCTCTGAGGCTCCCCGGATCGTGGGTCCGAGGCGAGACTGCATACCCAGTATGCCGCAGGGCCGGCCGCCGGTGAGCAGGTGCAGCGTCCCTTTGGAGGTCGCCCGGTGCGTGCGTGACCTCTGGAGTCACATCAACCTCGGCACCCTGAACGCCGGGTTCGAGCACGAATCTGGCCGGCGGCGCGACCCATCTCTTTCGCGGTCACGCCGGCGCAGCAGAGGTCGTCTCGTGGTAGAGACTGGAGGGGCCGCCTCGGCGGGGGTCGGTCCCTCCTGCCGTCAGCGCCCCATCCCGACTCCCGGCCGGAGGGGGGCCGGTTCGCTGCGATACCCGTTCTGCTGATACCAGGCGACCCACTGAAGCGCCTCCTGCCGGGCTCGGCGGCGCCGCCCGGCCAGCACGAGGAGGACCGCTCCCAGGACGACGACCACCGGCAGGAGCACCCCCACCACCAGGGCGGCGACGACCAGCGCCAGGGCGATGGCGTCCTCGACCAGCGAGGCGACCGGTCCCAGCAGGCCGAGGTTGAGCGCCGGCCGCACCGACGCCCTGACCAGGTGCACCGTGGTGGCGGTCCCGCCTCCGGCGGCCAGGCTGACGAGGACCTGGAGGCCCGGGTCGACGCGGTCGATGGTCCCGGTCTGCGAGGCGAACACGATGGCCCCGCTGGTCGCCGCCAGCGGGACGCCGAGCACGTGCGCGACGGAGTCGAGCGCGGGCACCTTGTCGACCAGGAACTCGGCGGCCGCGATGGCGAGCAGCCCGTAGAAGGCCACGTCGGAGGCGAGCGCATCGTAGGGGTGGGCCAGGTGGAGGAGGCCCATCCTCGCCGCGAGGCTGACCAGCAGCAGGGGGAGGCTGGCGTTCAGACCGCTGGCGGTGGCCAGGCCGAAGGCGGCGGGCAGCGACAGCAGCAGTGGGTCCATGGGGCCATTCTCACCCGGATCCGCCGGGAGCGCGACGCCCATCCTTCCTCCCACGCTGGCAGTGCCGTTGTGGCAGGTCAGGATCCGGCCGGCCGGGATGGGCGTTGGCGGCGGCCGCCCGCGCCGTGGCGGCCGTCCGCCCCAGGTACACCGCCTCGGTCACCTCCAGCCAGTCGCGGCGTGCTTCCGGAGTGGCACGACCAGGCGGTCGCCGCTCTGGCCGAAGCTGCGCGGCCGGCGTCGCCGCCGGACGGGACGCGGGAGGCGGTCCACCACAAGATGGCGGTGGCGCTGCTCGGCGCCGTCTGGTTCGCCGGCGAGCATCATCTGGTCGGCCGGGCCGAGTGGCCGCCGGAGCTTGCCGGCGTGGTGCTCGGCGCGGTGCGCCGGGCTGGGCGCATCAACGACGACCCGATGTGGGGCAACCTGGGCCGCGGCCGCCGGCCGTAGGGCCTCGCGCCGAGAGCTGGCGACCTGGATCGGCCGGCGCAGGCGCGGGCCTGTGCCTGCGCCTGCGGCCGGACGCCGCCCTGGCGGCGCTGGAAGGCGTGATCCGGCTCCTGGAGGCGTGGCGGAGCGCGCATCGGCCCGGCCAGGCGCCGCACTTCGTGGAGGGCCGCAGGACCGGCGTGATTGACGAGGACCTGGTCGCGGCCGCCGAGGAGCGGCTGGGCCACGCGCTTGAGCTGCTTCAGGGTTGACCGCGATGCGGGGCGAGGAGCTGGTCGAGCGGCTGCGCGCCGACTGGCGCGGCGAGCGCTGGGACGACGTCGTGCTTGACGATGTGCGACTCCATGCGGCGCTCGATGACGTCGATATCACGCTCCAGGCGGCCGGCGATCGTCCGCAGGTCGTAGCTGCTGGCGTCCAGCACCGCCAGGCGCTCGGCCCAGCGCAGGCCGCGCTGGTGGGCCTCGTGCAGCCGGGCCGGGGCGGGGCGGCCGCGTATGGCGCGGGCGGCGGGCTCGGTGGCCCACAGCAGCTCGTCGGTAGCGGCGATCACCGCCAGGGCGTCGGGGTCGAGGTCGGCGGCGCTCCTGCGCGGCTCCTCGGCGGCCGTGCGATCAGGGTGACACGCAGGGTAGGCTGGCGGACCTGATGGCCGCCGATCCAACAGCCACGTTGACCGCTTGGGCGACGGCGACCCGCTCGCCGACGCCGGGGCACGCGACTGGGCGGTCCGCGACTACCGCTCCCACCTGCAGGCGGTCGCGAAGGCGGCGCCGGGCACCGTGAACAGCGCGCTCGCCGCCATCGACGACTTCTACGCCCGACGTGGCCTGGGTCGCGCCAACGCCGAGCGCGCTGACCTGCCCGCCCAGGCACCGCGGGCACTCGACAAGCGCGCCGTTCTGCGCTGGCTCCGCGCGGTCGAGGCGCACCTGTCGCCGCGCGACCGGGCCCTCGCGGGTGTCCTCTTCTACGCCGGGGCGCGCATCAGCGAGGCCGTCGGGCTCGATGTCGACGACGCCCGCCTCTCGGCGCGCAAGGGCGTCCTGCGGATCCTCGGCAAGGGCGAGAAGGTACGCGAGGTACCCATCCACCCGCAGCTGCGCCGCGACCTCACGCTCTGGCTCGAGGAGCGCTCGAACTGGCCAGGGGCGAACGCCACGCCGGCGCTCTTCCTAAACCAACGCGGCGGCCGGCTCTCAGTTCGGGGCGCCAGCGACGTCGTCGCCGCTCTCGCGGACGCGGCCAGCCAGGAGGACGAGACGACGGCGCACGTCCTCCGGCACACCTTCGGCACCACCCTCGTCCGCGGCGGCGCCGACCTGGTCCTGGTCGCCGAGCTGATGGGCCACGCCCGGCTGGAGACGACCCGCGCCTACACCCGGCCTACTGCCGAGGACCGGGCGAAGGCCCTCGACCTACTTCCCGTCGATCGCTGAGAGCGGCGCCTATTGCCGCTTTTACACGTATCTCGGTCGTACCCGCAGCTATGCCATCCGTGCCGGACCGTATGCTGACGATAAGGGTTATTAGCGAGAGCTTCGTGGCGGACCTGGAGAGCCGGCCGGCGCCCTACTCTCGAGTCTAGGCAGCTGCCAGACCAGGGCGGAATCGGGCCCATCCAACCATACCTGGTGGCTGCCGTCCGGGCAGACGGTGAGTCCGTAGCGGTCCCAGTCCGGCCGGCCCAGCCGCTCCCAGGCGAGCGCCGCCGCCTGGTACTCGTCCCACAGCCGCCGGGATCCGGCCTGGGCAAGCCAGAGGTCGCCGTCGGCGGCCCGAACCGACCGGGCCCAGGAGCCGTCCGAGGGGCTGGCCAGGTTCCAGTCGCCGTCCTGGAAGGCGATCTCCAACTCCGGGATATGGAGCCGGACGATGGCGGAGAGGAGCTGCTCCTCGGGCTCGGCGACGACGCGCCATTCGGCGTCGTCGGCCAGGGTTGCCCAGGGGCGGCCCGGGGGCCAGCCGGCGGAGCGCAGCGGCATGAAGCTGACGCTGTCGGAGCCGGCTCGCCCAACGAGACGGCCATCCTCCTCGCGACGCAGGCCGACCAGCATGCCGTTGGCCATGGGCGCCACGATTACGCCACCTGGCGCATCCGGTCGACTCGTACGTTCTGGATGCCGAGGCTGTGCAGCTCGTCGAGCGCCCCGTCGAGGTCCTGTCCCCCGGCGCTGACAGCGGTCGCCAGGCTGCTGCTGGCCAGGCTGCGCCCCGGGTGGGCCCCTGTACGGACACGACCCAATGCCAGTCGGGCTCGGGCCGGCCTGTTGCAGCGGCCCTGCCCGCGGGGGGGAGGGGGCCGGGGCTCCACCCGCGGGTGGAGCGCGCGGCCAGGTTTCCACCCGGAGGGCGATCCGCGGCGACCCGGCCACCGGTAGCGTGACGGGCATGACGATGCAGGCAGCGCTGACGATCACCCTGGCCGTCTGGATGTGCGTCGAGGTCGGGCTCGTCCTGGCGCCCACGCTGCTGGACCGGCTGCGGGGCCGGGGCACGACGCAGGACAGGGGCAGCGTCGTCGTCCTGGCCGGCGCGGTGACCGCGGGGTTCTGGATCGCGGGTGGGCTGGCCCACGGCCGCTTCGGCGCGCTGCCCGGGCCGCCGCCGCTGCTCGCCGGCGCCGGCGCCGCGATCATGTGGCTCGGCCTGGCGCTTCGGGTATGGGCGATCCTGAAGCTCGGCGGTCTCTTCCGGGGCATCGTCACGATCCAGGACGACCACCGCCTGGTCACCTCCGGACCGTATCGCTGGCTCCGCCACCCGTCGTACACCGGTGCCCTGGTGGCCAGCATCGGGTACGGCGTCGGCCTCGGGCACTGGACCAGCCTCGTGGCCCTGTTCCTGGGGTGGTTCATCGGCCTGGCCTACCGGATCCACGTCGAGGAGTCCGGCCTCAGCCGGGCCTTCGGCAGCGCCTACGACGAGTACCGGGCGCGCACGAGGCGCCTGATCCCGTACGTGTACTGAGACGCTGACCTGCGCATGGTCAGGTGCTGCGCGATTCGCCGGTCCGCCTGGCGCCCATCGACGACCTCCCCACGCTCAGGCGTGGTCACGACGGAGAGTCGTAGCGGTTCCGGGCCGCCTCCACCTCGGCGATGTGCTGCATCGACCACTCGCAGAGGTCTCTCATGTGTGGGTACAGCGTGGCACCGAGCTCCGTCAGCTCGTACTCGACTCGGGGCGGCACCTCCGCGAACACCGTCCGCTCGACCAGGCCGTTGCGCTCCAGCTCGCGCAGCGTCTGCGTGAGCATCTTCTGCGAGACGCCCCGCACCCGCCGAAGCAGCTCCCCGTTTCGGGACACACCGTTGGCGACCGCGGCCAGGACGAGCACCGACCACCGGTCCGCCACGAGGGTGAGTGCACGTCGCGAGGGGCACGTCTCGTCGAAGACGTCGATGATGTGGTCGCCGATACGGAGAGGTCTGATGCTCACCGCAGGGTGACTATAGCACCGAGAGGTGCGTACTTGTCCTCCGGTAACCACGGTGGTTACCCTTACGCTCCCCGACCCGCGGGGACGCACATGCACTGGAGGGCTGATGAGCGAGACGGAGAACAGTCGCGGCAGGGCGACGGGGCGCATCGTGGTCGGCACGTACGAGCCCCGAGCATGGAGTGACGTCGAGGGTGCGCCGACGCTGAGTCTCATCCACGTCGTGGAGACGTTCGAGGGCGACATCGAGGGCCAGGGCGAGGTGTACTTCGTCCAGGCGGCTCGCCCTGACGGCACGGCCAGCTTCGTCGGCCAGGAGCGCGTCACCGGAAGCCTCGCAGGCCGAACCGGCAGCTTCGTCTTCCAGGACGCCGGCACGCTCGAGGGCTCGTTGGTCCGGGGCACCTGGTTCGTGGTGCCGGGCTCCGGCACCGGCGGCCTGGCGGGGCTTCGGGGCGAGGGCGGTTTCGAGGCCGAGCTCGGCCAGCACGCGCAGATCACCCTCGACTACTGGTTCGAGTGAGCGACGAGCCTGTCACGGTCCTCGTCTCGCGACGGGTCAAGCCGGGCCGCGAGGCGGAGTTCGAGACGTGGCTGGAAGAGGTTCGGAAGGCGGCCGTGGCGTTTCCTGGACATCAGGGCGTCACGGTCAGCCGTCCCCTCGACCCCGCGCGCCCTGACTACCTGGTCGTGTTCCGCTTCGACAGCGCGAGACACCTGGCGGCCTGGCGGCAGTCCGCTGTCCGGAAGAGGCTGATCGAGCAGTCCGCCGACATGGCCCAGGAGCCGCCCGAGGAGCGGGCGCTCAGCGGGCTGGAGACGTGGTTCGCCGTGCCGGGAGGCCAGGTCGTCCGGCCGCCCGCGCGCTGGAAGATGTGGATCATGTCCAGCGCCGCAATCTATCCGCTCATCACTGCGATCACGTTCGCAGCGGCGCCGGTCATGGGCCGCCTCGCGCTGCCGCTCCGGTTCCTGGTGACAATCCCGGTCATGGGCGCGCTGATGACCTGGCTGGTCATGCCGGTCCTCACGCGCCTGTTCACCAGGTGGCTGTACTGAGAGAGGCCATGCTGGGCGCCACGCCCGCCCGCCCGCGCCGACATCCGAATCACCGACCTTCGCTACATCGACGCTGGCCAGACGGTGGTGTGCACCTTCACCGCCGCAGGCACGCACGACGGGCCGCTCGGACCGTTCCCCGCCACCGGCAGGGAGTTCGCCCTGGCGCTCTGCGAGATGTGGCACTTCGACTCGAGCGGGGGGTCGTCGGTGGAGACCTCCATTACGACCAGGTCTCGCTGCTCACGCAGTTGGGCCTGATGCCGCAGCCGTCGACCGCGTAGGCGGTTTCGCGAGCCGGGCGCAACTCCGCCCGCACGCTCGGATACGAGTAGCCCTTGTCCGCGTGCCGATGGATCGAGCGGTCACAAGAGCTGCCGGCTGACAACTCTGCCCGGGTGGATACGCAACATCTCGGGCTTGATCCGGCTCGGTAAACGATGCCATCAGATGCATCGGAGCAAGAGTCCGCCGGCGCGAGGCTTGGCAACGCCCGAAGCTCATGGCTCCCCCTGATCCTCGATCGCCTGCAGCAGCTCCAACCGGTTCCCGAACGGGTCCTCGTGTAGTGTATCTGCCTCAGTTGGGGCAACAGCGAGGCTTCTGGTTTCGAAAAACGACCCATATTCGAAAGATGATGGTATCCTTTCGCCAAGGGTGATGGGATGACGGCGAGGGAGCTCAGCGAGTACATGATCGGGCGGGCCGTCGAGCAGCTCGACGAACTGGACGGTGCCACGACGGCGCTCCGCGACGGGGCCCTGGATTCCGCTGGCAGCCACCTGCGCCGCGCTGAGAGCACCATCTTGCATCTCGATCTGTCCGTACCCGTGTCGCTCGCGGCGACCATTCTCGACGTCAGCGAGCGTACGGTGCGCGATTGGATCGAGGCGGGCATTCTGGAGGTAGCGAGCACTCGCCCGGTCGGACTCGCGTTCAAGAGCGTTGCGGAAGCGCGTCGCGAGCTGCAGCGGTTGCGTCGCGAGGGTGCCAACCCCAACGTACGCCGGGCCCTTCTCGATCGCATCGAGGATCGCGCCACACTGGAGCAGCCGAGGCTGCGGGAATCGATCGCACAGATGCGGTCCGGCCGCCGGCACTACGTCCACAGGCGGCCGACAAGCTGACCGTTCGCTTCGATGTCTTCACGACAAGTGTCGCTGAAGAGGACATACGGGGTCTTCGCGCGGACATTCGGCGCCGTGTGGAACGGGTGGAGGCCGACCTGGCGCGCCGTGTTTGCGGGGCGGCCACCTACCGACTGACTGGCGACGAGGTCGAGCGGATCTGTTGCATCCACCTGGCTGGTGCCGGCCAATGGCGCGTCCTCGTCGGCTTCGCTTCCGGCCGGGAGGTCGCGGTCCTCATGGTCGGTCAGCATGACGAGCGGTCCGCGCTCAACGTGTACCGCCGGTTGTACCGGGACCTGGGCATCGCTGACCCGCCCGGCGGCGAGCGCGACAAGCCTCCATGTTGCGACGAGCATGGTGCGCCCCCCGAACATGAGCTGATCGCAGAGGACATCGAGGCGGCCGCTCGGGCCTTCAGGCGACGCCGCCCTCAGTGAACCTGACGCGGGGTCCAGGCGGCTCAGTGTCCTCGATCTTTTCTATACATTCAAGGCGGTTGCCGAACGGGTCCTCGGTGTAGAAGCGCCGGCAGCCGGGCAGCTCGGCGTCCGTCCTGATCGGGTGGCCGGCCGCCTCCAGGCGGGCGCGCGCGGCGTCCAGGTCGTCGGTCAGCAGCGCGGGATGGCGGCGGCTGGGCGCGACGGGGTCCTCCACGCCGCAGTGGAGCTGCTGCGCGCCGCACGCGAACCAGACCCCGCCCCGGCCCGCCAGCGTGTCCGGCTTGGGCAGCTCCGGCAGTCCCAGCACCCCGCCGTAGAAGGCGCGGGCGGCGTCCTCGCCGCCGGGCAGGATCGCGACCTGGACGTGGTCGAGCCCGACGATGCTCATGCGCCGAGCATAGGCCGGCGCGGGTATCAGGCCGCGCCCACCAGGTCCGCGAACGCTCGGCGGATGACCCGCTCCCGCTCCTCCGGGCCCAGCCCCAGCAGCAGGGCGCCCTCGATCGTGCAGAGGAGGGTGCTGACCACCTCCTCCGCGTCCTTCAGCGGGCTCTGCGAGGCGACGATCTCGAGGAGGAGGGCGCGTCTGCGCTGAAGGAAGGACGCCTGGTACTCGGCCACCACCGGAGACACCCGGGCTCGCATGTAGAGCGACGCGATGACGCCGTGCGACGTGTCCAGCCGCTCGACGAACCAGACCACGTGGTCGACCATGCTTCCCGTGGCCGGCTTGTTGGCCAGCATCCAGCTCACCATCTTGTCGACCGCCGCCACGAAGAGGTGGTCGCGTGTCGGGAAGTACCAGTAGACCGCGTTCTGGGCCAGGCCGAGATCGCGGGAGATCGCCGCCACGGACAGCGCCTCGTAGCCGCCCTGGCGCATGCGCTCGATCGCCGCTTCGACGAGCTGGGCGACCTTCTCCTCCCGGTCGACATCGTGGCGCGTGCGGGGCACACCGGAATGCTACCGGTCCGCGGGCACAGCCCTTGACTGGGACACAAGAGGCGGGCTACTCTCTTGGTATGGTCTCAAGAGAACAGACCCCACGGACCGTCGTCGTCACCGGCGCGGCCAAGGGCATCGGCGCCGCCGTCGTGCGACGGCTGGCCGGCGAGGGCTTCCGCGTGGTGGCCGGGGTCCGCCGCCCCGACGACGCCGCGGCGCTGCGCGACCAGCTCGGCGACCGCGTCGTGCCGGCGCTCCTGGACATCACCGACCCGGACGCGGTGGCCCACGCCGCGGAGCTGGTGGGTCGCGAGGTCGGCGACGCCGGCCTGGCCGGCCTGGTCAACAACGCCGGGATCGCGGTGGCGGCGCCCCTGGAGTTTCTGCCGCCGACCGAGCTGCGCCGCCAGCTCGACGTGAACGTGGTCGGCCAGCACGCGGTCACCCAGGCCCTGCTGCCGCTGCTGCGCCGGGGCCGGGGCCGGATCGTCACCATCGGCTCGATCGGCGGCCGCATCTCCAGCCCGATGACCGGTCCGTACCACGCCTCCAAGTTCGCCCTCCGGGCGCTGACCGACGCGCTCCGGCTGGAGCTGTCCCCCTGGGGCATCGAGGTCGTGCTGATCGAGCCCGGCGCGATCGACACCCCGCTGTGGGAGAGCTCCATCGCGGCGGCCGACCGGCTCCAGCAGGCTCTGCCGGCCCGGGCCACCGAGCTGTACGGACGGGCGATGGAGGCGGCCCGCGCGGACGCCCGGCGCAGCGCCGCCCGGGGCATACCGCCGGACGAGGTCGCGAAGGTCGTCGTCAGGGCGCTGACGGCTCGCCGGCCCCGTCCCCGCTACCTGGTCGGGACCGACGCGAGGATCGCCGCGGTCGTGGCCCTCCTGCCCGACCGGCTGCGCGACCGGCTCGTCCTCCGCCGGTCTATGGGAGGCGCCGGCAGCGAGGGCGCCGCGACCACCGCGGGGACGGAGGAGACCGCCACCACCGATCCCGGCTGAGCCGGCGGACGACCCGCCTGTCACCCATCGGTCGCACATCCCGTGCATCATGTGCGGGCCGATGAAGGTCAATCGCCTGCTCGGGGTGTCCTCGCTGCTCGCCGTCCTCGCGCTGACCGCCTGTGGAGGCCAGTAGTCGCGCGCCTCCACGGCGACGCCCGGCACTGCGGCTCCGACGGCGACCCCGGCTCCGACGCCCACCGCGACGCCGGCGCCGGTCTCCGTCCCGGACTTCCAGGTCGTCGCCTACCAGGGAGCCGACACCTTCGGGGGACAGCAGGGCCACTTCGCAGCGGCCTTCGCCACCGGCCGGCCGGTCGTCCTCCTGTACTTCGCCGGGCTTTGACTGACCTGCCGGGCCGAGATGCCCGGCTTCGCCCGGGTCGCGGGCGAGTTCGAGGGAAGGGTGACGTTCGTCGCCATCGACGTCGGCCCGTACGTGGGCCTGGGCGACCACGCCGACGGCGCCCGCCAGCTGCAGCGCACGGGCACCCGGTATCCGGCCGCCTACGCCGTCGACCAGTCCGCCCTCACGCGGTACGGCGTCCTCGGCACACCGACCAGCATCTACTTCGACCGGCACGGGAAGATCGTCAGGAAGGTGCCGTCCGCGTTCGGTGAGGCCCCGCTGCGGCAGGAGGCGGACACGCTGGCCGGGATCCCGTGACAGGGGACCTGGCGGGCCCTCACCCGGGGAGGCGGCCGCGGTGGCGGGCCGCGGCGGCGTGGCCGCTCGCCGCGACCACCGTCGTCCTGGCGGTCCTCGCCGTCAGGGCGGCCGGCGGCCCGCGGGCCATCCTCGGGGTGGACGAGCTCGCCGCCGGCCCGGCGGCGGCGCTCCAGGACCTCGCCACCGTCGCACCGTTCGGCTACGCGTTCGGCGCCGGCATGCTGGCGGCCGTCAACCCCTGCGGGTTCGCGCTGCTCCCCGCCTACCTCGGCCTGTACCTGGGCTCCCGCGAGCGCGGCACGCGGCCGGCCCGCCGGCTGCTGCTCGCGCTCCGCGTGGCGGCCACGCTGACCGTCGCGTTCGTCCTGACCTTCGCGGTGGCCGGCGCCATGGTCGCGGCGGCCGGCGCCTCCCTCGGCCCCGCCCTCCCGGTCGTCGGACTGGTGGTGGGCCTGGCGCTGGCGGCCGCCGGCGCCCACGTCCTCGCCGGCGGCACGCTGCCCACCGGCCTGGCGGACCGCGCGACCGCCCGCCTGTCGGGCCTGGCCGCCGCGCAGGGGATGCGTGGCTACGCCGCCTACGGCATGGCCTACGCCGCTGCCTCCCTCGGCTGCGCGCTGCCCATCTTCCTGACCGTCGTCGGGATGGCCAGCGCGGCGCACGACCCCGCCCGCAGCGCGGCGCAGCTGCTGCTCTACGGCGTGGGCATGGGCTTCGTCATCACCGTGCTGACGGTGGCGACCGCGCTGGCCAGGGCGGTGGCGTGGCGCCGGGTCCGGGCCGCCGGCGCCCGCCTGCTGGGCCCGGCAACTGGCGTGCTCCTGGTGGCCACCGGCGCCTACGTCACCGCCTACTGGGTCACGCTGGGCTTCCAGTAGGCGCCGGCCCCGCCGGCCCCGCCGGCCCCCCCACCGGGGGAGAGAGGGAGAAGTGCTAGCTGTCCGTCGCCCGGAGCCACTTGAGGACCGCCAGCACCCGGCGGTTGTCGTCGGGGGCGGGGAGCAGGCCCAGCTTGAGGAACACGCTCGCGACGTGGCTCTCCACGGTCTTCGGGCTGAGGTACAGCTGCTGGCCGATCGCCACGTTGGACCGGCCCTCGGCCATCAGCTTCGTCACGTCCCGTTCGCGCTCGCTGAGCAGGTCCAGCTCCGTCGCCCGCCGGTCGTGGCCGAGGAGCCGGCCGACGATCTCCGCG
>Ga0137384_10003892_pt1 | contig 11920 bp, 11 predicted proteins | sample SagtaG_2_FD_104922 | JGI IMG/M metagenome (GOLD analysis project Ga0137384, IMG submission 104922) | Vadose zone soil microbial communities from Sagehorn Ranch, Mendocino, California, USA - Sage2_R_60_16 metaG | ecosystem: Environmental > Terrestrial > Soil > Vadose zone | place: USA... | reverse complement strand
TCGGCGCGATCGAGTTCGGCTGATGGCACTCTTGACATTTTTGCTGCAGAATCGGGGCGACATCCTTGGCAAAGGTAACCTGTCTCTGCGTCGCGGCGATGTCGGCCGACGTCTGCGCTCCGGCCGCCGTCACAGCCGACATCATGACGATCAACACCGCAAGAATGATTCCAACAGGACCAAAGTGCATCGCCTTCATCGCAGAACCTCCTCGAAGAGCTCTCAGACGTTCGATTCCAACTTTACCTTTATGCAAAACCTTAGACCTACCGCTCTTTTCCTGTCAAGCTCAGACCACGGCAGTTCGGGGTAGGCGCGACTCCTTTAGCAGTCGGCACACCGCACGCCAACCAAATTGGGAGTTTCTCTTCCATGGACATGTCTCTCCCCCGGGGCGGAGGAGTAAGAAGTTCCACGCGAGGATTCCCAGTTTAGTTGTATAGTTGGCGAGGAGGGAACGCCCGCTCACGTGCAACTTTAAGGAGCCAGCTATGAAAACGCTATTAAAAATTGTTGGAGCAATAGTGATTTGCATGGTCTTACTGCTCGCGACGCTGCGCGCCACCGGCCTTAATCCTCACGGGGATACGCCCGGTCGCGGGAGTTATCCCGGTTTATGGCTCAGCGGGAATCTCGCAACGACTCCGGTTGCCGACTGGTCATTCACTGACAGCATTCAAACCGTGAAGGTTCAGACCAACACCTGGTATCTAATTCCCCATTCGGTGACAACTTGGTGTATCGCCTATAATGGCCAGCTTTATCTGGCTACTTCTGGGGCTGCAGTCAGAGAATGGCCTCGCAATGTGGCCCGTGATCCGCATGTGCGTCTGAAGATAGGCGATCAGTTGTATGATCGTACCTTATTGGTTGTCACTGATCCGGCCGAAAGGGAAGCCGTGCTCCAGGTCAGAGCGAAAAAATACTCTCAAAAGTACCCGCCAGTGGGTCAAACATTTACCGTATATCACGTAATGCCTAGCTAGTTGCTTACTGGATTTTTGGTTGCAACGTTGGTGATCGGCGAGGCGTTGATCCCCGCGACATTGAGAAAGCTCGGAAAGCCCTGGCAAGGCAAAACTGAGAATGTCTGGGCCAGTTTCCGAAAACCCGACTTATCAGGCGTTGGCAGCCATATGAGCCGATTTGGCAGCGGCGTGGCATGTGCGGCCCGGTGTCCGCGAATACGCTCGACACCAGCGTCATCACCCATTACGATGTGAAGATGGAAAACCAAAGAAGTGCTGGAGATCACGAGGCGAAGCCGCGCCCGAGGATTGAACCTAAATCAGTGGCGCAATCTTGGGCAGACTACTGCGCCTTAGACCACACCCCAAAGCAGGAGTTCAACCCGACTCGTACAGCGCCGATGCCACAGGATCGCGGGGACCGTGGAGATCGCGGACCCCGGTAAGGTCCGGGCGACGCCACTAGCCACAGCATGATCGGTTTTTGTTGCACCCCTCGTGAACCGCTCGTAGGCGATCGCAAATTGAGATAGCTCCTGGCATAATCGGCAACTGGCCCAGCAAACCCAATCCCGAAAAAGCCACATTCCGAAAACCCAACTTATCAGGAGTTATCTTCGCAACCTGTCACTAAAGTCAGCGAGACTCGTAATGCAGCCGGTCTGCTTATTGGTGAGCGCGCACAGAAGCTTACTGTTGATTTTGCCCGGCAGGTCCACGTCCCAGCTTCGTGCCGTCAGCAGTTGTGGCCTCGATGATGCGCCCGACTGGCTTGCCATTCCTGGCTTGGCTCGCAGTGACCGTAACTTCGTCCCCGGGTTTGAAAGAGTCCTTACGATAGCCACTAGGGTACATGACTGTCGGAGATTGCGACTCCAGAACCCAGTGCGTGAGTTCGCCGTTCTCACCTTTCACGTCAAGCATCAGCAAAAGATGGGGGCTGGCGTAAAGCCATCTCGTGACGGTTCCCTTCAAGGTAACTTGCTTATCGAGCGCGTACGAAGCGCTGCCGTGATGTGCAAACATCGGAACCGAAACCAAAAGACCCAGGGTCATAGTCATCGCCATGACAAGCCTCTTACTCATAGTGGATCCTCCGTCTTTACGAATCCATCCTCTCCTTTATGACCGGCTCTGCAAACAATGTCAAAGGCAGTTTCCCTCTCGCTCGACTGTCACTTTTTGCTGGCATCATCGCCAAAAGCGTCGAGATAGAGTTGGTAGTTTTTTGGCGAGCATATGTTTTCGTTTTCCTCGGTATGGGCATCTTGCAGCCTAAACGCCATCTTCAAGGCGTCAAAGGGGTTACTATACATTATCGGATCATTGATCGTCTCTGACCATTCCAGAGTGTCATAGTCCAGGCGCCGGAATGTCTCCGTTATGCGAGCCTGATCACTAACGGGCCTGCCAGTATTATCGAGCCAAACCCGGTCTTCAGGCATGGTTCCGACCGTTTGAACCTCGAGGGTGTAATCGTCGAGCCATTTGCCGACGGAGTAGCCCATCCACCGCGGTTCCCTGAACTGGCCGTCTATTTCCACGCCGCCATCCATCAATTTGGGGAGGGGACGACCGTCGATCCAAATGATGCGCCATCGGCTGTCGTAGTGATACAAAATCGCGATCTTCGCCTCGTCCTGAAAGATTTGGGTGAATCTGAGGCTGTAATGATTCCAGCGCGGAAATCCCAGGGGTTCGCAGAAATTCCTGGGATCATTGTGTTCGTTCGGCGGGACCGCGTCGATTCCCTCGGTTGGCTTATGAGTCTTGTACACCTCCAGTGCGTGAGGCGTGTATGGTAGCGCATTCTCCGGTTTCCCATTGTTTGGCTTTAACTGCACGCCGCCTGCCTGAGTTCCTGCGTCCGGCCCCCCGGCCGTACTCCACGACCCGGAGATGCTGCGCCGTGGAGCTGGTTTCCGATTCTGTGGTGTTATCCGCGGTTTATGCCAATCCACCTCAGGCCAAGTCGGCTTAGAGTTGTTCTGGGCCGATGTGCCAATGGAAATTGTTAGCGCGGCAGCCGACAGACCAACCATTAAAACCCAAAAGCGATTTAGCATTTTCGGTCCCTCCAAGATCGAAATATCCCAGCGAGGAGTTGTAAGCCCGCGTACAACCGGCTTCGTCGCAGCGAATGTCACATTTCAGGCGTGCGCCGATTTCGCAAGGTTTGCTTCAAGCTCGTCATCGAATGTGCGGATCGCGACGAGGTCAGGTTCAGTTCCATTACGGCGAGGTCGTCTGTTTTCAGTCATCTTGTCCCTACAGAGCTTAGATCGTAAGAATGATATCCGTTTTAGCCTATAGCGCCCGAGAAACGGCATCACCGGAAACCGGGCATCGGCCGAAAAGCCACTTTCCTCTGCTACGCACGGTTATTGGCCGGTCGCCCGAATCTTTGTGGCTGCGGCGCAATTCTGGACCACGCTGAAGTATCGTGCGACGCCATCCGCACCTACATCGAATGGATTCGGTTCGCCCGTTTGGCGGTTTGCGGCGCTGTGGGCTTTGAAGAAGGCGTCGTCGAACTCGGAGTGATTCGACATCAGCGCTGTGGCGCCGTAGTCGGCAGCGGCCTTCGCCATCTTCTTCGATGAGGCAATGTAGCCGTCATAGTATGCGGCGCTCGCATTAAAGGGAATCGCCGTCCCGCCGACGTAAGCGACGCGTAGCGGCTTGCCGTTATCTCGCACTTCAAATAGATAGGAAAGCGTTCCGGGAGTGTGGCCTGGCATCGTGACGATCAGAACGGAGGCATCACCCACGGAGACCTTCATCCCGTCGGTGCCCACCATGTCGTGCTTCGGTTTGCCTCCCGCGTGGTTGGTCGATTTGTCGACGGCCTCCCAGTCTTCCACACCGTAGATCAGGTGTACGCCCGGGATCTCGTCCTGCAGCAACTTGGCGCCGCCATCATGGTCGGCATGGGCGTGCGAAAGAATGACATATTTGACCTTATTCTTATCCAAGCCGAGCTTCTTCAGGCCATCTAGAATTTCATCTTTCGCGGCATAGTCGTAGAGCGCCTCAATGATGATAATGCCTTGGTTGCCCACGATGGCCCATGCGCTATGGATCTTGGTACCGAGGAAATATAGGTTATCGGCGACTTTGGCCGGTTCGGCATACCACGTTTCCCGGGCAGGCGAAAGGCGAGGTGCTCCGGCAGCCGGGCCGGCAGCCTGCAGCCCGGATGGAACTGGAATGCAGAGGCGAAGGAAGGTCCCTGCCCAATCGGTACCAGCGGCGATTTTGGCCGCCCCGAGATAGCGGTCAACTGTGATAGGAGGCGCCTGCGCCGATGCGATCCCGATGGTCGCGACCAAGGCCGTGGCCGCCAGGATGGTGATTGTAAGTGACTTCATCTGATTGATCCCTTTCCTGTTTTGCGCGGTACATTCGTGCGGAAGGTGCGGACATCCTACCCCGGTCCAACAATGACTGCAACGGAGAGTTCGCGGCCCGCGTATGCAGCAAGTTCGATTTCTCAGGTCTTGCGGCACCCCTCAAAACACGGGGCTGGATGCCACATTCCGATACGCCGACTTATCAGGGGTTGGCGCCGGTTTATTGGGCCTTACGCTTAACTAAGTGAGGACCGAAATATCTGAGATGAGCTACTCTCTTACCAAAACGACGAAGGTCAACCTGTCGCCTTTATAATCTCCAGTAATCTGCCAGCAACCGAGCGTTGGGATGAAAATTCCGGCGACCATAAACGGATGGTGTGAGTCATCGGTCCAACCATTGTTGGGATGCTCGTCCGTCGTGAGCGGCGGAGCCGGCGCCGAGTCGCTGTCCATTAGTTAGTAGGTACAGAAGGGCCGTCCCGATCCAATGGGACGTCAGTTGAGGCAACCTAATCCGAAGCTGAGGCCTGAGGCGGCGCGAAAAGGAGCGAGCAATCTACCAAGACGGATAACGGAGAGCGCATCATCGACGTCGACCCGGAGCTTGCCGAGCTGTTGCGGCAGCATCTCGCGGGCCGCACGTCGGGTCGCGTTTTCCAAGCGAGCAATGGCGCTCCCATTCACGCGGGGAATCTCGGCAAGCGGGTGCTCCAGTCGCTATTGCAGAAACTCGGTATCCGTCGCGGCGGCTTCCACGCCTTCCGCCATGCACGGGTGACGATCTTGCGGAAGAACGGGACGCCGCCAGAGTTGCAGACCCAGTGGATTGGTCATTCGAGTCTGCGGGTGACTGACGGTTATTCCCACACCGACGAAGAGGTCGAATGCCGGCAGCGGAATGCGAAGAAAGTGGGCCTCGGCTTCGTTGTTGGACCCAATGGACCCAAGTCTGTGGAAAAATCGGCGGATGAAAATGCGGCGTAACACAATGAATGTGAGGAAGATATTTGGTGGGCGGTCAGCGATTTGAACGCTGGACCTTCCGGGTGTAAACCGGATGCTCTTACCGCTGAGCTAACCGCCCATTGTGTTGCATTGTAATCGGTTAGGAGATTCCCAAACAGCGCTTTTATGCTCGTCTGAAGCGGTTTGTCCGTATTTTGTCCGTGTTCTCTTAGGGCTGCCCCATCGAAACGACCTTCTTCGCCGTTGCCTCGTGATATCGCTCGAGCGATTCCATCGCCTGCTGGCCCTCTTGTGCCCCGAGATTTTCATGGCGACATTCTGCGGGACGCCGGAGCGGACCCGGTCTCAAGTGCAGAGAAGCTGTTTCCCTTTAGGGTACTCCTGACCTTCCGGCCAGATGTGTTTCTCTCTTTAAAGCGATATGGTCACTAGATTCGATATTTAGTGGGGGGCTTCATTCCCGCTGATCTCCCGCAGACCACACGGATTATTTGGCGCGGGACGTGCCTTATTCCAACTTGAGTGGAAGGAGAGCCTTCGATGAGCGAGGCTTCTGAAAGAGAGTTCAACGGCCGAGAAGATATGCAGGCAGAAGAATCCCGCATAGAGGGCGATGGAACGCCCCGGTGGGTGCGGTTGGCCGCAATTGTTCTCGCGGCAGTGTCCGTTTTGGGCTTGGGCGTGGCCTGGAATGCCACAACACAAGCGAAAAGAGCGGAGCAGGCCCTCGCCAGACAGACCGGTCAGAATAAGCTCGTGGGGCAGGATCTCCAGGCCCTAAATCAGCGCCTTACGCAGACCGAAGAGGTCAACTCCCAACTCCAAAATGAACTGGTGGCCGTGACGGACAAGATGAAGATGACTCAAGGTGAGGTTACAACGGCGCGGAACCAGAACGGCCAGATTCGCGACGACTATTCCAAGAGGCTAAGCAGCGTGCAGTCGGAACTCGCCGGCAAAGCGAACCTAGATGATGTCAAGTCTTTGGGCGGTGATGTCAATGGCGTGAAGAGCGACCTAGCGTCGACGAGGAACAATCTCGATATGACCCGCACCGAATTTGGCACCCTGATCGCACGCAATCACGATGAGATCGATGAGCTCCGCCGGGTGGGCGAGCGCGATTATGTCGAGTTCACGCTCACCGGCAAGGGCAATCGTTCGAAGGTGGGCGATCTCATGGTCGAGCTTCGCGGCACGAACGTTAAGAAGAATCAGTTCACCGTGGCGCTCTACGTGGACGATTTGCGTCTCGAGAAGAAGAATCGCGCGATCGATGAGCCCATCTACTTCTATTCCCGCGGAACCCGAGTGCCTCGGGAGCTCGTGGTCAACCAAATCGGGAAAGACAAACTCGTCGGATACGTGAGCGTCCCCAAGGGGCAGCCCAGGCCAGCCTCCGCGGTGAGGACGGGCAACTGACGCTTGGCAGGCGGCCCGAGCCGAAAGGCTGGGCTGCCAATTTAAAGGGAGAGTCGGGGCAAGCTCCTTTGTTTTGCATCGATGCCACCGCCATCGTTGGCCCACGCATAACTCTGAGTGTCCGCTTTCTGTCCGTGAACTCAGTACGAAACCAGCCGGAAGCGACCAATTGCAGGTTGTCGATATGCTAGGCTTTTCTTGCGGTTTGTGGTCTGCGTTGTACCGCTTGTGGCTGAAAATCCCCGTGTAAACCGGATGCTCTTACCGCTGAGCTAACCGCCCACGTTCCCGCATTCGTTCAAACATTGTGAATAGCCTATGCAATCTTCTCCTTCAGGTCAATTTTCGGCTAGGGCACGACGTCGTAGACCTGCACCACCGCATCGGTAGTCCCGTGATGGTTGACGGCGATATAAAGCCGATTCGGTTGTGGGACAACAATTCCGGTAATGGAGTGAAAAGCGGTCGGAACCTGTCCGAGCGTGTCATAGCGATCGCCCTCTTCGCTTTTTTGCCACACTTTCAGGAAAGGCGTACCGATGAGGTAAAGGCGCCTTGTCCCGGGATCGTAAATCGCGTCGTCATAATCGCCCACACACGGCAGCGTCGTAATCAGCTTGCCCGACTCGGAATCAATGACAAGAACTTTCCCCGGATCGCGAGAATGTACGAACAGACGGTGGTCCGGTTCGTCAAGAGCCATTGAGCCGAAATTCTTGCCTTCCTGGGGAAATGACCAAGTGGCCACGACAGACTGCTTCGTGCGGTCGATCACAGCCACCGAACCCTTGGAATACATATTGGTGAACATCCGTGGCCCTTTAGCTTCAAACCGAATCGTCTCAATACGATCCGCATCAATCTTGATGTCTCCCACTTTTTTGTCTGTTTTGGTGTCTACAACGCTGATGAGCGTATAGTCTTGCTTGGCTTGCCTGCCGCCGTTGCCAACGTAAAACAATTGGGTAGCGGGATCGTAGATGCTGACATCGGCATGAGCTTCCATGGGAATCGTTCCCAGAAGCTGGAACGATGTTCCATCGAAAACCTCTACTTGATTGGGACCGCCATCATCGACGACGTACAGCTTTTTCAATTCCGTGTTATAGCCCATGGAATGCGGCGCCTTTGTGCCGGTGAGCTTCTGGATGAGCTTATTGGTCCGCAGGTCGATCACTTCGATGGCCGAGTTGTCTTCAGCAGCGAGGAAGAGACGCATACCCGCGGGATCCACTTGAAAATGGTCGAAGTCCCCATCCTTCAATCCTGGCAACGTGATCGTTTGCACGAGCTTCAATGGTCCGGGGACTTGGGAGTGACCCCGCACCACCCCTACCGCCAATACAATCAGGAACATCGCCATGATTTTTTTCATGGCTCTCCGGTTTTCGCTGACACCCTTTTTGCACGTGCTGTGAGAACGAGGACTTCGCAGCACACAAGCTGTTGGCATAATCGGTGGCTCACGGCATGTAGTCGAAGACCATGAGACGGGCTTCTTCCACGATCAGGTTAGAAAGAATCGGTTTCACGGCGCCTTGTTTGGAGTCCAACTCCTGAACGAGGTCGGCTTGTATATTCGCAGTATGACGCGGCGGCGTAAGAACGAAATGCTTCGGGACCGCCGCATAGAACCGCTTTAGTTCGGGAACCCACAGTCCGCTCTTCGCGATGGCACCGGTAGGAACTTTTCCGAGAAGTTGGAAATGGTTCGGGTCCATCTCCTGAAACACAGCAACCGTCCCCGTGGTTCCCGTGAAGTAGATGCGCCCTGTCGCTTCGTCATAGTCAACGTTGTCCGCGCCGCCAACGCTATCCAATGCTTGCACTACTTTTCCTGTCTGCGTATCCATGACGATAAGCTTCCCTGGTTCATATTGGTGCCCGCCGCCAATTTCGCCAATGTGGGGCTTCATGCGGCTGCCAACAAACAGCCGATGATGGATTGCGTCTAGTCCGGCGGCATGGGGCACGGGGCCTCCGGTGATCGGCCACTGCGCAATGACGGTGCGTTTTTCGAGGTCCACAACGGCTACATGGCTCTCCCCCGCGACGATATCTCCCATGGTGACGTACAATCTTTTTGCAGATGCGTCGATTGCCACGCCCGCGGGGTCGCCACCCGGCAAACTGACACTGCCCACCAGTCTGGCGGTCCTTGTATCCACAATGTCGATCGAAGCACCGCCGGCTGCGTGATCGCTGCCGCCCCCAGACTCAACCTGTTCCGCACTGGTGAAGACTTCGACGGCCGCGTAAAAGAGGTGTGTGCCTGGATCATAGGCGGCGTTATCGCCTCCTTTATCAGGATTAGCATATGCAGGCAATTTAACGGTTTTGCTAACGTCGTAGCCAGCGCCGTTGATGGCCATAACGCTGCTATCGGTAAGCGTCAGCCAGACCTCGTTTGTGTCGGGGAGATAAAAGAGTTTTTTGGGCATAGCTGGGAGCCCCGGCGTCTCGTGGATTACTTTGCCGGCGCGGAGGTCCACCACCAAAACGCTCCTCGCTGCCTCCCCGGCAATAAACAGGCGCTGACCTTTGACGTCAACTGCTAGGTGGTCCATGTAACCATCGGTGGGCAAGGGGATTGTCTCAGCCAGCCGCAGAAGCCCAGACATGTGCATCATAGGCATCAATGGCGGGGTGGTCGGCGACTCTTGAGCTCCGGCTGCCACTAAAACGAGGAAAGCGAACAAACAGGAAAAAATTATCCGCGGGGTCTTCATTCTCTCTTCTATCCTCCGACGACGTAAAAACCGGCCCTTCTTCGCGTCGCGACAACCCTATCACTCGCCGCGCAACGCATCAATATAATGCTGCCGTCAGAGTGGACGCCAACTAGTTGACAATTGTGGAAGGCAGGATGTATAGGCAGCATGAAATCTATATCGGGACATAGATCCTCTTTTCGGAGTTCCAGGTGAGATCACAAACTATAATTGGTCGCTGCGGTTCGACTGGATTAAAGCCGGCGGTTTGTCTGGTCCTTTTCGAGACATTGATCGCCTTATTCCTGCCAGTTTTCCACCTCTCGACTAGCGTGAATGCCCAAGAAAAAGCGCCGCTGAAACTAATTGCCACCACTCCTTTGCCGGGTTTTTCAGGAGACTTCGACCATTTTGCCGCAGACGTAAAGGGTAACCGCCTATTTCTGGCCGCCGAAGATCATAAGACGGTCGAAGTTTTTGACCTCCGAACGGGCGGGTCGCTTCATAGCATCACCGGCTTTGGGCAGCCACATGCGATTCTCTTCCTGCCGGACACGAACAAATTAATCGTGACGGACGGAGACGATTTCGGCAGAGTTGCTTTGGTGGACGGAAAAAGTTACGAAATCCTCGATACGATCAAGCTGCCGCCCGGCGTTGACGGCGCGTTTTTCAATCCCCTGACCAAAGACTATTACGTCGAAAGCGGCGGCGGGACGGGCGCCGCGACACATCTGCTGAATATCATCGACGCGAAAAATTTCAAGCACGTTGGAGACATAACGCTTCCAGGCAACCACTCGGAGGCCATGGCCGTGGATCGCGCGGGAAAGAAGCTATACGTCAACCTGACGGGGACGAACGAAGTCGGCGTGGTCGACTTGGCAACTCGACAGCTGATTTCGCGATGGCCGGTTCCGAACGCGAAAGTCGAGAACTCCATGGTGCTGGACGAACCCAATCACCGGCTGTTTATCGCCACGCGGCAGCCGCCCACGTTCTTCGTTTTCGACACGGATACGGGGAAAGTGGTGACTTCACTTCCTTGTGCACCGTTCAATGACGACATGTGGTTCGATCGCCCGCGAAAACGAATCTATGCCACCGGAAGCGAGACAACCACGGTCATTCAGCAGCGCGACGCCGATCATTATGAACACGTCGCCGAAGTGCCCACGGGCTATCGCGCCAAGACGTCGATTCTCGTACCCGAACTGAATCGGCTTTATGTGGCAGTCTCAGGGAAGGGGAAGCCGGACGCGAAATTGGCGCTCCAAATCTTCCAAATACAGCCCTAGCGGGCCTGCGCTGCCGGGACCTGGCGTTATTGATATAAGCCTGGTTTTGAAACCTGCGCTCAACAACTAAGGAGGATCTATGCGTAAGGCGAGAACGATATTCGCGGCGGTCCTCGCGCCACTCCTCCAGAAATGTTGCGATTTCCGGCTGCGGCGAAAGGACGAGCTTGCGGATAGATTGCAAGGCAGTTTAGAAATAATGTCTTTGGCATTCAACATCTAGGACTGTAAAATTTGGGTCCATGCAAGTCAGAAGTGCAACATCCCGATGTTGAATTCGAGGATGGGATTTTGCGCCATGGAAAAGTCCCGCTATGGCTAAAGCACCTTTGGCCCCGCGACTCGCACTCGCGGTGCTGATATTTTCGTCTTTGGCGCGTGCTCAAACCGCGCCGCCACATTCAGTAGCGCCGCCACAATCAGGAACCGCGCAGGACCATAACGCAGCCCCCGCTGCCTCGGAACCTGTCGACGTCGATGGTTGGGGACGGCCAATACCTTCACACCCGAAGAGTCAGAAACCAGCCCCGGCTCCTCGTCATGACATCTCTGGGACTTGGGACCCGGCGAACGGGCCCGATGACGGAGGCCAATTCCTTGGCGCGAAGACCCTGCCGGTAGACAGCAAGCCCGGACATGAACCACCTTACACTCCGTTGGGCCTGGAAGCGTATGGACGCACGAAGCCGAGCAACGGAGCCAGAATGGTTCCCCCTGCGGAGACAAATGATCCAGAACTCGTCTGTAATCCTCAGGGATTTCCCCGCGAAAATCTTTTTCAACTGAGGACGACCCAGATCCTTCAGACGCCCGTGTCGGTGGTCATTCTGTATGAATTTGACAGGGTCTGGCGGGTCATCTGGACGGACGGCCGAGAACTCCCCCAAGATCCTGAACCGAGGTGGTATGGCTATTCGGTTGGCAAGTGGGTGGATGATTACACGCTCGTCGTGCAGACCTCAGGAACGGATGAAAGAACGTGGCTGGATCATGCCGGGCGCCCGCATACCGGCGACCTGCGCGTGGAGGAGCGATTCCATCGCGCGGACTATGACCATTTGGAGTGGACGGTGATCATTGACGACCCGAAGATGTACACCCAATCCTGGGCGGCCATGGACAAGTTTCCCATGAAGTTGCAGCCGCCCGATTTCGATGTCCGGGAGATGATTTGTTCGCCGTCTGAGCTTACAGAATAT
>Ga0137384_10003885_pt1 | contig 11925 bp, 9 predicted proteins | sample SagtaG_2_FD_104922 | JGI IMG/M metagenome (GOLD analysis project Ga0137384, IMG submission 104922) | Vadose zone soil microbial communities from Sagehorn Ranch, Mendocino, California, USA - Sage2_R_60_16 metaG | ecosystem: Environmental > Terrestrial > Soil > Vadose zone | place: USA: California... | reverse complement strand
GTCGAGGTGGAGGAAGACCAGCGAGGCCGGGCCTGCCTGATCGTCACCGAGCTGCCCTATCAGGTGAACCCGGACAACCTGGCAGTGAAGATCGCGGAGCTGGTCAAGGATGGCCGGGTCGCCGGCATCGCCGAGGTGCGGGAGGAATCAAGCGGCCGCACCGGTCAGCGCCTGGTGATCGTGCTGAAGCGGGATGCGGTCGCCAAGGTCGTGCTGAACAACCTGTATAAGCACACCCAGCTGCAGGACACGTTCGGCGCCAACATGCTGGCTCTCGTTGACGGGATCCCGCGGACCCTGCGGCTTGACCAGATGATCAGGTACTGGGTCACGCATCAGCTCGAAGTGATCGTCCGGCGTACTCGCTACCTGCTGCGCAAGGCCCAGGACCGCGCCCACATCCTGAGCGCCCTGCTCAAGGCGATCGACCGGATAGATGCCGTAATAGCACTCATCAGGGCCAGCGCGTCGGCGGCCGCGGCGCAGCAGGGCCTGATGGACCTGCTCGACATCGATGAGATCCAGGCCAGGGCCATCCTCGATATGCAGCTGCGCAAGCTCGCCGCGCTGGAGCGACAGCAGCTCATCGACGAGTACCAGGAGCTGATGGCGCAGATCGCCGACTACGAGGGCATCCTGGCCTCGCCGGAGCGGCAGCGGCAGATCGTCGGCACCGAGCTTGCCGAGATCGTCGCCAAATACGGCGACGACCGGCGCACCCAGGTCATTGCCTATGACGGTGACGTGTCCGTCGAGGATCTCATCGCCGAGGAAGACGTGGTCGTCACGATCACCCGCGGCGGCTACGCCAAGCGCACCAAGACGGACCTGTACCGGGCGCAGCGCCGGGGTGGCAAGGGCGTGCGCGGGGCGCAGCTGCGGACCGACGACATTGTCGAGCATTTCTTCGTGACCACCACGCACCACTGGATCCTGTTCTTCACTAACAAGGGCCGGGTCTACCGCGCCAAGGCCTATGAGCTGCCCGACACGGCCAGGGATGCCCGCGGCCAGCACGTCGCCAACCTGCTCGCGTTCCAGCCCGATGAGCGTATCGCCGAGGTGCTGGCGCTGCGGGACTATGCGGTCTCCCCTTACCTGGTGCTGGCCACGTCGTCCGGGCTGGTGAAGAAATCCAGGCTGACCGATTTCGACTCGCCGCGGGCCGGCGGCATCATCGCGATCAACCTGCGCGAGGACGACGAGGTGATCGCAGCCCGGCTGGTGTCGCCGGACCAGGATCTGCTGCTGGTTAGCCGGCATGCCCAGGCGATCAGGTTCCGGGCCAGCGACGACGCGCTGCGGCCGATGGGCCGCGCCACGTCCGGGGTGATCGGGATGCGGTTCATCGACGGAGACGATCTGCTCGGCATGCACGTCGTCCGGGCGGGCGCAGATGTCCTTGTGGCCACGGGCGGTGGCTACGCCAAGCGAACCCCCGCTGACCAGTACCCGGTCCAGGGCAGGGGCGGCCGCGGCGTGCTGACCGCCAGGATCGTGGAGACCAGGGGCGAGCTCGTCGGCGCGCTGATGGTCCGGCCTGAGGATGAGGTGTTCGCGATCACCTCCGCTGGCGGCGTGATAAGGACTGCGGCCGCTGAGATCAAGATGTCGGGCCGCCAGACCATGGGCGTGCGGCTGGTGAACCTGGCGGCCGGCCAGAGCCTGGTCGCCATCGCAAGGAACGCCGAGTCCGCGGCGGCCGTCGGCGAGACGGAAGCCGAGGACGGCGCGGACGATGATGCTGGCGCCCAGGAGGCCGGGGAAGCAGACACCGAATCCGCGCCCTCTACAGAACTGTGACCACTAGGGTGTGCGGACCTAGGGTGTGCGGGGCATTTCTGCCGCGACGGCCGGGCAGCCGACGACGAGCCGCGGGGGGTGCGGAGATGGCCGCAGGTCGAAGGACGCAACGAAGCGGGTGTCAGCCGCGTCTAATAGGTGAGGCCTAATAGTGAGGACGCGGATGATGGCCGGGCTCTCGCGGCAGGACCTGTCATCTGGGGATAACCTCATGACAGGCGACTTTCCGGAGGAGGACGACGTGGATCACCGCGTGGACCCACAGTCGTGGCTGCCCGAGAGGGCTACCCGAGATCAGGTCCCCGGCGAGGACCCGCTGCATCAGAGCGGGCAGCAGTCCGCGCTGGCGGACCCGCCCGGCGGCAGGAGCATTCCGCCGCTGGCCGGCGAGACTGGGACAGCGGCGAACAGGAACCCGATCCCGCCGCCCTACCCGGCGGCCGTCACTTCGCCGCAGCCCACGGCGGGCACGATGACTTCGCAGTTCGGAATCCTGACCAGTCCGGGTAAGCCCAAGAAGCCGCCGAAGGCCGTCAAGGCTCAGGCAGCCAGGCAAGCGCAGAACGGCACGCTGTCGGCCCGCCGCGCCCAGCTGGCGGTGATCAGGCTCGAGCCCTGGTCAGTAATGAAGTTCAGCTTCATGATCTCGCTCGTCGGCTGGGTCGTGCTCTTCGTCGCAGTCGCCGGACTTTATTTCGTGCTGTCCAAGCTCGGGGTATTCCACTCGATCGAGACGTCTGTGTCCAGCGTGACCTCCGGCAAGACCTCTGCCGGCGTAAAGGCCAGCAACTGGTTCTCCGCCTCCCGGGTTCTCGGCTACACGATGCTGGTGGGTGCCGTGAACGTAATCCTTATCACCGCGCTTGCCACGGTCGGCTCGGTGATCTACAACCTGGTCACGCATGTGGCAGGCGGCATCGAGGTCACGCTCAAGGAGACCGACTGACGCCTCGGTCGGCGCTTGCGGTAATCTGTCCCGGCGGCGCACGGTATTCCGGTTCCTGCCGTCACCCCGAGGGCCTGTAGCTCAGCCGGTTAGAGCGCTTCCCTGATAAGGAAGAGGTCGGAGGTTCAAGTCCTCCCAGGCCCACCCAGGTCACAGCCCTAGTGGCCATCATCTGGCCCTAGAGCTGGCCCTGCAGTTTGTAGGGCCAGAGCCTGGGGGCGAGTAGCTCAGCGGGAGAGCGAATCCCTGGTTCGATCCCGGTGCCGCCCACAGCAGACCCCCCAGGAGGCCCAATCTCCAGGGGGGTCTGTCCGTCTCTCAGCGGGCCGCTTTCAGGCGGCCTGTTCGTCCGTTCCCCCGCTCCCGGGCTCTGCCGTCTCGTAGGCGTACAGGCGGCTGACCGCCTCATTCATGGCATCCAGGACGGACGCCCGGTCCTGGGCGAACAGGTGCCCGTAGATGTTCTTGGTGGTCTCCACTTTGCTATGCCCCATCTGGTGGGCTACCTGCATGTCCGTCGCACCAGAGGCAATGAGCAGGGACGCGCACACATGGCGCAGCTCGTGGGCCGTGTACCTGACAGGCCCGTCCTGGTGCGCTGCGGTATAGCCGTGCGCGAGGCTGAGGTACTTGCGCCAGGTCGCGTAACCGAGATAGCCGCCTCGGTCGCCGTTGATCAGCCGGGCGTAGAGCCTGCCGTCGCTCTGCTCACGACCTGCCGCGCCACGGTCTACGAGGCGCCGAACAGCAGGCATGGCGATGTCCGGGATCATGACCGTCCGGACCGCGGCCCGTGTTTTCATGTCGTCGCGCACGTCTCGGCGCCCGCCGGACTCGCTCGCGGTCCGCTCGATGGTCATGCACTGGCCCTCCAGGCTTACGCTGCCGATCAGCACGGCAACGGCCTCTTCCCACCGCAGACCGGTGAACGCCAGGACCATCGCCACGTCGCCGAGGCCCTTCTTGAACCGGTCAAGCGCCTCGGCCAGCCGCAGCACCTGGGGAATGCTGGGGATGATGACGCGGCGGCGCACAGACCCGCCCCAGCCGGTGCGCAGTTCCAGCGCCGGATTGGCGGGGATGATGCGTTCCTCACGTGCCCAGGCGAAGAGCCGCCGCAGGACGGACGCAACCGTGCTCTTGGTGCTCCCCGAAGCCGGGTTGCCGTCTTGCAGGGTCAGGCTCCTGATCGTCGCGTTGAGATCCGGCAAGTCCAGATCGCCCATCCAGGCGTTGCCGAGAGCGGGAATGATGTAGACGTTCAGGCAGGTCCGCTCCTTGGCCAGCGACGACTTCGGCCGTGGCGAACCGTCCCGCTTGACCTTGTAGGCGACCAGGTAGCGGGCCGCGACATCGGTGAACCGCACATGCTCGGCCAGCAACCGCCCCGGCCGCCGCTTGGCCTCATTGAACTCATCCAGTAGTTTCCTCGCGGCCTCCAGGCCCTCGGCCGTGCGCTCGATCTGCCGCTTGAGTACTGAATCCCACAGGCGGACGCGGTAGACCGGCGTTCCGTCCGGGGTAGTGACCTGCACGCTCTTGGTGCCCTGCTTGCGCACCTTCGGAGTAATCCCCTTGGGGAGATCACGCGGGCCGCCTCGTGACATGCCCATTCTCCTATTCTTTTCCGGCTCACCGCCCAATGGTGAGCCATTAGTCCTATATTATCATCGGGAACGCATTTTAGGTAGCGCTTTAAGGTACGAAAGCGGCTGGTAAATGCGGTTATTCGATAAGTGATTTCGGGAGGATTGACCGGGCCAGCGGCCGTCTCGGAGCTGGCGGAACTCGCGCGTGCCCGCGTTCCGGGTGTAGTGGTCCTGGCCTGCGCTTAGGCCGCGACCACTCTTCAATCTCCGCTTCCGGAAAGCGAAGTAAGTGACCGATCTTCCGGTAGGGGATGGCGTCCCGCTCGACCAGCTTCCGGGCATGCCGTTCGGTGATATTCAGCCATTCGCAAAGCTCGGCCAGGGCCAGCATGCGTGTGCCTTGCCCGTACGGAACACCCGTCATGCAGCCTCCCGCGACGTGACCATTCCGATCTGGCCCGATTCCCCCGCGGCTCTTCGTCTGGCTTCGTCGAGCGCTTGGCTCCAGCTGATGCGGTCGGCGACGACGCGCAGAAGCCGCTGGGCGGGTGGCATGTGGTCCGGGTCGCCCGGGGTGACCGGCTCCCAGGTGTAACGGGATGGGTCGGTTGCCGAAATACCGAGGGTGGCCAGGAGCCACGCTTTGCGGTCGGCCCGGTGGTCGGCCAGGGTCTTGCCGGACCACTTTCGGGACACCAGGACCCGGCGCCCGGCGTAGCCGAGATGCTCACTGCGGTGTGCCTTGCCCCGGCACCTTCCCGGCCGCAGGCCCGGATGGGGGTTCTTGGGCTGGATGCCGTAGCGCAGCCAGTTCGCGCACGTCGGCGAGCACGGCTCGTACCGCAGCGCCTCGGCCAGTCGCCCGGCGTGCGCGTGCTGGGCATCGGTCTGCGCCTGGTGGCAGTCGGCGCCGTGCTTGGTCAGGTACTTGGTGAGGTAGCCGATGCACCGGCTGGCGTCGGGCGATCCGGCGAGCACGCCCTGGGCGTCGAACTTCGGGCCGAACCGGGCGACGTGCAGCGGCTTGTCGTCGGGGCCGATGGCGTCGAGTGCCTGGTTCCAGGTCGGCAGGACTTCCCCGGTGGCGGGGTCGAGGTAGTTGCCGCTGGCCTCATGCCAGACGGGCAGCCCGCCGTCGCCGAACCTGATCTCATCGGCTGGCGGCCACCACACTTGGTGATAGGTCGCGGCCAGCACCTGCCGCAGTTCATTGCGGGACAGGGTGCCGCGGATCGCGACGTGAACATGGGGAGCCAGGCGGCGTTGCGGTTCGACGGCGGCGAAGTACTGCACGTCGTAGCCGAGGAATCGGCGCAGGTTCTGGATCAGCCGGTCGAACAGGGCCGCGAAATGCAGCGCATCCCGCGCCGCACGCTGGTAGTCATAGGCGGCCGGGTCGGCCGGTGTGCCGTCAGCGCCGACCTTGCCATGGCTATCACACGTCAGCGTGAGGAACATCGACGGGCGGAACATCTTGCCGCCCGCGCTGGTGTAGGTCTTGCCGATCGTTCTCGGCGCGATCGGACGGCGAGGCAGGTCCGGGGCATCCTGGCGGCGCCGGGTCGAGCGGTGCCGCCGCTCCGCTCGCCTGGGGAGCACGTTGCCGCGTATCCCGGACCGGGTGATCTGCTCGTCCAGGTCGCCGATTACTTCGTCGTCCTCCGCAGTGTCCTGCCCGGTCTCGTCGCCCCGGTCGCGGTGCTGCTCGGCTTCGGCGCGGCGCTCGACCCACATGAGCTGCTCATCGTCGGGGTCATCGGGCGTGATGACGGGCTCTGTCTCCAGGTGCCAGCCCTCCCGGCACTGCGCCGCCCGTAGGATCTTGGCCCGTTCCGCGCACCCAGGGCAGACGGCGGCGAGGGTGTGCCCGCACGGCACGAGCACCTGCTCGGCCTGGCCGGTGTGCAAGTCGGTGCGCCGTAGCTGCACCGGCCGGATGCAGCCGCCGTGCGAGATTGCCAGCTCGCGCACGACGTCGCGGGCTAGGGGCATGGCCAGCCGCTGTGCTCTGGTCAGGGGTGGGGTCATTCAGCCTCCATCTGGTCGGGGTCGGTGACGTGCCAGGTGATCGCGTAGCCGCAGCCAGGACAGGCCAGGGTCAGGAGTTCGGAACCGGTGCTGGTGTCCAGGAGCGGCCTGCCGCAGTCCGGGCAGTCCTCGGGAGCGAGCCAGCCGGTGATCATGCGACCTCGCCAGCGGGCAGCGCGGGCATCCCGGCCGAATTGCCAGATGTGTGGGAGGCGGTCATGGCGCGGATGTCGTCGTCGGAGACGAAAGCAGCGCGGACCCGTACCGGGTCGGGAGCGATTTCGAGGCGGACGAACGCGACGCCCGCGCCGGTCCGGGGGTCACTGGAGATCTGGTCGCAGGCCGCGCCCCGGTCTCGCGCGCCGTCGCCGAGCACCATGTCGACCTGCGCGGGCTCATCCAGGCGCAGCGCGATCTTGTCGGGGAACAGGTTGCGGATGTTGAGGACTTCCTTGCGCGGGTCCTGGAGCGCGGCGACGATGCAGTAGCCGACCGCGCGGCCCTGGGTTGTCAGGGTGGCCAGTGCAGCGAGGATTCGCTCGCGCAGCTTGCGGTCGGCCTGGTAGGCGGTCAGGAACGCGATCTCATCGACCAGGACAACCACGAACGGATGCTCGGGAGTCGGCGTGTGGTCGCGCTGTCTCCCCGCAAACCGACGCGCACGCGCCTGCATATCGGCAACGGCATCTTCGAGCAGGACGGCGATGTCGGCCGGATCGGCGGCGTACCGGCCGTACCGCTCGAACAGCGCCCGCCCGAACGCCAGCTCCATCAGCTTCGGGTCACACGCCAGGACCCGGACCAGCCCGGCGGCCATCGCCGGGAGCATGGCCCGGACCAGGCCCCACAGCCAGGAGCCCTTTCCAGCGCCAGTGGCCCCGGCGATCAGCAGGTGCGTGCCATGCAGCCGCAGCTCAAGAAGGCGGCCATCCTCGCGGCGGCCGACCGGCAGCGCCCGCAGGTCGGTGACTTCGGGGATGGGCTGCGCGGGTATCGGCTCGGCCAGCGCGTCCCGGCGGACCAGCTCCAGGATCACTGCGCCTGGCCTGCTGGTACGGACCCGGCACAGGTGCGCGCCGAAGCCGTGCGCGATGCCCTCGGCCTGCGCGGCGAAATCCGTGGGAGACTGCCCGGACACCAGCCTGACAATCACCCGGTCAGTGCAGCCGGTGACCTCGACCCGGCGCAGCACCGGCACGACGACCCGGCCCTGGTACCGGGGAGCCAGCCCGGTGATGGACATCACCGCATGCCAGTGCCTGCGGTAGAACCACCATCGCCACCGGGACCGCGCCGGGACCGTCACCAGGCGGGACAACCACGCGGGCCGCCAGACCCGCAGACCGGTCAGAGCTACGGCCAGGCCACCGGCCAGGGCCGCCAGGCCGGGCCAGCCGTCCGCGTGCCACAGCAGGAACACCAGCCCGGCCGTGATGTCTAGCAGCGGGTGGCGGATCAGGAACCAGGCCAGCCGCCACAGGCCGCGCAGGGCCTGGACGAGGTAGATCACGCCCTCCGGGGTGCGGTACACCGGGGACCGCCACACCGGAGGCGCGAACGGGTCCGCGTTGTCTATCTGCGCGTACTGCCAGCCGTCGATCCTGTCGCGCATACGATGAGCACCTCTTCTTCCTGCCTTGCCGCGAGGGGAGAGACCAGGGACGGCCGGAAGGTGCAAGCTCCCGGCCGTCCCGCCGGGCATCAGGCCGCGCCAGGCGCCGCATTCCGCCCGCCACGGCCGGGGCTCCGGACGCCGGTGGCCTTGAGTGAGTAGGCCAGCCGCCCGGCCTGGTTCACGTACGGGGTGATCGTCAGGCCGGTGAACTCCACCGGGACGAACGGCATCCCCGCGGTACCGGCCGGGAGCACCGGCTGGTCCGCCGCCGCGATCTTCACCCGCGCTGTCTTGTTGCGTGCCTGCGGGTCGGCGTCGATGACATCGATGACCCACAGCGGCAGCCCGGACGCCTTGTCCTTGGACTGCACGAACCGGTCGCCCTTCGACGCCTCGAAGTCCCGCACCGGCTCGAACCCACCGGCCGCGTACGCGCCGCGGGGGAACACCTGCGCGAAGTCGACCGGGATCGGACCCTGTACTGCCATGGAGCCTCCAGGAGAGAGAGTGGATGCTTGGCCACTTGAGTAACCAAGTCGATCCAGAGTAAGGCCTAACACTTGGTTGGTCAAGTAATCAGGGTGAGGAATCTGCCCCGGGCTAGCCGACGGGGTAGGCGTCTTCCAGTTCGTGCAGGTCGCCCGGCATAGCGACGTCTACCGCGAGCACCGGCTGCCCGGAGGCGTCGCGTGCGCTGACGTATAGCGCGAGCAGCGGGTCGGACCGGGAGATGCCGAGCAGGCGTGCCTCGTCCGGGGCTGCCCGGCGGGCCGTGACCTGCTCGATGACGTGGTCGATGCGGACGCCCTTCGCCTTGGCCAGCAGGGTCCGGATGCCGCCGGGTACCGGGCCGGTGCCCTCGATGCCGGTGCTCTCGGCCAGCTCTGGGGGGAGCCACCAGGTGACGATCTCCGATGGATCGCCGTCCCGGCGGACCAGCCGCTGTCGGCAGACCAGTTCCGCGCCCTCGGCCACGGCCAGCAGGGCGGCGATCCGGGCCGGTGCCGCCGCTGTCCCGGCCTTGATCAGCTCACCTGATTCGCGGGACTCGTCCCGGTCCAGCTCGGCCAGGCCGCGCCGTTCCGAGGCGACCTGGGCCAGTGCCGGGCGTCCGCGCACGAAGCTGCCCTTGCCCTGCTGGGTGTCGATCCAGCCTTCCTGCCGCAGCACCCGCAGGGCGCGGACCACGGTGGGCCGGGCGATCCCGAACTCGGCTGAGAGCTGATGCTCGCTGGGCAGCAGCGACCCAGGGGGGTATTCGCCGCTCTCGATCCGCCGCTGTATCTCGCCGATGACCCGGGCGTACTTCGGCGGCGTGTACTCATACGGCATGACGTGCCTCATCCTGGCTGTGTTCCAGATTAACTGGATGGATACTCAAGCACACTACTGCTCAGGCTGTCAGGTTGTCACGTCCCCTGCCGCCAGCTCCGGCCCGGTCCGTGATGCCCGCCGGGTCCTTGTTGCTCGTCCGGCTTCGCCGTGACCTCGAACCAGACGACCCGGCCCAGCTCGTCACCGGCATGCCCCCACCGGTCGGCGAGCACCTCCACGATGCGCAGACCCCGGCCGCCCAGGTCGTCCTCGCCGGTCATCCTCGGCTCTGAGGCGCTGCCCTGGTCGGCGACCTCCACCCGCACGCAGTCCCCGGCCGCGAAGAAGGCCACGGTGACATCGAACCGGCCGCCGTCACCCGAGGCGGTGTGCCGGACGGCGTTAGAAGTGATCTCGCTGGCTAACAGCAGGATGTCATCGAGCCGGGGCCATCGCTCGCCCAGCACGCCCGCGATGAACCGCCGTGCCTGGCCGACATGGGCCGCGTTCCCGGCGAACGTGCCGCGGGCGGTCTCTATCAGGGGATTACCGGGCAAGGCCGGACCCCTCGCAGTCCGGGCAGTCTCGCCGTGATGCCTGCACGCAGCCGCGGGCCAGGGTGCCGACTACCAGCGCCCGGCGGGAGCGGACGAGTTTCCAGCCCCGGCCGCGGCAGGCATCGCACGCTGGCGGGGCAGGGTCATCTTGGTCCATGACGTCCAGCATTCGGCCCTGGCAGCTTGCTAACCCATCCCACGCAGAGTTACCGCCTTGATATACCGGAGTAGCCTTGGCTTTCCGGACCCACCGGGCGCAGGCCCCTGGCACGCGAGGAACGCAGATGCGCGATAGCGCGTTCGGCCCCGTGGCGGTATCGCCGGACTTCTGGTCCCGGCCCGATGTCGGCCAGGCGTTAGCCAGCCGCGACATGGGCGAGCTGTTCCGGCTGCTGAACCGGGCCGGGATCAGCCAGATGCGGATCGGTACCGCGACCGGCAACGCCCAGGGCCGCATCAGCGACATCATCCACGGCAAGTACCAGGTCAAGACCGTGGACAGCTTCATCAGGATCGCCGACGGGCTGGCCATGCCCGATGACGCGAGGATGGCCCTCGGCCTCGCGCCGGTCCGGTCGGCCGGAATCCCCGGCCAGCACCTGCCAGCTACCGCCTCCGCGGCCGGGCAGCACCCGGTGCCCTTGGCAGCCGAGGCACAGTACCCCGCGACGGCCGGGCAGGCAGTCACCACAGTGGCCAGCTTGTGGACCGCCGATGACAGCCAAGCGCAGAGCCTCGTTACCGCGCCGCTTGACCCTGCCGCGTGGAACGCCGCCGCCCTCGCCTGGCTGGTCGGCCCGCCGGACAGCGCCCTGCCCGAGCATGAACAAGGCCGGGCGGTCGGCCGCGCCGACGTGGACCGGGTGCGGTCCACAGCACAGCTGTTCGCGCAATTCGACAACCGGTTCGGCGGGGTTCACTCGCGGCGGTCACTGATCCACTACCTGCGCTACGAGGCCACCGGGCTGCTCGACGGCCGCTACACCGAGAACACCGGCCGCGAACTGTTCGGGGCAGCGGCCGAAGCCACGCTGCTCGCCGCATGGATGTCCTACGACAGCGGCCTGCATGGCCTGGCGCAGCGGTACTTCATCCAGGCCCTGCGCCTTGCCGAGTCGGCAGCAGACCGGCGCCTCGCATGCAGCATCCTGTCCGCGATGAGCCACCAGGCCACCTTCCTCGGCCACCTGGCCGACGCTGCCAACCTCGCGCGAGCGGCCCAGACTGGCCTCGGCGCGGCAGCGACGCCGACGCTCATGGCACAGTTCCAGGCGATGGAGGCACGGGCGCTGGCCCGCGCCGGGGACACCCGCGGCTGTCATCTCGCTCTCGCCGCCGCCGAGCGTAGCTTCCAGGCAGCCGACCCCGGACGGGACCCGGAGTTCATCGGCTACTTCAATGAGGCCGAGCTGGCCGCCGAACTCGGCCACTGCTTCCGCGACCTCGGCGACAGCCGCCAGGCAGCCGGGCACGCCGCCCGCGCCAGCGAGCAGTCGGACGGCGAATACCCGCGCAGCGACTTCTTCGCCGCGATGGTCCTCGCGGACGCCTGCGCCGGCCAGGACCCCGAACAGGCATGCCATGCCGCGCTCACCGCGCTGAGCAATGGCCGCGCCCTCAGCTCCGCGCGGTGCGTCGCCTACGTCCGCGACTTCCGGCAGCGCCTGGACCGCTTCGGCGACCTGCCCGCCGTCCGCGACTTCCGCGACCAGGCCGCCCAGTTCGCGCTATGGACCAAGGCCGCCTGAGCCAATGCTCAGAACGGAGCCCAGTCCCGGCGGCCGTCCCCGATTCGGAGGTCATTGACGCGCTTGGCGACCTCCGCGGCGACGTCCTGGCTTTCCCCCGCGTTCTGCGCCAGCCAGGTGACCATGGTCAGCTCGCGGATGTCCCGCAGCACCGGGTATCCCGGCCAGTTCATCACGTCGAATCCGTAGATGGCCGAGAACTCGCGGTACTCCTGCTCGGTATGCCAGCCGAACCGCTCGTAATACATCGCGGTCAGCACCAGATCCCACTCACGCGGCCCCGCCGCGAACCCGTCAAGATCGATCAGCACCGCAGTGCCATCAT
>Ga0137384_10003881_pt1 | contig 11938 bp, 9 predicted proteins | sample SagtaG_2_FD_104922 | JGI IMG/M metagenome (GOLD analysis project Ga0137384, IMG submission 104922) | Vadose zone soil microbial communities from Sagehorn Ranch, Mendocino, California, USA - Sage2_R_60_16 metaG | ecosystem: Environmental > Terrestrial > Soil > Vadose zone | place: USA: California... | reverse complement strand
GAAGGTATGAGCGGAAGGCTCTCCAAATGTCGCAGACAGGAGGTGGTGTTCCGGAGTGGTGGGGCTTCCTCCCCCTTCTACTGCGGATTTGCTCGCTTGTCGGCAGGTCGGCTCGGGTCAGGTGCGGGACCCGCGGCATCGGCCTCGCCATCGCCCTGGCGCTCAGGCGGGAGGGCGCCCGGGTGGTGGCCGTGAGCCGCTCGGAGGAGCACGTGACCGCGGCGCGCGCCCGGGGGCTGGACGCCCGCGCCTGCGACGTGCGCGACCGCGCCGCGCTCGAGCGGCTCCGCGACTCGCTGGAGTCGCTGGACATCCTCGTGGCGAACGCCGGCGTCAACACGCGGGTGGAGGCGCTGGACCTGGAGGACGGAGCGCTGCGCGACATCCTGGACACCAACCTCTACGCCATCTTCGTCACCTGCCAGGTGCTCGGGCCGCTGCTCCTGCGCCGCCCGGGCGGCCGCTGCGTCGTCACCTCCTCGATCAGCGCCGTGCACGGCCAGCGGCTCCGGGTCGCCTACTGCGCGACCAAGGCGGGGGTCTCCGGGCTCGTGCGCGCCCTGGCCGTGGAGTGGGGGCCCAGCGGCTGCACCGTCAACGCGGTGGGCCCGGGCGTGACCAGGACCCCGCTGACCGACGCCTACATCGATGCCAACCCCGACCGCCTGGGGGCGGTGATCGCGCACACCCCCCTGCGCCGGGTGGCCGAGCCCGAGGACGTGGCGGACGTGGTCGCCTTCCTGGCCTCCGACGCCGCCCGCTTCGTGACGGGCCAGACCCTGTTCGTGGACGGCGGCCTGACGGCCGGCAGCGACTGGTGGTGAGGCGATGAGCGGCAGGACCATCGACGACGTCCAGGTGGGCAGGCGGGCGCGCTTCTCCAAGACGGTCGGCGAGTCCGACGTCTACCTGTTCGCCGGCATCACCGGCGACCTGGACCCCAACCACGTCGACGAGGAGTTCGCCCGGCGCACCTCGCTGGGCGGCCGCGTGGCGCACGGCGCCCTGGTCCTGGGCTACGTGTCGGCCGCCTCCACCCGGGTCCTGGAGGACTTCGAGCAGCCGATGGTCTCCGTCGGCTACGACCGGGTCCGCTTCCTGAAGCCGGTCCGGCTGGGCGACACCATCACGGTCGACTACGAGATCACCGCCACGGTGCGGGAGCGGCAGCGGATCATGTCCCACGCCGAGGTCAGGAACCAGCACGGCGACCTCGTCTGCGTGGCCGACCACATCATGCAGCTGGTCCCGTAGAGGTGGGGCCCCTGCGCACGCTCGAGGGGGTCCGGATCGCGGCCTTCACCCAGTTCCTGCTCGGCCCGGCGGCGGTCCAGTACCTGGCCGACCTGGGCGCCGACGTGGTCAAGGTGGAGCCGCCCGGGGGCGCGTGGGAGCGCCGCTGGACCGGCGCCGACAGCTGGCCCGGCGGCGTGTCGGGCCTCTTCCTGCTGGCCAACCGCAACTGCCGGTCGGTCGTGCTCGACCTGAAGTCCGGCGCTGGGCACGAGGCGGCGGTGCGCCTGATCGCCGGCGCCGACGTGGTCGTGGAGAACTTCCGGCCCGGCGTGATGGACCGGCTCGGGCTGGGCTACGAGGCCGCCAGGGCCGTGCGGCCGGACGTGATCTACGCGTCGGCCAGCGGCTACGGCACGGACAGCCCCTTCCGCGACCTGCCGGGCCAGGACCTGCTGGTCCAGGCCGTCTCCGGCGTCGCCTCGCTGTCCGGCCGGGCCGGCCAGGACCCGGTGCCGGTGGGGTTCGCGGCTGTCGACCAGCACGGCGCGGCGCTCCTGGCCATGGGCATCCTGGCCGCGCTGCTGCACCGGGCGCGCACCGGCGAGGGCCAGCGGCTGGAGGTGGCCATGCTCCAGGCGGCGCTGGACCTGGCCACCGAGCCGGTCGTCTACCGCCTCAACGGCAGCCGCGTCGAACGTCCCCGGGAGCCGGTCGCCAGCCCCTTCCACTCGGCGCCCTACGGCATCTACCGCACGGCCGACGGGCACGTCGCGCTCTCGATCACGCCGGTCGCCACCGTCAGCGAGGCGCTGGGCGGCGTGCCGGAGCTGGCCGGCCTGGAGGACCCGGCGGTCGCGTTCACCCGCCGCGACGAGATCCGGGCCGCCCTGGGGCCGGCCGTCGAGCGCCACTCGACCGCCGACCTGCTGACCCGGCTGCGCGCGCACGGGGTCTGGTGCGCGCCCGTCAACGACCTGGACCAGGCGCTGGCCGACCCGGCTCTCCGGCACCTGGACCCGGTCCTGGAGCTGGGCGGCGAGCCGGACGCTCCGGTCCGCGTGCTCAAGCACCCCGTCCGGTACGCGGCCGGCGAGCCGCGGCTCCGGCGCCCGCCGCCGGCCCTGGGCGAGCACACCGACGAGGTGCTGAGGGAGCTCGGCCTGGCCTGAGGCTGCAGCCGCACTTCGCGCCGGTGGGGGGTGAGCCGAGACGGCCGCCCTGTCGCGCCAGGCATGGGCCCGGGATCGGGCGACTTTTCGGACGTCGCACTGCCACGCCGGCCTCGCGCCGCCCTGATCCGGCCCCTGTCCAGGCTGCCGGCGCCTCCGGCGCTGCCGCGACGGCCCGCCGACATGGTCAGGCGGCTCCTGTCGAGGATCCCCTTCCGCCCGCCGGATGACGTCACGGTCCTGGTCGTGCGCCGGCTGCCGGAGGCCGCCATCCGGGCCCGCCGCTCGGCGCAGCGGCGGCTCGGAACGTGATCGTGCGAGCGCCGGCGAGCGCCCCTGGCCGGGCCGACGTCCTGGCCTCGGAGCAGCGGATGCAACGCCCTGCATAGCAGCTCCAGCCGCTGACCGACTGCAAGACCTTCTCCGCGAGGGCATGGATGCGGCGCGCGGCTTCGACGGCAGCGCGTGCTTCGGCTGGAGGGATGGGGCTGGGGTCGTATTCCGCCTGGCTCTTGAGGGGAAGCAGGCGGCGGAGCCCGCCGCCTGGCGCCGTTCAGCCGAGGAGGCGATCGAGGCGGGCCCGACCCGCGGTCAGTCCTGGTGGCGGAAGCTCAGCACGGCCACCCCCATCAGGACCAGGCCGAACGCGAGCAGGATGCCCACCTCGACCGCGATCGGCACGACGTGGCCGGACAGGGTCATCGAGAGCTGGTCGAGCACCGGGGACGGGACGCCGGAGGCCTCCAGCACGACCCGGCGGATCGGGTCGACGCCGTACGAGAGCGGGTCCACCCGCGTCAGGGCCGTCATCCAGGCGGGCAGCCCGGTGACGGGGAAGAGGGCGCCCGAGAGGAAGAAGGCGGGCTGGACCAGGAAGTTCAGCACGAACTGGAAGCCCATCATCGACCGCATCCGGGCCGCCACCGCGACCCCGACGGCGGCCAGCGCGAACGACACGCAGAAGGTCAGGCCCAGCAGCTCCAGCACCGCCAGCGGGTTGAGCTTCACGCCCACGAACGGGGCCAGCAGCAGCAGGATCACGCCCTGGAACGTCGCCTGGGTGGCGCCGCCCAGCGTCTTGCCGATCGCGACCGCCGAGCGGTCGATGGGCGCGACCAGCACCTCCTTCAGGAAACCGAACTCGCGGTCCCAGATGATGGACATGCCGCTGAAGATCGACGAGAACAGGACCGCCATGCCGATGATGCCCGGGTACATGAAGGTCTGGTAGTCCAGCCCGCCGCGGAACGCGCCGCCGCCCGCCCCGCGCAGCGCGGACGAGAGCCCGGTGCCCAGGATGACCAGGAACAGCAGCGGCTGCGCCAGCGACCCCACCACCCGGATCCGGTCCCGCCAGAAGCGGATGAGGTCGCGCCGCCAGATCATGTAGATCGCGCGGAGCGTGGCCCCGCGGGTGTCGACCGTGGCGTGCCGCGTGAGCGGCGCCGCCCGCGTGCCCTGGGCGCTCATCGCCGCCCTCTCCGTGACCACATGGCCACCATCGACCGCATCTGGTCCATCTGGCCCGCTCCCTCGTCGCGAATGGCGTGGCCGGTCAGCTTCAGGAAGACGTCGTCGAGGCTGGGCCGGCTGAGGGTCACCGCGCTCAGCGGGACCGTCAGCTCGCGGACCAGGCGTGGCACGAACGAGGCGCCGTCCGGGACCTCGACCCGCAGCCGGCCGCCGTCCACGATCGGCTCCAGCTCGAAGGCGCGCCGGATCTGGTCCGCGGCCGCGACCACCTCGCGGGTGGTCACCACGACGACGTCGCCGCCCACCATCGCCTTCAGCTCGTCCGGCGTGCCCTGGGCGATGATCTTGCCGTGGTCGATGACCGCGATCCGGTCGCAGAACTCGGCCTCGTCCATGTAGTGCGTCGTCATGAACAGCGTGATGCCCTCCCGCTTGCGGAGGTCGTCGAGGTAGGCCCAGATGTGGCTCCGGGTCTGCGGGTCGAGGCCCAGCGTCGGCTCGTCGAGGAACAGGACCTGCGGGTAGTGCAGGATGCCCCTCGCGATCTCCAGCCGCCGCTTCATGCCGCCGGAGAACGTCTTGACCTGCGAGGACTCGCGGTCCTTCAGCTCCACCATCTCGAGGACGCCGTCGATCCGCGTCCGCCGCTCGGCGCGCGGCACGTTGTAGAGGAAGGCGTGGAACTCCAGGTTCTCGCGGGCCGTGAGCTGGTCGTCCAGCGACGGGTCCTGGAAGACCAGGCCGATCCGGCTGCGCACCCCGCCGGGATCGCGGGTCACGTCGATGCCGGCGACCAGCGCCTGCCCCGCGGTCGGCCTGAGCAGCGTGCACAGGATGCTGATGGTGGTCGACTTGCCAGCGCCGTTGGGCCCGAGGAACCCGAAGACCTCACCCGGCCGGACCGCCAGGTCGATGCCGCGGACGGCCTCGATCTTGCCGTACGACTTGACCAGGCCCCGGGCCTCGACGACGGCCCCGGACGCCGCTCGACTGTCGCTCATGCCACTGACGTTCCCCGGCGGTTCAGGCCCTGGACTGCCGCCATGGCGCCCGCCATCGCCTGCGCGGCCTCAGCAAACGGTACGCCAACGGCGTGCGCGGCCTGGACGGCCCGGCGCTGGGAGGTGGGCCGGGTGGACGTCAGTCGCGCGCGAGGGCGCGCCCGACCGCGCCTGCCACCTCGCCCAGCAGGTCCCGGGTCCGGTCGATCACCGCGGTCATGCGGACGAAGCCGTGGATCATGCCCTCGTACTCGGAGAGCCACACGTGCACGCCGGCCTCGCGCAGGCGGGCCGCGTACTCGATGCCCTCGTCGCGGAGCGGGTCGTACTCGCAGACCACGACCAGGGCGGGCGCCACCCCGGCGAGCGAGCCGGCGCGCAGCGGCGAGGCTTCCGGGTGGCCGCCGTCGGCGCCGCCGAGGTAGTGGTCCCAGTACCACCGCATGCCGTCCCTGGTCAGGCCGTAGCCATCCCCGTTGGTCACGTAGGACTCCCGGTCGAACCGGTGGTCCAGGACCGGGTAGATCAGCACCTGGAGGGCCAGCGGCTGGCCGGCGTCCCGGGCGCGGATGGCCGTGACCGCGGCCAGGTTGCCACCCGCGCTGTCGCCCCCCACCGCCACGGCGGTCGCCTGGCCGAACGCCCAGCGCGTCACCGTCCAGCAGTCCTCCACCGCCGCTGGGAAGCGGTGCTCCGGCGCGAGCCGGTAGCCGACCGAGGCCACGCGGCAGCCGGACAGGTTGGCCAGCGCGCGGCACGTGCCGTCGTGCGTGTCCCGCGAGCAGGCCACCCAGCCGCCGCCGTGGAAGTACACGAGCATCGGCAGCGCGGGCTGGTCGGCCGGCGTGTACAGGCGGACCGGCACGCCCTCGACCTCGATGTCCTCGACGGCGGCGACGTCGTCGGTGGGACCGAACAGCTCCGGCGCGGCCTGCTCCGCCTGGCGCCTCGCCTCCTCGGGTGTCAGCTGCTCGACGGGCCGCAGCCCGAGCTGGGCCATCCGCTCCAGGTACGCCCGCGCCTGGTGATCAAGTGGCATCTGGCCAGGGTACAGGCAGCCAGGCGCCCGGGTCGTGCCGCCTACTGGTGCCACAGCGCGAAGGCGGCGCAGGCCGCGACCAGGATGACCGTCACGGTGAGCACCAGGCGCCTGGCCCAGATGACAGACACCGCCTCAGACCATCCCGAAGCGCTCGGCGTGGATCCGGTAGTCGGGGACGCCCAGCTCCAGGAGCATCCCCTCCACCTCGTCCATCATCGCCTCGGCCGCGCAGACGAAGTAGACGAACGACTGGTGCTGGCGCGGCAGGCTGCGCTCGAGCACCGCGGTCGTGATCCGTCCCGTCTCGCCTCGCCAGCCTGGCGGCGGGCTCTTCAGGACGTGCACGACGCGCAGGTTCGTCATGTAGGTGCTGAGCTCGTCCAGCTGCTCCCGGAACGTGATGCTGTCCCAGTCGGGGTTCGCGTAGAAGAGGATGGCCGGCCGCGTGTCCTCGCGCATGCACATCGTCGAGATCATGCTGAACATCGGCGTGATGCCCACGCCACCGGCGATGAACACGTAGCCCGGCGCCTGGTTCATGTCGATCGAGAAGGCGCCGTACGGCCCGTCGAGGTACACCCTGGTGCCCGGCTTGATCGAGCCGATGCCGCGGGTCCAGTTGCCCCGCTCCTTGATTGTCAGGTGGATCCGGCCGCCCTCCTCGACGTCGCCCGGCGAGGAGAGCGAGAACGGGTGCTGGTCGACCTTGAACGGCGTGCCGCCCACCGTGACCCACGCGAACTGGCCGGGCATGAACGACCACCCCGGGTGGCGGACGGGCTCCACCACGAGCGTGACCGCCCGGCCGCGCTCCCTGATCACCTCCACGACGCGCCACTGCTTGAAGAGGTGCACCCGCGGGGCGACGAGGCGGCTCCAGCCGAGGATGGCCACGATGGCGACCCCGACGAGGAGGACGACCACGCGCCCGCCGGTGCCGCCGGTGAACCGGTTGACGCCGACCATGTGGGCCAGCGCCAGGAACATCACCGAGGTGGAGAGCAGGCCATGCGACAGCTTCCAGACCTCGTACGGCAGCCGGAGCTTGCGCCGCCATATCGAGACGAACACCACCAGGAGCAGCGCCGCGCAGGCCGCGACCCCGTAGCGGGCGCGCCAGGGCGCGGTCCGGACGTCGAACAGCGGCAGGTAGGTGGGCGCGCTCTGGACGAGCAGCAGGATCGGGTGGGCGAACACGAACGTCAGCGCGACGAACGAGACCTGGCGGTGGAAGCGCTGCAGGACGTCGATCCCGAACGGCCTGGCCAGCCACTTGATCCGCGAGACCAGCGTGAACTGGAGGACCATCATGGCCAGGCCGACGTAGCCGAGCGCGACCGAGAACTCGACCAGGAACGGCCGCCGCGGCACGTGGTGGCCGATCGAGACGATGGCCAGCGGCGACAGGCAGATCGCTATGTAGGCCGTGATCAGGCCCAGCGCGGTCAGCACCTTGACCACCGCGGGATCGAGGCCCACCTGGCGCCGCGGGCCGGAGCTGCCCCCGGGCGCCGCCCGGCCGCCGGCCGCCGGGTCCGGTCGCCGCCGCTCCGGGCGGGGCAGGACCGGCATCGGCCCGGGCTGCCGCCGGGGCTGCGGTGGGACGTCGGCGTGCTGCGCCGGGACCCTGTCGAGCGGCCCGACCGCCGCCTGCGGTGCCGGGACGGCCGTGGAGGCGAGGACGGCGCCGGCGATGACCGTGCCCGCCGGCGGTCCGACCGGCCGCGCGGGCCGGGACGGCGGCGGCATGATGACCGTGCCGCTCGAGGTCGCGTGCGGAGGCCAGGCTGGCCGCGCCGGCTCGGCCCCCGGCGGCGGGTACGGTTCAGCCGCCGGCTCGTCCACCGCCGGCGCGTAGGCCGGGGCGCCCGGGTACGCCACCAGGGCCGGCTCGTCCACCGCCGGCGCGCACGCCGGGCCGCCCGGATACGACATCAGCGGCGGCTCGTCCACCGCCGGCGCGTACGCCGGGGCGCCCGGGTACGCCATCAGCGCCGGCTCGTCCACCGCCGGCGCGTAGGCCGGCGTGCCCCGGTGCGTCACCGCGGGCCGGTGCGCCTCCGCTGCCGGATGCGCCACCGGCGGCGGATCGTCCAGCGGTTCCGGCCCGGCCGGCGGGGGGTACGCCACGGCGGCCGGGACCGGCAGCGCCGCCAGGGGCGCCGCCGGCGGCGGGCTCGCGGCTCGCGGCACCGGCGCGGGTGGCGGGGGCACGCGCACGACCTGGGCGCTGGCCGTGGGTCCGTGGCGCCTGCCCGTCGCCGACGGCGGTGCCGCCGGCGCGCTCGGCGCGGGCGTGCTCGGCGCCTGCGACGTCAGCGCGAACGTGGACAACCGCCGAGGCCGCGCCCTCGCCAGGCCCCGGAGGTCCATCGCCTCGGGCACCGACCTGCGGGGCCCGGCAGGCCCTTCCGCGTCGGCGCCGAGGTCGACGGGCTCGTCCGGCGCCAGGTCGAATCGAGCCATCGCTACCGGCCGCTCCCGACGCCGGCCGCTCGCCCGGCGCCGGACCTGAAATCTGCTCTCACGCTTCGTAACCCCCCTGGCGCTGTTTCGTTCAAGAGTTCGATGGTGCGCCCGCTCGTCGTCCTCGCAGTCGGTTCGCCGTCCGGCACGGCGTCGGGCGGCGCACGCTTCGATGGCCCGCGTGTGCGTCGACACGCGATGCACGCGACGGCGACCGATGCCTCGGGCACCTGGTGCCGCCGCGCGCAAGCACGTACGGCTCTGTCGAGCTCGCGCTCTCCGTCAGGCCCCGATGAGGAGCCTTCGTACACACCGCCCCGGCGATCTGGGCGCCAGGACGAACGTGCGGCGTCTCACACGCGGTGTTCGCGTGTCGACAGCGGACCGGCGCGCGCACGCCTGCTCCGGTCGACTGGCATCAGAGCTACCCCCCTCTGAGAACAGTCGCCACTCTGGTGGCCGGATGGACAGAAACCGCCCAGCAACCTAGCAGAGTGGCTGCTGGGTGTCAACCGAGCGCGGCGCGACGCGCGAGCGCTGTCGTCGAAAGGTCGTCGTGATTTCACCGCCGAACATCGACGGCTCGGCGACTAGTCGCCGACCAGGTCGACGAACGAGCGGCGGTGGTACACGAGCGGCTGGTGACCCTCGATCACGGCGCCGTCCCGCACCTCGCCGATGAAGACCCAGTGGTCGCCGGCCTCGATGGCCTGGCGCGTCACGCACACCGCGTAGGCCGCCGAGTCCTCGTGGAGGATGGGGCCGCCCTCGGGGAGCTCGGGCCGGCGCCAGGCGATGCCGTCGAACTTCTCCTCCGCCTTGGAGGCGTAGAGCACCGCGAGGTGCTCCCGGCCGCCGGCCAGGAAGTTGACCGTGAAGCCGCCCGCGGTCCGCAGCGCGGGCAGGGTGTTCGACGACTTGTCCACGCAGACCAGCACGAGCGGCGGGTCCAGCGAGACGGCGCAGAACGCGCTCAGCGTGAGGCCGCGGGGTCGATCGCCCGATTCGTGCGCCGTCACGATGGCGACGCCAGTCGGGAAGCAGGCCATGATCTCCCGGTAGAGCGCTGGGGTGACAGCCACCGTCGCCAAGCTTCAACCGGGACGGCACGCGGCGTCAAGGCGATGTCCGGGGTCCGGGCGGCCCGGGCCGGCCGGCGGGCCGCCGGTCGCGGGTAGCATGGCCACGATGCCCGAGCTCACCGAGTTCGTCCCCGAGCAGGCCGCGGCCGAGGACTGGCGGCGCTACCACGCCTTCCGCCGGCGGCAGGGGCGGGAGTGGCGGCCGGCCGACCCGATCGCCCCGGACGACATCGCGGAGACGAGGCTGCGGCACGGCGACTCCAGCAGGTTCGAGCTGCGCTGGCAGGCGACGGAGGGCCACGAGATCGTCAGCATGCTCGAGGCCGAGGCGATCCGGCCGGGGTCGCCCGAGTACGAGACCAACCGCCACCTGCTGTACGCCTTCGCCTACGTGCTCGGGGCGCACCGGCGCCGGGGCCTCGGGCGTGCCTGGGTGCCCATCGTCCTGGAGCTGATGGACCGCCTGGGCGCCACGATCGTGACGAGCTCGGCCGAGGACGAGGCCGGTCACGCCCTGCTGCGCGAGCTGGGCGGCGAGCCCAGGATGGTCGAGCGCCACAGCCGCCTCGAGATGGCCGGGGTGGACTGGGACATGGTGGCCGCCTGGGTGCGCGAGGGAGAGGAGCGGTCCCCGGGCGCGCGCCTGGAGATCCACCCGGACCGGGTGCCGGACGCCGTCCTCGCGGAGTACGCCGAGGCGATCACCGAGCTGATGAACACCATGCCGTTCGAGGGCCTCGACCACGGCGACATCGTGGTCACCCCCGAGCAGAGCCGGGAATGGTACGCGCGGCTGGCCAGGACGGCGAGCGTCGTGCACACGTGCGTGGTCCGGGATGCGGACGGGGCGATCGTGGCCGCGACGGATGTCGTCAAGCGCGGCTACGAGCCCGGGCTGGTGCACCAGAACTTCACCGGGGTGCATCCGAGAGTCCGGGGCCGCCGGATCGGCCGCTGGGTGAAGGCGGCCATGCTGCGGCACGTCCTCGCCGCGCACCCCGATACGGTGGCGATCGTCACCGAGAACGCCGGCTCCAACCGCTGGATGCTGGCGATCAACGAGGAGCTCGGCTTCCGTCGCGAGCGCATCGTGACCTACTACCAGGTCGAGCGTGACCGCCTGGCCGGAGCCTGACGCTCAGATCTTCCGGAGGCGGACCTCGCGGATCGAGTGGTCGCGGCTCTTGCGCAGGACCAGGCGGGCGCGGTCGCGCGTGGGGCGGATGTTCTCGCGCAGGTTGATGCCGTTGATGTCGGCCCAGATCCGCTTCGCGGTCGCGATCGCCTCGTCGGTGGAGAGGTCGGAGTACAGCCGGAAGTAGGAGCGCGGGTCGCGGAAGGCGGTGTCGCGGAGCGCCAGGAAGCGAGCCACGTACCACTCCTCGATGTCGTCCTCGTCGGCATCCAGGTAGATCGAGAAGTCGAAGAAGTCGGACACGAAGGTGCGGATCGAGCGCCGCCGCGCGCCGTCGGGCGTCTGCAGCACGTTGAGCCCCTCGACCACGACGATGTCCGGCTGCTGGATGACCTCCTCCTCGCCCGGCACGATGTCGTAGACGAGGTGCGAGTAGACGGGGGCGCGCACCTCCTCGGCGCCCGACTTCAGCTCGGCCATGAAGCGCATCAGCCGGCGCAGGTCGTAGCTCTCCGGGAAGCCCTTGCGGTTCATGACCCCGCGCTCCTCCAGCAGCCGGTTGGGATAGAGGAACCCGTCCGTCGTCACGAGGTCGACCTTCGGGTGGTGCGGCCAGCGCGCGAGCAGCGCCCGCAGGATGCGGGCGAACGTGCTCTTGCCCACGGCCACGCTGCCGGCGACGCCGATGATGTAGGGCACCGGGGTCGCCGGCTTGCCGAGGAAGGTGTCGGTCACACGGTGCAGGCCCTGAGCGGCGGCGACGTAGAGGTTGAGCAGGCGGGACAGCGGCAGGTACACCTCCGCGACCTCGTCCAGCGACACGTACTCGTTGATGCCGCGCAGCGTGACCAGGTCCTCGTCGGTGAGCGTGAGGGGCGTCGTGGCACGGAGCCTCGCCCACTCCCTGCGGGTGAACGTCACGTAGGGCGAGTAGCCGTTCATCGATGACCGCTGGACCACGGAACTGGTAGCTAACCAGATTCCGGGAACCGGCGTCGGGAGCGCCTCACCGGGACCGTATGCTTGCCTCGTGGCCAGGCGAACGTACCAGCTGCACGAGGCCAACCAGGTCCTGCCGCGGGTCCGTCGCCTGGTGGGGCAGGTCGTGGAGCTCTCGGGCCAGGTGGACGAGCTGACCGACCACGTCCGCATCGCCGAGTACCGGATGCGCCGGCCGGGCTCGGGCACTGAGGACCGCGAGCGCTTCGAGGAGAGCACCGCCGCGCTGCGCGGCGCCGAGGAGGACCTCGTCACGGCGCTGGGCGGCCTGGAGGAGCTGGGGGTCCAGCTCAAGGACCCGCGCATCGGGCTGGTGGACTTCCTCTCCTACCGCG
>Ga0137384_10003880_pt1 | contig 11941 bp, 9 predicted proteins | sample SagtaG_2_FD_104922 | JGI IMG/M metagenome (GOLD analysis project Ga0137384, IMG submission 104922) | Vadose zone soil microbial communities from Sagehorn Ranch, Mendocino, California, USA - Sage2_R_60_16 metaG | ecosystem: Environmental > Terrestrial > Soil > Vadose zone | place: USA: California... | reverse complement strand
GCCTTACGCGCCAGGTCTTCTGTAAACGGCATGAGCACTCGAGGGGCTCCGTCCATCAGAATGATTTGTGCTTCTTCCGTGTGTATGGAACGAAAGTCGTTTTTCAGCGTTTGCCGGGCGATTTCGCCAATTGCTCCGGCTAACTCGACGCCGGTGGGGCCGGCACCCACGATCACGAAGGTGAGCCACGCCCGGCGTTGATCGGGATCGGGAATCCGCTCGGCGACTTCGAATGCGTAAAGGATTCTGTGCCGAACGCTGGTTGCCTCTTCGATGCTCTTGAGACTGGGCGCCCATTCGCGCCATTCCTCGTGTCCGTAGTAAGAGCTTTGAGAACCTGCCGCGACGATCAACGAATCGTACTGAAGACTAGCGCCGTCAGCGAGGAACACGCGCTTGGAAACAGGATCAATATCCGTGACCGTGCCGAGTAGAACCCGCGTATTTTTTTGATGGCTCAACACGCTGCGAAGCGGGGACGCAATTTCTCCTGGAGAAAGCGACCCGGTCGCGACCTGATACAGGAGCGGCTGGAACAGATGATGATTACGGCGGTCGATCAAGGTGACATCTACTGAATCTGACTTCAGAGCTTGGGCGGCCCGAAGGCCCCCAAAACCTCCACCAACGACAATCACTTTCCACCGTTCATTCACAAATCACCTCTGACGGATTCGGGAGTTTTCCAATCCGTCCTCTGCTTGATAACCGCAATCTGCCTGCCAATTGCCTGCCATCTTTATGGCAGCGTGAATCGAATAGGTTGGAGCAAAAATTGAAGTGCGGCATCCGAAGCTGTCGGAGTTGTCGGAAGTGATGTCGGAACCTACGACACTGTTTCGCCTACCGCCACGATCTTTTGCGACGTAAATCATCAGGCGACGCGGGCAGGCGTCGCGTCTCTCGTGATTTTCGATTCCAGCTCCCAGCAGCAAAGATGGTGACACCGAGGGCATCGCCAGAACGTGTCGCCCTCATCGAAGATCAGCTCTTGACTACAACAGTCATTCGAATACAACCCCAACTCATGAACATCTTCAGAAGTTCTCATGTTGTTCTCCTTATAGTTTTCAAACCTACGTTTAATGCATTGCAACTCAGAACACTCGTCGTGCTTCGATACCTAACTTTTTCATCCGCGTAATCAGTGTCGTCCTCTTCAGCCCCATGCGCGCCGCCGCGCCATTCGGTCCCCCAACCTTCCCGTTGGTGTCTCTCAGGATCTGAATGATCGCGTTTTGTTCTTCAAACCTGGCTTCTGCCGGCCTGGCGGTTGGCGTTTCTATGGGAGCCATCAACGCGGTGGCTGAACTTGTCGACGGGTTATCGTCCTGCACCATTGCGCGATCTAAAAGCCTTCCGAGAATGCGCACCACTCGGTCCTGCTCCTCTGTAATGCTTATGGTCATGGAATCCGCTCTCCGGCTCGGGGGTTCCGGCGCCGAAACTTCAAGCTTCGTTCCGCGCGTCAGGATCACTGCGCGTTCGATCAGATTCTCCAGTTCGCGGATATTGCCCGGCCAGTGCCAACGGATCAACTGTCGGAGCGAAGCTCCGGAGATGGTTTTGATTTCCTTACCCATCCTTCGGGCGTACTTCTCGGTAAAGTGCCGTACGAGGCAAGGAATGTCGTCGCGACGCTCCCGCAAAGGCGGAATTCGGATGGGAAATACATTCAGCCGGTAGTAAAGATCGCTGCGAAACTTTTTATCGGCGATCATGCCGTTCAGGTCGCAGTTGGTCGCCGCGATCAAACGCACATCCACTTTTTTTGTCTGCGTACTTCCGAGCCGCTCGAATTCGCGTTCCTGCAACGCTCGCAGAAGTTTCGGCTGGAGCTCCAGCGGGATGTCGCCGACTTCATCTAAGAACAATGTGCCCTGGTCCGCCAATTCGAGCCGCCCTGCCTTGGTGGTGAGAGCACCGGTGAAAGCGCCACGCTCGTGGCCAAAGAGTTCGCTTTCCAGCAGGCCGCTGGGAATCGCCGCACAGTTGAGCTTCACCAACCCGCGCTGCCGGCGGCGGCTGAGTTGATGAATGGCGCGTGCAACGAGTTCCTTTCCGGTCCCGGTTTCTCCCAGAAGAAGGACCGTCGAATCACTCGGCGCGACGGTTTCGACTAAATCCAGCACGTAGCGCAGGGCAGCGCTTTGTCCAACAATGCCCTCAAACGCCGGCTCACCGAACATTTCCTGATCCAGGTCCACATCCTCACTGCTGGAATGCACAGGCCTGGATTCGCTCTGATTCTCGGCGACAAAGGAAACATTGGTGACGCTCATGACGGATCCTCCGGAGATGAAACTCAGCCTCGAAATCCGAAGATAACTATGCCGCCTCAGAGCGATGAAAACATCACGGGATAGAATTGTTTTTTGCTACTACACTTGCCGCATAAGGCGCTAACACGATGGTGGTAATCCCGGATTCCCCACAGTGGGTCTAGAGATAGGTGGGTATGGGAACAGGTATCAGTGGAGAGCTTTGTCACCCGGGTGCTATTTGCCGTGTTCGACCTTCCCGAGATTCTGCCGTGAGCGATCCTTTGAGCGCGTCGCAAACAGGCAAGGATTATTGCCAACCGCCGCCGAGAGCCTTGTAAAGCTGAACGACACTGTTGAGTTCGTTCAGCCGGATCTGAGAGAGCGCCAGCTCAGCCTGAAACAGGTCTCGATCGGAATCCAGCGCGTTTAAGAGCGTGTCCACTCCGCCGCGATACCGGATGTACGCCAGCCTGGTTCGATCCTGCAATGCCCCGACCAGAAGCTCCTGTTGTACCCGGCTTTCTCTTGCTCGTTGATGGGCGATGAGTGCGCTTGAGACTTCGGTAAATGCAGTTTGAATCGTCTTCTCGTACTGGATCAAGGCGGTGTTACGCAAAGCTTGCGACAGCTGCACATTTGACTTGAGGCGCCCGGCGGTAAAGATCGGCTGTGTCGCTTGCGGAGTGAAGTTCCAGACTCCGCTGGACCCACCGAACAGGTTCGAGAGTTGCGAGTCCTGACCGCCTAGAAATCCCGTCAAACTGATTTGAGGGAAATATGCGGCCTTGGCGACGCCGATCTGGGCATTCGCCGCGATCAGGATTTGCTCCGAAGCCCGAATGTCCGGCCGACGTTCCAGGAGGGCAGACGGCAAGCCGGCCGGTACGTCCGGAGGCATTTGTTGTTCCGTAAGACTCAGCCCTCGCGCGACGTCGCCCGGATTCCTGCCCAACAAAAGGCTGATCTGGTTCTCGGTTTGCTCAATCGCTTGCTGCAAGGCAGGAATGGTTTCAGCCGCCGTGTACACGAGTTGCTCTGCCTGTCGCAATTCAAGCAGGGTCGCGACGCCTCCTAATTGGCGGTTCCTGATGAGCTCCAGCGATTCCTGTCGCGTGGCCAGGGTGCGCTGCGAAATCTCGAGCTGGTAGTCCAGTTCTCTAAGGCTGAAGTAGGCAGCCGCCACTTCGCTCACCAGCGTCGTCATCACTGCCTTTCGATTTTCTTCGGCTGAAAGGAGATTGGCGCGAGCAGCCTCTGTCGACCGGCGCAACCGGCCCCAGATGTCTAGTTCGAACGAGAGCAAGCTCAAGGTGGCGGCTCCAAACGTTCGGTTTTGCGAAGGTACAAACGACGCCGGCAAGGGAGTTGCGCCATTGCGCGAGGCCCGAATGGTGGCGATGTCCGCGTTGGCGCCTAGGTTCGGGAACTGATTGGATCGCGTTAGGCCCAGCGCTGCGCTCGCCGCCTCGACCCGCGCGGCCGCGTCCCGCAAATCGTAGTTCTGCGCCAGAGCCTCGCGTTCGAGTGCCTGGAGCTTCTCGTCCTTGAAGACCTCCCACCATTTGACATCGCCTAGGGACTCTGAATTGTTCGCTGTTGTGGAAGGAGCCGCGCGAAAAGAGTCAGGCGCAGATATCGCAGCGCGATGATAGTTCGGTCCCATGGCGCAGCCGGCGAGGAAGCCCGCGGCAAGGAGTGGAAGGAATAATGATTTCCGCATGGATCAGTCTCCCTGGACCTGCGCAGGCGTTTGCGATGCAACCACCGAGGACGTTCGAGTTGCGCCCGACACCTTTTGAACCACGTAGTAGGTCGCCGGAATGAAAAAGATGCCGATGACGCTTGCCGCGAGCATTCCACCAATCACCGTAGTGCCCATGATCTGGCGTGCGACGGATCCCGCGCCGGATGCTGTCCATAGCGGCACGCTACCCAGAATGAAAGCAAAGGATGTCATTAGAATTGGCCGCAGCCGAAGTCTGGCCCCTTCGAGAGCCGCGTCGATGAGATTCTTGCCTTTCGCGAATTCCTCATTCGCGAACTCGACGATCAGAATCGCGTTCTTCGCCGCGAGCCCGATCAGCATGACCAGACCGATTTGCGAGTACACGTCGCTTTCGATTTGTACCGCATAAGGCGGCAGGAATGTTCCCAGCATGGCGCGGCGCAACCAGAGAACCGCGAACGCGCCAAACACAGCGATCGGCGTGCTCAACAAAACACAGAACGGCAGTGACCAGCTCTCATACAAGGCCGCAAGGATGAGAAACACGAACAGCAGGGAGAAGCCGAAGATGACGGACGGAGGTATGCCCTCTTGAGCCTTCTTCTCCTGAAACGACATCGCCAAGTAGTCGTAGCCCATTTCGCGCGGCATGGTTTGATCGAAGACCTCTTCGAGAGCCTTCATCGCCTGCGCGGAGCTATAGCCCGGCGCAGCGGCTCCGTTGAGTTGCGCCGATCGATACATGTTGTAGCGCATCGTGAACTCCGGACCTTGACGCGAGTGGAACGTCGTGATTGCGGAGAGCGGCACCATTTCTCCGTTCTTATTGCGCACATAGAACTGCCCGACGTTTTCCGCTCTGGTTCGGTATTCGCCTTCAGCTTCGACGTAGACCTGCCACTGCCGGCCAAACTGATTGAAGTAGTTCACAAACAGCCCGCCCATGAACGCCTGGATCGTTCGGTAGACGTCGCCGATCGGGACTCCCTGTTTGAGAACTTTGTCTTCGTCGACATCGACGAACTGCTGCGGCACGCTCGGCAGAAAGGTCGTGCTCAAGCCCGCGATCTCGGGTCGTTTGCGCGCAGCCTGGATGAAGGTGTTCAAATTCGCTGCCAAGAACGGCACGTCCTTACCCGCCCGGTCTTCGAGAACAAAAGTGAATCCGCCGGCCGTGCCGACTCCGGGAATCGCCGGAGGCGAGAAATCGAAAGCGATGCCTTCAGGAAGCTTGCTAAGTTCCCCGTTGAGACGTTGCTTGATTGTTTGAAACTGTTCCTCCCGCGTCTTTCGGTCACTCCATTCCTTCAGGGTTACGAAGAAGAACGCGTTGTAGGTGGTACGGACAAAACTGAGGAGACTGAATCCAACAACGGTGGTGGCGTGTTCAACGCCTGGAGTTTGAGCCAGAACCTTTTCGATTTTCCTCGCCACCTCGTCCGTGCGTTGCAAAGAAGACGCGTTGGGGAGCTGGAGATTGACGTAAAGGTATCCTTGATCTTCGTCAGGCAAGAAGCTCGAAGGCACCTTATTGCTAAAGAATCCTGCGGCTACACCGAAGGCTACCAGCATGATCAGCGCGACGGCGCTCTTGCGTAGAAGCGCACCCGACCAGCGGACATACCCTTCGGTGGCTCGTCCAAACGCGCGGTTAAACCAGTCGAAAAACTTTCTCAGAAGGCCCCGGCTTTCCTTCTTCGGCTTAAGGAGCAACGCAGCCAGCGCCGGGCTGAGCGTCAGAGCATTGAACGCCGAAAGAATCACAGAAATTGCAATTGTCACGGCAAATTGCTGGTAGAGCCTTCCGGTGATACGCGGAATGAAAGCTGTTGGCACGAACACGGCGGACAAAACCAGGGCGATTCCGATCACCGGGCCGGAGATCTCTTCCATCGCCCGGAATGCAGCGTCCTTTGGAGCAAGACCGTTCTCGATGTGACGTTCCACAGCCTCGACGACGACGATTGCATCGTCCACCACGAGCCCTATAGCCAGAACCAATCCAAACAGCGAAAGCGTGTTGATGGAAAAACCGAACAGCGGAAAAAATGCGAACGTGCCGACTAGTGAGACGGGGACGGCCAGCAGCGGAATCAAGGTGGCACGCCAGCCCTGCAAAAAGACGTAGACGACAAGAATCACCAACACGATTGCGATCAGCAGCGTTTCAATAATTTCGCGGATCCCTTCCGTGACCGAGCGCGTCGTGTCGAGCGCGACGGCGTAATCCATGCCTTCAGGGAAGCGCTTCTTGGCCTCCGCCATGAGTTTTTTCACACCTTCGGCGGCTTGAACGGCGTTAGAACCCGGTAATTGATACACCGCGATTATCGCGCTGGGTTTGCCGTTGAACCTGCCAACAATCGTATAATCTTGCGATCCCAGTTCCACGCGCGCCACATCCTTCAGCCGCACGATGCCGCCATCCGGCGCTTCGCGCACGACGATTTGCCCGAAATCTTCCGGCGACGTGCGCCTCCCGCGCGCGCGGACCGAATACGTGTATTCTTGACCGTTCGGCGCCGGCTCGCTGCCGACTTGACCCGCCGGATTCACGGTGTTTTGAGTTTGGATGGCGCTGACGATCTCGGGCACGGTGATGCCGAGCTTGGCCAGCTGATCGGGCTTGACCCAAAGCCGCATCGCATATTGACCGGCGCCAAATACCTGGACGCTGCCGATGCCAGGCACTCGCGTCAGTTGATCGTTAAGGTTGATGTAGGCGTAATTGGCAAGGAATTTGCCATCGAAGACGCCATTCGGCGAATTGAGGCTGAGCAGCATCAGCGGTGCGGTCAAAGTCTTCTGCACCGTTACGCCAAAGGCGTTCACTTCGGCGGGAAGCTGCGACGCGGCAAGCGTCGCACGCAGCTGGGACAGAATCAAATCGGTGTTGGGATCCGTGTTCACGTCGAAATCGACGATCATTCTCATCTCGCCTTTAGCGGTTGCGTTCAGCGAGTACATGTAGTTCATGTTGTCCACACCGCTCATTTGCTGCTCGATAGGCGTGGCAACGGATTGCTCGATGGTTTGTGCGTCTGCGCCTGTGTAAACGGCGGAGACCTGCACCTCGGGCGGAGCAATTTGGGGGAACAGAGCGATGGGCAATCCGGCGATGGTCACTGCGCCGGCAATGACCGTCAGGATTGCGATCACCATCGCCACTATGGGACGTCGGATGAAGAATCTGGACATGGCTACTTTCCCTCCGATTCCGCCGTCGCGGCATAGGGCTTGGGAATGACCGTCATTCCAGCGCCAACTTTTTGAACGCCTTCGGCGACAACGCGCTCGCCGGGCTTCAATCCCTCGTCAATGATCCACAGATTACCGACCCGATCGCTGGGCTTCACGTTGCGAATGCCGATCTTGTTATCGCCGTTGATGACGGCGACCTGATACGTGCCCTGCATTTCCGTTACAGCCCGCTGTGGGATAAGCAGCGCGCCTTCTCTGGTTCTGATGGAGGTGCGCACCCGGCCATACTGTCCGGGACGCAGAAAGTTGTCGGGGTTGGGGAAAAGGCCGGCGACGCGAATCGTGCCGGTGCCTGGACTGATTTCTCGATCCGCGAAATAGTAGGTCCCAATGCGGGGGTAAACGGTGCCATCCGCCAAGATGAGCTCCAGCCGCAGGCCCCTTCTCGCCGCGTCGAGCGTGGCGGGAGTCGAATAGCGCCGGTGAAAGTCGAGGTACTCCTGCTCGCTGGCGGTGAAATTAACTTTGATCGGATCCACTGTTGAAACCGTGGTCACCGGACCGCTCGCGGAGCTGACCAGGGCGCCCACTTGCTGCTGCGCCATACCGGCAAGGCCGTCAATCGGCGACGTGAGCCGGGTGAAGCTCAGGTTGAGCCGCGCCGTTTCCACAGTTGCGGTCACCGCCTGAACCGCGGCGTTGGCAGCTTGAATCTGAGCTCGAGCCGTTTCTATCTGCGCCTTCGCCGCCTGCACCTGGGCTCTGGCGGCCACGTTGTTCTGCGTCGCGTTGTCGAGATCCTGCTGGCTAATGGCCTGCTGCTTCGCCAGCGGCGTGTAGCGATCCACATCGAGCTGGGTCCTGACCTGATTTGCTTCAACTACGGCGAGTTGCGCCTCGGCCTGAGTGAGTTGCGCCTTTGCTTGGGCCACTTGCCCGTTGGCCTGCGCGAGTTGGCCCTCCCCCTGATCGAGGACCGCTTGAAACGGACGGGGATCAATCTCAAACAGCAACTGTCCCTTCTTGACGAAGGAACCTTCCGTGTAATCCTGTTTCAAAAGATAACCGGATACCTGAGCCTTGATGTCGGCATTGACGACTCCGTCGGTGGTGCCGATCCATTCGGTGTAGATCGGAACGTCCTTCTGCGCGACCTCGACCACCTCGACCGTCGTGGGATCGGGAGCCTTCGCTACCTGTGTGCTGCTTGAGCAACCAGCCGAAATGGAAACGGTCACGGCGATCAGACAGATCGTCATCCATACAGCGCATTGGTGCTTCAGGGCACGATGGTTGCGGATTACGTTTCCACTTTCGAGATCGTACCGAAGCATGTTTGCGGCGGATTGTCGCTCAGTCATTTGATTCCTCCTTTGTCGCAACCCCAAATTACGCCCGTACGGCAATTTCCCGCAACGTCCCCGAGCTGTTCGCCCACGCGCCATGGCTGAGCACAACATTCTTGATAGGCGCATGCGCCGCTTGACCCCGCACAAGAGAACCAGAAAAAGCACAGCACCAGAAACCGTAGCTCGAGACTTGTTTCTCGCGATTGCAATCCCGGAGCCACTTGTATTCGTTATAAGGACCAATGACTTCTATTACTGTGAAGGAATACTGTCGAAAGGTCGACAATTGTCGAACTCGTTCGACACTTCCATCCGCTGCAATAAAGAACTGCTCCAATCAAACTGTTGGAATGGTCCCACCATCGATGAATAACACGACGGAAACCAATTGAGGAGAGGCACGATGAAATTCAATTTGCAGCTGTTGGCGGCCATTTGTTCGACGCTGCTTGTTTTTGCGGTTGGCAAAGCGCAGGAGACCAATACAGGCCAACGTTTGACTCCGTCAGAAATCGATGCCCTGACATCTACCGGCGCGAGCGCGGGAACCTCCGGTGTAAACGGAATCCAGACTCGCGTTTTGAAAGGCGATCCGACGAAGTCCGGTTTATACACGATTCAATTGGCGGTTCCTGCAAACACCAAAATTGATGCTCATACCCATCCCGATGACCGCGTAGCAACCGTGATCTCGGGAACGTGGAATATCGGGTACGGCTCCCGCTTCGACGAGAAGAAACTCAGGGCGCTCGCTCCCGGCAGTTTTTACACCGAACCGCCCAACGTCGCCCACTTCGCGCGCACTGGAAATCAGAAGGTGGTCCTCCAGATCACCGGCTATGGACCGACCGGCACCAAATATACGGAGTCGCAATGAAAAACAGGCTCTTAATTCTCGCCACTGAGCCTTTACGGCGGGAGCCCGTGGTTACATGCTGAAAACCATGGGTCCCTCGGACTTACTCACCGTCATCCGCCAGGTTCACGCCGGGAAAAAGCACGTTCCTGCTGTCGTCGCAACTTGTCTCGCCGAGCATCTGGGTGACGAGGATCTCAGCAAACGAGAAACGGAAGTTCTTCAATATCTCGCCGGCGGAAACAGAAACCGTGACATCGCGGCACGCCTCTTCATATCCGAGGAGACGGTGAAGAATCACGTCAAGCACATTATGGAAAAGTTGGGCGCCACCGACCGCACGCAAGCAGTTGCGATCGCGGTGCGTCGCGGCTTCATGCAGCTTTGAAGATACAACTCACCTATCACAACTGGATAATTCCTCGCCGCACCGCGATTGCAACTGCCTGTGTACGATCGCTAGCGCCAAGTTTCTCCATGATGTGTTTGATGTGAACCTTGACAGTCTCTTCGGAGATGAAGAGTCGTTCTGCGATGTCGCGATTCCGGTTACCGCCCCCGACATGTTTCAGGACATCGATCTCTCGGTCGGTGAGAGCTTCGTCGCTGAGATGCTCGGCCAGGTGGGCTGCGATTTCCGTAGGAATCCGTTTTTTACCAGCGTGAACTTGCCGAATGACCTCGACGAGTTCCTTCGGCGGCATGTTCTTTAGCAAGTACGCGCGAGCTCCCGCCTGAAGGGCACGCTGGATTTCCACATCGCCTTCGAACGTGGACAGCATGATGATCCTCGCATCGGGCGCATCGGCGCGGATCGCCATTAACGAATCAACGCCGCTGATGTCGGGCAGTCTCAGATCCATGAGGGTTACGTCCGGCCGATGCTCCTTGAACTTCTGGATTGCCTCGGTCCCATTCGATGCTTCAGCAATGAGAACCATATCCGGCTGACTGTTGATGATTGCAGCGATGCCCTCCCGTAAAAGAGGGTGATCGTCCACGCACAGGACGCGAATACGTGTTGGATCGCTCATACATTCCCAATGCTAGCAGGCCTGTACTGCAATCGCGAGTCACAACTGAATGATTCCCCGTCGCACTGCTATAGCTATCGCCTGCGTACGATCCTTGGCCTCGAGCTTCTCCATTATATGTTTGATGTGCACCTTGACCGTTTCCTCGGAAATGAACAGCCGTTCTGCGATATCGCGATTGCGGTTACCTCCCGCGACATGGTTGAGGACCTCGATCTCCCGGTCGGTCAAAGCCTCATCGCTGAGATGCTCGACAAGCTGCGTGACGATTTCGGTCGGGATTCGTTTCTTACCGGCATGAACGTGCCGGATCGCATCCGCCAATTCGTTGGTGGGCATGCTTTTGATCAGATACCCGCAGGCACCTGCATCGAGAGCCCGCTGAATTTCGACGTCACCTTCAAATGTCGTCAGTATCATGATGCGGGCTGTGGGAAATTCTGTTCGAATCGCGGTCATCGCCTCGATGCCGCTCATATCGGGCAGTCTCAGGTCCATGAGAGTTACGTCTGGCCGATGCGTCCGAAACAGCTGGACAGCATCGTGGGCGTTAGCGGCGGCGGCCACCAGCACCATATCCGGCTGGCTACTGATGATTGCGCCAATCCCTTCGCGCATTAGAGGATGATCGTCGACGGTGAACACACGAATAGGACGCTGCTCGGTCATGCATCACGCTCGCTTTCGGTTTGCGGCTCGAATTGTTTCGCTCTTCGTGGATATAAACGGGAAATCCATCTTGGACGGCTATTTGGGGGCTGCGCCTCAAAAGCAATGTGAGCCGGTATGGACAATTCAATCTCCGTTCCGGCTGCGGGCCGACTCAAAATTCTGTACCTCGCATGGATCCGTTCAGCCCGCTCACGCATGCCAGACAAACCCCAATGTCCTTCGCGTCCCGATCGCAGGACCTGAGGTTCTATGCCACAGCCGTTGTCACGAACGAGAATCCGTAATTGCTTCGCTGCATACTCGAGCTCGACTTCGATCTTGCTGGCCCTGGAGTGCCGGAATGCATTGAGCAATGCCTCGCGGCCGATCCGGTACGCTTCGTCCCGGATCGCTGGGCGCAGTGGTCTGCGCCGCCCTGCAACGATGACAGTGAAAGCGATTGGCACGGATACCGCGCTTTCCTCCGGGATTCGGGAGAATGCCAGTTCAAGGTCCGTGGTACGACTACCCGATGAGCGCAGGCCGCGGAGGACATTCCTGCCCTCATCGATGACCTCCGACATCACCTGAAGAACACGGCCAAGCAGCAGCTTCGCGGGAGAATCCGGAGGCACGCGCTCAGCCGCCACCTGGAGTTGCATCGACGCACTCAGGAAACCCTGCAACAGGGTGTCATGCAGTTCTCCTGCAATCCGCGTGCGTTCCGACAGGCGCTCTTCAAACCGCACGTTGAGCTGTGTCACCACTTGATGGACCCTATAGCGATAGGTTGTCCAAATCATCAGAGCAAGTGTCAACACGCAAGCCGTCCTGAACCACCATGTGCCCCACCACGGAGG
>Ga0137384_10003872_pt1 | contig 11949 bp, 11 predicted proteins | sample SagtaG_2_FD_104922 | JGI IMG/M metagenome (GOLD analysis project Ga0137384, IMG submission 104922) | Vadose zone soil microbial communities from Sagehorn Ranch, Mendocino, California, USA - Sage2_R_60_16 metaG | ecosystem: Environmental > Terrestrial > Soil > Vadose zone | place: USA... | reverse complement strand
GTCGAGCACCGGGTCGTGCGGACTCATCGAGCCCATGTTCACGTGCACGAGTCCGAGGAGCATGCCGTCCGCACTGCCATACCGGCCAGACGACAGGGCGTCCAGCGCGTAACGTTGCGGTGTGATCGGAAGGGCTCAACAATGCAGGTGTTCCTGGAGACTGAGCGATTGGTGCTTCGCCGGTTCACCGTGGCCGATGTGGACAACCTTGTCAGCCTTGACGCCGATCCCGACGTTATGCGGTATGTCACCGGAGGCATACCTACCCCCGCGAGGAGATCGAGAAGGAAGTCCTGCCCGCGTTCCTTGGCTATTACGAGCGTTTTGAGGGTTACGGCTTCTGGGCAGCCGTTGAGAAGTCGACCGGGGAATTCCTGGGGTGGTTCCACTTCCGGCCGCAGGACGGAGCCGCCCCCGGCGAGGTCGAGCTTGGCTACCGGCTGCGCAAGTCAGCCTGGGGCAAGGGTTACGCCACCGAAGGGTCGCGCGCGCTGATCCGCAAGGGCTTCACCGAATTCGGCGTGCAGCGCGTGGTCGCGGGGGCCGTGGCCGTGAACATGGCCTCCCGGCGGGTGATGGAGAAGGCAGGCATGACACTGGTGCGGACCTTCCATCAGCCCTGGCCGTATCGGATTGAGGGCGACGAGCACGGGGATGTCGAGTATGCACTGCAGAAAGCCGACTGGGAGCAGCAGGAACTTGCCTGATGCCTAATCGGCGGCGCGTGCCACGGCCGGCCGGTCGTCGCACAGGTGCGCGGCCCGCAGACGGGAGGGCCTGCAGGCCGCGGGACCGGTTCGAGGACGACATTGCTGAGCTGGTCAGGTGCCGTCCGTGCGAATCTCGTTGGCTATCTGAGCCAGTTTGACCGCGTAGTGCGGGTCGCTCGCCCAGGTGCCTGAGAGTCCTCTGAGCGAAGGCGCGACGCCGCGGAGATCATCGGTCAGGGACCGGAACGCCAGCGCCTCGGCGATGAGCTGGACTTGAGCCTGACTCCCGGTGCCTCTGGGCAGCGAGTACGCGAGCAGGCGACCGGTGTGAGCGCGAACGGCCGTGTTCAGGTCCGGGAACGACAGCCCGGCCTCCGGCTCGCCGGTGACCCCGATGCCTGCGAAGTTTCGGCGCGGGCGCTGGGACCAGAACGACGTGAGATGACCCGTCTCCTCGACCATCTGCGCAACGACGAGCAGCGGGTCGAGGCCGACCGTCGCGGCAGTAGCGTAGTAGTGGTCGACTATGGCCCGGACGTCAGAGTCGCTGTACTCGCCGTGCGGGCGCGCGAGCAGGTACCGCTTGGCACGTCGGGCCGGCGCGCGCGGGGCGGCATGGAGCACGCTGTCTGGCGTCAATGCGCCAGGCTCCGCGTTCCCGGTATCTTCGGGGGGCGATCCTCCGAGGGGCTGGTAGGTCCGGCCGAGGAAGGCGCACGTGCCCTCGGCGATGGCCTCGCCCTGGGCCTCGTTCTCTGCGGACGGGTAGTCCATGACCCGGCGGATCTCCGGGATGAGCGCCGTCATGGTGGTGGAGTTCAGAAAGAAGAGCTCGGGGCGGCGGACGTCAGTCTTCCTGGGCAGGTGCCGGGCGACAAACGCCCTCCCGATGTGATTGGCCAGGGCCTGACCGCTGTCCGAGATGTAAAGACCCGAGAATCCGTCCACCCCGCCCGAGAAGTCGAAGTGGACCTCGATGGCGACCCGGGGGCGGAGCTGGTTGGCGCGATGTGCCGAGCCAACGAAGTCGGGATCGTGCGAAGCTCCCTGGGCCGACTCACTGACCACCTTGAGCCCGGAGCGCCGCATCCCGGCTAGGGCATGGGTGCAGACCTGGAACGCCTCCAGATGTTCCTGCCGTCCGTCTTTCCCGATAGCACCGGGATCGAAGACCCCCGAGGGTTCCACTCCGTGGCCGACCGCGAGATAGACGTCGAGTCCGTTGCTTTCTGGCATGTGGCTTGCCCCTTCCGCTGTATGCGTGTGTGCCACGCTTCGCTAACTACAGGGGATCCGCACTGCGGCCAGATACATGGAACGCGGCCTATGCGCCCGCAGGAAGCCGCTCTCTTGAGGTGGGCGAAGCGGCCTACCCGGCGCCGAAGCAGATGAAGCCAGCGTCCCTGCCGTCAGCGGCCGACGCGATCGCCGTGGCCGGGGGCAGTCCCCGACGCAGCGCGCGGTGGAAGTCAGTCATCACGGCCATCGCGGTTTCGTCGGCGACTCTGCTGACGCTCGCGACAACAGTCGCCGCCCCCGCGCCGAGCAGCGCGGTGGCCATGCCGAGCGTCTCGTCGCCGGGACGGATTGCATGCAGCCCCAGGTCGCAGGAGGACAGCACGACCATGGCGGGCGTGGCGTCGAGGCGCTGCAGGTCATAGCCCATCAGCGGCCCCCCGGTCAGTTGGAGTTCGGAGAACAGCGCGTTGTCGGGATGATGATGCCCGTGCGCGGCCAGGTGGGCGAGGTCCGCCCCGGCCAGCGCGGCCAGCGTCGTCGCGGGTGACGCGCGCGGCCCGGTCAGAACAGTGGCACCGGGCAGGGCGCTCGCGATGGCGGTAACTTCGGCATTGCCACGGTCGTTCCCTGGGCCGGCCACGAGCAGCGGCCGTGTCGCAGTGCCGGCGCGCAGCAAGGTCCGCCGCGCAGCATCCCAGCTCGTCGCCGACGGCGCCACGGTCACCGGGCGCCCGGCGCAGCCGGCCAGTGCCGCCCAGGGCACGGTGACCAGGATCCCGGTGGGCACGATGACCAGGTCGCGATCGCCGACGGACGAAAGCAGCGGGTCGAGGATCGCGGCGGCCAGCGCGGCCGCGTCGCGGCGGGTCGCCTCCCGCAGGGTCTGCGCCAGCCTGGCCGGCATCACGCGTCCGGCCTGTGCATCCAAGTCGGCGCGCAGCCGCAGCAGGGCTTCCTGTGCTTTGGCGGCGCTGCCGAGCCGCACGAGCACGGCCCTGCGCCGCGTCACTGCGAGCGCATGCAGCGCACGTCCGTCTCGCAGGTAGATGACCATGGCGGCGTCGGCGAGCTCCGACCTCACCGCTGCCATGGACACCGGCCGCGCAGACGGTCCTGAGCCACTGGCGTACCAGGCGTGCTCACGGATAGTGCGCTGCAGCGTCCCACCTCGTGTACGTAGCGTGACGGCGGCCCGGCCGGCCAGCTCAGCCGCCCGCAGGGCCGTGCGCACATGGCGCAGCTCCTCCAGGGCGGACGCGGCGGCCCGATCGCGTGGCGGGCGCGCTGGCGGGATCAGGAGCGCCTGCGCCCGCGCCCGCTCGGCCCAGCGGAAGATCGCGCCGGGGGTCCCCGAGGCCAGGGCGGCGCTGAGGCCGCGGTTGGCCAGGTCCCGCCCGTGTATGGATGCCCCCGTCTGCAGGTCCAGGCTCCCGAACCGAGCGCGGTAGCGGTGCAGTTCGTCCAGTCCGGCGGCGAGGTGCCGCGACGCCGCGGCGGGGCTGCCCTCGGCGGCGGCGACCTCGGCGCGCGTCAGCCGCCAGAGCAGGCGGGTATCCAGCCGATCGGCACGGCGCGGCGGGCACGCGGCGACCAGCCGTGCGGCGTGTGCGACCTGACCCCGCGCTGCCTGCGCACGCGCCCCGATCAGGCTCGCGACCCGCGCGTCCTCGGCCAGCCCGAGCTGGCGCAGCGCGGCGCAGAGCGACTCCGCCCGGTCAGCGACGTCTGCTCCGGTAGCGTGATCGGCGCGCAGGCACACCAGCTCTGCGCGCGCCGCCCACCGTGGATTGTCGCGGCGGCCGAACAAGGCGCGTGCGCGACGCGCCGACCGGCTGGACGCGCCTGCCCGGCCGGCCAGCAGGGCCGCCTCCGCACGGGCCAGGTGAGCCTCGGCGTGATCCTGGCTCAGGCGCTGCCGGCGCAGCTCGCCCTGTGCCTTCGCAAGATCCTGGTCGGCCTCGGTGAACAGGCCCGCGGCCAGCAGGGCACGGGCACGGTCGAGCGACAGCACCGGCAGCATGCCGGGGTTGTGGCGCGCGTAGCGCGGCTCGACGGCGGCGAAGCGGCGCAGCGCGCTCGGGATGTCGCCGGCCAGGTAGTCGAGAAAGGCCAGGTTGTGGTCGGCCTTCGCGGCAAGCGACTCCAGCCCGTAGCGCCCGGCCAGCTCGGCGCACCGGCGCAGATCGGCCGCCGCGGGACCCGAACGCGCCGCGGCCATATGCAGCACCGCGCGGTTGAGCAGCACGCGGGCGATCTCGACGGGCTCATTGAGCGCCGACAACGCGGCGGCGTATTGCTCGAGTGCCAGCTCATCACGGCCCGTGCGGCGCAGCAGCATGCCCCGCTGCCCGTAGAGCACACCACGCTGATCCGCCGGCAGCCACGGCTCGGCCTGCGACAGCAGCACCAGGCCCTCCGAGATGTGACCCTGCTCCGATTCCGCCAGCGCGAGGCTGACCAGGATCCGTCCTCGGAGCGGTCCAGGTGCCAGCTCGCCCGCAGCACCGTCCAGCTCGCGCAGCGCCGCCCGCAGCTTCCGGGCGGCGGCCACCGGGCGCATGTCCGCGTTCGCGGCAACCCCTGCCGCATGCAGGTCGGCCGCCGCAGCCCCCGCTGCGGTTGTCACAGCGTGACGGCGGGAGTCACCACGATCGACTCCGGACCGGCGCCGCCGGGGCGGCGTACGACGAACTGCGCCAGCCCGTGCCTCACCGCCGGGAACACGAACCGGCCCGCGTCATCGGCGGTCACCGCCGGGGACTCCCGGGCGTCCGCGCGCTCCCCGCGTACGCGCAGCTCCACGTGCCACGGGCCGGCCGGGGCGAGCCACCCATCGATGCGGACGCGGCCGTCCGGCATGTCGGTGGCCGTGATCATGATGGTCAGGCTGTCAGCGTCAAAGCTGATCGTGCGGGTGCGCTCCGTACCACGGGCTCCCGAGCCCACCATCTGCTCATCCTGCATCCTGGCGATCTCCGCGTCGAGCCCAGCCACGGCGATAGTGAACAGCACGCGGTCGGTCAGGTCGGCCGGCGGCGCGTCCAGTACCTCATGCACCTCACGGAGCTGCGCGAGGATCGTCTCGTCCGTCTCGTCCGGCCAGATGCCGCTCGTCTCGGTCACCGTCCGCTCCAGGCCGGGTCGGCGAGCAGCATCTCGCGCAGCTTTTCCAGGCACCGCCCACGGGTGGGGCCGATACTGCCGCGCGGCATCTCCAGCGCATCGGAGACCATCGCGTAGTCGGGCCGGTCGACCATCGCGACAATGCGCAGCAGCTCACGGCACCGCCGCGACAGTTGCTGGAAATGACGCCACAACGCCCGGTGGCGTTCCCCGGCGATCAGCCCCTCGTCGGCGGCCGGCGCCGGGTCGGGCATCTCCTCGGGGACGCCACTGCCGACACCGGCCCGGCGGGTGCGCTCGTTGGCCCGCCACGCCCCGCGTTTGGTGGTGCTGATGAGCCAGGCCGTCAGCGCCTGCGGTGAGCGGATCTCCTGCAGCCGCTTCATCAACTCCAGCCACGTTGTCTGCACTACGTCAGCGGCATCGCTCGCGGCCAGGCCCTGCGCCCTGGCCACCTGCCAGAGCAGGGGGTTCAGCTCGCGCACGACAGTTTCCAGGGCACCGATGTCCCCGCCACGGGCCCGCTCCAGGCATCGTGCCAGCCGGGCCGGGCGCTCGGCACGCGCATCGAGAGGTTCCGCGGCGTCGCCGGCGCGGGCATCCGTAGTCATTTGACCGCGGCAAGTGCCCGCGTGGCGCGTTGGTGCGCGGCGCGGGGGCTCACGTCGCGCATGCTGGTGCCGTTCCGCTCGGCGTCGTCGACCAGCGCCTGCGCCAAGCGGCCGGCGAAGACGGCGGCGGCGAAGGACGTGCCGCCCCAGCGCGCGAACCCCCCGACCAGGTTGGCCGGGTCGAATTCCGTCGCGGGCTTCTTCCCGTGCGCCACGCCGAAGGCGGGGATGGTGCTCATCAGCGCGGTCCCCACCACCCACTCGCGTACCCAGCGGCCGAAGTTGCTGTACGCCGCCCGCGACCCGTCCGGGTTGAGCGCGCCGACGCTGACGAGCTGGGTGGCCGGCGCGGTGCCCGCGGACTTGTACTTCTCGTCGGCGAACGCGGCCGGCAGCACCGGCGCCTCGTTGCCGTGGTTGCCGGCGGAGGCGACCACGCGCACTCCGAGATCGCCCAGCTCACCGAGCAGGCACCGCAACTCGGCGGTGGACCGGTTGTCGCTGGGTTGCTGCTCGTAGTAGCCGAACGACAGGCAGATGATGTCGACGAAGAGGCCAGGGGCGTCGCCCGCGCGCCGCACCCGCTCCAGCAGCCACTTCAGCGCGCTGTTGACCGTGCTCTCATCGAGCACCCCGTCGCCTCGCATCGCGTGCAGGGACAGAACCTGCGCGTCGGGCGCCGCCTGGCGGATCAGGCCGGCAATGAAGGTGCCATGTCCGGCGTGGGTGTCCAACCGCCCGTCGGGCGGGCTGGTGTCGCCGTCCCCCCGCGGTGGCAGCGGAGGCCCGGCCGGGACGAAGCCGAGTCGCTGTGCCTCGACGCAGAACCGGTCACCGTGCCGGGCGTGGTCCGAAGCTGCTAACCAGCCGTGGGCGCTGACCCCGGAGTCGAGCATGGCGACGACGGGACGCCGGCCGCCGGGTACGTGGGGCAGTGGCCGCCACGGCGGTGCGGGCGCGAGCACCTCGACCGCCTCCCGCGCGGCACCGGCATGTCCCTCCTTCGCTGGCATGCCGATGAACGACAGCCGGGCGAGCGACAGCGAGCCAACCAGCCGGGCGGCTCCCGCGCTGAGGCGCTTCGCATTGCGCAGGGCCTGCAGTGCCGTCCAGGCATCCGGATCGGGCGTCGGGTCGCTGTCGATACGTAGCCAGAGTGTCTCGTCATCGCCTGACGGCTCCGCCACATAGACCGACCAGCCCAGCGGGGCGAGTGCGGCGCCGAGCTCGGCGAGGATATCCGGCGAGCACGCGGCGCCCACGGCTGGTGCGGTCAGCAACGCCTGCCGGTAGATGGTCGGCGCGCCACCGTCGGTCAGCCCCCACTTCATACCGGCCCGACGGAGGTCGTCAGGCTCTGCCGGGAGCTTGTGCGACCAGCCGGCCGAAGCCACAGTCCCGTACCAGTTCTTCGTTGCGCAGTCGATGTCTGAACTCATTGCGTTCCCCTCCGCAGTAGGCCTGCGACGGCAGGTGCCGTCATACAGATGTCCGCCCGGCCGGCTGTCAGATACGTGCGACTATAGACGCCCGCCATTTGTCGCGACAGAGATCAACGGGTACTAGCTCGGCGGCCGAAGAGCCGGCGTCGTCCTGGCGGCTGGGCGGCTCGTGAGGTCGCCTCGTCTGTGACAGGCCTGTCGTCGTTGATCTCGCGGGCCAGGAGATCGCGGGCGAGTTCTGCGGCGTCGGGTCCCGGTCGTCGGCTAAAGATTCTTAATGGCGGGAGTTACAGGCTCTGGTGATGGTGGTGGACCGTGTGGCATGCGGATCCCGGGGTCCGGTTGACCGTGATCGCACATTCATCGGGTAGCGAACGGCGCTTGGCGCGGGGTTGCCAGGAGAGAGACTGGCTGGTGTGGCTCTGGATGGTTTCGTTCGTGCGCTCGATGACTTTGAGGCCGTAGTCGCTGGGGTTCCGCCTGGCCGCTGGGGTGCGCCGTCGCCGTGCGAGGGCTGGTGCGCCACCGATGTTGCAGGCCATGTGACTGGCGCCCTGCGGGCGATTGAGGCACGCGCGGCCGGACGCCAGGACGCAGGTAGTGGTGCTGATCCGGGATCTGCTGCGGACGCCGGTCCTCTGGCGGCGTGGCGTGCGGCGCGGGCGGACATGATGGCGGTGCTGGAACCCGCGGCGCTGACCCGGCCGGTGCCGTTGCCGTGGGGCGGGGAGATGCCGCTGGGCGAGTTCCTGGAGCGTTACCCGGTGGAGATCCTCGTGCACACGTGGGATCTGGCGGAGGCCACGGGTCAGGCTGCCGTGCTGGATCCGGGCCTGGTGCGCGATGCGCTGGAGACGGTGCGGCAGTTTGCTCCCGCGGGCCGGGCGGCTGGCTTGGTCGGCCCCGAATGCGCCGTGGCCGGGGACGTCGGCGATCTGACCCGGCTCCTGGCGATCTTTGGCCGCAGCGTCAGCTAAAGATCTTCAATGGTGCGGTAGCAAAGGTGTGAGGTCGAGCCCGGTGTCGGCGAGGAAGCCGTCGAGGGAGGCCGGGCCGGTACTGCATCCGCTTGAGCCAGGTCTTGATCAGCGCGGTCAGCTGGCCGATGCTGCGTTTGGTGAGGTTGGCCAGGGACCGTTTCAGGTGCGACCACACCGGTTCGACGGGGTTGAGTTCGTGCGCATACGGCGGGAGCCGGTAGACGGTCAGCCAGCCGGGTCCGGCAGCCAGGCTTGACAGCGATCAGCGCGGCCAGCGACACGCGCTTGTTGCTGCCGCCGGTCACCCGCACCACGGGAGTGTGACCACGGCGGCCCCAGGTGCGGCCCTTGGGCGGCCTTAAGCCCGGCCTGACTCGTCTTCGAAGCAGAGCCAGGCGCCCAGGTCCGCCGCCGTCCTTTTACCGCCGGCCAGGTCACGTCCTTCCACCGGGCGATCGCCGCCTCATCCCGCTCGGCCGCCTGCCGGGCCGGGACCTGCACGCTCCACCCGATCCGGTGCTGCAGCAGATCCAGCCCGGCCAGCGTGTAACCTGCCCCGAACCGGCGGCGCACTAGCTCAGCAACCCGGGCCAGCGTCCAGCACTGGTCCTCATCCCAACCCCAGGCAGCCGGGCCGGCGTCCAGCACCGTCTCCAGCTCACGCAGCTGAGCAGGGGTGAGCTTGCAGTGCGCCCCGCCTGGCCCTTTCGAGGCCAGCGCCGTCCTGCCGCCAGCGGCTAACGCCCGCCGCCACCGGTTCGCCGACATCCGCGTTACCCGGAAACGCCGGGCCACCTCTCGGTCGCTGGCCCCCGCCTCGATCAGCTCAGCCGCCGCCAGCCGCACATGCTCCCGGCGGGCCCGCTCCTCCGCGGTCAGCCCGCCACCATCGGAATACCTCATGCTTCCGGCATACCGCATGGCACACCGACCGTCAGCAGAGTCTGTAACCTCCGCCACCACCGGCTTCCTGCTTGGCGCCATTGCTTTTATGATTCCTGTCTACTGCGGGTTCGCTTCCGGCATAGGGCTACCGAGTGTTCTCCTAAGCAGCAGGCCGCAGGTTGGGGACCATGCCGGGACCGGGACGTTGGCGGCGCCCGCCGCCATCAGACGCCGCCCGCCGCCATCAGCCGCCGCCCGAGGACGCGCGTGGCCTCTTGCAGCTCCGGGCACCTGACAATCCGGTAGGGCGCCGGGATCGCCGCGAGGTGCTGGGCGTACCACACCGGGTTGCTGGTGCTGCCGGTCAGGCGGGTGGTCCCGGCATCGAGCGGCTCGAGCCGTCCGAGGGCGCGGGGGAGGCAACGCGCCACGGTCTCGACGGGCGCGTCGATGACGGCCTCGACCTCGTACTCCCATCCGACGGCGAGATGCTCCTCGAGCGCGGCGACCGGCTCGAGGTCGGCGGGCGGACTGAAGGTGCCTTCGAGCTCTTCAACCCGGCGGACCCGGTCGATCCGGTATGCCCGGCGGGCGTCCGCGGTGTGGGACCGGCACAGCAGGTACCACCGGCCGTGGCGCACGACCACCGCCCACGGGTCGACCTCGATGAGCCACTCCGACCCGGCCTCGGTGCGGTAGTCGATCAGCACTCGTCGGTGGTTGGAGCAGGCCTGCACGAGGGCGGTCGTGGTTCCGGGGTCGGGCCTGGCGGCGGCGCGGTCGGGAGCTGGTGCCGTGGACCGGCGGACAGCCTCGGCCTGGGCGGCTACCGGCGCCGGGAGCGCCCGAACGATCTTGCCGAGCGCGCTGCCGACCGGGCCGGTGGGATCGCTCGCATCGTGGTGGCCGTCGAGCACGGCCATGACCAGGCCGAGGGCCTCCGTGGCGCTGAACATCAGGGGCGGGAGCCGCAGGCCGCGGCCGACGCGGTAGCCGCCGTACGGCCCGCGGGCTGACTCGATGGGGATGCCGGCCTCGCGGAGGATGGCGATGTACCGCCGGGCGGCCCGCTCCGAGACGCCCAGCTTGCCGGCGAGCCGGTCCGCGGTAATCCCCGGGCTGCCCTGTACCAGTTCGAGTGCCAGCAGCGCACGTGCCGTGGGGCTCGCGTCGGGTTTCACGGCACCCCCATTCTCCGGCAATCCGGCAGCAGAACGTCCGGATAGGAGTCTAGTGTGCGGGCATGGCCGAGGGCACCGCTCTGATGATCGTCCCCGCCAACGAGGCGTCCTGGGGTGACCTCGCCGCGATCTTCGGCAACACCGACTACCCGGGCCGGTGCCAGTGCCAGCGGTTCAAGGTCGTCGGCTGGATCTGGCGCGACTCCACGCAGGAGGAGCGGACCGCGATGCTCCGGGCGCAGACCGCCTGCGGCGACCCGGACGCCGCGGCCACCAGCGGGCTGGTGGCCTACGTCGGCGGCGAGCCGGCAGGCTGGGTCGCGGTCGAACCCCGGACGGCGTACCCCAAGCTGCGCACATCTCGCGTCCCGTGGAGCGGCCGCGACGAGGACAAGGGCGATGACGGCATCTGGGCGGTGACCTGCTTCGTGGTCCGCAAGGGCTACCGGGGCCGCGGCCTGACCTATCCCCTCGCGCGGGCCACGATCGACTTCGCCCGCACGGGCGGCGCGCGGGCGCTCGAGGCCTACCCGATGATCACCCAGCCGGGCAAGGAGATCACCTGGGGCGAAGTTCATGTGGGTGCTCGCCAGGTGTTCGAGGAAGCCGGGTTCGAGGAGGTCAGCCGGCCCAGTGCCCGGCGGGTGGTCATGCGGATCGACTTCGAACAACACGGAGATGACCGGGCCGCCGCGCCGACATAGACGGCTGGCAGCAGTCGCCATTCCGGGACAGGCACTGGTCCGGAACACGGGACTGACCGGCCGGTCCGCTACGACCGGGTTCGGGGCCAGGCTCGCGCGGCGTCCGTTACATATTCGGCCGCGTCTCCGTAGCCGAGGCGGCCAAGGATGGCTGCGCTGAGTTCCAGGATCTGAGTGATGACCGGAGCGTTGCGGACTGCGTCCTGTGCTTGACCGGAGTCAATGAGGTACTCGCAGAGCTGCATGATCGTCTGGGCGAGTGCCGGCTGCTGGACGGCGTCAGCGGTCGCTATTTGGCGCAGCAGGCCGAGCGCGGCGTGGAAGTGCCCGGCCGCCTCGAGTGGGCGGCCCAGACTCGTGACGCACATGCCCAGCCTGACTTCGGTGCTCAGATGTTCCAAGGGCAGGTAGGTAGATGTGTCGCGCAGGTCATGAAAGATGTCCGCAGACTCCTGAAGCCGCGCCAGAGCTTCGGCGTGGTGTCCGAGCCCGAGCAGGCAGGCGCCGAGCAGATCAAGTGTGCTGGCCAGAAGCAGGCGCGTGCCGGGCTCGCCGTGGAGTCCCCGGCACAGGTGCACCGCCTCGGCCGCCGACTCTGCTGCGGAGGCAGCATCGCTGAGGGAGATCTGATAGACGGAACGCAGGTTCAGGGCCTGCACGAGTTCGATGACGGCGCCGGGGACGGTGAGCGAGCGGAAGGCCTCGATGGCTTCACTAGTCATCTCGATGGCTTCACTAATCATCTCGTCCGGGTGCTGATCGAGTTCCATGAGGCACTGGGCCAGGAACTTCGCTAGCTTGCCGTACTGGATGATCAGCACCGGCTGGCCGCGGAACCGGTGCGCACGCAGCAGCTCGACTCCCTCGCTCGCGCTCTCCGCCGCACCGGCCAGGTCGCGCGACGCGGCCCGGCATCCGGCGAGACCTGCCAGCGCCTGGGCGTGCGGCTGGACCATTGACAGGGCGCTGTACAAGCCGGGTTCCAGTTCCAGGTCACGGAATATGGCGGCGGCCTCCGTGAGCAGCGGCGTGGCCCCGGCTGGATCGCCGGCTTCGGACAGGTACAGGCCGACC
>Ga0137384_10003868_pt1 | contig 11956 bp, 9 predicted proteins | sample SagtaG_2_FD_104922 | JGI IMG/M metagenome (GOLD analysis project Ga0137384, IMG submission 104922) | Vadose zone soil microbial communities from Sagehorn Ranch, Mendocino, California, USA - Sage2_R_60_16 metaG | ecosystem: Environmental > Terrestrial > Soil > Vadose zone | place: USA: California... | reverse complement strand
GCATTTCGGCATCAAGCCCGTCTACGCCCACGCGGTGCAGGTCGGCGGCGCCACGGGTCTGGCGATGGCCATGCTGGCGCATCAGCTGGTGGAGGCCGGCGTCATCAGGCATGTACTAGTGGTCGGTGGCGAAAATCGTCTGACCGGACAGAGCCGCGACGCCTCGATCCTGGCGCTGGCGCAGGTCGGACATCCCGATTACGAGGTGCCGCTGGGGCCGACGATCCCGGCCTATTATGGCTTGGTCGCCTCGCGCTACATGCACGAATACGGCGTGACGCAACAAGACCTCGCCGAATTCGCGGTGCTGATGCGCTCCCACGCGCTCACCCATCCCGGCGCGCAGTTTCATGACGCCATCACCGTCGCCGACGTGATGGCCTCCAAACCCGTGGCGATGCCGCTAAAACTTCTCGACTGCTGCCCGGTATCGGACGGCGGCGCAGCGTTCGTGGTGAGCCGCGAGCCCACCGGCGCGACGGACGTGCGCGTGCGCGGTTGTGCGCAGGCGCATACCCACCAGCATGTCACGGCGGCGCCAGCTTTAAGCGAACTCGGCGCCGAGATCGCAATCGCGCGGGCGAAAGCCGCATCGGGCCTCGCGATCTCGGATGTGCGCTATGCGGCGGTCTACGATAGTTTCACCATTACGCTGGCGATGCTGCTGGAAGACCTCGGCCTCGCCGCGCGTGGCGAGGCGGCGGCGCGGGTGCGATCGGGACATTTCAGCCGCGACGGCGCGATGCCGCTCAACACCCATGGCGGGCTGTTGAGTTACGGCCATTGCGGCGTCGGTGGCGCGATGGCGCATCTGGTCGAAACCCATCTGCAGATGACGGGCCGCGCCGATAACCGCCAGGTGCGCGATGCGTCGGTCGCGCTGCTGCACGGCGATGGCGGCGTGCTGTCCTCGCATGTCAGCATGTTTCTGGAGCGGGTGCGATGAGCGGCGGCGGGAAATATGCAATGGCGGACTGGACCGCGGGCGTAGAAGCCATCGTCTATCAATCCTGCGCCGCCTGTGGGAATCTGCAGTATTTCCGGCGCAGCTTCTGTTGTGCGTGCGGCGCGACGGATCCGGTGGCGAATCGCGCCAGCGGCGAGGGGACGGTCTACGCCACCTCGCTGGTGTGCCGCGCCGCCACGCCGGAAACCCGGGCGCACATCCCCTACAACATCGTTCTTGTCGATACCGTCGAGGGCTTTCGCATGATGGCCCATGGCGACAACGATCTATCCATCGGTGACAAGGTCACCGCGCGATTCGCACCATTCGCCGGCCGTCTCGTTCCCTATTTCGAGAAGACAAAACCATGAGGGGCCTGAAGGCCCCTCCCAGGCAATGCGAGATCTTCCAATGCGGGGATCGTCTGAATCGCGGTGCCCGTGTGGGCGAGGTATCGTGCGGTGAACGGGGTGGGGCGAGACTCACATACTCAAATCGCCCCACCCCGTGTCACATCACGCCTGGCGTGATGCTCACCGACTCTCCCCCCTGCAGGAGAGGGTCGAGTAGCGCTTTGTCCCGTTCGAAACGATCAAGGTCAGCGATCCCCTTACCTCGTGTAGAAGATGAAGCTGGCGATGACGATCATGGCCGTCACCGCCAGCGTTTGCGCGAACGCTTCCGAGGCCGCCTTTTTGGTGGCTTCCTTCATGCCGAAAACTCCCTAGACTTGGGCATGAGTCATCGTTGCCTGCGACGGCCGGACGGCTCAATTGTTGTTACTCGGAACACCCCGCGACGAGTATCCGCTATGACGAGTCCCCACTCAGCGAATATCGACAGTGCCAAGATCGAACAGCAATACGGCGGCAATTTGACTCGGACGTGTCGAGATTTGCGAACATTTCCGCCGATGAAAAGGCAAACCGACGCCTGCGGCAAGTTCAACGGCATGATGGTTTGCTGGATGGCGCAGGCGGTTGCTCCCCTGTCTGGCGCCCGATAGTCTTCTCAATGAAGCTGCCGCTCGACGGAGCAGCCGGCAATAAAGCCGGAAAACCCAAGGTGAATCATGGCCCGTATCGAATATTCCGATCCTTCCAAGGCAAGCGAGCGCACCCGGGAAATCCTTGGCAAGAATCGCAACGCCAACATCTTCCGGATGATGGCGCACTCGCCGAGCTATTTTGAGCAATATTGCCGGCTCGGCGGCGCGATCCGGCACAAGGGCGAACTCGATCCCGTCGTGCGCGAACTGGCGATCACGCGCACCGGAATCCTGTGCGAAGCGCCTTACGAGATCGTGGCGCACAAGCGAATCGGCAAGAACGTGGGAGTTACCGACGAGCAGAACGAAGCGCTGGAGGACTGGAAATCGGCCAGCTGTTTTAACGAGGTGCAGCGCGCGGCGCTCGCCTTCACCGATGAAATCGTCAGGCTGCGCCGTCCAACCGACGCAACGTTCAACGCCATCGCCGCCAAGCTGACGCCGGCGGCGCTGATCGAGTTACAGCTTTCCGTCGGCTTCTACATCATGACGTCGAAGTTTCTGGAAACCTTTGGCATCGACTTGCAACCGGTGGCCGAAGTGGTCTGAGCGCGATCGTATTTCCGAGTCCGGCGGAACAGCCTCCCGACGGTGGAGGCCGATTTACATTTCATTCATTGTGAATATTAAAATGGAGTTCAAATTTTCTCTTCATGATCGCCACGCTTGGCCACGGGGCCAAGCATCGGTGCCGCGCGCAATTCGCATTGCGATGAGCGCGGCACGACAGAGGCGGCCAAATTGTTTCGCTTTGAATTGGAAAACATGCGCGCCAAAGCTGTCGGCTGTTTGCCCGCGCATGCCCGAAAGCTCTTGGCCGTCGCGGCCATGGCATGCGCGATGGCGGTCGCCGGTTGCGCCCGGAATCCGGCTCAGCACGAAGTCAAGGCAGACCCTATCCAGGCTGCTCCACCTGCGCAGGGGCGCCCTGAATGGCGAATTCGCCGGCCCAGCCGCGCCTTGCTCCTATCGCAACCCGCACCCGATTGTGAGTTTCGGGGACCCGATCGCAACACTGTGGATCCAGACACATGGGCGCGGCTGAAACTCGACTACGAGCGGCAATGCTATCAGCGTGCCGAGAGGGTCGCACGCGATCGTCTGCGGCAGCTGCAAGCGGCGAGATGCGAGATTGAGCCCGTTCGACATCCGCTGACGACCATGCGGCAGTAATTATTCCTCGGTCACAACCGACGTCGCCCCGACAGCAATTTCCATGTTTGGTGCCCGATGGTTACTCGGCCCTTCATGTTGGCGGTGCTATTTTACCGATCAGGATGGATCGAAATTGACAAAAGCCCACAAAACCCTGGGTAAATCCCCGATTTCAAGCGGGCTGGTATCAGGCTCCGCCCGCGAGACATGTTTTGGCCATACTGAAACATGAGCTTTTAACGGTTATGTCTATTTGAATGCATACGGCCGTGTTGAATACATATGGCCTTCAGCCGGCGACTCCTCGGTGGAACTTCCGAGGCGAAGCGGCCGCCAGAGTAATTATTCAACGATGAAGACTCTCTACGATTTGCTCGGTGCTCTTCCGGACGACGATGCTGAAACCCTCAGGACAGCATTCCGCAAGGCTGTCAAAGCCAGCCACCCTGATAGCACAAGCGATCCGGATGCTCAGGTGAAGTTCAGGCGGATTGTGCGCGCCAACTCCATCCTAAGCGATGCCGAGCAGCGGGCGACCTACGACCGGCTCCTGGTACTCGCACGCCGCCAGCACGGCGCGAATTCAAGGCGCTTCTCCGGCCTGATCGGCAAGCTCGTCTCCGACACGCTCGCGGTTGCTTTTCTTTCGGCCGTGTCGATCGGCGGATACATTGTGTTCGAGCAGCTTTCGAGGGCACCCGGCGTGCCGGCAGAGCTAGTCGAGGCTTCCGCGCGCGGACCCGCCGAGATTGCCGTTGTCACACCGACGGCCGAGGCCGCTGCAACCGCCCGGGCCGAGCTGCGCGACAAGCTCGAGCGTGCAGCCGCCACCGACGGGGCGAGGGTGCCGAGCGCGGCTGCATCGGCGGCAGCGACCGGCAACGGCCTGGCCGATGCTAGTGCTGCCGCGGCTCCCGACCTGCCGGCGGCGGCCGCCAAATCCGACGCCCAGAATGAGCCACGCGACAAGCCCGAGAGCGCAGGGGGCGATGCGGCGATCGCGCCGGGCGCCGTGACGCCCGCGGCGAATCCAGACAGCTCGCAGGCCGTTGCCAATGCAGCCCCGGCTCCCGACCTCCCGGCGGTAGCCGCAAAGCCCGAAGTTCGGGAAGAGCCACGTGATAAGCGCGAGACTGCAGCGGTCGCTGACGCACCGACCGCGCCGGGCGCTGTAGCGTCCGCGGCGAATGCAGGCAGCAGCGAAGCCGTTGCCAGTGCAGCCCCGGCTCCCGACTTCACGGCGAAAGACGCAAAATCCTATCGAGAGCGGGGCATCTTCGCGTACCGCGTTGGCGACCTGTACGGCGCGATCGCCGATTTCGATCGGGCGATCCAGCACGATCCGTACTTCGCAGATGCCTATATCGACCGCGGCATCGCGTTCTATCGCTTGCGTGAGTTCGACCGCGCATTCGCCGACATTGCCCAGGCGAAGCGTATTGAAAACGCGAACCGGACCAAAACCGCTCCGCCGTCGCGCAAAGACGAGCGTTCGTCCCGGAGCAGCCGATCGCTTGAAGCCCGCAATTGATGCGGCCGTGCGGCGAGCTTAAGGCTCGCCAAGCGAGTTGCAACTCGCTGTCTGTTTCGGCATCATCGCATCGAAGCTGCCGGAAACCTTCGCTGCCGATATACAATCGGTAACGAGCGGTTTGAGCCCCACAACGCGTTCTTTTCAGCTTCGATCCAACAGCGCCATGGGTTTGGACAGGCGTATCGCATCATGAGCAATGGGTGGGAGCTTTCAGCGCAAGCCTGGATCGACTCCATGGGCGAGCGGGGAGACTGGGGGCGAGAGCATGTGCTCGATCCCGTCATGCTCGGTCGCGTGGCGAAAGGTCATTTTAGGCGCGCGCTGGACATTGGTTGCGGCGAGGGCCGCTTTTGCAGAATGCTCCGGGCAACCGGCGTAGCTGCGACCGGGATTGATCCCACTCATCAGCTTGTCGAAGTGGCAAGGCTACGCGATCCGTCCGGCGACTATCGGCTAGGCAGGGCTGGGCGGCTGGATTTCGAGCCGGCAAGCTTCGACCTGGTCGTCAGCTATCTCACTCTTGTCGATATCGATGATTTCAGAACGGCAATCGGCGAGATGGCCAGGGTGTTGAAACCGGGCGGCTCGCTGCTGCTCGCGAACCTTACCGGCTTTACTTCGGCCTGTGCCGCGCAGGGATGGGTGAGGGATGAACAGGGGCGCCGGCTGCACTTTCCGGTCGATCGTTACCTCGATGAATTTTCATTCTGGTTCGAATGGGCGGGAATACGCATCGAAAATTGGCACCGCCCGCTCGGGGCTTACATGGCGGCCCTGCTTGAAAGCGGTCTGCGTCTAACGTTCTTCTCGGAGCCTGAACCGGTGTCCGGCGAGGTGTCTCGCCGGGAAGCTTATCGGCGGGCGCCTTGGTTCGTCGTGATGGAATGGCAACGACCGTCCATTCGCTAGCTCGAGTTCAGCAGGTCCACCCGGGTGTTGGCCACGATCAGGCGGTCGGCGAGCAACTGCGCGAGATTGCGCATGATTCGTTCGCTGGCCCGCGGATGCTGCTTGCGGAAACGTTCGAAATCGCGGAGCGGAATTTCGTAGGCGGTCGCGGCCATATCCGCCAGCACGTTCGCGGAGCGGTGGGATTCCAGCAGCGCCATTTCGCCGAACGCCATGCCGGCGGTGAGGGTTGCGAGTCTGATGCCATCAGGCAGCGTGACGTGAACCACGCCGCTCCTGAGGAAGAACAGCGAGATCGCAGGATCGGCAGCAGCGACGATCTTGTCGCCCGTTCCATAACGCCTGACCGTGGCGAGCGAAGCAAGGTCGGTCAGTTCTTCCGTCGTCAGGCCCGCCAGCAGCGGCTGTTCGGACAGTTCGGTGGTCTCGTGAAAATCGATGGCGCCGCCGTGACGATAGACCACCTGGTCCTCGGCCCACTCGATGGCGGCGTCGAGCAGAAAATAGTTGCGGATGTTGGAGAGGCCTTCGGTCCACTGTCCGATCGTTTGCCATTCCGGCGATGAACGCTTGATGCCGGACAGGATCACGATGACGTCGAACGCCGCCAATTCGCGAAATTCCTCCGCGAGCAGGCGGGCACCGGCGCGGGTCATGGCGGCGACGCGGCGCAGGTCGAAAATCACGAATTGCGGGCGCGGCCGGGACGCGAGCTGGCGCGAAACGTAATCGACGTTGGAAAACGACAGCGTGCCCACCAGCTCGATGACCCGAACGTCCTGGTGATGCGCGGAAAGGATCTTTCGCTCCTGCGAGCGGCGGCTGCGGCGCGACGGATTCTTGCCGATATTGTAGTCGGCGATGATGCTATTGCGCGCGTCGTCGCTGCGGTTCAGCATGTGCAGATCGTAGTGCCGCGACAGCGCCTCGCAGACCTTGATGCCTCGGATGCTGTTGCCGTGCTTGTCGAGGCGGGGTGAGTAGCTGCCGAGCCCGAGCCGCGCCGGCAGCGCCGCCAGGATGCCGCCGCCGACGCCGCTCTTGGCAGGGATGCCGACGCGATAGATCCATTCGCCGGCGTAGTCGTACATGCCGGAAGACGTCATCACCGAAAGCGTCCGTGAGATGGCGTAGGGAGTCATGACCTGCTCGCCGGTCACCGGATTGACGCCGCGATTGGCCAGCGTCGCGGCCATGATCGCGATGTCGCGCGCGGTCACCAGAACCGAGCATTGCCGGAAATAGACCTCCAGCACCTTGCCGACGTCGTCCTTGACCACCGCGGAGGTACGCAGGAGGTAGCCGATCGCGCGGTTGCGGTCCCCGGTCGCGCTTTCGGAGGCAAACACCGCTTGGTCGATATCGAGGTCGCGCCCGGCGAACCGGCCGAGCGCCTGGCGAATATATTCGAAGGCGCCGTCGCCTTTGGCCTCGTGGATCAGCCCGGAGCAGGCGATGGCACCGGCATTGACCATCGGATTGAAGGGATGGTTGTCGGCATTGAGGCGGATCGAATTGAAGGGGTCGCCGGACGGCTCGACGCCGATGGCGCTTTCCACCCGCGCCGCGCCGAGCGTATCGAGCGCCAGCGCGAATACGAAGGGTTTCGAAATCGACTGGATCGTGAAGGGAATCCGGGTATCGCCAGCCTCGTAGACGTGGCCATCGATGGTTGCGAGGCCGATGCCGAAATGGTCGGGATCGGCCTTGCCGAGCTCGGGGATATAATCGGCGACAGCGCCGCCGGTCTCCATGGAAAAATCCGCGTGACAGGCGTCGAGAAAGCGCAGCAGCGGCGGCTTGGAAGTCGCCCAGGCTGCGGGCCTGGCGGTCGATGCGGAAGGCGCTGGTTTCATCACCTCCCGTTTTGCCGCGCAATCACGGCAAGCGCAACTCGCTTGGCACCAAAGCCTGCCGCCGCACCAGCACGAGCGCGATCAGAACCGTGGGCATCAGGATGGCCAGGCCGAGCGCGGTGATCTGCCATTGCGAGATCGGCATGATGCCACCGCCGGACGTCGCAACCACGAAGCCGCCGATCACGAGCAGCACCCGCAATGGCCATTCCAGCGCACCGGCGCCGCGGAGATCGCCGACAAATGCCTGATACCCCTGGATGCCGCCGCAGATGAACAAGGTGCCGAACGCTGCCAGCCCCATCAGGCCGAGGGCTTCGAAATAGGGGCTATCGCCCTGCAGCACCAGCGCCGGATTCAGCACGAAGAAGAACGGAATGAAATAGATGATGCTGCCGACCCACATCGATTCCCAGCCGGTTTTCATCGCCGGCGAACCGGCGATCCCGGCCGCGGCGAACGAGGCGATGGCCACCGGTGGCGTGATCGACGACAGCATGCCCCAGTAGAAGATGAACATATGCACCGCCATGCGGTTGAGGCCGAGCTTTTCCAGTGCCGGCGCCACCAGGATAGCGAGGAAGATATAGCAGGCGGTCGTCGTCAGCCCGAGACCGAGCACGAGACTGGTGAAAGCGCACATCCCGAGCAGCAGGAAGGCGTTGTCACCGGCGATCCGCAACAGATCGTTGGCAAGACTGGAAACCACGCCGGTCATCGAGAACGCGCCGATCAAGAGGCCGCAGCCGGCGAGAATGCCGATCAGCTCGACAAAGGTGCGGCCGTTGACCTCCAGGAATTTGTTGATCGTCGTCAGTGTCCAGCGCGTCTCCTTGGAGAATATCTGGTTGAGAACCAGCAGCAGCGCGGTTGCAAAGAACGGCGCATGGCTCTCGCGCTTGAAATAAAGCAGCATGACGACCAGCAAGGCGATGACGAAGACGTAATACCAGCCGTCCTTGATGGTATCCATGACCTTCGGCAGTTCCGAGCGCGGAATGCCCTTGAGGCCATGCCGGGCGGCATAGGAATCCACCTGCATGAACAGGCCGACATAATACAGAACGGCTGGAATGATCGCCGCCACTGCGACGTCGGCATAGCTGACGTTCAGAAATTGCGCGATCACGAAGGCGGTCGCGCCCATCACCGGCGGGGCCAGCACCGCGCCGGTCGACGCACAGGCCTCGATCGCGCCGGCATAGGAGGCGCGGAAGCCGCTCTTCTTCATGACCGGAATGGTCATGGTGCCGGCGGTCAGCACGTTGGAAATGATCGATCCGGACATCATGCCGAGCAGGCCGCTGGCGAAGATGCAGACCTTTGCGGCGCCGCCGCGAAAGGTGCCACACATCGCAAAGGCGAGATTGATGAAGAACTTTCCGGCGCCGGTCATCATCAGCGCGGTGCCGAACACCAAAAAGCCGATCACGGTGTCGGCGAATGCCTGGATCGGAATGCCGAGCAGGCTCTCGCCCGACAGCACGTGATAGGATGTCGCCTGCTCGAGCGTCGATTGCGTGCCGCGGAACGGGCCGAGCCATTGGGCGTCAGCAAACAGCGGATAGATGGTGAAGGGCAGGACGCTCAGCAGCAGGCTCCAGCCGCCGGTGCGGCGCAGCGCTTCCATCAGCACCACCCACATCACGAGGCCGGCAACGATCACATAGGTCGGCGCGCCGCCGAATTCCCAGCCGGCTTCCGCGGCCCTGCGCACGCTGCGCATCAACACGATGGCGGAGCCGGCGGTCAGGACGAAGAACAGGATGTCGTACCAGGGGATGCGATCGAGTGGCGAGCTTTCAGTGCTCGGAAAAATCAGGAAGGTGAACGGCAGCATCAACGCGATCAGCAGATAGAAATATTCGGTGTTGAGCTGGGTGTATCCGATGAAAAACCGCAGCGAGAATTGCTGGTTGATGCAAAGCAGGATCGTGAGCGCGGTGGTGACAACCAGCGCCCAGCGCCACGCGCCGCGCAACGTCCGCACCCGCGTGACTTCGGCCTCCTGCAGGCCGCCGAGACCGGCGTGAGGGTCGTCGAACTCGACGCGTTTGGATGCCACCGCTTCAGCGTCGGCGGGCGATGAAACAGACGACATGCGTTATCCCGTCAAATGATCCAGCCGTTGCCGCGCTGGCGTTGCAGCAAAGCCTGTTTCTTGAAAGAGCCTATTCCTCGAAGCCGTTAGGCATGTTGGCCTTTGCCAGCGCGGCGGCGCGGGCTTTCATCCAGCCGGCGAGAAATTCCTTGTCGTCGGACGGCGGGCTGGATTTGCCGTAATCGGCCCATGCCACGGCCAGCACCGCCTGCCGCTTGAACAGCGCGTTGTTGTGCGCCTCCTGGTCATCGGTCCACTGGCCGGCTTCCTTGAGCGCCTTTACCGCGCCGGGATGCACCGGCACCACCCAGTTCTTGGTTTGCCGGCTGGCCCCAAGCCCCGCCGCGCCGGCGGTGGCATCCTTGTAGCTGTCGTAGCCCGTGATCATCGCCTTGGTGACAGCGTAGACCTGGTCGGCCGGCTGCGAGCCGTAAGCCACGAAAATCGGATACGGGTAGTTTCCGAGTTCGATCGGCTTTTCCTTGGAAATGCCGGCGCCGCAGGTGGCGACATGCCGGAAGAAGAATGAGCCGACCTTCTGGACGCGCTCCCATCCGGCATTGTCGCTGTGGGGAAGCGGCGGCCAGATCAGGCCGCGCGGCGAGGTCTCGGCTTCCTTTGCCGGGCCGGTAATGGTGGTGGCGAAGGCGGCGTCGGTGTCGTTATTGATCAGGCCTTTCCACATCGCGCCGTAGCTTGAGAACTCGACGATCTTGACGTCGCTTTGCTTGAGATCGCCGAAGGCCAAAATCGCCAATGCATTCTGATTCAGCGCCGGCGATCCGACGACAAAACCGACGCGTTTACCCCTGAGGTCCTTGATTTGTTTGACGCCGGTATCGGCCGCCACGCCAAGCGAGCCGGCATTGCAGTCGACCGAGGACAGCACCAGTTGCAACGGCTGGGGTCCCCATTCCCGGGCGCCGAATTCGAACACGCCTTCCTGCGCGAAATAAGTGCCGGAGCCCATCGCCGACGACATCGCCCGGCCGGCGCGCAGCGGCGACAGCCGCGCCACGTCGTTGCCAGCGGGCAGCACCCGCAGGTCGCTGCCGTACTTATCCTTCAACATTTTGCCGACTGCGACGGCAATATTGAATCCGGCCGTGCCGGTATCGTAGGCCGTGAAGGTCATGGTCGGCGGTAGCTTGACGTCTTCGGCACGAGCCGCCGGCAGCGACAGCAAGGCGATGCCTGCAAGCGCAACGGGCGCAAGCGCCATCAGTCGACGGATCATGTTTCTCTCCGAATCGTTTCGCTGTACGAAGTATCTTGTTACCGGAAGGATCATGTCATCGCCTGATGGGGATGGCAACGCCCCGGCGATTTTTCGCGTTGTGCTCGCTGTGCGGGACAGATTGCCGCGGAGTTGCAGTTGTCGAATATCGATATCGTCAGGTTTCGAGGATGGCGAGGACCTGTCCTTCGGCGACAACGTCGTCGAGACTGACAAGAATCAATTTAAGCTTTCCTGCCGCCGGGGCCGCGACCGGGATTTCCATCTTCATCGCTTCGACGAACGCAATGTCGTCGCCGTCGCCGACGCTTCCCCCGATCTCGACTGGAAGCGCGCACACGCGCCCGGCGACCTCGGTCACTATCTTGATGTCCGCCATTTCGTTCTCCGGGACAGCCGCTCGCGCGCGCATGTCGAATGCAATGCGCTGACATGAAGGGCGATCGCCCTCGGCTTGTAGCGACAGATTGCATGAGGTAGCCTGATCTGCAAGTGGAATTTTATTCCGTGAAACGGAATTAGGGCGGGGCACCAGATGGGACGACGCTCGGAGCGGCTCAGTAAACAGGGAATGCTTGCCAGCGATCTTGCAGGTGAGGGCGATGTCATTCAGGTGGTGTCGCGCGCTTTCGATGTCTTGCGCTGCTTCGAGGGCCACGAGGCGCGGCTTGGCAATCTGGAAATTTCCAATCGCTGTGGTCTGCCGCGATCCACGGTATCGCGGCTCACGCACACGCTGACCCGGATGGGCCAGCTCGTCTATCTGCCGCGCGATCAGAAATATCGCATCGGCCCGAGCGCAGTGGCGATGAGCACCTCGATGATGCGCGGGCTGCAGTTGCGCAATTTGATCAGGTTGCGGCTGCAGGATGTCGCCGAGCAATTGCCGGGCACCGTCGGCTTCGTCATTCCGGACCGTTTTCATCTGGTCTATCTCGAGTTCGCCCGCGCGGCCAACGCGCTCGGTCTGCATGAAAGCACCGGCAGCCGCATCGCGATGGCGAGCACGGCGGCGGGCCACGCCTATACCCCCGCGCTCGATACCGATGTCGGCGACGCGCTGATGTCGGAGATGGAGCGCGAATATCCCGATGGTGCGAGGATGCTGAAGCCGCGCATGGAGAACAATCGCCGCCATTTGCGCGAACACGGCTATGTCGTGGCCTGCGG
>Ga0137384_10003861_pt1 | contig 11968 bp, 12 predicted proteins | sample SagtaG_2_FD_104922 | JGI IMG/M metagenome (GOLD analysis project Ga0137384, IMG submission 104922) | Vadose zone soil microbial communities from Sagehorn Ranch, Mendocino, California, USA - Sage2_R_60_16 metaG | ecosystem: Environmental > Terrestrial > Soil > Vadose zone | place: USA... | reverse complement strand
GGCGAGCGTGCCGATCGGGCTCATTTCGGTCATGCCCCAGGCGTGGCGCGCCGTCACCCCCATGTCGACGAAGGCCTTGATCATCGAGCGCGGCATCGCCGAGCCGCCGCAGACCACGAATTTCAGATGCGGCAGTTTGAGATTGTGGGTCGACATGTGATTGAGCAGCATCAGCCACACGGTCGGAACACCGGCGGTGTGGGTGACCTTCTCGGTATCGAGCAGCTCGTACACCGAGGCGCCGTCGAGCTTGGCGCCGGGCAGCACCAGCTTGGTGCCCATCGACGGCGCCGAGAAGGCGATGCCCCAGCTATTGGCGTGGAACAGGGGAACCACCGGGAGCATGGTGTCGTCGGCGTTGGCGCCGAGCGAGTCGCCGGTATTGGCCATCAGCGCGTGCAGCACGTTGGAGCGGTGGGAATACAGCACGCCCTTCGGATCGCCCGTGGTGCCCGAGGTGTAGCACATCGCAGCCGCAGTGTTCTCGTCGAAGCTCTTCCACTTGAAGTTCCCGTCCGCTTCCGCGATCCAGTCCTCGTAGGCGACCGCGTTCTTCAGCGTGGTCTCTGGCATGTGCGCCTGGTCGGTGAGAACGACGAAGCGTTCCACGCTCGGCAACTTGTCGGCGATCTTTTCCAGGATCGGCACGAACGTAATGTCGGTCATCAGGATGCGGTCTTGCGCATGGTTGACGATCCAGGCGATCTGGTCCGGGAACAGGCGCGGGTTGACGGTGTGGCAGATCGCGCCGATTCCCATGATGCCGTACCAGGCTTCCAGATGTCGCCAGGTGTTCCAGGCGATGGTGGCGACGCGGTCGCCGAGCTTGATGCCGTCGCGCTCGAGCCGTTGCGAGACCTTCAGCGCGCGATCGTGGATTTCCTTGTAGTTGGTGCGATGGATCGGACCCTCGACCGACCGCGTGACGATTTCCTGGGTTCCGTGAATCCTTGCCGCGTGCTCGATAATCCGATGACAAAGCAGGGGCCAGTCTTGCATCAAACCAAGCATGCGGACGTTCCTCTCGGTGTTATTATTGTGGAAGGTGAGATCTGGGTCTTCTGATGAATTTTAGCGCGGGGAACGCACGCCGCAAATGGCCTTGTGGCCGCACGTGGCGCGGGCCAATGGCAATGGTTGGCGTCACGGCGGTGCTGCTCGGGCTGGCTTGCCCGGCCGGGCCGGCTTCGGCGGCACGGAAGCTGCCCCGTAGCGGTTCGGACGAACTCCATGGGCAAGACCATCCGAGACCGCAAGATAGTCCGGTTTCCGAGAAAGTGCCGTTGCCCCAGCCGCGCCCGGCTGAGGCCCCCGGGGCCAAGCCCGAGGCACCGTCCGGGGACAAGTCAGCGCCTGCGGAGGCCGCCAGGCCGGCGGAACCGGCTGCACCCGCGCCCCCTCAACCGTCGGCCTGCCGCCTCGCCCTGACCGAGGAGATCGCCATCGCCCCGAGCGTGCCCGACATCCACGGTCCGGGCGGCTGCGGCGGCGATGATCTGGTGCGGCTGGAGGCCGTGGTGCTTCCGGACAAGCAGCACGTGCCGCTGACGCCGGCTGCAATCCTGCGCTGTGGCATGGCGTCGGCGATCGCCGATTGGGTCCGCACGGACGTCGCGCGGATCGCGACGGGCCTTGGCAGTGCGGTCCGCGGCCTCGACAATTTCGATTCGTACGAATGCCGCAGCTTCAACCGCATCGCCGGCGCACATCTCTCCGAGCATGGCCACGCCAATGCCCTCGACGTGCGGGCGTTCAAGCTGGCCGATGGCCGATCGATCACGCTGACCGATCGGACGGTGCCGCGCGAGTTGCGGGAAACCGTGCTGCATTCGGTCTGCGCGCGATTTTCGACGGTACTTGGGCCGGGGTCGGACTGGTACCATGAGGAGCACATCCATCTCGATCTGATGGAACGGCACAACAACTACAAGATCTGTCAGTGGAACGTTTGGGACCCGCTGCCGCAGATCGCACCGCTGTTACCGTCCGAGCGGCCCGAGGAGGCGCCGCCGCGCCAGGTCGCCGCTGGTCCGGATGCGGCTAAGCCGGAGGCGAAACCCGAGCGCGCACCCGAGACCACTGCACCTGACACTGCCGCAACGGACGGCAGCGCGGTCCCGCTGCCGGTCCCCAGACCTTCAATTGACACCCCTTCAATCGACAAGCCCTCGATCGACAGGCCCGCAACGGACAAGCCCGCAACAAAAAAGCGCCGGTAAAACCGGCGCTTTTTTCGATCTCGTTCGTCGATGTCGCGGCGTGCCGCAACGATCGGCTATTGCATGATGTTGCCGCCGCCCTGCAGCGCCATCTGCGAGTTGTACGGGGAGTCGCCATGGTGCGGCTCCAGCACGACGACGATGGTGCCAACCTTGACCCGGCTATACAGGTCGATCGCGTCCTCGTTGGTCAGACGAATGCAGCCCGAGGAAATCGATGCGCCGATATATTCCGGCTGGTTGGTGCCATGAATTCGGAACAACGTATCCTTGCCGCCCGAGTAGAGATACATCGCGCGCGAGCCCATCGGGTTGTCCGGTCCGGGCGCCACGAAGGTGGGAACGCCGAGACGCTCGATCTCGCCCTTGGTCGGATGCCACGGCGGCCACTCGGTCATGGCGCCGACCTTGGCGATGCCGGACCACGCCATCGCTTCTTCGCCGACGGTGATGCCATAGCGAATGGCCTTGCCGTCACTGAGAACGTAATAGAGGTAATGATTGTCGGAATCGACCACGATCGAGCCGGGCGCTTCCTTGCGGTGATAGTCGACGATGGCGCGGCGGAACGGCTCGGCGACCGGCACATTGGTGTAGCGAATCTTGGCCAGTAGTTCCTTGTCGTGCGGCTTGAAGTTGGTCGTGTTGGTAGCCTCAAAGGTCGTGGCCTGCATGCAACCCGACAGCATCAGGCCAGCGGCCAAAATTCCCAACTTTACCTTCAGCGACGACACCTTCAGCGACGACATTGTATTTCCAATCGAAAACCTTGCGCGCGGGGGACAGCATTGCGCCACAACCCCCACGATTCCGTTAACCTCATTATCGCTGAAACCGGTCACATTTCCAGACTTTAAAACTCGCTCCTGCACTGCGAGAGGCCGGCTGTGTCCTTTTTGCCGCAGAGTCTCGGAATGGCGACAGTTTCGCCGGGCGGAGGCCCCAACCCGCCGAATCGGTGTCACGCTGATGCCCTGGGGACGCCATAAAGGCAAGCGGCCGGTTAATGTCCTTCACCCCCCGCAGCCGACCCCCCGTCGGGCGCCAAGTGCGCCTCCCGGTCCTGGAGCCCAGCATGTTTTCGGCTTTCGTTGCATCAGAGTCCGCCCTGAAAAAGGTGAAGATCGAAGAGCTCTCGGCACTGCCCGACAGCGCGGTCTGGATCGATCTCGTCAATCCGACCGCCGCCGAGGACAAGGCGGTCGAGCGGCTGGCCGGGGTTGCCGTTCCAACCCGCGAGGACATGCAGGAGATCGAGATTTCGAGCCGGCTCTACATCGAGAATGGCGCCCGCTACATGACGGCGACCTTGATGTGCCATTCGGATACCGAGATGCCCAAGACCACGGCGGTGACCTTCATCCTTGCCGGGCACCGCCTCGTCACCGTGCGCTACGACCAGCCAAAACCGTTTGCGCTGGTCGAGAACAAGCTGGCGCGGTCGTGCGCCTCCGGCATCTCCGGCGAGGCCGTGCTGATGGAACTGCTCGATGCGGTGATCGATCGCTGCGCCGACATCCTGGAACGCATCGGCGCCGACGTCGACCGCGTCTCGCACGACATCTTCGAGCCGGGAAGCGAGCGCCCGGGTAACGCCAGGCGATATTCGCAAATCCTGATCGCGATCGGCCGCGAGGGAGATCTTACCTCCAAGGTGCGCGAGAGCCTGGTCTCGATCGGCCGCCTCGTCACCTTCCTGTCGGCGGCCGTCGAAGGCGTCAAATGGTCGAAGGATATGCGCGAGCAGCTCAAGACGCAGCAGCGCGACGTCGCCTCGTTGACCGACCACGCCTCCTATCTCGCGAGCAAGATCACCTTCGTGCTCGATGCCTTGCTCGGCGTCGTCAATCTCGAGCAGAACAACATCATCAAGCTGTTCTCGGTGATGGCGGTGGTGTTGATGCCGCCGACCCTGATCGCCTCGATCTACGGCATGAACTTCAAGGGCATGCCGGAGCTGGAATGGACGCACGGCTATCCCCTGGCGCTGGTCGCGATGCTCGCCGCCGCGGTCGTGCCCTATCTCATCTTCAAGTGGAAGAAGTGGCTGTGAGAGGCGGCTTTATCGTTCATGCCGGTCTGAATGTCTCCAGTAAAATTTGAGCGGTGGGCTGAACGCTTCCGCGAAACTTGTCTGCCATAAATTCGGCATAAAGCCGAGAGGGCAGCAATGGTTGAGAAACTGATAAACCCACCGCGTAATGTCGTGGACTTTGGGCGCTATCAGAGGGAACGCAACGGTGGCGCAGCGGCGGTTGCGATCTCCGCGCGCGTCTGCCGGCATTGCGGTGCGGCGCTTTCGGAAGGCGAGCGCGAGGAGGAATGTTCGAGCAGCTTCAATATCGACTCCGCCAGGCTGCGCTGGCAGGCCGCGCAAATCTTGCGCGGGTTGATCTGAACCGGTGTCGTCCACGGAGCCGGCGCTGAGGCGCCTTATCGCTTTACCACCTGCGCGAACGACACGACCATCTCGGTGAGGATGCCTTCGCGGCTGAAAGGATGAAGCCGCTCTTGAACATCGGAGAGCATCGCGTCCGTCCTGTCTCCGAGCACCTTGGGCGAGGACGGCGAGAACGTCAGCACGCGGCGCGCCAGGTCGCGCACGCTGACCTCGTGACTGGTCTCGACCCTGATGGTATCTGTGACGTGAAACCGCGAGCCGCGAAAAAACGCCCCAAGGTCCCGATGGGTTCGCGCGCCGCTGCCTGACTCCGACCACAGGCTCGCCTCCGACCAGGCGCGCCGCGCCTTGTTGTAGTCGTCGAGCCACGGGTTGCCGCCATCCATGGCAGAGAAGGACGCGCAGACGAGGATCATGCCGCTGGGCGCCACGAGCGTGTCGAAGCGCGCGAGCACCGGGTCGCGATCCATCCAGTGTAGCGCCCTGCCGATCGTCACCACATCGAAGCTGCCGATCTCGTTGGAAAGGTCCTCAGCCTTGCCTTCGATCAAGGTGAGGGCCTGCGACGCGCGGGAGGCCGCGGCCGTCGCGGCGGCGATCATGGCCGGTTCCGGATCGACGCCGACGATGCGGCCGACATAGGGGGAGAAGCCGAGCGCGAGAAGCCCGGGCCCGGTCCCGAGGTCGATGAGGGCATGTTGCTTGCCGAGCCCGAGTTGTTCCGCCACCGCGCGAAAGAACTTGGGCGGATAAGGCGGCCGCAATTCCTCGTACAGCGCAACCGTGGTGGCGAAGCGTCCCATCGTGTGGCCGGTGGACCTTTCATTTGTATTGAATCGGAAGTCGCTCCAATCTCGATGTCGTCCCGGCGGAGGCCGGGACCCATAGCCACAAATGTCTCCGATCCGCTAAGCTAATTTAGGGCCGCCACCTTGCCAACAACAGCCGTCGGTGGTCATGGGCCCCCGCCTTCGCGGCGCCTTCGCGGGGGCGACGGCATGGCAATCACATCACACGTGCTGGCCGCCGTTGATGTGGATCTCCGCGCCGTTGACGTAGGAACTGGTCTCCGTGCACAACACATAGATGATCTTGGCCACCTCGTCCGGGGTGCCGAGCCGGTGCATCGGGATCTGCTGCTCGACGATCTTCTCGGTGCCCGGCGACAGGATCGAGGTGTCGATCTCGCCCGGCGCGATGGAATTGACGCGCACGCCGATGCGGCCGAAATCCGACGCCATTTCCCGTGTCAGCGCCGCCAACGCCGCCTTCGAGGTGGCGTAGGCCGCGCCTGCGAAAGGATGCACCCGCGAACCCGCGATCGAGGTGACGTTGACCACCGATCCCTTGACGGCCTTGAGCTCCTGGATCAGCCCGCGCGCCATCATGATCGGTGCGAAGAAATTGACCCGGAACACGTGGCTCCAGGTGTCGATGTCGGTGTCGACCGAGCCGAGCCGCGTGCCACCCGCGCCCTTGGGCGAGATCGCGGCATTGTTGACGAGCGCGTGCAATTCGCCGCCGTCGAGGCGGTCGCGGATTTCCGAGATGGCGCGGGTGGTGTCGTCATGGTCGGCAAGGTCGACCTGGATGTGGTCCTCAGGCCCAGCGCCCCAAGGGCACTGTTCCGGAAAAGGGTGGCGTGAGCAGGTGATCACGCGCCACCCCGCCGAGGAAAAGCGGATCACGGTGGCGTGGCCGATGCCGCGGCTGGCTCCGGTCAAGAGTAGCGTGCGCCGTGGCGTGTTGGCTGGGGAAGGCATGTCGTTCCTTTAAGGGCATTCAGGGGTAGAGCCGGGTCTTGGCCCAAGGCTGACCGGGCGCGTCGCGGCGAAATTCGATGCGGTCGTGCAGGCGGAACGGACGATCGTGCCAGAATTCGAACCGCAGCGGCGCGATTCGCCAGCCGCTCCACCCGGGTGGCCGCGGCACCTCGCCGACCAGATGTTTGGCCGCGACCTTGGCGATCGCCTGCTCGAACGCAAAGCGGCTCTCCAGCGGCTGCGATTGCTTGGAGGCCCAGGCGCCGATCTGGGCCTGCTTCGGCCGGGTCGCGAAATAGGCGTCGGCCTCGGCCTCGGTGACGGGGGACACGAAGCCCCGGATTCGCACCTGCCGACGCAGCGACTTCCAGTGAAAAAGTAACGCGGCCTTAGGATTTGCGGCGAGTTCGCGGCCTTTCTGGCTCGCGATATGGCTGTAGAACACGAACCCCGCGGAATCATAGCCCTTCATCAGCACCATGCGCACGTCGGGCAGGCCGTCCTCGGCGACGGTTGCCAACGCCATCGCGTTGGGATCGTTGGGCTCGCCCTTGACGGCTTCCGCGAACCATTCGCCGAACAGGGCAAACGGTTCCTCCGCCGCGGTGAAGTCACCGGATGTTAAGGGTGTCTGTTGTTTCATGAAGGTCGTGTCGGTCATGTCAGGAGTCCGAGTTGCGTCCACCCGCGGCCCAGAGCGCGTTGCTGCCACAGGACAGCCACGCCCTATATAGGGCATGGGGGCGCGTTGGCCTATCGGCGATCCGGCCCGCTTGTGCCGTGGTGACACTAATTCTAGTTGGACTGGGTTCGGGCGGCTGCAGCATGTCCAAAGGCGATGGTGCCTTCGCCAGGATGAGCGACAGCGACCGCACCGGCTCGATCGCGGCGCGGGGAAACGGGCAGGGATCGGGCGAAAGCGGGCCGACCGAAAGCGATCTGGCCTTCGCCCGCGATGCCGCCTCCGACGTTCTCTCCAAGGGCGACAAGGATTCCAGCCAGCCCTGGGAAAATGCGCAGACCGGCGCGCACGGTTCGGTCACGCCATTGGCGAAGGCCTATGCCGCAGATGACGGACGCACCTGCCGGGATTTCCTGGCAAGCTACGTCAACGGCAAGATCGAAAGCTGGCTGCAGGGGGCTGCCTGCCAGACCGCGCATGGCCGATGGGACATCCACACCTTGCGGCCGTGGCGGCGCAGCTGAAGGCCGCTGTAGCTCTCCTGCGTCGGCTTGCACGAAATTCGGATTTTCGAACGCTGGATGCACCAAACAGCAGTTGCAAAAATACAACGGAAACCCCAGATGAAAACGAGGCGGGCGCGCAGCCCGTGGGTTATGGTTTGATCCTGATTTTCCCTGAAGGAGACGTGACGGATGCGCGACCCCTATGAGGTCTTGGGGGTGCCGCGGGGTGCCAGCGCTGCGGCGATCAAGAGCGCCTATCGCAAGCTCGCCAAGAAGCATCACCCCGATAGCAACAAGAACGATCCGAAAGCTGCGGCGCGTTTTTCCGAGCTCAACACCGCCAACGAGATTCTTGGCGATGAGGATAAACGCAGGCAATTCGATCGTGGCGAGATCGACGGCGAGGGCAAGCCGCGCTTCCAGGGCTTTCCCGGCGGCGGCGGCGGTCCCGGCGCGCGCGGCGGGCCGGGCGGGTTCGAGACGTATTCGTTTCGCTCCGGCGGCGGCCCCGGTGGCAGCGGCGGCGGGTTCGAGGATATCCTGAACAGCATGTTCGGCGGCGCGGCGCGCGGAGCGCGGCAAGGCGGCGGTTCGTTCGAATTCGACACCGGTGGGATCGGGCTCGATCTCGACCTCAGCGTCGCCATGACGGTCACTCTGGAAGAGGCGGTCAATGGTGCGGAGAAGCGCGTTCGCCTGCCGAGCGGCAAGGAGTTGAACGTCAAGGTGCCGGCGGGTGTCACGAGCGGCCAGCAGATCCGCCTCAAGGGTCAGGGGGAGAGCGCGCCCGGCCACCAGCCCGGCGATCTCCTGATCACCGTGAACATCGCGCCGCATCCGTTCTTCAAGGTCGACGGCAGCGATCTCAAGGTCGATCTGCCGATCACGCTGTATGAGGCCGTGCTCGGCGGCAAGGTCCGCGTGCCCACGCTCGGCAGCGCGGTCGAACTCACGCTTCCGAAAAACACGTCGAGCGGGCGGATCTTCCGCCTCAAGGGCAAGGGTCTGCCGAAAGCAGCCGGTGTCGTCGGTGACTTGTTCATCACCACCCGTATTGTGCTACCGGACGGGAACGATGCCGAGCTCGAGGCATTGATGCTGAAATGGCGCGACAAGCATCCCTACAATCCCCGTCGCGACCTCGGATAGAGCACGATCCGGAACAGCATGCCCTTGGACTTGATCCGGGGTGGGAAGCGGCTTTCCGAAAAATCATGCCCAAACAAGCAGACGGGACCATGATGCGATTGGATCGTATCATGATCTCACGCTTAGGTTGTTCCCTGAAAGAGGGATGCGGCCTCGAAAGGGGGACCAGCGCGGTACAAAACCCCGATCGAGGCCGCTGCGTCGATCGGCGGATCGAACGCACCTCATTTTCGCGTGATCATCCGGTGCGATATTGAGACGAGGCGGTGTTCGGATTCCAGATTTTCGATGACCGAATTTGGACAACGGCTCTTGATGCGTGTTTACCCGCCAATTTTGTCGGCCTGGTCGTAGACGAGGCGGGCCACCTGCGTCAGACGGTCACGGTCGCCGCCACCGCCGCTCACGACATAGCCGACACCGCCCTCGGCCCAGGACATCGCGCCATCACTGTCCCGCGAGGTGTATCGCATCTCCGTCGTGGGGCTGGCCGCGCGCGCGGCATAGACGGTAAATCGCTCGCCGGAGGGGCCCTCATACATCAGGAACGATGCCGGTCCGCCCGGGCCGGGCAGAAGCCTGCCGCCGACCAGCTTCAACCCCGTCGATTCCAGATCCGGCGCATGGACGTCCCAGCCGCAGCGCCTGGTGAGCCATTGCTGCAGATGCGCGCGCTGGTCTCCCGGCACCTCCACCGGATGGCGCACCTCGACCACATAGAGGCGATAGGCGTCCAGCGCGTCCAGCGTCAAATTCTGCGACGGCGTTGGTGCGATCGCAGCGCCTCGGGCATACCAGCCGACGCCGCCGCCGGCGATGAACGCGGTCAGTGCCGCGGCCATCGCGCGGTAGATCCACTTGCGCGGCTGCTGCAGCAGACGCTCGAGCTCGAGCCGCTTCGGCACCGGCTCGTTGAGGATGGAATCGTAGCGCTCGCGAAGTTCCTCCGCCATCGTGCGCCACGATTGCACCCGCTCGGCATCCTCCGGATGGCTGGCGAGCCACGCCTCGACGTCGCCACGCCGCTCCACCGGCAACTCGTTGTCGACGTAGGCGTGAAGCTCGTCTTCGGTGACGGGAATTTGCGGGTCGGTCATCGGGCTGGTCTCTGCATGAAGCGCGTCAGGAGTCGAATGGTCGATCGAATCGGCATGAGTTGAATGGGCATGGTGGCTATCGTCATTTCACCCGCCGCAGCGCCGGTCGTTCGCCCTCGAGCGAGGTCTTGATATGGGCGCGGGCACGCGCGAGCCGCGACATCACGGTTCCGATCGGCACGCCCTGGATATCGGCGACCTCGCGGTAGCTCAGTCCTTCGAGCATCACGAGAAGCAGCACCGCGCGCTGCTCCTCGGCAAGGGTGGCGAGTGCGCGGGCGATGTCGCGGCTCTCCGCCTCGGTGCCGCTGGCATCGGGATTGTTGTCCAGCAGCGGCATGAACTGCGGTCGCCGTGCCAGCGACCGCCGCCTGTTCTTGTTGAGGTTGGTCAGGATGGTATAGAGCCAGCTCCTGACGTCGCCGCCGAGAAACAGCCGCTCCGAACGCAGCGCCCGCACCAGCGTGTCCTGCACCAGATCGTCGGCAATATCCGCATCACGCGCGAGCGCCCGGGCATAGCGGCGCAACGCTGGGATCATGGCTTCGACACTTTGGCGGAATGCGCTCATGATGGCAGGTCTCGAATGCTCAAGGCGCATCTGACGGTCAGCTTGGCGCCTTGCCAAACATAACACCGAGAGAAAAGGACTATTCCGGCAACGAAGCCGTGCCGGTCGTGAACATGTCACCATCCATAGTAAATGGCCGAACCGAAGACGGGATTGGGGCTGTACCGGGCTGAAGCACTGGTGTACCTCCACATTTTGACCAAGCTCGATGGGAACCGGGGATGACGCAGAAAACAGGTCTGATGCAGGGCAAGCGCGGAGTCATTCTCGGCGTCGCCAACAACCGCTCGATCGCCTGGGGCATTGCCAAGGCCTGTCACGCGGCGGGTGCCGAGATCGCGCTGACCTTTCAGGGCGACGCCTTGAAGAAGCGGGTCGAGCCGCTCGCCGCCGAGATCGAAGCATTGCTGCTCGGCCATTGCGACGTTACCGATGCCGCAACCATCGATGCGGTGTTCGACGTCTTGAAGGAGAAATGGGGCAAGATCGACTTCGTGGTGCATGCCATCGCCTTTTCCGACAAGGACCAGCTCGACGGGCGCTACATCGAGACCACGGCGGACAACTTCTCCAAGACCATGCTGATCAGCTGCTATTCGCTGACCGCGATCGCGCAGCGCGCGGAGAAGCTCCTGATCGACGGTGGCTCGATACTGACGCTGACCTATTTCGGCGCCGAGAAATGGATGCCGCACTACAACGTGATGGGGGTCGCCAAGGCCGCGCTCGAAGCCAGCGTGCGCTATCTCGCCGCCGATCTCGGCGAGAAGAACATCCGCGTCAATGCGATCTCGGCCGGTCCGATCAAGACGCTGGCGTTCGCCGGCATCGCCGACTCCCGCTACCTGCTGAAGTGGAACGAGATCAACGCGCCGATGCGCCGCAACGTGACCATCGAGGAAGTCGGCGACAGCGCGCTCTATCTGCTGTCGGACCTGTCGCGCGGCGTCACCGGCGAGGTGCATCACGTCGATTCCGGCTACAACGTCGTCGGCATGAAGCGCCCGGATGCACCCGACCTCATGTTCGGTAAAGAGTAGCCTGATTCGATTTCCGTGCCCACGCTCTATTACATCCGCCACGGCGAGACCGCGTGGAATGCGCTCGGCAGGCTGCAGGGCGCGCGGGACATTCCGCTCAACGAGCTCGGGCGGAGGCAGGCGGCCGATGCGGGCGCCATCCTCGCCGGCCTGTTCGCGCGCGATGGGCGCGACCAGGTAAAGCTCGCCTTCGTCGCAAGTCCGCTTGGTCGGGCGCGCGCGACCATGGAGCTGGTGCGCGGCGCGCTGAACCTGCCGCCGCACGATTATGCGATCGACGCGCGCTTGCGCGAAATCGCCTATGGGCAGTGGGAGGGCTCGACGCTGGCAGAGGCGCAGCGCGCCGATCCCGTGCTGTTTGCGCAGCGTCAGGCCGAGAAGTGGACCGTTTCGGCGCCCGGCGGCGAGAGCTATCTCGAGGTGCAGAGGCGGGTCAGCGCCTGGTATGCAGAGCTCAGCGTGGATACGGTGGCCGTCGCCCATGGCGGCACCGCGCGGGCGCTGATGGTGGAGCTCGGCTTCGAGACGCCCTCAAGCGAG
>Ga0137384_10003860_pt1 | contig 11969 bp, 8 predicted proteins | sample SagtaG_2_FD_104922 | JGI IMG/M metagenome (GOLD analysis project Ga0137384, IMG submission 104922) | Vadose zone soil microbial communities from Sagehorn Ranch, Mendocino, California, USA - Sage2_R_60_16 metaG | ecosystem: Environmental > Terrestrial > Soil > Vadose zone | place: USA: California... | reverse complement strand
TCTTTCTGGAGAATGTCGAAACAGATACGGTAGTCGCGGAAGAAGGTTCGTGTGACTGCTTCAATATCAAAGGACTGATCAAATAATTCTTGAATAGTAAGTGGTGGAAGGGTAGATATATCGCCATCAAGGATACTGAGATCTAGCATAGCGATACGTTCAATGGCGGTTCGTAATTGTTCTTCACGTCCAATAGTAATGCGCCGAAGGAGGCGACTTTTTATATCGCTTTCATCCTCTTTGTATTTGACATTCACAAAATGCCATTGTTGCTGTTGATCATCTGAAAAAATAAAGAGCGCATAGAGATTGTAGGGTGAGAGTTTGGCAATAAGCGTGCGTTCATTGACGCGAGAAAGCGACTCGCGCAAGCGAATATAGATTATTTTGAAATCACCGTTGCCACCTGTAGCAATAATGCGCGGATGCTCATTTGCATACACAAGTGCTCTACTCTTTTCATCGGGTAGGTTCAGCCTTATATCGCTATAGTCGTAGTTTAGCTCAGTAGTAAATAGAGCACGTAATGGTCTGACACTCTGTTGCTCCCACAACTCGCGTAGACGATCACTTACGCGTCTGCGCGTGTCCTCAATTGTAGAAATACTGCTCTTTTGTTTACTCATACCGCCCCTTCACGTCCTGACTAAGATCAATGACCATCCTTCCACCCCTTATCTTTCGATAGACGTTACTTCTCACCACTACTGCCTTGTTTGAAAAAACCATGAAAGTCGAGCTTACCTTATTATATCCCTGGTGTAAACGAAATGAAGGCATCTGGCTAGATATCAATTGCGCCATTGGTCCTCCTCACAAAAGCTCCATATCCTGCACACTATTAAAAATACTTCACCTCACAGAGGAGGAACGGGCAGCGATTTCACTGTATAGAGTATTTCTTATGTATTCACCCATGTTGAAATAGACACAATTGATAGCAAATAGAGATGTTTACCCATACTTATGCTGCTTGACGTGATTCACATAATTCTCTAAAATAGGTGCAAAGCAAATTGATTCTCATAACCCTCTCCGCAGCAAAGGAAGAGCATGGCTGACCGTGTTGGGCAACAACTTGGGAACTATCGCTTGATTGGCTTTTTGGGTCTAGGAGGCTTTGCCGAAGTATATTTGGGGGAACATATTTACCTCGAAACAACTGCAGCCATCAAAGTTCTACACGCTCAAATCGCCAATGAAGAGATCGAGCATTTCCGCAACGAGGCGCGCACTATTGCCCGCCTCGTTCATCCGCATATTGTGCGCGTGCTGGAGTTTGGCGTTGAAGGAACTACGCCGTTCCTGGTAGTCGATTACGCTCCCAATGGGACTTTGCGTAAGAAATTTGCCAGGGGCAGCCAGGTGCCTCTCTCCACCGTAGTCGGCAATGTCAAGCAAATCGCCGATGCCCTACAATATGCCCACGACCAGAAGATCATTCATCGCGATGTGAAGCCGGAGAATATGCTCATTGGCAGACGCAATGAGATCTTGATCAGTGATTTTGGCATTGCCCTGGTCGCCCAGACCTCTCAATACCAGGGACAAAGCACGAACAGAATTGAAGATATCGCAGGCACTGTCGCCTACATGGCTCCAGAACAGATCCAATCACAATCGGTCACAGCCAGCGACCAGTACTCGCTGGCTATCGTCGTCTATGAGTGGCTCTGTGGCGAGCGACCCTTCCAGGGCACATTCACAGAGATCGCAGTCAAGCACACGCTGGCGCCTCCTCCCCCGTTACGCGATAAATCCCCCGACCTCTCACCACGTATCGAAGAGGTCATCATGAAAGCGCTGGCCAAAGATCCCGGCCAACGCTATCCCTCGGTGCAGGCATTTGCCCATGCACTGGAGCAGACGTATCTTGAAGAGTATACGGCCCCCAACACATTGAAAAATGTCACTCCCCCTGGATATACGCCCGCATCCGTGCTCACCGAGACGGCGACGCAGAGCCCTGGCACACCAACTAGATTTGAGGGGGCATCCTCCTTAAAGACACCCGAGCTGTATGAGTCACTCTCAAGCAGAACAGTACCTTTACCAGAGGATGAGCTAGTAGTGGAACCACCAATAGAAACATCCTCTTTAAGGAGGCGAGGGAAAGTTTCTCGTAGAGCGGCAATAGGGGGAGTAGCGGGCGCGATATTGGTGGGGGCTGGGGGCATTGCGACCTGGTACGCCTATGTGCGTAGTGCGCTAGAAACTTCTATGCAATCTACAGCATCGACCGAGCAGGGCAAAACCTTCTATGCGTATAGCGGGCATAGCGCACTGGTCTGGTCGGTCGCGTGGTCACCTGATGGCAAATACATTGCATCGGCAAGTGCAGATAAAACAGTGCAGGTCTGGGGCGCGAACGACGGCGCTCATCAATATACGTACACCGGACATACAGATACCGTTTATGATCTCGCCTGGTCCCCTGATAGTCGGCGTATCGCCTCGTCCAGTTATGACGGCACGGTGCAGATCTGGAATGCCCTCGATGGCTATTATCCTCTCAACTACACAGAGCATACCTCGTGGGTCTGGCCGGTAGCCTGGTCACATGATGGTAACTATATCGCCTCTGCCGGGGGCGATAGGACAGTACGTGTGTGGAGGGCCGCTGACGGGCAAGCGATCTATACCTATCGTGGACACAGCGGCTTCATTTATGGGCTGGCATGGGCACCCAATAGCAAACGCGTTGTTTCTGTTAGCGGCGATAGAACCGCTCAAGAATGGAATGCCCTCGATGGCAGTAATCCATTCGTCTATAGACCCTACGCGACTACTATCTGGGGAGTGTCCTGGTCACCTGATGGACAACGCATCGCCGTTGCCTGCGACAATAAAACAGTTCAGCTCTGGGATGCCAGTAGCGGAGATCACAGCTATATTTACTACGGGCATTCCGACTTTGTCTATACCGTCGCCTGGTCGCCCGATGGCACACGCATCGCCTCCGCGGGTGACGACAAAACAGTACAGATATGGAATCCAACCGATGGTAGCCATTATTTTACCTACAATGGCCACAGCAACGCCGTGCGCGCCATCACCTGGTCGCCCAACGGCGCAAAGATTGCCTCTGCCTCCTGGGATAAAACTGTGCGTGTATGGCAGGCAGAGTAATGTCCTACTGTTTTCACGCCTCTTAACATAACAAAAGTTTTTCTCCTGAGTAAACTAAGAATAGACAACATTACTTGGTTTTTTCTAGAGGAATATTACATATGTATGATCAGGAATCATCGAGGTCAGTGCAACAGCAGATAGAGACACGCCGCACTTCCATCCAAAAAGGACGCGCAGATAATGCACTGGAAGAGAGACTCTTCGAGCAGGCGGCAGTGGGGATAATACATGTAGGGAGCGATGGTAGGCTACAACGTGCAAACCGGCGCTTCTGCGCCATGCTTGGTTATAGCGAGGAGGAATTAGCCCATTTATCACTGCAAGACCTTAGCCATCCCGATGATCGCGTCGAAGATCTTGCTCATCTTACTGAAATAGCCGGGGATAGCAACGAAACCTACGAGTGCGAAAAGCGCTACCGACGCAAAGACGGTAGCCACGTCTGGGTCTCGCTGGCCGTTACTCCTGTCCGCGACAATAACAACACCATTAACTACCTTTCCATTACCGTACAGGATATCTCAAAGCAGAAGGAGCTGGAGATACAGCTGCGCCAGGCCGTAGAGGGCGCCCAGGAACGGGCCAGTCAGATGGAGGCCATCATCGACGCGATGACCGATCATATCACCGTCTATGATAAAGTGGGCAACCTCTTACATCTCAATTTCCTTGTACGCGATCTGCTCGTCACATCACCCGCTGACTACGTCGCGCAACCGCTGGCTATGCGTGTGAGCAACGCCGATATGCGTGATGAGACCGGCAGGTTGATGCGTGAAAGCGAGTGGCCGCTTTCACGCATCTTAAACGGTGAAACCATAAAAGGTTCACAAGCTATCGATGTCATCTATCGCAAACCGGACGGAGACGATTTTCAGATTAGCGTAAGCGGCGCGCCACTACGCGATAGCGAGCGCCAGATCATCGGGGCTCTCTGTATCAGTCGCGATGTCACTGAGCGCCGTAAATTGGAGAGGCGCACTCACGAGGCACTCAATGCCCTGGTTGCAATGGCCAGCGCGCTTGTACAAACATCACCCTACAGCGGTAGCCTCGATGCACCCTCGGCATCCTACCTGATCGGTAAGCGCGTCGTCGAACTCACGAAGCGCGTGCTCGATTGTAAGCGTGTCGGCATCCTCACGATCAATGGCAACACCATTACCCCGACAGCAACGGTTGGATTTAGCGAAGAAGAAGAACAAACGTGGTTTTCAGACAGAAAAGGTCATTCACCCAACCTGATAACCTTGCTCTCTACACCTATCATCGATGCCAGGCTACGCACAAGTGAGACCTTATTGCTCGATCTGGCACAGCCACCATTCGAAATAATTGCCAGCAAACTGAGCGTGCACACTATCCTGGCGGCTCCCATACGCGCAGATGAAGACCTCATAGGCGTGCTGTACGCCGACCACGGCAATAGCGACAGTATCTATACAAAAGATGATATTACGTTAATAGAAGCGATGACCCAGGTTTGTGCCCTCATCACGATGCGCCAGCGTGACGCTCAGGAACTCGCCAACGCGATGACGACACTTCAGGAGAAGAATGTGCAATTGGAGTTACTCAACAAATTGCAGAGTAATTTCATCGCTATGGTCGGCCACGAATTCCGCACGACGCTCACCAGCATTCAAGGCTTCAGCGAGTTAATGCGTGATGAACAATTCGACATTTCCGAGGTGAAGGAATACGCCGCCGACATCCACACCGATGCCTTACGACTCCATCGAATGATTAACGATCTGCTCGACCTGGAACGCATGAAATCAGGAAAAATGACGATACACCTTGAGCAGACTGACATGAATGCCATACTCCAGGAAGTTATCGATCGTACGCGTATGGTGGCCCCACATCATACGTTCAGCCTGAACCTTGACAAGGCCCTTCCCAGAATGGAGGGCGATCGCGATAAACTTATACAGGTTGTCACGAACCTGCTATCCAATGCCATTAAATATTCACCAAAGGGCGGGGAAATCACGGTCAGTAGTTTTATGGAAGGTGGCAGCGCCCATATAACGGTGCGCGATGAGGGCATTGGTATACCTACTGAAGCCCATGATAGAGTCTTCGCACCTTATAGCCGCATCGATTCGGAAAAAACACGCTACGTCCAGGGAACTGGCCTGGGCTTACCGATTGTACGCCAGATTGTAGAAATGCACAGCGGACGCGTCTGGGTCGATAGCAAGGTAGGACAGGGCTCGACCTTCCACTTTGTGCTACCCCTTATGCACATGCTCGCCGCAAGCAGGACATAACGATACGCAGCAATAAATTTTGCCCGCCCGGTATTATAAAAGCAGTGAGGTTGCACTCGCTACATGGTCGCACAATGACGTGTGGCATGTCTACTGGCTTCCTAAGCTGGATATATGAAAACAGTGTGGTACAGGGCGGAGCCGGCCCCGCCCTGTACCACACTAATGCATACGTCAATACTCTCTCTGCGGATCATAGAGATTGCGTAAGGGTTGACCCGCGCGATAGCGACGCAAATTATCGGCGAAGAGCGCAGCCAGACGCTCGGCATAGCGTTCATTTGCCCCAGAGATATGCGGGGTGAGAATTACGTTTGGTGCATCGTAAAGCAGACTCTCGGCGGGGAGCGGCTCCTGCGAGGCAACATCCAGCCCCGCGCCTCCGATCCATCCCTCGCGCAGGGCATGTATTAACGCAGGTTCATCGATGACACGCCCGCGCGCGATATTCACCAGGTATGCATCTGGCTTCATGGCGCGCAGTTCGGCCTCTCCGATCAACTTTTCAGTTTTGTCGGTCAGGGGCACGGCAATAACGACGTAATCGCTCTGACCAAGCAGGTCATGCAATTGCTCAAATCCAAAAATCTGCTCCGCATCAGGATCATGCTCTCCGGCACACGCCGATAACCTCGTTGCCAGCACTCGCATGCCGAAGGCGTGGGCAACCTGCGCGATACGCCGTCCGATATGGCCCATGCCAACAATACCTAGCGTACGATCAGCAAGCTCTTTTTCCCTTAAATGATATTCAGCGCCGCTGCGTGGCCAGATATGACGATCTTGCAGATGTACCATCTCCGGCCAGGAACGATTGAACATCAACATGCTGGCAAAGACATACTCGCTGATGCTGGTGATGTGGATGCCCGAAGCGGTGGTTACCAGGATACCGCTATCAGGCTGCAAAAGCGTGGTTTTGCGTAGGCTATCGACACCTGCGCCAGGAAACTGCACCCAGCGCAGATTGGGTGCCGCTTCGCGCCAGTTCTCCGGTACGCGCGAGCCACATAACACCTCAGCCTCACGCAATGCCGGTAAAAAGTCTTCCTTGCTTGTTACATTGCTAATATCTCCCCCAGCAGCCTCACGCAGTTCTCGCAGGAGGACTTCACTGAATACGAAGCCGCATACGACTTTTGGATGATCGGACATAGATACTAAACCTCTCATTCTTGAGCTTGCTCTATTTGAAAATGCGCTGGCGATACATTCCAGACAGAAGCCGTGTTACGCCCCTGTTGTGCTCTTTCACTCGTACCATATTCTTAACACGAAACGCAAATGCGTGAAGTTTATGAAACGGTCATAGATTATATTGACGGTTACAATTTGCTATGTTATGCTTTCTAGTGAAACTATCAATATTATTTTTGGCCGTTTCAAATTGCTAACACAGATTGTGTCGTTTGCTTTGCTGGTGAGCAATTTGCAACCAGCGCAACGATAAGGAGGAAGCATCTCATGAGGAAAGATCCTGTACGCCTATTTAGCTTCATCCTGGGCCTGGCGCTAGCGCTATCCCTGCTGGCGGCATGCGGTTCAGGCACGACGAGCAGCGGCAGCGCCGCTCCAGCCTCTACAGGCTCAACCACCATCAAAGTCGCCACCGACCTGCCTGTGACGGGTGGCGATGCCAGCATTGGCAAATCCACCGAGAACGGCGCGCACCTTGCCGTGGACCAGGCCAACGCGAAAAAAATTATCCCTGGCTATACATTGCAGTTTGATCCTCAAGATGATGTTGGCGTGAGTGGCGTACATGATCCTGCAAAGGGTGCCAACAATATCACCTCGCTGGTCAGCGATGCCCTGGTAGCTGGCGTCGTCGGTCCATTCAATAGCAACGTAGCAGTCACCGAGATGCCGATTGCCAACAACGCGCCCATTGCCCTCATCAGCCCATCAAACACCAATACGTGCCTTACAAAGCGTGGCGCCGCGGTAGGTTGCTCTGGCGCAGACGACAAAGTACCGGCGCTACGTCCGACTGGGCAGGTGAACTACTTCCGTCTCGCGGCCACCGATGATCACCAGGGACCGGCGATGGCGGATTACCTGTACAACACAGCCCACCTCAAGAAGGCCTATGTAATCGACGATACCGAAACATACGGAGCGGGCCTGGCGAAATACTTCATCGAGGAGTGGCAAAAGCAGGGTGGACAGGTCATTGATGGCAAGAGCCACTCTGTCAAGAGTACCACCTCATATGTAAATCTGCTCACAGCGGCGGGCAACGCCCATCCCGATGTTATCTATTATGGTGGTACCTACGCCACTGGTGGCACACTCATTCGCAAGCAGATGTCCACCGTGCCGACGTTGAAAGCCACGACGTTCGCCGGTGGCGATGGCATTGAGGATGTGAGCTTTGCGCGCGCAGTCGGCACTTCAGGCGGCAGCATCTACGCGACGGTGGCCGCTCCCGACGCTACCAAGATTCCCGCCGCCCAGCAGTTTATTAAGGATTACCAGGCGGCCTACGGTGAGATCGGCCCCTACAGCGCCAGCGCCTATGATGCCATGAATATACTCATCCAGTCGATCAAGACGGCCCTTACGAAAACGCACACGCCAAAGGACGCGAGCGATGTGACGCAGGGCACCGAGTTCCGCAAGGCGGTCATAGACGCACTCAAAACCGTCAGCCTTGATGGTGTGACAGGCCACATTTCCTTCGACGAAAATGGGGACACCACCAATAAAATCTTCACTATCTACCAGGTTGCCGACCTCGGAGGTAGCAAGATCGATTGGGCACCCCGCACTGTGGTCAACGTCCAGTAGGGGCCGGATTTATCCACCTGTGGGCACATCAGGTGACGGTGCCCATAGGCAGATAAATCCTCTATAATGTATAATAAATAATCCTGCACCCCTACCAATAGAACGACTACCGGCAGGGGTGCGGCAAACGTTACGTTGACCGAAAGCTAAAACACCTTATGGACACATCTCAGCGCGACAACGACCGGAAGATAGCCGAAGATCAGGTTGAGATCAGCGACCTACCTGAAACCGCGAGCCATCAAACAACATGGGCCGCGCAGTTCAGGCACAGATGGCTGAACTGGCAGCACACAACGGGCAAATCTTTCTGGCGACGTGCAGCTATACCGAGCATTGTCGCGCTGGGCATTGTCGCGCTGCTACTCATTGTCAGCAGCATAGCAAGCTCCAGCCCATTCCTGCACGATCTCATAGCTCCCAGGCATCAGGAGGCTACCAAAGTACAACCTCACTATACCTTGCGTACCAGGCCCCTTGCCACATATAAAGCAGCCGGGGCCATCGATGCTCTTGCAGTATCGCCCGATGCCAGGCGGCTCGCAGTGGCAACACTGGCTAGAACTATCGAGATCTGGGATATCACCAGCGGACAGCGCCTCCTGACCTATCGCGAGCATAGGTCGGCGGTACGCAGCCTGGCGTGGTCACCCGACAGCACACGCATTGCGTCCGCGGACGGCACGGTGCAGATATGGAATGCCAACAGCGGCAAATACCTTCTCTCCTATGGAGGGCACCAAGGCGAGATCTACAGCGTGGCATGGTCACCCGACGGCACACGCATCGTGTCAGCCGGTACGGACAACACCGCGCAGGTATGGGATGCCCACACAGGTAAGCATCTGCTCACCTATCGCGGCAACAACACGGCGATTCTTAGTGCTGCCTGGTCGCCCGATGGCACACGCATCGCCTCAGGGGGTGTTGACTGGCAGATACACATATGGGATGCACGGACAGGCAAAACGCTTCTCACTTATAGCCAGCATAAAGATGTTGTCACGTCTATAGCCTGGTCGAGCGATGGTGGACGCATTGCCTCAGGTGGTCAGGATACTACAGTGCAGATATGGGATACCCACACAGGCAGACACATGCTCACCTATCGCGGACAGTCCAATACGATCTACACGATAGCCTGGGAGCCCGATAACAGCCACATCGCCTCTGGCGGTGCCGACAATAGGATTCAGGAATGGAATACGCGCACATCAGAGCCACTACTCATGTGTGCCAGCAGTGCGAACTCGATCGCCTGGCTATATACCCCTAATGAAATACGCCTGATATCGGGCGGGAAAGACGGCATTATAAAATTGTGGCAAGCGGTTTAACGGATGTACTCTGCTTAGATTTTCTGAACAGTGAGTTTCGAGATTTTCGGGGCAGGTGGGTAAGGGATAATCTCCAGAACGAGGAATGGCTGACAGCATTTCTACAACGCTGGCACCTGTCGGGACCAGGACCGATCGATAGCGATATACGACAAGCCCTCATCACCCTGCGCTCGTGTATGAGGCGCATAGTTGAATCGCTACCCGAGGGAGCCCCCCGCTCAGAGGACCTCGCGATGCTAAACGATTTTATGCAGCATGCCTCTAACCTTCCACAACTCCAATGGGATGGCGAGCAATACCACCTGGAACTGCTTCCCGCGCAAAAAAACTGGCGCTGGGCCATGGCAGAAATCGCCCTCTCATTTGCCGATCAACTAACACACGAGGATACGCGCCGACTCAAAATATGCGAGAACGATCACTGTCGCGGCATCTTCTACGACGAGAGTAAGAGCCGCACCCGGCGCTACTGCACCAGCGACAAATGCGGCAACCTGCTAAAGCTACGCCGCTTCCGCGCACGCCACAGGTAGGGTGCGGGGCTCGCCCCCGCCCGTTTCTTCATCCTCCACCCTTTTCACCATCCTCACCCGCTTCACCTATTTAACAGATGGCTCAAGCAATTGTGGCTGCACCATCCGTCGTTGTGCGCGAATGGCAGGCGCCTGGGCCTTGCGTGTGCTGGCGTTGGTGGCGGTGCGTACCTGGTGTATGAAAGCGCAGGGGAGCGTCCAATTGATGATGCCGATGGCGACGAGAAAGATGACAATGGGGAGACCCATGCCAGTTACTAGCAGGTAGAGCATACCCGTCAGCAGGATATTGCCGAGCGTAGTGGGGATAAGTATGAGCCAGGCGAATTGCATCAACTGATCGCCGCGCAGGCGTGGCAGCGTACCCTGCACCCAGATGAAGATGGCGATGAGCAGATACACCTTGCCGATAAAGTACAGCACGCCCAACCCATTGCCTACGATCTGCCAGATGAGAGCCATATGGGATGTGGTCAGATAGGCCACGCCGGGACCGGCCCAGCCGCCGAGGAAGAGCGAGGTAATGATTGCCGAGACCACCGTCATATTGCCGTACTCACCCAGGAAGAAGAACGCCCAGCGCAGACCGCTATATTCGGTAAGGAAGCCCGCCACCAGTTCCGACTCCGCTGTGGGCAGATCGAATGGCACGCGGTTCGTCTCCGCCAACCCGCAGATATAGTAGATCAGCAGCATCAGTGGCTGTACCAGGATGAACCAGGCCCAGAATGTATTGCCCTGGAATATAAAATCGAAGAAGGGTATGCCTTTGCCCGGCCATGCATTAACGCTTTGAAAGGAGATGATCTCTTTAATCGAGATGGTGCCGACGCCGGGATCACCTGGATAGCCGGGCGTGCCCGCCAGGACGCTGGTGAGCATCACCACACCGATCAGCGAGAGCACCAGTGGTAGCTCGTAAGAAATCATCTGCGCGGCCGAACGCAGGCCACCCATCAGCGAATATTTGTTATTCGAGCCCCAGCCCGCCATGATCACGCCCACGATATCCAGCGAACTCATAGCAACCAGATAGACGATGCCGGTCGCTAAGGCAGTTCCGGGCAGACCGATAAAAGGTGAGAAGGGCAACACCGCAAACGAGGCGATCATGGGCGCGATAAATATCGCTGGTGCGAGCAGAAATACGGGCTTATCCGCGTTTGCGACATGGATATCTTCTTTCAAAGCCATCTTGATGATGTCCGCCACCAGTTGCAAGCTACCATGTGGTCCGGTGTGGATGGGTCCGACGCGGTCGGCGATCCAGGCCAGCAGCTTGCGCTCCCAGTAGTTGATAACGGCTGCGCTAGTAATTGGGAACATAAAGGCAAAGAGCGTCGTAAGGATTATCTGTAATACCATTATATGTTACCTTCTGCTCGGCACCTGCGGTGCCAGAATCTTTTTTTGTGATGAGGGTGAAGAAATGTGTCGGCGCCGCCGACACATTTCTTCACCCTCATCAAGATAAAGTTTTGTGACGCTACGTGTGGCTATTTAAAATGTATCAGGTAGCTAGAGTGGACACCTCATCCAAAAGGTGGATTAGGTGAGGGATATGTGAGAAGAGGGTGGTAGGGTCAAGGAGGCCGGTAGGGGCGATCTTGAGAAGCCCGTCTTCGGGATACCTGATCGGCCGGGAAGACGGGCTCCTCAAGATCGCCCCTACCGCGCTTCTGGCTAGCGAACCAGGCCCAACTCTCTAGCACGGGCGATGGCCTGTGTGCGGGTGTGCACACCCAGTTTGGTGTAGATGTTGTTGAGATGGGTCTTAATGGTACTGATGGCAACGACAAATTCCTGGGCGAGGCCCTGGTTCGACTTACCGGCGGCAATGCCTTGCAGGACATGCATCTCGCGTTCGCTGAGCAGGCTGGCAGTGCGAGCCGTAGCGC
>Ga0137384_10003852_pt1 | contig 11981 bp, 10 predicted proteins | sample SagtaG_2_FD_104922 | JGI IMG/M metagenome (GOLD analysis project Ga0137384, IMG submission 104922) | Vadose zone soil microbial communities from Sagehorn Ranch, Mendocino, California, USA - Sage2_R_60_16 metaG | ecosystem: Environmental > Terrestrial > Soil > Vadose zone | place: USA... | reverse complement strand
CAGCGGCGCTATGATTTTGGATCGGTCCGGTATCCCCACTTTCCCCTATCCAGACTCCGCTGCCCAGGTTTTTGATTACATGTGGCGCTACAGCTTCAACCTGCGCAGCTTATACGAAACCCCGCAACCTACCCTGACACTCGACAAAGACGGGCCAGATCAAGCCTTGGCGGCGAAGATTATTGAAACCGCCAGCCAATCAGGCCGGACTATTCTCACCGAGTTTGAATCCAAGCAGCTTCTGGCCGCCTATGGCATCCCAATTGTCGAGACGCGGGTCGCCACCAGTGAAGCCGAGGCCGTCAAGTGTGCGGAGGAAATCGGCTACCCGGTCGTGGTCAAGCTCTTTTCAGAAACGATTACCCACAAGACCGATGTGGGCGGCGTGCAGTTAAATCTGCTTGGGGCGGACGAGGTGCGCATCGCCTACCAGGCCATTGAAGCTGCGGTGCGCGACAAAGTCGGGGCCGAGCATTTCCTGGGGGTGACTGTCCAGCCTATGATCCCGCTTAACGGCTACGAACTTATCCTAGGCAGCAGCATCGACCCGCAGTTCGGCCCAGTTCTGCTCTTCGGTTCGGGCGGGCAACTCGTGGAAGTCTACCGAGATCGCGCCTTAGCACTCCCGCCACTCAACACCACCCTGGCGCGGCGAATGATGGAACAGACCCTCGTCTTTACCGCCCTGCAAGGGGTGCGCGGACGCCTGCCCGTTGATCTTGCCGCACTTGAGCAACTCTTGGTACGCTTCAGTTACCTTGTCGTAGAGCAGCGCCGGATTAAGGAGATCGACATTAACCCGCTACTCGCCTCTCCGCAACGGCTAGTCGCCCTCGATGCACGGGTGGTACTGTACGAGCCGAAGATCAGCGAGGATGAGCTGCCCAAACCTGCCATTCGCCCTTATCCACAGCAGTACGTGCAACGCACGATGCTGCCCGACGGCACCCCGATCACGGTTCGCCCCATCCGCCCGGAGGACGAGCCGCTCATGGTCAAGCTCCACGAAACGCTTTCAGAGCGCAGCGTCTATTTCCGCTGGCTGCACATGCTGCAACTGAGCGAGCGGATCGCCCACGAGCAGTTGATCCGCATGTGTTTCATTGACTACGAGCGGGAGATGGCGCTCGTCGCCGAATACAAAAACCCGCAGACTGGGCAGAACGAGATTATTGGCGTAAGCCGTTTAATCAAAGCCCATAGCGACAATAGCGCCGAGTTTGCCGTTCTCGTCACCGACCAGTTCCAGCGAAGGGGGTTGGGGACCGAATTGATGCGTCGGCTGATCCAGGTCGGCCACGACGAAAAACTCCAGCGCCTCACCGGTACCGTCCTTGTGGAAAACCAGGGCATGCAAGAGGTTTGTAAGAAGCTCGGCTTCCACCTCGAGTATTTGCCAGAAGAGCAGTTGGTGAGTGCCGAACTTGAACTGTGACGCTCATTGAGCTGAAGTGTTGGAGAAGACAGGCTGTGAGCCAGGTTGGGCTTACGCTCTACCGGTAGTTTGTTGACTCGAGTCAAGCTGTGCTGTAGAGAGAAATGGCTTGCCCGCGCTCATGAGTTGTATTGGCCTGTCCGTGCGAAACTGACGGAAAGAGACGTACCATAGACGCCTCCCACAATGTTGCCAATTGTGGGAGGCGTCCTCTTCTGAGGACGGAAGAGTGGAACCGTTTTTCTCTCACATACCGCTCCTCGGCATGATGTCGGAGCCTGGTTAACCCTGAACAGCCACCAGATCACCCTCAATCCAGGTCAAAGCCAAGATATCCCCTTTCAACTGACGATTCCCGACCATGTCCGTCCCGGACAACATGCGGGTGGGATTATCGCTGAGGAGATTCCTCAGCCAGTGACCTCAAATGGCGCATCACAGCACCCCAGCATTGACATCCAGCATGTCCTCGCGTTAGGCGTCCTCGTCAATCTCCCTGGTCCAACCACGGAAAAGCTGGAAGCCACAAGCGTGCAGTACGATATCTCAAGCAGCTACCAACGGCTCCTTATTCGAATGAACAATACGGGTACCCAACTACTCCATCCCTTTGGTAGCCTCCAAGTGCATGATACATCTGGACACCTTCTTCAGGATTGGTCGTTGAAGCTTGATACATTTATCCCACAAACATCCATTGACTATCCGCTCTATATTCAACACAAGTCGCTTTCCCCTGGAACGTATACGGCCATGCTCAATCTGAGCTATGAGCATCATCATACACTCAACTTCACGACAACATTCACCGTTCCATCCCAGAACCAAAGCATTCCCCATGCTATCTCAGCCTTTTTTCGTCCTACTTCAACAAATATCTTTGACTTGTTCACACCCTGGTACTGGATCGCCGCTGTGATCGCTCTAGTTATTCTGTGTGGCGGAGTCTTCTTCTGGGGACAAAAACTCTACAACTTGTCAACACGCTTGCAAACCAAGCGCAAGCAAAGGATGAAACGTCGTTCGTAACTTTTCCTACAATCCTAGATCTCTCCACGCCCAACCTTGAATGATTTCCGTAATTTCTTGTTTGTCAATGTGATAGAGCTCTTGACATTTCATCTCTTTTTAGAGAAAATAGTCTTGTAATTTTCCAAGAAGGATGTATCGGGGAATGATATCCTTATCCATCAGATATATGCGCATAAAAACAGCAGAGCCCTAAGAAATCCCCTACAGCTAGGTGATCCAATCAAGCCCACCTACTTTGAGGACAAGCGAAAAATGCTCGTTTTTCGTAAACGAAAGAATGAAGGAGCTTTAGAATGCCCGATAGTATGACACCGCTCTTACTGATCTCGGCGTAGAAATCTAAACTTCCCTATAGTTAATGATGCGCCTCCTAAGTCCGCATCATATCCGTTCACCGGATGAAAAGTTTAGCAACTTGTGCCGAGATCAGTAATATCCGGACCACCTGGCGCAAAACATGACCTTGTTGTTTTAGGAGACGGCTTCACCGAGGCAGAGCAGGCCTGTACCCACGGGATGCGCAACGAGATTACAGCAAGCAGGCGGTATAGTACGAAACGGCTTCACAAGCAATCTTGGTCCCATCGCTTGTTTGCTGACGATGTTGAAGAAGTTCCGTCTCAGTGCAGAAACCATGAATGCGACGAAGAACGGTCCAGAGCCACTTCGCTTGGAAGCCTAGTAGACATCTCGTTGCGCACCCCGTGGGTATACTCCTCCAAGAGATGCGTTTTTCTCCTTGTTCTCTTGTCCGGACAAAATTTCCCATTGGTCGCCTAGACCCAACACTGTCAAGTTCATTTGAACCTTGCCTTATGCTAATAGAGAAACGTAATATATTTGCAAGAGGACTAACTATATCAATTATTCTATGGTGAAAACGAAGGCACTGCAAGTGTATCCCATTCACCATCTCCAGCGTAATGAAGGTAAGTAACTTTACGAAAAGGAGAACAGACATGGCAATCAAAGCACAGGGTACAGTTATCGGCGTATTTAATGATCGAGGTTTGGCAGACACGGCGGTAGACGAACTCCAAAACGCAGGATTCAGTTCCGACCAGGTTTACTATTCCGGTCCTGCTGAAGGCCACGCGGAAAGCCACCTCACTGATTTTTGGCAAGGAATCAAACGATTCTTCCTTCATGGAAAGAGAACTCCTCACGACCCCCTTGCCAAGGAACTCGAGGAGCTGGGTCTCACTGATGATGAGATAGACCACTATGAGAATGAGTACCACATTGGGCGCATCATCGTGGCGGTCAAAGCCCCTGGTCGCGAGGAAGAGACATTAACCATTTTGCACGCAAACGGAGCCCATGACTAGAGCGGGTAAAACACAATACTTGCGGGGATACTTACCCCTTCACAGTTTTTTACCCCTTGACAAATTCATCTCTTAAATGTTACAACTATACTAACGAAAAGTTAATACCGTAAAAGCGTTGATGGGACAAGTAACGATTCTAGTTTACACACAGAGAATGGACGGCTGGTGGAAAGTCCATGGTAAATGGTCGCGAATAAGAACCCTGAGCTGCAAGAAGAAATCGCTGTGGAGCAAGGGAGCTCTACAGAGGAAATTAGACCTTGCCGGATGCCACCGTGATAGGGCTAGAGTATGTTAGTACTCGAAGAGGCTTGACATCGTAAGGTGTCGGCAAATGAAGGTGGTACCACGGAAGTTGCATGAATGCTCTTCGTCCTTTGGAGGATGAAGGGCTTTTTTGTTTGTCTAAATTCTTGAAATGCGACCCAACAACGACACTATCGTGTCTACCTACGGTCAGTTGGGTCGAAAGGTAGTATTTTTGTACGAGGTTAGCTATCCAGACAAGATAAAAGGAGAAACCGATCATGGCACAGTGTCCAGAATGCGAAGCAGCAGTTTCTTTACAGGGACTCATGGTAGGGGAAATTATTTATTGCAGTGATTGTGGCGCGGAATTAGAGGTACTGAGTGTAGAAGAGCCCCGCGTAGCCCTGGCACCCGAAATCGAAGAAGACTGGGGAGAGTAAGACCATGCATGTAGCTCTTCTGACTTCACGTATCCGCGTAGAAGAGAAGCTCTTGATAGAGGCATTGAGGCAACGTGCGATTACCTTCGATATTATCGACGACAATAGCCTGTTATTAGAGCTTGCCTGCCCGGATGAGCGGTGGCGCACATATGATGCCGTCCTTTGCCGGAGTGTGAGCCAATCGCAAGGCTTGGCGGTAGCGGCTGTGTTAGAGTACTGGGGCATACCCGTCTTTAACTCGGCAGCGGTGACTGCTACCTGCAATGATAAACTGTTGACCACGCTGGCCTTATTACGGGCAGGTATTCCCACACCGCGCACACTGCTGGCCTTTGCAGCTCCCACAGCACTTGAAGGCATTGAGAGGCTGGGCTACCCGGCGGTGCTCAAGCCAACCATCGGCTCCTGGGGCCGTTTACTGGCACGCATCAATGATCGGGACGCCGCTGAGGCGGTGCTTGAACATCAGGAGACGCTTGGCTCATATCAACATCATATTCACTATATCCAGGAACACATCGCCAAGCCCCAGCGCGATATTCGAGCCTTCGTGGTCGGTGAACGCACAGTCTGCGCTATCTATCGCACCAGCGAACATTGGGTCACCAATACCGCTCGTGGTGCCGTTACCACGAATTGCCCGGTCACAGAGGAACTGGATATCCTGTGTGTACGCGCTGCCCAGGCGGTTGGCGGCGGTATCCTGGCCATTGATCTGCTGGAAGATCCGCAACGCGGACTGTTAGTAAACGAGATCAACGCGACTATGGAGTTTCGCAATAGCATTGCACCTACTGGAGTGAACATTCCTGATGCGATGATTGACTACGTTCTAGATAGCGTAGCGCAAGGAGTAATGCGATGAGTCGATTACGAGCTGCAATTGTGGGCGGCTCCGGCTACACTGCCGGTGAACTGATGCGCCTGTTGCTCTTTCATCCCATGATCGAATTGACGCAGGTGGTATCCAGCAGTCATGCCGGACAATACGTCCACAGTACCCATCCGAATCTACGTAAATGTACGACGTTGCGTTTTTGTCATCCTGATGATCTGACATCATGCGACATATTGTTTTTATGCCTGCCCCACGGCGCATCCATGCAGAGTATTGAAAGTTATCGGAGCATTGCACCGCGTATTATTGATCTCTCCGCAGATCTGCGCCTGCGCTCGGCTGCGCTCTATGAGCACTGGTATGGTCAAGCACATCCTCTGCCACACCTGCTGGAAGAGGCGGTCTATGGTCTACCTGAATTGCACCGTGCCCAACTGCGTGACGCAGCACTGGTGAGTGGTACCGGTTGTATGGCAACAGCTGCCATCCTGGGTCTGGCTCCCTTCTATCGCGCCGGTCTGGTAGATAGTTCAATACCATTAGTCTTGGAGGCCAAACTTGGTTCATCCGCCGCCGGAGCCACACCTGGGGCAGGAAGTCATCATCCTGACCGCAGTGGAGCCGTCCGTTCATTTCAACCAACCGGCCATCGTCACACTGCCGAGCTTATACAGGAATTGGGAACACTAGCCGGGGGAGAACTAGAGCAGCGTATCGCCTTCTCGGCAACAGCCATTGAACTGGTGCGCGGCATACTGGTCACGGCCCATGTCTTTGTCAAAGAGCCGTTGGACGAACGAGCACTGTGGCGGCTTTATCGTCACAGCTACCAGAACGAGCCGTTCATACGCATTGTCAAGGAGCGCAGTGGCACGTACCGCTATCCCGAACCGAAGATTCTTGCTGGCAGCAACTACTGCGATGTGGGTTTTGAGCTTGACGCCGACCAGCAGCGAGTCGTAGTGATGGCGGCACTGGATAACTTGATGAAAGGTGCAGCTGGCAATACGGTGCAGGCCCTCAACTGCATGTATGGTTGGGATGAAACGCTTGGCCTGAGTTTTCCAGGACTGCATCCAGTATAGGAGAGATAACATGACCATTGTCGTCAAGATTGGGGGCGGTGCCGGTGTCGCCACCGCAAACATTGTGGAAGAGATAGCCTGCTCTTTTGCTGGGAGACAGCGTCTGGTGCTGGTGCATGGTGGCTCAGACCTCACCAATACAATGGCTGAGCGTTTAGGGCATCCCGTACGCATGATTACCTCACCAACGGGTATGGTGAGCCGCTACACCGATAGCGAGACACTGCGTATTTACGCCATGGCGGTGGCCGGTCAGATCAATACCGAACTGGTGGCCTCCTTGCAACAGCGAGGAGTCAATGCCCTTGGCCTGACCGGAGTCGACGGACGATTGCTGCTGGCACGGCGCAAAGCTGCTGTACGCTCGGTTACACCGGAGGGGCGTGTGCAGATACTGCGTGACGACTATACAGGCACTATTGAGCAGGTCAATAATGGGCTGCTACAGCAACTGCTGCGTACCGGTTACACACCCGTGATTGCTCCCCTGGCCTTGAGTTTTGAAGGAGAGCGTTTGAACGTTGATGGAGATCGTGTTGCTGCCGCCATTGCTGTATCGCTCCAGGCCGAAGCACTGGTCATCATGACCAACGTACCAGGTTTGTTAGCGGATCCGCAACAAAACACCACCCTCGTTCACACCATCGCGGCAGAGCATCTGGAACACTATATGCACTACGCACAGGGCCGTATGCGCAAGAAGTTGCTGGGAGCCCAGGAGGCCATCCGTGGTGGAGTGCCACACGTTTATATCGGAAGCGGGTCATTGAAGGGGGTGCTTGCGGGAGATGGAACGATGATTGCTGTACCCGCCCTAGCAGGAGAAAGGAACTAGGTATGAACACCATTGAACGTGAAAACACCTATAGCAGTGGTGTGTACAGCAAACGGCCTGTAGCGATGGTACGCGGCAGTGGTGCTTTGTTGTGGGATGACGAAGGACGCGAGTACATCGACTGCACGGCAGGTCATGGAGTCGCAAATATCGGTCATGCACGACCAGAGATCTCGGCAGCCCTGGCACAACAAGCCCAACGCTTGATCACCTGTCCCGAAATTGTCTACAACGATGTGCGTGCCGCTTTGTTGGAACGTCTGGCACGTCTTACGCCGCAAGGGCTGGATCACATCTTTCTCTGTAACAGTGGCAGCGAGGCGGTTGAAGGAGCCCTCAAGTTTGCTCGTCTGGCGACGGGACGCACAGGTATCATCGCCACCCTACGCAGTTTTCATGGTCGCACCATGGGTGCGCTGGCCACAACGTGGGAGCCACATTATCGCGAGCCATTTGCTCCGCTGATGCCAGATGTACGGCACGTTCGTTACAACGATCTGGCAGCTATGGAGGATGCCATCAACGAGGAGACTGCTGCCGTCATCATTGAACTGGTACAGGGAGAAGGTGGTGTGCATGTTGCCTCACAGGAATACGTGGCTGGCTTGGCCGCTTTGTGTCGCGAACGAGAGGCTTTACTGATTGTTGATGAGGTGCAAACAGGCTTCGGGCGTACAGGTCAACTCTTTGCCTGTAACCATTATAACCTGCAACCTGACATCCTTTGCCTGGCAAAGTCCCTGGCAGGCGGCGTACCAATGGGCGCAATTTGCCTGGGGCCGCGAGTGATGGAGAGCGGACGTATTACGCGGGGCGTGCATGGCAGTACCTTCGGCGGCAATCCCTTAGCCTGTGCCGCTGCCCTGACAACGCTCGACATACTTGAGCGTGAAGACTTACCGGCACGTGCTAACGCTCTGGGAACGTGGGCATTGGAGCAATTGCAAGCGTTACGGACTTCTACCTCGCTGATACGTGAGGTGCGCGGCAGGGGCTTATTGATCGGGCTCGAACTGCGCAGGCGCGTACAACCCTATCTTGAAACTCTCTTAGAGCGCGGTGTCCTGGCCCTACCAGCCGGTTCGAACGTACTTCGCCTCCTTCCACCGCTTGTAATTACAGAGGCACAACTGCAACAGGTGATCGCCGTAGTGACGGAGGTGCTGACAGAACAAGCTCCTGCTCGTGAGACTCCCGCGAGGCGCACACAGGTATCCGCCACCCAGACCAGCCCGGAAGTTTCGCTGCTTGCTAATATGCTGACCATTCCCAGCTATTCAGGGCAAGAGGGTGCGCTGGCCTCATACCTGGTTGAACAGGCTCGGCAATTGGGACTGACTGCTTATGTAGACGAGGTAGGAAATTTCGTTGCCAGTACATCGCTGCATCAGCATACATCTGTGGGTAGTGAGCAACAACCTGTTGTACTGCTCGGCCACATGGATACGGTACGCGGCTTTATTCCTGTTAAGATAGAGGATGGGCTGCTCTATGGTCGCGGTGCCGTCGATGCCAAGGGGCCGTTAGCCGCCTTCCTCTGTGCTGCGGCACGTCTGGCACAGAGCGATCACTTGCAGCGTCCTATTGTGGTCATAGGAGCCGTCGAAGAGGAGGCAGCTACCTCGCGTGGCGCACGCGCAGTGGTAACGCGTTACCAGCCACATGCCTGTATCATTGGCGAACCGAGCGGCAGCCAGTCCGTGACCATTGGCTACAAAGGCAGATTGCTGGTGGAGTATGAGCTTGCTCGTCCCCTCAGTCACAGTGCTGGCCCCCAGCAAAACAGCAGCGAGGCGGCAGTGGCTTTCTGGGAACGGGTGCGTACTGCTGCCGATACCTGGAACTCGCAGCACGCGGGAAGCTCCAGTTTTGTTTCACTCAACCCTTCGCTGCGCAGCATCAACAGCGAGCAGAATGGTCTGGAAGAATGGACAAAGCTGCTTATTGGCTACCGTTTACCGCCTGAGTATGATATAGCGGGCTTGCGTACCCAGTTGCAACGTTGGGCCGAGGCAGATGAAGCACATCTCAGCTTTGCAGGGGAAGAAGTGGCCTTTCAGACAAATCGTACTACGCCACTAGCACGAGCCTTCATTCAAGCCATTCGTAGCATAGGTGGACAGCCAACTTTTAAGTATAAAACGGGGACCTCTGATATGAATGTGGTAGGACCAGTCTGGGGACAGAACATTGTGGCTTATGGACCCGGCGATTCTCGTCTCGATCATACGCCGCACGAACATAGCAGTATTGCCGAGTATACTCAAGCCATTGATGTATTGGAAGCCGTACTGAGGGCGACCACGAGGGTTGCCCCTACATGTTGCAAAGGGGAAGAGCATTATGAGTACGAATAGACCACTGGCCATTCTCGATTCGACGCTGCGCGAAGGTGAGCAATTCGCCGGATCCTTTTTCAGCCTTGAGCAACGGTTGGAGATTGCCCTCCAATTGGATGCGCTGGGTGTGACCTTCATAGAGGTGCCATCGCCCATTGTCTCGCGGGAGACGCGTGCGGCTGTGCAGGCTTTGTGCGAGCTGGGTCTGCGGGCGCGTATCATTGCCCATGTACGCTGTGTTGAAGCGGATGTACAGACCGCCCTGGATACACCTATCTATGGGCTGAATCTCTTCTATGGCACCTCAACGCAGTTACAAACCTTTAGTCATGGCCGTCGCATTGAGCAGATACTAGCGGATGCCGTTCCACTGATTCGACGTATTCGAGCGGCGGGACGCTACGTACGCTTCTCCGCCGAGGACGCCTTTCGCAGCGACCTTGTGGACCTTCTGACCATTTTTGACGCCGTGGTTGAGGCCGGTGTGCAGCGTATTGGCTTGCCCGATACAGTGGGCATTGCCACACCACGCCAGGTTGAACGGCTGATACGGCTCTGCGCCGAACGCTATCCCCATGTTGGTATTGAGTTTCATGGACATAATGATGGCGGCTGCGCCATCGCTAACTCAGTCGCTGCCCTGGAAGGTGGTGCAGATTGCCTGGATGTGACGGTAATGGGTATAGGAGAGCGCAACGGCATTACCTCGTTGAGTGGACTGATGGCCCAACTGTATATCAATTATCCCCACCTGCTGGCAGGCTACGATCTGAGACAACTAGCCTCCCTCGATCAACTAGTGGCGCGCTACCTTAATCTCACTATTCCTTTTAATATGCCGATCACTGCTCCAGGAGCATTCACCCACCGGGCCGGTATCCACACCAAAGCGGTCCTGCATAATCCCCGCTCCTATGAGGTGCTTGACCCAGCCGATTTTGGGCTGCCACGTCACGTTGATCTTGGATCACGTTTCACCGGTCGACATGCCGTAGGAAACCGTGCTACTGCCCTGGGTCTGTCTCTCTCTGCGGAAGAAGTTTGTCAACTGACGACTGCCTTGCGTGAACGTGCCGAGGACGGTGCGCTGAACCAGGAAGAGGTTGATGTATTTATTCGTCAATGGTATCAAGAGCAAAGGAGTCTCCTTTGCGATTATTGAAAGGCAGGCGTCAACGCCGCTAGCGCGTCTACCTTCGGTCAGACGCCTGAAAGGAACGTCTGCGATTATTGAAAGGCAGGCGTCAACGCCGCTTTCGCGTCTACCTTCGGTCAGACGCCTGAAAGGAACGTATGGGAACGTTAATCGAAGAAATCTTTAGTCACAAACTGGGCCGTACAGTCACCCAAGGGGAGACTGTCATAGTAGAGGTGGATCATGTGATGAGCCATGATACCACCACTCCTCTAGCGATCCAGGCTTTTCGTAAGCTGGCTCCACAAACGGGCGGGCGCGTCTTCAACTCAAAACGCTCACATATTGTGTTTGATCATATCATCCCTGCCGCAACAGTGGCGGCGGCAACGCTGCAACGCGATATTCGCACCTTCGCACGCGAGCAAGACATTACCATCTTGCAGGAAGGTATCTGTCATCAGGTGATGCCCGAACGGGGCTTTGTTGTTCCCGGTGACATTATTGTGGGTGCCGACAGCCACACCTGTACCTATGGGGCATTGGGAGCATTCGCAACAGGCATGGGTTCAACCGATATTGGCGTCGCGTATGCTACCGGACGCACATGGTTCCGGGTCCCTGAAACGATCAATGTACGCATCACGGGAACGCTGCCGCACGGCGTCTATGCCAAAGATGTTACCTTTGAGATGGTACGCCGCATCGGTGTTGATGGAGCCAACTACTGCGCCCTTGAGTATAGCGGAGAGCTGGTTGAGCAGTTTTCGGTGAGCCAACGCTTCACTTTGTGTAATATGGCCATTGAAATGGGTGGCAAGGCTGGTCTAGTTACTCCTGATGCGACCACCCAGGAATGGCTGCGAGGACGTACTGATCGCACCTATCCCATGCTTGCGCCTCGCAATCCGCAATACAAGCAAGTGGTCACGATTGATGCCTCAAGGCTAGAACCAATGATCGCCTGCCCACCGGATGTCAATAACGTTGTACCGGTGGCACAAGTCGAAGATGTCCAGATTGATCAGGTGTTTCTTGGGACCTGCACCAATGGGCGGCTCGATGATCTGGCCATTGCAGCCGGAATTATGCAAGGAAAGACGCTGCATCCCCAAACGCGCATGGTGGTGGTACCAGCTTCGCGTGAAGTCTATCTTGAAGCCATGAGGCGTGGCTACCTGGAAACCTTTGTCCAGGCTGGTGCCTCAGTCGAAAATCCTGGCTGCGGGCCCTGTATTGGACGGCATCAGGGCGTGCTG
>Ga0137384_10003847_pt1 | contig 11991 bp, 10 predicted proteins | sample SagtaG_2_FD_104922 | JGI IMG/M metagenome (GOLD analysis project Ga0137384, IMG submission 104922) | Vadose zone soil microbial communities from Sagehorn Ranch, Mendocino, California, USA - Sage2_R_60_16 metaG | ecosystem: Environmental > Terrestrial > Soil > Vadose zone | place: USA... | reverse complement strand
TGAAGCCCGATGCGAAGTCCGACACGAAGTCGGATACGAAACCCGGCGCGAAACCCGACGCGAAGTCGGACACGAAACCCGACGCGAAACCCGACAAGAAGTCCGAAAGCAAGTCCGAGTCGAAATCCGAATCCGTCGGCAGCGGGGCAGACGTTCGTCCGTAGTGTGGAACGCCGACGAGCGGGTGGCGCCCGATGAAAAAATACCTCATCACCGGGTTGCTCATATGGGTTCCGCTCGCGATCACGATCTGGGTGCTGGAGCTGATCGTGAGCACGATGGACCAGTCGCTCCTGCTCCTGCCCCCGCAATATCACCCGCAGGCGCTGTTCGGCCGTCAGATCCCGGGTCTCGGCGCGCTGCTCACCGTGGTCGTCGTGTTCGTCACCGGCGTGCTCGCCTCCAACATCCTCGGCCAGCGGCTGCTTCTGTTCTGGGAGTACCTGCTCGGCCGCATCCCGGTCGTGAAGACCATCTACAGCGGCGTCAAGCAGGTGAGCGATACGCTGTTTGCGCCCGGAGGACAGGCGTTCAGCAAGGCGCTGCTCGTGCAATATCCCCGCGAAGGCAGCTGGACGATCGCGTTTCTCACCGGGCGGCCGGGCGGCGATGTCGCCAATCACCTCCACGGGGAATATCTGAGCGTCTATGTCCCGACCACGCCGAATCCCACCTCGGGGTTCTTCCTGATGATCCCCAGGGCCGACGTGATCGAGCTCGACATGAGCGTGGATGAGGCGCTCAAGTACGTCATCTCGATGGGCGTGGTGGCGCCGGATCTGCCGGACGCAAGAAAGTAGCGGCCCGCAGCCGCCGAAATCGCGGGCGTTCCGGCCCCTCCGGATGGCGGAGGACTTGAACGCGCACACCGGCGCGGTAAAATGCTCGCTCGCACGCCGGGCCGACAAACCACAAACTCGAGGAGGCTTGCATGCCCGCGTCACGCCCTACGCCCGCCGCCCCGTCTGCTGCGCTTGCTGCTTCGCCGGAATACCGATGCGATGTGCTGGTCATCGGCGGCGGCCCGGGCGGCTCGACCATCTCGGCGTTTCTCGCGCAAAAGGGCTGGAAAGTGGTGCTGCTCGAAAAGGAACATCATCCGCGCTTTCACATCGGCGAATCACTGCTGCCGCTCAATCTGCCGCTCCTCGAGCGCATGGGCGTGCTCGATCAGGTGGACCAAATCGGCCTCGTCAAGCCCGGCGCCGAATTCAACTACGAAGGCTACGAGCCGGCCGTTTATTATTTCGCCAACGCCATGGACAAGTCCTACCCCTCGGCTTACGAGGTGCGGCGCTCGGAGTTCGACAACCTGCTGCTTAGAAACAGCGCCGCCAAAGGCACCGACGTGCGCGAGGGCGTCAAGGTCACTGAAGTCGAATTCCGACGAGGCTCGACCTCTTTGGTGCGCGCCGTGGATGAACACGGCCACGCGCAATCCTGGGAGACGCGCTTTGTGGTGGATGCCTCCGGGCGCGACACCTTCCTCGCCAATCGCTTCAAGATCAAGAGCCGCAACCCGGTGCACAGCAGCTCCGCCGTCTTCGGCCATTTCAAGGGCGCGGTGCGCCGCCCCGGCCGCGACGAGGGCAACATCAGCGTCTACTGGTTCGATCACGGCTGGTACTGGATGATCCCGCTGCGCGACGGCGCCATGAGCGTCGGCGCAGTGTGCTGGACGTATTACATGAAGAGCCGCAAGGTCAGCGTGGATCAATTCCTCCTCGACACGATCGCTCTGTGCCCGCTCATGGCCGAGCGCCTCAAGGATGCGAAGCTTATGGCGCCCGCCCTTGCGACAGGAAATTTCTCATATCGTGCGACGCGCATGACAGGTGACGGTTATCTGATGGTCGGGGATGCGTATGCGTTCATCGATCCGGTGTTCTCGAGCGGCGTGTTCCTGGCGATGAACAGCGGCGAGCTCGGCGCCGAGGTGGTCGACGAGGCGCTGCGCAACGGCGATGTCTCGGCGCGCAGCCTGCGGCGCTATGAAAAGACCATCAAGCACGGTCTGAAGACATTTTCCTGGTTCATCTACCGCATCACCACGCCGGCACTGCGCGAGATGTTCATGTCGCCGAGCCCTGCGTTCCGGCTGGAACAAGCGATCTTGTCGCTCCTATCGGCCGACATCTTCGGCAAAACCCCGATCCGAGGTCCGCTCCTGCTCTTCAAGATCATTTACTACGCCATCTCGATCAAGAACTGGCGCGAGAGCCTGACAGCCTGGCTGAAACGCAAACGCGCCTGGCGCACGACGCTCGATTTTGTCTGGAAGAGCGGTAACTGAAGCAGGAGTTGCCGCTATGCATCGCTGGGCTCCTCGGGGTGCGCTCGTGGTTCTGTTGCTGCTTGCCTACCCTCTCCTCACGCACGCCGCAGTCACCACGGGGCTCGCCTATCTGGCGTGGACAGCATGGCTGTGCATCGCCGCGCTTGTGGTCCTGTCGTTTCCGAGCCATTGGGGCCTGGCGGGTTTCGCGCTGCTTGCAGCGGCACCGCTCGTCGCCGGCGCGGACGCGTTGCTGAAGCTTCCGCCCGTCATCATCAATCTTGCTCTCGCCGTCTGGTTCGGAAGGACCCTCGCGCCGGGTGAGGAACCGATGATCAGCTGGTTCGCCCGCCTGGTGCGCGGAACGGAGCTTGCTCCGGATCTCGCGCGCTATACGCGATGGTCGACGGTCGTGTGGACTGCGTTTTTCGTGAGCATGGCGGCCGCGGCCGCGGCGCTGGCGGTGTGGGCGACGCCGCAAACCTGGTCGCTGTTCGCGAACGGGATCGACTATCTTCTGGTGGGCGTGCTCTTCGTCGGCGAGTACGTCTTCCGGCGCGTGCGCTATCGGCATCATCAGCACCGTCCCCTCGCCGACGTGGTCCGAACCGTGGCCCGCGCGGGCAGGCTCTCGCCGCGCCGGAGCGCGCGCAAGTGAACGCTCCCTCGAAGGCGCCCTGGCTCGACCAGAGCGAGCGGGGCAACCGCAGCGCAACGCGGTTCATGAAGTGGCTCGCTCTGCGTGGCGGCCGGCGCGTCGCGCGCCTGCTGCTGGTTCCGATTTGCGGCTATTTCCTCGCTTTCTCGCCGCGTGTGCGGAGAAATTCGCGCCAGTACCTCGCGCTCGCCCTCGGCCGCCCGCCGCGCTCGGCCGACGTCTGGCGGCACTACTTTACCTTTGCCGCGACGGTCCTCGACCGGGTGTACTTCGTCGAGGGCCGGTTCGAGCGCTTCGACATCGAGGTCAGGGGACTGGAACTCCTGCGCCGCACGCTCGCCAAGGGGCGAGGCTGCGTCTTGCTCGGGGCGCATCTGGGGAGCTTCGAGTTGCTGCGCACGCTCGCGCCCGAGCACCGCTTGCCCGTCAACGCGGTGATGTACGAGGACAACGCCGCGAATATCACCGAGGTGCTGAACGCTCAGCTCGATCCGACGCTGCGTGAGCGAGTCATCGCGTCCGGAGAGATCGACACCGTGCTGCGCATCGCCGAATGCTTCTCGCGCGGCGAGCTCGTCGGCATGCTCGGCGACCGCCCGGCCGGATCCGACAAGACGGTCACGTGCCGGTTCTTCGGGCGCGATGCCGTCTTTCCCCAAGGACCGTTGCTGCTCGCCTTGAGCCTGCGCGTACCGGTGTATTGGGTCGCGGGCTTGTACGAGGGCGGCAGGCGCTACGTCATCCACCTGGAGCCGTTCTGCGAGGAGCCGAGCGCGGACCGCGCGGCGCGGGCCGCGTGGACCCGCGAATGGGCCCAGCGCTACGCCGAGCGCCTGGAGTATTTCTGCCGCCTTGCGCCTTACAACTGGTTCAATTTCTATGATTTCTGGAGCAGGTCTCCGCGCTAGCATCGGGCGCGCCGTCTCGGTGCTGCTCCTTGCCTCGCTTCCGGTCGCGGCGCAGGAGGAGCCCTGGGACTTCGCCCGGCTGATGGCGCAGCTCGCGCAGGTGCAGACGAGCCGGGTCCGGTATTCCGAAATCAAGCGGGTCGCGGTGCTGCAGAAACCCCTGCAGCTCTCAGGCACCTTGTTCTATGAGCGTCCCGCGCGCCTGGAGAGGCGCCAGACCCTGCCGTTCAAGGAAGTGATAAGCGTGGACGGCGACTGGCTGACCGTCGAGCGCGAGGGCAAGACGTGGCGAATCGCGCTGCAAAACGCGTCGCTCGTCGCGGCGCTCGTCGAGAGCCTGCGCGCGACGCTCGCCGGCGACGGCACGGAGCTCGAGCGGCTGTATTCCGCCAGGGTGCAGGGCACCAGGCAGCGCTGGACGCTCGCCCTCTCCCCGAGGGAAGTCGAGATCGCGGGCGTCGTCGAAGGCATAAACATCGCCGGGTCGGGTTCGCGTATCGCCCGCGTCGAAATCCTGCAGCCGGGCGGAGACGGCTCGGTGATGACCATCCACGAGTCCCCGTGAGGCTCTACCGGCTCACGGCGCTCCTCGCCTGGATCGCGATCGTCGCGGCGAGCGCCTGGTGGACCGCGCGCCACGTGGTCTTTACCGCCGATCTGAGCGCCTTCCTCCCTGCTGCCAGCGGCCGCCTGGAACGGCTCCTGGTCGAGCAGCTGCGCGAAGGCGTGGCCTCGCGCACCATGCTGATCGCGATCGAAGGCGGCGCGCCGCCCGGGCTCGCGCGCTTCTCCCGCGGGCTCGCGCGCACGCTCGCAGCCGACCGGCGCTTCGACTACGTCACGAACGGCGCCGCGGAATTCATTCAAGGCGCGCGCGAGCTGGGATTGAAGCACCGCTATCTGCTGAGCCCCACGGTGAGCGCGGAGCGCTTCAGCGAGCAATCGCTTGCCCGCGCGCTGCGCGAAAACCTGGAACGCCTCGCGACGTTCGAAGGAACGGCGTTCACGGCGATGATCGGACGCGATCCGACGGGCGAACTGCGCACCCTCGCCGAAACCGCGGGCCAGGGCGCGCCGGCTTCGCGGCACGGCGTCTGGTTCTCGGGGGACGGCGCTCGCGCACTTCTTCTTGCGCAGACCGCGGCCTCCGGAATGGATGCCGTGCGCCAGCAGGAGGGGGCTGACGCAATAACGCTCGCCTTTCAACGCGCGGGGGCGGGTCCCGAATATCGCGTGTTGATCACCGGGCCGGGCGTGTTTGCCGCGCGCACGCGCGCGGCGATCGAGCGCGACACGCGCCGGCTCACGGGCCTCGCCGGCGCGCTGGTCCTCCTGATACTGGTCCTCGTATACCGTTCGCCCGGCCCGGTGGCGCTCTCCGCGCTGCCGGTGCTGACGGGCCTGCTCGTGGGGGTCGCGGCGGTGGGCGCGCTGTTCGGCACCGTTCACGGGATCACGCTCGCGTTTGGCGCGACCGTGATCGGCGAGGCAGTCGACTACCCGTCGTACGTCTTCACGCAGCGGAAAGCCGGCGAATCCGTCCTCGACATCCTGGCGCGGGTCTGGCCGACCTTGCGCCTGGCAGTGCTCACTACCGTATTCGGGTCGCTCGCGCTGCTGCTCTCCAGTCTCCAGGGCTTGTCGCAGCTCGGCGTCCTTTCGATGGTCGGGGTGCTCTCGGCGGGCCTGGTGACGCGCTGGGTCCTGCCCGCACTCGCGCCGGGCAGGGAAGCACCGCCGCCGCGCACGCTTCCCTTCAGCCTGGTTCGCGCGGGACTCGCGATGCGCCGCGCGGCGTGGATCGGCTGGATGGTGCTTGCCGCGGCGCTCGCTTTCATCGCCGCGCGCCACGACCGGATCTGGGACGACGACCTCGCACACCTGAGCCCGCTCCCCGAATCGGCGCGCGAGCTGCACTTGCAGCTGAGCGCCGATCTGCGCGCGCCCGACGTGGGTTATCTGCTGATCGCGACGGCCGCGAGCCGCGAGGCGGTACTCGAGAAGAGCGAGCAGACGGAGCTCGCTCTGCAGAGCTGGGTGGGGGAGGGCGTGCTGGAAGGCTTCGACCTCGCGGCGCGCTACCTGCCGAGCGCGAAGACGCAAGCCCTTCGCCGCGCCGCTCTGCCCGAGGCGCGCTCGCTGCACCGCGCGCTCGCCCAGGCGCTGCGAGGCTTGCCGTATCGCGCCGACGCGTTCGCGCCGTTCGAGCGCGACGTCGAAGCGGCGCGCCTTTCGCCCTTGCTCACGATCGAGGGGCTGCGCGGCACCGGGCTCGACCTCAAGGTGCAGTCCCTGCTCGCAACGCGCGACGGCGAATGGCACGCCCTCATTCCGCTGCGCGGCGTGCGCGACCCGGCGCGGCTGCGCTCGCTCGCCGAGGGGCTACCCGAGGGTGCTCGCGCGAGCTTCCTCGACCTCAAGGCCGAATCGGACCGTCTGATCGGCGGTTACCGCTCCCAGACCCTCGTGCTCGCGGGCCTGGGTGCGCTCGCGATCGCCTTGCTGCTGGTCATCGGGCTGCGCGGCGCGCTCAAGGCGCTGCAGGTCATGCTGCCCGTGTATGCGGCGATTGCGATGACGGTCGCCTGCCTCGTGCTGCTCGGGATCGGTCTATCGCTGTTCCACCTGGTTTCGCTCTTGCTTGTGCTCGGCATCGGCCTCAACTACTCGCTGTTTTTCAGCCGTGCGCAACCCGGAACCGATGACGAGCAGGGCACCTCGCTCGCCTTGTCGGTGTGTTTTCTCACCACGTTCGCCGCGTTCGGGTGCCTTGCGACCTCGCGCATCCCGGTTCTTTCGGCGATCGGGCTCACGGTCACCTTGGGCTGCGCCCTGTCGCTCCTCAATTCGATGATGCTCGGTGGCACGGCGGTACGGGAGCGCGAAGCGCGCTAGAGCGGGCGGCAGATTCGCGCCACTGTCGGTTTGCTATACTCCGCCCCCCATGCGCACCCACTATTGCGGCAAGCTCTCCGCGGCGCTCCTGGGGCAGACCGTGACGCTCGCCGGCTGGGCGCACCGCCGACGCGACCACGGCGGAGTCATCTTCATCGACTTGCGCGACCGTGAGGGCTTGGCGCAAGTCGTCTCGGATCCCGACCGCAAGGCGACTTTCGCGACGGCGGAGAAGATCCGCAACGAATTCGTGCTGAAGGTCACCGGCGTGGTGCGCCGGCGCCCCGAGGGCACGACCAACCCGAATATCGCGAGTGGAGAAGTGGAAGTGCTCGCGCACGCAATCGAGATCCTCAATCCCTCGCTTACGCCGCCTTTCCAGCTGGACGAGGAGAATCTTTCGGAGACCGTGCGCCTCACGCACCGTGTCATCGATCTGCGCCGCGAGCCCATGCAGAAGAATCTCAAGCTGCGCTATCGCGTCGCCATGGCGGTGAGGAAATATCTCGATGCCCAGGGCTTCATCGACATCGAGACGCCGATGCTCGCGCGCTCGACGCCCGAGGGCGCTCGCGATTACCTCGTCCCTTCGCGCGTGCACCCGGGCGAATTCTTCGCGCTGCCGCAGTCGCCGCAGATTTTCAAGCAACTCCTTATGATCGCGGGGTTCGACCGTTATTACCAGATCACCAAGTGCTTCCGCGACGAGGACCTGCGCGCGGACCGCCAGCCGGAATTCACCCAGATCGACTGCGAGACTTCGTTTCTCGAAGAAACGGAAATCCGGGCGATTTTCGAGGGCATGATTCGCGCCGTGTTCAGGGAAGTGCTCGGGGTCGCGCTCGCCGATCCGTTCCCGGTGATGAGCTACGCCGAGGCGACTCGAGAGTACGGCTCGGACAAGCCCGACCTGCGCGTGCCTTTGAAGCTCACCGAGCTGACCGAAGTGATGAAGCTCGTGGAGTTCAAGGTGTTCTCGGGACCTGCGAACACGCCGGCGCACCGCGTGGCCGGCCTCTTGGTTCCCAAGGGCGCTGAGCTCTCGCGCGGCGAGATCGACGCCTACACCGAGTTCGTCGGCATCTACGGCGCCAAGGGCCTCGCCTGGATCAAGTTCAACGACCTCTCGAAGGGCAGGGAGGGAATGCAGTCGCCGATCGTGAAGAACCTTTCGGATGCTGCGCTGAAAGCGGTCGTCGACTTGTCCGGAGCGAAGAACGGCGACCTGATGTTCTTCGGCGCGGGCAAGATCAAGGTCGTCAACGACGCGCTCGGCGCGCTGCGCGTGAAGATCGGCCACGAGAAGGGCCACGCGCAGGCCGGGTGGAAACCCTTGTGGGTGGTGGACTTCCCGATGTTCGAGTACGACGAGGAGGAAAAGCGCTGGACCGCGATGCACCATCCGTTTACCGCACCCAAGGACGGCCACGAGAACTTGCTCGCGAGCAATCCGGGTGAGGCGCTCGCCAAGTGCTACGACACGGTCCTGAACGGCGCCGAGATCAGCAGCGGATCGGTGCGGATCCACCGCGAGGAAGTGCAGTCGAAGGTGTTCCGCGCGCTTTCGATCGGCGCCGAGGAGGCGAAGCAGAAATTCGGCTTCCTGCTGGAGGCGCTGCAATACGGCGCGCCGCCTCACGGGGGCATCGCCTTCGGCTTCGACCGCATCGTCGCGATGATGGCGGGAACGGACTCTATCCGCGACGTCATCGCGTTCCCCAAGACGCAGCGCGCGCAGGATTTGCTCACGCATGCTCCGTCGCCGGTCGACGAGAAGCAATTGCGCGAGCTGCATATCCGCCTGCGCACGCCGGAGAATTGAACGCATGAACGCCGACTGGATCAAGGACGCGGCGAAGGCGGGCGTCTTCCAGCTCTCCTCCGATGCGCGCGAGCTCGCGGGAGCCGCGGCCGCGGCGGGACTGATGGTGATCTACGTCGACATCCACCACGCGCACGACAAGGAGGATTTCCTCGCCGAGGTGTCGCGGGCGCTTCGCTTTCCCGACAAGCTCAGCGCCGACTGGAGCCATTTTGCCGGCGGACTGAAGGACCTGTCGTGGCTTTCCGCCAAGGGCTGGGTGGTGATCCTCGAGAAAAGCAAGCACTTCTGCGGTGGGCACGGGCACGACGCGACCGAGGCGCTGGACGCCATGGAAGCGGCCGCCGGGCACTGGCGCGGCCAGGGCAAACCCTTCTGGACGCTGATCGGCGGGCCGGAGGGCTGGAAGTCCGGCTGGCCGGAGATGCCCTCTACCTGAGCTGGCGGCGCTCGGCCAGGAAGGAACGCGTGCGCTCGGGCCGAACGCCGAAACGCAGCGATAGGATCGCTGAATTGGAACTCCAACCCGCGGTCGGCGTAACGGCATTGCCGGCCACGGGCGAGTCGTAGTGCTCAAGCTCCAACTCGAATCGCACGCCTGGCTTCAGCGTCCACGAGACCAAGGCCCACAACCGGAAGGCCCCGATCCAATCGCCCGCTGCCTCGCCCTGTCTTGCCACGCGCTGCAGGCCCGCGCCTGCATCCAGCGCGAACGTGAGCGGCGATAGGCCCTCGTACTCGAGGTAGGTCCCGAGCTCGACCAGTTGAACGCGTCGCGGAGCGAAATATCCGGCTGCGGTAGGGTGCGCGTAGCCCAGCTCGCTGTAGAACACGCCGACCTCTTGCGCCGGCCGCCATCGGTAGACCGGGCCGAACTGGTAGCCGGAACGATGATTGACGTCGGTGGCCGCGTCGAGCACTCCGTCCTGGCCGCGCGCTCGCACGCGAAACGGCCCGCTCAGAGGCAGATCGAGGCCGGCCTTGATCTCCGCCAGCTCGACCGGCTGCGCGACCAAGCCGGGCGTGGCGATCAGCGGAGCCTTTCTCAACCGCAACTCCGCGGCGGGCCCCTCCGCGGGGCTGGTCCAGCGAAGGCGCAATCCGGCCCACGGACGGTTCACCGCTTTCTGGCCTTGCTGGTCCGGGCTCAGCCGCGCGCTGCCGGCGAAGCCGTCCAGCTTCAGCGTGCTGAGCGGCTGCCACTTCGCGATCAGCGCCAACGCATCGGCCGTCCCCGATGAGAAGGGGTCGCTCACCTCGTTCCGCTCCGCGTGCAGGCCCAGGCGCGAGCGCTGCGTGAACTGCCATTCGCCCTCGAGGCCCCACAGGGTGATCCGGTCCTGGTCGGAATCGTCGCTGCGGCCGAAAAAAGGCCGCAGCGAGAACGCGGTTTCCGCCAACGCGTTGTCGAGCAACTCCTCGGTGCGGTCGCTCTCCTTTAGCGCGAGCGATGTTGCATAGGCATCGGCGGCTTCGGTGTAACGTTTTGCCCGCTGCCGCGCGCGCCCGAGCTCGGACCACGCTTCCGCGTTCTTCGGCTGCCGCGATGTCCACTCCTCGTAGCTCTTCACCAGCTCATCGGTGCGTCCCGCATCGCGCAATATCCGGCCCAGGCCCACGTAGACGTCCGATTCGGCCGGCGCTTTGCGGCGGGCGAGATCGTACTGCTCTATCGCTTCGTCGACCGTGCCGGCCTTCGCCAGCGCATCGCCCAGGGCCATGTTGCCCCAGGGATCCCCCGGTTCGAGCTTCACGTAGCGGCGCAGGAGCGCGACGGCTTCCGCCGAGCCCGGAGGCGAAAGACGCGCCAATTGATAGGCGGCACGGGAGTTGCCGGGCTCGGACGCGAGCACCGCCCGGTAAAGGCTCTTCGCGAGCTCGCGATTTCCCGATGAATAGGCTGCGTCCGCCCGTTGCAGCAGCCCTTGCGCCGCCCCCTGGGCCTCGCTAGTCGGCGAATAAGCCGCGAACAACAGGAGCAGGAGCGCCGTGCTCCCGCATGCCCTCATCGAGCTGCGTGTCGCACCGTACGCAGCCGCAGGCACAGCCGCACGACGTGCACCGTGCCGAGCACCGTGGCGAGCACGCCCGACGTCACCAGCAGGGCCGACACGCGCAAAGTCCATAGCGCGTGCATCTGGCCTGCGGCATGGGCGGCGACTTGCTTGAGCATGAGCACGGTATCCAGGGCCCAGAAAACGCCGCTCATGGCGACGATTATTCCGACCGCGATCCCGAACTGTTTCGCCACCAAAGGCCACCGCCCGGGCGCGTGGCCCTGCCGCCGGCGCCACAGCTCGCAGATCGGCATCCAGAGCGCACTGAGAATGTAGAACAAACCGCCGATGCCGGCTCCCGGCAATCCTGGGTTCATGGTCTAGTGTCCTTTTTCGTAGGTCAGGGAGGCGCGCCGCAAGAACCACTCGGACCAGACGGCTTCCAGAAAATAAAATCCATTCACGAGGCGCAGCACGAAAAATGCAGGCAGGCTCAGCAGCGTGCGCCCGAACTCGCGGCGCGGGATCGCGCCGATCAGGAGCGGCACCAGGATCGCGGGAGCGTCGATGAAATACGCGAGCAGCAGCCATGGGCTTCGCAGTGCGACGATCAGCAGCGGCAGCACGATCAGGAAAACGAGCGAGGCCACGATGGCGTCCCACAGGGCCACGGCCACCGCCGATCGCAGGAACGGCACGGTAAGCACGCCCTTCCAATGCAGGGTGATGTTCTGGATGAACCCGTGGCTCCATCGGCGAAGCTGCTTGCGCATGAAGCGGAAGTTGTACGGCTCGATCGGGTAGCAGACCGCGTTGGGCACGAAGCGCACTCCGACGCCGGTCTGGTGAAAGGTCCAGGTGAGATCCATGTCCTCGGCCAGCGTCCGGCCTGGCCATCCGCCGTGGCGGCGCATCAGGTCGGTTCGGTACATCGAGAAGCAGCCCGAAGAGATCATTGGCCGGCGGTAGTACTCCTGTACCTGCTTGTAGAAGGTGAACGCGAACAGGTATTCGACGAAGCGACCCCGTTCCCACAGGGTCTTGATCCGACGCGGCAGGACAAGACCGCAGGCCGCGCCGACGCCCGAATCCCGGAAGGTTCGCATGAGCCTTTCGACGGCGGTCGGCTCCAGCGTGGTGTCGGCGTCGATTGCCATCACGAGCTTCGTTCGCACCCACGGGAGAGCGAAGGTCTGTGCGCCGGCCTTGGAGCCCGTGTTGCGCGGGGGGCGGATCACGGTGATGCCGGCGCGGCGCCCCACATCGCCGGTGCCGTCGGTCGAGCCGTCGTCGACCAGGATGATCTGGTCGGGCGGGACCGTTTGCGCGAGCAGGCTCCGGATCGTGTCGCCGACGAACTCGGCCTCGTTGAAGGCGGGGATGATGACGGTCAAGCCCATGACCAGATCCGCAGCGGTCACGCTTGATTCACGCGG
>Ga0137384_10003844_pt1 | contig 12000 bp, 10 predicted proteins | sample SagtaG_2_FD_104922 | JGI IMG/M metagenome (GOLD analysis project Ga0137384, IMG submission 104922) | Vadose zone soil microbial communities from Sagehorn Ranch, Mendocino, California, USA - Sage2_R_60_16 metaG | ecosystem: Environmental > Terrestrial > Soil > Vadose zone | place: USA... | reverse complement strand
GGCCATCGGTGCTGCTATTAAGACAGGCCGTTCTGGCTGAGCCAGTTCTTGGCCACAGTCGCGTAGTCCTCCTTGTTGACTCCGATCTGTTTGTCCATCTCAAGCAGGCCCTGCGTGGTCAGCTTGCCCGAGATCGCGTTCAGGGTAGAGGTGATCGTCGAGTTGACGCCCTTCTTGTACACCAGCGGCGTCACGTTCTGGGCGGCGAACAGGTTCTTCGGGTCCTGCAGCACGACGAACTTGTTGATGAGGATGGACGGGTCGGTGGTGAAGATATCCGTCGCCGCCACCTTGCCGCTCTTCAGCGCCGAAACCGAGACCGGCCCGGCCTCGTCGAGCGGCTGGAACTGCTTGAAGGTCAGGCCGTAGATCTTCTGGAGCCTGACGATGCCGTCGGCGCGCGTCTTGAACTCGGGCGGCGCGCCGATCACCGGGTTCTTCGCGTAAGGGGTGAGCTCGGAAATCGACGTCAGGTGGTATTTGGCCGCGGTGGCGGACGTGACGGTTACCGAGTCCTTGTCCTGGGCGGACGCGGAGTTGAGGATCTCAAGCGAGGACGGCAGCTTGGCGGTGAGGGCGGCGTTCACATCTCCCGTGCTCACGGCGGTGCTGTTCTTGTCGACTGAGGTGGTCAGCAGCGCGCCGTTGTACTCCGGCAGGATGGTGATCGAGCCGGAAACTATCTGCGGGTAGTAGACCTCACGGGCGCCTATGTTGAATTTGCGGGTGACCTTGACCCCCTTGGCCGCAAGGGCCTGCGAGTAGATCTCGGCGAGCAGCACGTCCTCGGGGAAGTTCGCCGATCCCACCACGACGGTTCCGCTCGAGGCAGTGCCGCCGGACAGCGGATTGGACGATTTGGTGCTTGAGCCGCACGCGGCGAGCGTGAGGCCGAGTGCGGCAGCCAGGCCGAGGGCCGCGCCGCTGACTATGCGGGACATAAGGAGAATTCCTTCCGTCGAGAGATGAGGAACGAAACCTGGGTCAGGAGGGCTGGGCCTGCGCGCGTAGTCCAGCGGGCACCGCGACGCGGCGGACGCCGACAAACAGAAGCTGAACGGCTAGCGCGAGCGCGACAACCACTATCGCGCCGCCTGCGACCATCGCGTAATCGTTGCGGGCCAGGCCGTCAATGATGTAGCGGCCGAGGCCACCGATGCCGATGTACGCGGCGATCGTGGCGGTCGCCACCACCTGGATCGCCGCGGTCCGAAGGCCGAGCAGGATCAGCGGCGACGCCACTGGGATTTCGGCCCGCAGCAGTATCTGCGGGCCCGTCATGCCCATCCCCCGGGCCGCGTCCTTGATGTCGCGATCGACGCCGAGCACGCCTTCGTAGGTGTTGACGAGGATTGGCGGGATCGCGAGCACCACCAGGGCGATGAGCACCGCGGCCAACGAGCCCGTGGTGATGAGGTAGGCGAGGACAACCAGGCCGAGCGTGGGCAGCGCCCGCCCGAAGTTGGCCAGGCTGACGATCGCGAACCCGCCCCGGCCCCGGTGCCCGATCAGCAGGCCGAGAGGCAGCGCGATCAGGGTCGCGATGACGAGCGCGAGGGCCGTGTACTCGAGATGCTGGACAAGCCGGGCCGGGATGCCGTCGGCGCCGTGCCACTGCTGCGCCTGTAACAGCCACGCCCACCCCGACTGGAACGCGTTCATATCGCCTCTCCCCGGGTCAGGTACCGCGTCCTTGTCCGTGGGCCGGACCGCAGCCATGGTGTCAGCATCCAGCGAAGCAGGACGAGCAGCGCGTCCGCGGCGAGCGCGAGTATGACGATCAGGCCGATGCCGGCCCAGATTTCCGTCGGGAAGCTCCGCTGCTCACCGTCGGTGAACAAAAGTCCAAGCGCGCCGTTTCCGATGAGCTGGCCCACGCTCACCAGGCTGATACTCGCCACCGTTGCGACCCGCAGCCCGGCGATCACGACGGGCACGGCGATGGGCAGCTCGACCTGGACAAGCCGCCGCAGCCCGCCGAAACCCATCGCGGTGGCGGACTGGCGCACCGGTCCCGGCACCGAGCGCAGCCCGTCGACGACGTTCGGGACCAGCGTGGCGAGCGTGTAGAGCGTCAGTGGAATGATCAAGGTAAGGTCTTCGGTCGGCCCCACGATCCCGGTGAACGGGATCAGGAAGACGAACAGGGCCAGCGACGGGATCGCATAGATGACGCTCGTGGCGGTGAGGACCGGCGGGTACACCCAGCCCCACCGGACCGAGAGCACGCCGAGCGGCACCGAGATGGCCAGGCCGAGCACAACGGGAATGAGCGCCAGATACAGGTTTCTCCCGGCGAGCGACAAGAGAAAACCCGTGTGCGGCGGTATCCAGCCCCAGTCCATCAGGTGGGTCCTTGTGCGCCGTCGGCTTCGCGGGGGCTCCGGGGGTCATCTCCCGGGTCGGCTTTGCGGGGGCTCCGGGGGTCGTCCCCCGGGTCGGCAGCGTCCTGCGACGAGTGAATGGCCATTCGGAGCCGGTCGTAGGAGGTGACACCGACGACACGCCCGTCGTCGTCGACGCCCGCCGCGCGGCTCGTCGGGGAGAGCACGGTCGCGTCGAGTGCGGCCCGCAGCGAGTCAGTCGACACACGGAAGGTGTGCCCCCATCCGGCGAGCGGCGCCTGGGCGAGCGTGGCGGATGCGGGCAGTTCTTCGAGCGCTGCTGCCGAAACCCAGCCACGCGGCAGCCGTTGCGCATCTACTACGAGCAACCAGGGCTGGCCGGATTCCTTGGCGACGGCGCGCGCCGTCGCCGCCGTGGCCTGGTCGGGCACGACGGTGTCGGTCGCCAGGTCGAGTGCGCTAGCCGGGAAGAAGGAGAGCCGCCGGATGCCGCGGTCGAAGCCGAGGAAATCTGCGACATAGTCGTCGGCCGGGAAACCGAGCAACTGGCCGGGCGCATCGACCTGAGCGAGCGTGCCGCCGGGCCGGAACACCGCCACCCGGTCGCCGACCTTGATCGCCTCTTCTACATCGTGGGTGACAAACACCACGGTCTTGTGCAGGTGCTCCTGGATGTGCAGCAGTTCGTCCTGCAGCGTGGCCCGGACAATCGGGTCCACGGCGCTGAACGGCTCGTCCATCAGCAGTACGGGCGGATCCGCGGCGAGCGCGCGCGCGACGCCGACCCGTTGCTGCTGGCCGCCGGAAAGCTGGTGCGGATAGCGGCGCGCCAAGGCGGGATCCAGGCTCACCAGGTCCATCAGTTCCCGCGCGCGATCGCGGGCTTTCTTGCGCGTCCAGCCGACAAGCAGCGGGACCGTCGCGATGTTGTCCTCGATGGTGCGGTGCGGAAACAGGCCCGCGTGCTGGATGACATAACCGATCCCGCGGCGCAGCTTGGCCGGGTCGGTCTGCTGTATGTCCCGGCCGTCGAGGAGGATGCGGCCTTCCGTCAGGTCGATCATGCGGTTGATCATGCGCAGTGAGGTGGTCTTGCCGCAGCCGCTCGGGCCGACCAGGACCATCGTCTGGCCATCGGGCATCTCAAGATCCAGGTCGTTGACGGCCGGGGCCGCCGATCCCGGATACCGCTTCGTCACATGATCGAAATTGATCAAGAACCAGCCTCTTCCGTCTTCCGGGTCATCCGCCCTGAGGGCGACTTCTCGGGGTAGTCCGTCCGGTTTGCGTTCCTCCGGCGTCCGGTTGTCCCTCCGATGCCCTTTCGGTGCGTTCCGGTGCCTGACGGGCAGGCCGTAATGGCAACGACTTTACCGCGCGCGCCGCACGCTTGCCGCGAACCCGCCTGGTATGTCACTTTTCCGACTCGGTATATCGCTATCGGTAGCCAGGCGCTTCTGGCCGGTGGGCGGCACCGGGTGCCGTGCCGGTACCGCGAGCTCGCTCATCCTGTACTGGCACCACCTGGATGCCCCGAGGACGTGCGCTTGCCGGCGGTATCGCCCTAGCGTCCCGAGTCGGTGAGGACCGCGCGCACCTCGGTCACCAGCGCGGCCGCCGACGCGACGCTCACGGTGAGTTCCCCGGCGGTGGTGCCTGGGTGGCCGAGCAGCGCCCGTGCCCGGCGGGTGAAATCCGCGGGCGCCGCAGGCATACCTTCGACGGCGGCGAGCGCGCCCTTCTCGTTGAGGCTGCGTGCTGAAGTCCGCCTCCCACGCGGCCGCGGCCAGCGCGGAACGCAACGGTTCCGGGTACGTGCTGGCCTGCCTGCGCAGGTCGCCGAGCTCGCCTGACGGGTCGGCGAGCAACCGCCCGAGCGCCACCTCGCCCGCGTAACAGGGCGACCAGAAACCAAGCGGATGGCCGGGCTGGTAACCGATCTCGTACCGGCCCTCGGCGCAGTCGTGCCAGACGCGGCGCACCCGGTCCAGGTCACGCAGGATCCAGTCGACGTGCACGCCGTCGCGGACCAGCCAGGCGCCGCCGTTGACCCACGGGCCCCACTCGCCGGGTCCGGCGATGTCCACCGGCCCGCCTACGATGTCGGCGGCCAGCGACTCAAGCCGGGCCAGGTCGAGCGGCCCGCGGTAGTAGACACCGAGATCGGTGTCGGAGTCAGGCCGGTGGTCACCGCGCGCGCGGCTCCCGCCAAGCAGGACCCCGGTCACGCCGGGGACGCGCAACAGGAGCCCTGCCATCGTCTCGATAGCCATCACGCTCGCAGTGTGGCAACCACGCGGCTCGCCAGCCAGCAGATTTCGCGCCGCCGCCGCGATCTCGGGCCGGCCGGGTTGGCCCGCGGTCAGTCCCGGCCGAGGATCAAGCCGCTGGTCGGGACCCCCGTCCCGGCCGTCACGAGCACGTGCTCGGCCTCCGCGATCTGGTTCACCGCCGTCCCCCGCACCTGCCGCACCGCCTCGGTGATGCCGTTCATGCCGTGAATATAGGCTTCGCCAAGCTGGCCGCCGTGCGGATTCACCGGCAGCCGCCCGCCGAGCCCGATGCCGCCGTCAGCGACGAAGTGCCGCGCCTCGCCGGGCGGGCAGAAACCCAGTTCCTCAAGCTGAATAAGCACGAACGGCGTGAAATGGTCATACAGCACCGCGACGTCGATATCAGGCGGCGCAAGACCGGTCATTTGCCACAGGCCGTCGGCGACGACGCGCATGGCTGGCAGCCGGGCCGGGTCGTCGCTGTAATAGCTGGTCATCATCATCTGGCCGGCGCCCGATCCCTGCGCCGCACCGCGGATCACGGCCGGCGGCCGCGGCAGGTCACGCGCCCGCGCGGTGCTCGTGACCACGACGGCGACGGCGCCGTCGCTCTCCTGGCAGCAGTCGAGCAGGTGCAGCGGCTCGACGATCCACCTGGATGCCTGGTGATCAGCCAAGGTGATGGGCCGGCGGTAGAACCACGCGGCCGGGTTCGCCGCCGCATGCTCGCGCATCGTGACCGCGACCGCGCCGAAATCCTCACTGCGGGCACGGTAGACGTGCATGTACCGCCGGGCCGCCATCGCGACCCAGGCCGCGGGGGTGACGAGCCCGAAAGGCACGTGCCAGCTCATCTCGATGCCGAGCGATGACGGGTTCGCGCCGAGCCCCGGGCTGGGCTGGCCGAACCTTCGCCCGGACCGCTCGTTGAACGCGCGGTAGCAGACCACGACATTCGCGACGCCCGTCGCGACGGCCATCGCGGCGTGCATCACCGTCGCGCACGCCGCGCCGCCGCCGTACTCGATCCGGTCGAAGAACCGCAGCTCACCGACCCCCGTCTCGCGGGCCACCGCCACCTCGGAGTTGGCGTCGTGGCTGAACGTGACCAGACCATCGACATCACCAGGGACCAGGCCCGCGTCAGCGACCGCGGCAAGCACCGCGTCGGCCGCCAGGCGCAGCTCGGTGCGCCCGGAGTCCTTTGAGAACTCGGTCGCGCCGATGCCCGCGATCGCTGCCCGCCCGGACAATGCGGCCGGTTGCCGCGACGCCGCCTGAGTCACCGCGGCTCCCCGGCGAACTCCAGGCGGACCGTGGCCGTCACGTGCTCACCGAGGTGGCACGCGCCGTGCACGTCGACGGTTACCGACCCGTCGCCATCCCGGCCTGTCACCAGTCCAGTCAGGTGCAACGTGTCACCCGCACAGGCCGGCACGCCGAGCCGCACCGCGATCGCCCGCACGAGGGCACGCGGGCCCGCCCAGTCGGTGACGAAGCGCTGGGTCAGGCCCATGGTGGTGAGAATGTTCAGGAAGACGTCCGCCATGCCCTGTGCGCGGGCCGCGGCGCGATCGTGATGCAGCGCAGTGAAATCTCTTGTCGCGATCGCGGCGCTGACCACGGTGGTCGTGGTCAGCGGCACGACAAGCTCAGGCAGCACGTCAGTACCGTCGCTGACGGGCTTCCACTGCGGCAGCACAAGTTCGGCGTCGGCGCGCTCGAACACCACCTCGACAGGCATCCCAACATGCACTTGGTCCGGTGGCACGCCGAGAACGTTCCCTGCGATCCGTACGCCCTCGGGCAGTTGCACCACGGCCACCACGAAGGGCGCCTTCCTGCCGGGCACTGGAGGATGGTGATGCACGACGTAGCTGAACACCTCGCCGCGGCCAGATGCCACGACATGGTCATGGCTGGTGCCGTGGCAGTGCGGGCACACCGGGCCAGGCGGGTGGCGCAGCGTGCCGCAGCCGCGGCAGCGCTGGATGCGCAGCTCACCCGCTTCCGCGCCGGCCCAGAAGAAACGGGTGTCCGCATTGATGGCCGGGCGCAGCGGATAGCGACCCGGCGCCCGCTGAGCCTGGTCCTGCTCAGGCGGCACCGGTTGGGCTGCCGCCACCGGTTGGGCTGGGACCGTGCTCGGCCGCTCGCCCGCGGGCGCGGCGGCTCCGGACGCCTCCGCTACCGGCGGGCGGAACTGCAGGACGCGGAACATCATCCGCCCGACGCGCTCGTCCTCGCTGAACCACGTGGTATGCCAGGTGACGAAATATCCCTCGCCGAGAGCGGTCCGCTTCGGCCCGGTGACACCCCCCATGCGCGTCGTGGCCCGCAGCACCTCCCCCGGCCGCAGGTACCTGTCGTAGGTCTGCTCGCAGTTCGTGGCGACCACGCCGGTATAGCCGGACGCCCGCAGCATCGAGAGCATCTCGTCGGCCGCCGTCCCGCCCGGCTTGCGCGCGAGCCCCGGCATGGTCCAGACCTGGATCATCGCGGGCGGCGCCACCACACCGCGGTGGGCCGAGACGACCGTGTCCCACGCGTCCGTGTAGATGGCGCTGCGGTCGCCGATCGCCTCGCACCACTGCCGGATCAAGGGCATGGACACCGGCTCAGGCGCCTGCCCCGCGTGCCGGTCGTTCTCCGCCGAGAGCCGCCGCGCAAGCGCGAGCACCTGGTCGTGCACCGTCGCATCGTCAGGCACGCGGCGCTCCGTCACCGCGGGGCACGAGGCAGGCCAAGCCCGAGCATCGCGATCAATTCCCGCTGCACCTCGTTCACACCTCCGCCGAAGGTCATCACCAGTGCGCCCTTGATCCCCGTATCGAGCTGTTCCATGAACTCCCTCGTCCGCGGGTCGGCCGGATCCCCATAGCGCGCGAGCATCTCGCCCACCAGCCGGCCGGTGTCCTGCAGCCGCTCGGAACTGTAAACCTTGTTCGCCGACGCATCCGGCGCACCCAGCCAGCCCGCGTTCATGCCCGCTGCGACCTGCCAGTTCAGCAGCTCGTTAATGCGCAGCCAGGTGTAGACCTGGGCGATCGCCCGCCGTACCTCTGGCTCATCCATCAGCAGCCTGCCGTCGCCGCCGGTCGTGGTCCGCGCCCAGCGGACAAGCCGGTCGTAGTGCTGCCCGAGGTTACCGGCCGGGCCTAGCGTGAGGCGCTCATGGTTGAGCTGGTTGACGATCAGGCTCCAGCCCTCGTTCTCGTGGCCGACAAGCATCGAGACCGGCACCCTGACGTCCGAGTAGTACGTCGAGTTCGTGTGATGCCGCCCGTCCGCCGTGATAATCGGCGTCCAGCTGAAGCCGGGATCGCCGCAGTCCACGATGAGAATCGAGATCCCCTTGTGCTTGGGGGCGGCCGGATCGGTGCGCGCGGCCAGCCACACGTAGCCGGCGTGGTGGGCGCCGCTGGTGTAGATCTTCTGGCCATTGACGATATACACCTCGCCGCCGCCGTCATCGGGCCCGCGGCGGGCGGTCGTCCGCAGCGCGGCAAGGTCGGTGCCCGCCTCGGGCTCGCTGTAGCCCACGGCGAAATGACACTCGCCCGCGAGGATCGCCGGCAGGAAAAAGTCCTTCTGCTCCGGCGTGCCGTACCTCATCAGCGTCGGGGCCACGGTCTGCAGGGTGATCAGCGGATATGGAATTTGCGCCCGCGCCGCCTCGTTGACGAAGATCTGCTGCTCAACCGGGCCGTACCCGCGCCCGCCAAGTTCCTCCGGCCAGCCGAGGCCCAGCCACCTGTCGCGGCCGAGACGGCGGCAGATGTCCATGTAGGCCGGCCCGAACGAGTCGTTTTCCAGGGCCAGCCGTTCCGCGGGAGATACCAGCGTGGCGAAGTAGCCGCGAAGTTCGTCGCGGAGCTTGCGCTGTTCCTCGGTGAGGTCGATGAACACTCCTGCCCCTCCTCGGATGTCCCGTAGATCTTCGGCGGACGCTAGCGCGCTTGCTCGGCCTGCGATGCCGTGAGCAGGCTGGCGAGCACGTCGAGCCGCGCCCCCTCACCGCCGAGAAACCGGGCGTACTGTGTGCCCGCGGCGAAAAGGCGGTGCAGCGGATAGGTCACGTCGACGCCGACACCACCGTGCAGATGCTGGCAGGTATAGAGGGCACGCAGCGCCGGGCCGGCGGCGGCGCAGGCCGCGACCGCGAGTACCTCATCGGTGTCGCCGTGGGTGTTGTCGTCGGTGTTGCTGTCGGTGTTGCTGTGGGCGCTGCCGCCGGCGCCGAGCCGCCAGCAGCCCGCCCACATGGCGGCGTCCAGCGCCCGGCCCGCGATATAGACATCCGCGATCTGCATCGTGACCGCCTGGAACTCCGCGAGCGGGCGGCCGAACTGCTCCCTGGTCTGCACGTGCGCGGTGGTGAGTTTCAGCGCAGCGGCGAGGACACCCGACATGACGGCGGCCGCGCCGGCAACGGCGTACCTTTCCACGTCACGTGCGGCCACCTCGTCTGGCCGCCCGCCGAGCAGCGCGTCCGCCCCGACCCTGACCGCGTCCAGGCCGATCCGCGAGGCGGGCTCGCCTGACGCGGTTGGATGCGGATCATGCGAGACTCCGCTGGCATCCGGCGTGACAAGGAACACGCCCGTACCCTCTCCCGGCACGGTCGCGGGGACGAGCACGAACGCCGCCTGCTGCGCAAAGGGCACCACGATCTTGACGCCGGTCAGCAGGAAGCCGTCGCCGGAGCGATGCGCAACGGTGCGGGGCGGGCCGAAGTTGCCCGGCTCACGCACCGCAGCGGTCAGCACAAGGTCGCCGTCGGTGACAGCGGGAAGGATCGCGCGCTGAGCGGGCGTGCCGTGGCGCGCGATGGGAAACGCGCCGAGCGCGAGCGTGGCGAAGGCGGGAACCGCGGCCGCGTGCGCCCCTACCTCACGCAGCAGCGCCGCCATGCCGACGGGGCCGAGCCCGGCGCCGCCAACGTCCTCGGGCAGGCAGGCGTCGAGCAGCCCGGCTTGGGCCATTGCCTTCCACGCGGCCGCGTCGTAGGGCGCGACCAGGTCAGGCCCGCCGTCAACGCGGTCAAGCAGCCCGGCGGCAAGGTCGCGGAGCTGCGATTGGCCTTCGTCAAGCTCGAAATCCATCAGCTGCGCTCCAGCAGGTGAAGGCGGCCGAGCACCACCGCCGGTTGGGCGTCGCTCAATGTCATGGCCAGCAGAGTCCAAGCCCCCGGGGCAGGACAGCACAGCACCAAACTAGAACGAATTCTAGTCCGTATCGCCAATGTGGTCCATCGTTATGATGAGCCGCTGCCCTGCATGTGGCGCGGCACGGTGCGGTACACGCCTGGTTACAAGGTAACTGGCGGGTAATCAGATAACGTGTTCTCACTTGATATCCGCGCAGGAGCGCAAGGAGGCGCCCGGCGCCCACAGGCACAACGAAGGAGGGAAACGCCATTCCGGGCCGCCAACCCGCAGCGCGGCACTCAGGCGCGAATGTGGTGACCGCCGAAGCGACCATGGGCGCGCGTTCCCGCAGCCAGCACAATCGCCGGAAACGGATTGTGCAGGCCGCGGCGGCGCTGGCGTCACGTGGCGGCATCGAGGCGATGCAGATGCGCACGGTGGCCGAACGGGCAGGCGTGGCGCTTGGCACGCTGTATCGCTACTTCCCGTCCAAGATGGACCTCGTCGTAGCCGTCGTCGCGGAAGAGATCGACCTGCTCGAAACCAGCATCCAGCGGCGCCCGCCAAAGGCCGCCGCGCCCGCCCGGCGCGCGGTGGACGTGCTGATGCGCGCCACTCGCGGTCTGATGCGCGAGCCTGAACTCGCCGACGCCCTGGTCCGATCACTGATCATGTCGAGCGTGCAGACCGACTTCGGCGATCGCATAACGGATCTGCTGCTGCGCGTGGCCAGCCATGGCGCCGACGACGAGGGGCGCCGCGCACTCGAGCGCTCGTTGTGCAAGTCGCTGGCCAACGTCTGGGTCTCCGAGTTGCTCGAGATCCTCAAGGGCAGGCGCACGGTCGAGCAGGTGCAGTCACTGCTCGAGGTGGCCGCCGACCGGCTGTTGCACGATTTCTGAGTGATCCGTGCCTGGTGCGCCGCGCGGTCAGCGCGGTGGCGCCACTCCCCCCCGGAAGCAACACCACCGCGCTTCGAGCCGACCCGGTGCCCGAGCGCCACGAGCCGGGCCGACTCAGCCAGCAGCGCCATTTGCAGCAGCGGAGTTCCCCTGGACATGCTCGCCGTCCTGCGACCACTGCGGTGCCTGCAAGCGCCAATGTTTGCGACACTCATACGACCTCCGAGGGCCGGTGCCGGTTGACAGCGGCCAGGGTGTGTCCCGATGCCATTTTGCCGCTTGTCACACCGGCCCGGCGTGCGGCGCCCCGTGTGGTGACCGCCGGCGGGCGCCCGTAACTAGAACACGTTATAATTTGATCAACGCATGGCCAGGACCGGGGAGATGCGGCCAGGACCGAGGGAGGCGGCGTGGGCAACCCAGTCATCGTGGAAGCCGTCCGGACGCCGATCGGCAGGCGCGGCGGCTGGCTCGCCGGGCTCAAGCCGCAAGCTCTCCTCGGCCACGCGCAACGGTCGGTGGTCATGCGGGCCGGCATCGACCCGTCCACGGTCGGCCAGGTATTCGCCGGATGCGTGACGCAATCGGGCGAACAGGGCGGTCACGTCGGCCGGTACGCCTGGCTGTATGCTGGCCTGCCTGCGCAGACGGGTGCGACGACGATCGATTGCCAATGCGGATCGAGCCAGCAGGCAGTTCACCTGGCCGCCGCCATCGTCCACGCCGGTGTCGCCACCGCCGCCATTGGCTGCGGCGTCGAAGCCATGAGCCGCTGCCCGCTCGGCAGCAACGTGCTGCCCGCCACGCCGAGGCCCGCCGACTGGTCGATCGACATCCCTGATCAGTTCGCCGCTGCCGAGCGGATTGCCGACCGGCGCGGCCTCGGCCGCGAGCAGCTCGACGAGTTCGGCCTGCGGTCACAGCAACTCGCCGCTCAGGCCTGGGCGGACGGCCGGTTCGACCGCGAGATCGTGCCCGTCCAGGCGCCCGTGCCCGGCGATGACGCCGTCGCTGGCACCCGGACGGCCCTGGTCAGCCGGGACCAGGGCCTGCGTGACACGTCGCGCGGGGCCCTGGCTGCGCTGAAGCCGGTCAGGGGCGAGGGCGCGCGCCACACGGCAGGCACGGCGTCACAGGTCTCCGACGGCGCAGCCGCGGTGCTCGTCATGGACGAGCAGGCGGCACGTGCGAGCGGGTTGCGGCCACGTGCGCGGATCCTCGCCCAGGCGCTGGTCGGCGCCGAACCCTACTACCACCTCGACGGCCCCGTGCAAGCCACCGCGAAGGTGCTCGCCGGCGCGGGAATGACCGTAGGAGACATCGACCTGTT
>Ga0137384_10003839_pt1 | contig 12006 bp, 13 predicted proteins | sample SagtaG_2_FD_104922 | JGI IMG/M metagenome (GOLD analysis project Ga0137384, IMG submission 104922) | Vadose zone soil microbial communities from Sagehorn Ranch, Mendocino, California, USA - Sage2_R_60_16 metaG | ecosystem: Environmental > Terrestrial > Soil > Vadose zone | place: USA... | reverse complement strand
GCAAACAGGCACGCGAGGCAGAAACTCACCAGGAAAGCACACACCACGCTCGGTACGGCCCAGCACCTAAGCAAGCACACAGGCCGCGCCCGGAATGTCAGACCCAAACGTGAATATGGCCCCCACTGAAACGTGAAGACCTCCCTAGTGGAGCTGAGGGGATTCGAACCCCGAACCCGCGGATTAAGAGTGCGCTGTTTTGCGTCCGTCTACTGCCGGATAATGCCTGGCGGTGCCGTTTTGTCCGCTACTCCTACCATTTCGCTGCCGTCTGGTACCGAACACTGTCAAATGGTAGCGCGACATCCGAGCAAACATGGAGCAAACATGGTGACGTTCATTCGCTCGAATGGCGGATACGGTAGGTAATTTCCCCTGCTCGCGTGGTGTAAAGTAGGTGTGTCCCGATATACACGGCTGCGCTGACGATCGTAGCGGATCGCAATAGTTTGATTCTCGGACGTCTGGTGAGGCGGCGTTTGTCAAAGGCCGTGGGTGCACGTGGTGATTGACCTCTGCTATACCTGCGATGTACCTCGTGTGGACCTGCGGGGCGCTCAGTCAGTGACTGCCTGTCGGGGTGCCGGACTTGCATCACCGGCAGTATCGGGTGTCGATTGAGCGAGGGAACGTCGCCTTGACGCCGTCTGCCTTCGCACACCACCAGCCGCTGCTCACCTGTGATTGGGTCGGAACTCGCCTTCGGCTCGTGCGTGCTCACGTGGCCCTGGTGGCGCGCTTGCATGGCCCGGTGTACGAGCTTCCCAGGGCGATGACGGTCCTGATCTCGCCGTCCTCGATGAAGGAGGAGCCGCTGCCGGGCACTCGCACGAGGTCGCCGACCGTGATCGTGTCGTCGTCTATCTCGTAGGTGGGGTCGAAGGGCATCCCGCTGAGCTTGACCACGATCTGCTTCATGGTGGCAGTCCTTCCGGTCGGGTTAGCGTGCCGTGTCCGCGCTTGGCGTGTAGGGGAGTTTGCGGGGGTCGGGGAAGCCGAGGCTGGTGTAGCCGGGTGCGCGCTTGGCCAGTGATGAGGCGAGTACGCCGGTGAGCTCGTCGTGGTAGTCGTGGACCTCGGCGGTTGCTTTGCCGTCATAGGGGCGGAGGATGCGGCCGGCGTACTGGACGAGCCGTCCCTTCTGGGCGATGGGCGCGGCGAGGAAGAGGGTGTCCAGCGCGGGGCAGTCGAACCCTTCCCCCGCGTACGGGCCGGTCGCGACGAGGAGCAGGGGAGAGCCTCCAGGCTGCGGCTGAAGCCGGGCGAGTGCCGCAGCCCGGTCTCTGGCGCCCATGCCGCCGCGCAGGATGACAGGATCGTGACCCAATGCGCGCAGCGCGTCGGCGAGCTTGGTCAGGTGCGCGGTCCAGTTGGTGAGGACCAGGCAGTTCCTGCCCCGGAACAGCGCGGCCGCCACGTCGGCGGTGACCTGGCTTGTGCGCGGCTCGTCGGCGATCAGGTCCTTGTAAATGACGGTGATGCCGCCTGGCGTGGACGGGCTGGCGTCTCCGGTGTAGCAGTACCTGGTCGGGTGGAGGCGGAGCACGGGGGCCGGGTGTCTGCCGGAGGCGGTCCCGGGCAACATGGGGGCGTTGTTGGCAAGTCCGCGAGGGCCGGTGATGGTATGCCGGACCGGGCCGACGTGCATGGTGATGAGGTCGTCGAGCTTGTCGCGCCGGTAGGGTGTGGCGGTCAGGCCGAGCCAGCGCCGTACCGGGATCTGCCCGACGGCATCGGCGAAGGCGGCGGCCGGGACGTGGTGGCATTCATCTGCGACCACGAGACCGTACCCGGCGGTGAGACCGGCGATGTCGTCGCGGCGGGCCAGGGTCTGCAAGGTGACGACGTCGATGATGCCGCGCAGCTTCGCCCGGCCGCCGCCGAGCTGCCCTGCCTTGACGCCGAGGAACTCGGCGATCCGGGCCCGCCACTGATCGGCGAGGGCCTTGCGGTCGACTAGGACCAGCGTGGATGCCTGGTGCGCGGCGATGACCGCGCAGGCGATCACGGTCTTGCCCGACCCGGGCGGTGCGACGAGCACCCCGAGGTCGTGCAACCCCGCTGAATTTCGTCAGATGCATGATCTGAGGCACCGTGACCTGCGGGGCTGCGAAGACGATGCCCGGCAGCAAGCGTGGGCCGATGCGGACTTGACCGGGTGATTTGCCCTGAGCCTGTCGTCTGATGCAGGATTCTGCCATTGTTCGATGGGAGGCTGGGGTGGCGGGTGGGGCTGGTGAGCCTGTTGGTTCGGCCAGGCTGGAGCTGGTCAGCGGGGTCGCGCTGCTGCGCGAGGAGGATGCCGTGCTGGAGGCGATGCTGGCGGGCTGGGCCAAGCAGCAGGCCGGCGGTCGCGGGCTGTCGCCCAGGACCGTCGGGCAGCGGCAGGCGGTGGTGCGGCAGTTCCTCGCGCACGCGAGCGATTACCCGTGGAACTGGACCGCCGCGCACCTGGATGACTGGTCCGCTGATCTGGTGAGCGTGGCGGGCAGGGCGAAGTCGACGATCCGCAACTATCACGACGCGATCCGCTCGTTCGAGAGTTACCTGATCGCGCCGCAGTACCGGTGGGCTGAGGAGTGCCAGGCCCGGTTCGGCACGCATCCGGTGCGGATCTGCTTTGAGTCCAACACCACTGCGCACCTGGTGGATTACGAGGGCACGCCGGGCCGGCGGCCGATGACCCGCGAGGAGCTGCAGCGGTTCTTCGACTATGCCGACGACCGGGTCGATCAGGCGGTCCGGTCGGGCCGTAAGGGGGCGCTGGCCGCCTACCGGGACGCCACCGTGTTCAAGGTGATGTATGCGTGGGGGCTTCGGTGCACCGAGACGTCGAAGCTGGATGTCGCCGACTGGTACCGCAGCCCGGAGGCGCCTGAGCTGGGCAGGTTCGGGAAGCTGGAGGTCCGGTGGGGCAAGGCGTCCCGGGGGTCGCCGCCCAGGCGGCGCACGGTGTGCACGGTGATGCCGTGGGCAGTGGAGGCGGTCGAGGATTACATGGTCAACATCCGGCCCCGCTACGGGTTTGCTGACCGCCCCGCGCTATGGCTAACCGAGCGGGGCGGGCGGCTGCGGCCCCGTCAGATCGAAGAGCGTTTCGCCGCCTGCCGGGATGCGCTGAAGCTGCCAGCCGAGCTGGTGCCCCACTGCCTGAGGCATTCGCATGTGACGCATCAGATCGAAGATGGGGCCGATCCGGTGTTCGTGCAGCGGCAGGTTGGTCACCGTTATCAGTCGACGACGGCGATTTACAGCGGCGTCAGCGGCGACTTCATGAACACCATGATGCGCAAGGCCCTGGACAGGGCGTTCGCCACCGACGAGGAGCATGAGCGATGACCGCCAAGCTGGACTACACCTGGAAGCTGCGGGAGGTCATGGCCACCCGCGGCCTGTTCCAGACCACCCACCTGCGCCCCAGGCTGGCCGAGCGCGGCATCCATCTGTCCGACAGCCAGGTCTACCGGCTGGTGACCGACAAGCCGGAACGGCTCAACCTCAAGGTCTTGATGGCGCTGCTGGACATTCTCGGCTGCCGGATGGATGACCTCATCCAGCCGGCCGCTGTCCCAGCGGCCACGACGAAGAAGAAGACCGCCGGCCAGGGCGTGGAGCCCGAGCCCGGCGTTGGCGGCTTCCGGCCCAGGCGGGCGCGGATCGTTCCCGGGTCCTCGTGACCGGCCCGGCCGCGGTCGCGGGGTTCCTCGCCGTGCCCGGCGCGGTCATCGCCGGCATCGTCGGCGGCGCCGAGCCTGCCCTCGGCGAGGATGACATCGCCGCCGCGATCGGGCGGGCTGCCCCGTCGCGCGCTCAGCAGCGCCGCCTCGCCGCGGCGCTGACCAGCGATCCCGGCCTGCTGACCTCGGGGCGGCCGGAAGGCCCGCCGCAGATCGAGCTGCTGATCAGGGTCCTGCGGGAGAACGGGGCCCGGCGGCTGGTCTTGCCGCGGTGCGCCGGCTGCGGCCAGCCCAGGCGGCTGGTCCAGCGTGACGGCAGCCTGCGGATCTGCTCAGATTGCGACATTCGCAGGCGGGGCGCCGCCCAGCCCTGCGCAATCTGCGGTGACACCAGGAAGGTCGCCACCCGTGACCAGGACGGCCGGCCCCGCTGCGGCCGCTGTCGTCCCTGGGACGATCCTGATCCTGCCGCGCGGATCGCGGCTCATGTCAGCCGTCTCGATCCCGGGCTGGACCACATGCGGCTCGCTCAAGTGATCGGGGAGGCGATCCCGCGGCCGTTCCAGCAACACCAGGTGCTGTGGGAACTGGACCAGCGCCCTGGGCTGCTCACCGGCGAGGGCGCGCACGGCTCACCGCGCGCTGTCGCGCTCATCCAGGCCCTGCACGCCGCTGGCGTCAGCGGCGTGGTGGCCCCTGCCTGCCCGTCATGCGGCCGGACGGTGCCGCTGAGCCACCGGCTCGGCCCGGCGCGCTGTTGCCGGCGCTGCTACGACCAGGCCCGGCTCGAGACCTGCAGCCGCTGCCAGCAGCCCGCCCAGGTGGCCAGCCGCAGCGCGGCCGGCGAGCCGGTCTGCAGCAAATGCTTCCGCAGCGACCCGGCCAACCACGACCGGTGCACCACCTGCGGCCGGACCGCCCTGGCCATCCGCGGGGAAGACGGCAGCCTGCGGTGCCGGCGCTGCTACCGCCCGCCGCTGGCCACCTGCACGCTGTGCGGCCGCGAAAAGCCCTGCTACCTGGCCTCCTCCAGCACGCCGCGCTGCGAGAACTGCTCGCGGCAGATGCGCCGCGTCCCGTGCGCTCGCTGCGGCCACAGGCGGGCCGTGTGGGCGCGCACCACCGACGGCCGGCCTTTGTGCGGGTCGTGCAGCCGGCAGCGGGTGCCCTGCGCCGGGTGCGGCAGCACCCGCGCCGTCGCGGCCCGGCTGCCCGCCGGGCCGCTGTGCAGCACGTGTTACCGCAAGCACCCGGCCTCGTTCCGGCCCTGCACCGAATGCGGGGCCACCGAACGCCTCTACCATCACGGGCTGTGCACCCGGTGCGCGTGCCGCCAGCATCTTCTCAGCCTGCTGTCGCACGATCAGGGCGGTCTGCATCCGCACGCCGAGGCGATCTACCACGTGCTGGCCGCCAGCGATCCCGTTCCCTTGATGCACTGGCTGACCAGGGGCTCTGCCGCCCCGACGATCCTGGCCCAGATCAGCCGGGCCAGCCAGCCGCCCGGCCACGGCACACTCGACCGCTACCTGCCCAGCCGCGCTGCCCGCCACCTGCGCAAGATCCTCGTGGCCGGGGGAATCCTGCCCGCCCGCGACGAGCGCCTCGCCGAACTCGAACGGTGGGCCGGGCACAAGACCGGCCAGATCGGCGACCCCGCCGAACGGCGGATCGTCCGCAGCTTCGCCGCCTGGCATCACCTGCGGCGGCTCCGCCGGGACTCCGAGCGGCACCACATCACCGCCGAGCAGGCCGACCACGTGCAAAACGAGATCCGGGCGGCAACGGGGCTGATCACCTGGCTGCGAGACCACGGCACGAGCCTCGGAGCCTGCACCCAGCGCGACATCGACACCTGGCTCGCCAGCGGGACAGGCAGCTGCTACCACGCCCGCGCCTTCGTGACCTGGGCCACCACCCGCGGCCACGCCCGCGGCCTGGACATACCCAAGCGCGGCCGCAGCGACCTGATCACCCAGATCGAAGACGACCACCGGTGGGCGCTGGTCCGCACCCTGCTCCACGACGACAGCCACGCCATCGAGGACCGGGTGGCCGGGCTGCTCGTGCTGCTCTACGGGCAGCCGCTGGCCCGGATCGCCCGCCTCACCCGGGACCAGATCACCCTCACCCCGAACCGGGCCCAGCTGGTCCTGGGCACCACGCCCCTGGAGCTGCCCGCGCCCCTGAACGAGCTCGCCCGCCAGATCCTGGGCCGCCGCCACGGGCACGCCGCCGTCGGCCGCACCGATAATCACCGGTGAGTGTTCCCCGGAGGAGCACCAGCACAGCCGATCTCCACCTCCCGCCTCAGGGCCAGGCTCGCGACCCTGGGCATACACGGCCGCTCCGGGCGCAACACCGCCCTCATGGATCTAGCCGCCAAGATTCCGCCGGTCGCGCTTGCCCGCCTGCTCGGCATCCACATCAACACAGCCGGAGACTGGGCCGACAGAGCAGCCGGCTCGCAGGCCGCCTACGCCGCGCAGGTATCCCGCCGCACATTCAGCAAGTTCTGATATCGCTGGTTACCAATATCGGCGACGCAGAAGCTGATCCGGGCGACCGCCTCGGCGTGGGCTTGGCGGGCGAACAGGTCCTTGGCGGCGATCCGCTTGCCGAACGGGGTGCGGGACAGCCCGAAGTGGGCGGCCCAGGGCGCCCTGGTCATGGCTGGCCCTCGTCGCTGCCGGGGGTGAACAGGCCCAGCTGCGCGAAGTCGATCTTCGCGCCGGTCCCCGCCTCATCGTCGTGGGCGGCGGCGACCAGGCCCAGGTAGTCGATCCCGGTGGGAGCCGCCGCCGGCCGGGTGGCCTGCGGGACGGCGCGGTGCACGTGGCGGCGGGTGACGAACGGCACCGCCGCCCCGGCGGGCCTGCCGTCGTAGAACACCTCGAGGCGGGAGAGGTCTTCGGGGTCGTAGCGCAGCTCGACCCGCCGCCCGGTCAGCGCCGGGTCGACGGCGTAAGAGTTGCCTTCCAGCGGCACGGTCGCGGTGCGGGTGACCTTGCGCATCACCGACCAGCGGAATGCCTCGCGCAGCAAGCCAGGGTCGGCCCGGCGGGGCGGCCCGCCGGCCTCGAACCGCCCGATCGGCGCCTGGCCGGTCTCGGCGTGCACCCGCCGGTTGGCCACCTGGGCGGCCCAGGCGGCGAACAGGTCATTGAGCTGATCCAGGGACTCGATGCCGTGGTGAGTGGCCTCGGCCAGGAACGCCTCGCGAATATAGCGGTTGAGCCTTTCCTGCTTTCCCCGCCCTTCCGGTTAACCGGCCAATCGAAGATCATCTTGTGGATAACCGGGCCGGGAATGGACCAGGCGGATGCCCAGCACCGCGCATGTCCTGGCCAGCCACGCATTGGAAAAAGGCGCGCCGTTGTCGACGTTGTGCCGACGTCGGCACAATGTGGATTGTGCCGAGCGGTGGATTATGCCGAGCCTGGCGAGGATGGCCTGCTCACCGGGGGTGAGCGACCGGAAAGTATCGGCATAATCAGAGGGCTTCGAGGAAGGCGAGCAGGTGGTCGGGGGCGCGGTAACGGCCCGGGCTCGCGCTGAGTGGCTGGGTGCGGGCGATCGCGCGTTCTTTCTGGCTCATGTCGGCGTGCAGGTAAATGGATGTGGTGGATACCTGCTCGTGGCCTAGCCACAGCGCGATGACGGCGATGTCGTTGCCGGCCTGCAGCAGGTTCATGGCGCAGCTATGCCGAAGCGTGTGGGCCGTCACGTGCTTGGCCCGCAGCGATGGGCAGGCCTGGGCGGCTTTGCCGGCGTGCAGGGCGATCCGGCGCTCGATCGCGTCGCGGCTGAGCGGCCGGCCGGTGCTGGTGGGGAACAGCGGGTCGCCGGGCGCGCCGCGGCGTTCGGCGATCCAGGCCTTCAGCACGGCCACGGTGGCGGGCAGCAGCGGGGTGCGCCGTTCTTTGCGTCCTTTCCCGATGGTGTGCACGTGCGCTCCGGTGCCGAGGGTGATGTCGCCGGTGGTGAGGGCGGCCAGTTCGGAGATCCGCAGCCCGGCCTGGGCGGCGAGCACGATCAGGGCGTGGTCGCGGCGGCCGGTCCAGGTCTTCTTGTCGCATGCCGCCGCCAGCGCGCCGGTTTCGGCGCGGGTGAGGTAGGTGACCAGGTTGCGCTGGTAGCGCTTGGGCGTGATCGCCAGCACACGCTGGATGGTGGCGGCGTGCTCAGGGTGGCGCAGCGCCGCCCAGGCGAACACCGACCGGATGGCCGCCAGCCGGTTGTTGCGGGTGCGGGGGCTGTTGCCGCGGCCGTGTTCGAGGTGGTCGAGGAACGCGGCGACCAGCGGGGCGCCGAGGTCGGCGATGTCGAGCTGGCAGGGGTTGGTGCCGGTGTGCTGGGCGGCGAAGGCCAGCAGCAGCCGCCAGGTGTCGCGGTAGCCGGCGATGGTGTGCGGGCTGGCGCCGCGCTGGCCGATGAGCCGGTCGGTGAAGAACGCCTGCAGGGTCGGTGCGAGCGCGGTCACCGGCGTGGCCCTTGGGCGAGGCGGGCGGCGGCCAGTTCCATCAGTTCGGGGACGGCGGTCAGGTACCAGTAGGTGCCGGCCGGGCTGACGTGGCCGAGGTAGGCCGACAGCACCGGCATCCGGCCGCGCGGGTCATCACCGCTGCGGTGCCAGTCGATCAGCTGGCGGACCGCGAACGAATGTCTCAGATCATGAACCCGGGGACGGCACGCCGCGGTGCGCAGGCCCAGGGCGGTGGTGAGCTGGGCGAAGGCACGGTCGGTCAGGCTGGTGCGCAGCGGCGTCCCGGCGGTGGAGACGAAGAACCGGGCTGTTGCCGGGCTGGGGCATAGCCGGTCCCGGCGGGCCGCATACGTTCGCAGCTGGCCGGTGACGCTCGGGTGCACGGGCACCAGGCGGGACAGGCCGAACTTGCCGTCGCGGATGGTGAGTACCCCGCCGTCCAGGTCCGCGTCGGCCCGCTCCAGGGCTATGGCCTCGCCCAGGCGCATGCCCGTGGCTGCGATCAGCCCGAACAGGGCCTCATAGGTGGCGGCCCGCAGCGGCGGGCGCAGCGTCCGCGCGGCGGCGAGCAGGCGGCCGATGTCGGCTTCTGCCCAGATGTAAGGCCGGGGGCGGGGGCTGACCGAGGGCCAGATTCCCGCGGGCGGGATCTCGGTGGCCGGGTCGATGGTCTTCAGGTAACGGGCGAACCCGCGGGCGGCCCCCAGCCGGTGCGCCCACATGATGGGCTGGACGCCGCGGGGCAGCCCGGCCCAGGCGACCGCCAGCTCGGCGGTGATCGTGGCGGCGCCGGCCGCCTCCAGGTAGCCGATCAGGCCGGGCAGCACGCACCCGGGGAACTTGAGCTTGAAGCCCAGCGACCGGCGCAGCCGCAGGTAGTCCTCCAGGTGCCGGCGCAGCCCGCTCATGCTGCACCTCCCGGCCAGGGCCGGGCCAGTGTGCGCAGCTCGGCGACGCTGACCCGGGCGTAATTCGCCGTCGATGCCAGGCTCTTGTGCCGCAGCACCTGGCCGATCTCGGTCAGCGGCGCGCCCGCCCCGGCCATCTGGCAGGCGGCGGTATGCCGCAGCCGGTGCGCCCCGACCTCCGCGATCCCGGCCCGCCGGCAGGCCCGGCGGACGATGAACGAGATCCCGCCGCGGGTCAGCGGCCCGGCCGGCGCCACCGCGCGCACGAACACCTCGCGGCACCCGGTGGCCGGCCGCCCGCGGGTCAGATAGGCGGCGATCGCCTGGCCCACATCAGCGGGCAGCGGCAGCCGCTCGTCTCGGCGGCCCTTGCCGTGCACGGTGAGCTCGGCGGCCCGCCAGTCGATGTCATCGAGGGTCAGGGCTGCGGCCTCGCTGGCCCGCAGGCCCAGCCGCAGCAGCATCACCAGCACGGCGTAGTCACGGCGGCCTATCGCACGGCGCCGGTCGCAGGCGGCCAGCAGCGCCCGCGCGCTGGCCGCGCTGATTCCCTTCGGCAGCGGCGAGCGGCGGCGCACCGTCACCGCCAGCGCGGCCCCGGCCAGATCGGCGGGCAGCAGCCCCCCGAGGAAGCAGAACCGCAAGAACGCGCGCAACGCCACCACGAAATACTGCGCCGAGGCCGCCGACACCGCCTGAGCCTCAGCGGCCACCGCACGGGTGACGTCCGCAGCTGCCAGCCCAACCAGCCCCGCGCCGGCCACACCGGCCAGAAACCGGCGAGCATACGCGACATACGCGGCCGCCGTCGACGCCGCCAGCGCCCGCTCGCCCAGCAGATGCCGCCGGAAGTCCGACAGCAGCGCCTCCTGCCCGGTGGCCGGCACGGCCGCGGTCTGCGGGACCGGCGCTCCCGCGCCGGCCAGCATCGCCAGGACCGAGTCCAGGCTGCACGCCGACAGCGCCGAGGTGCGGCCCCCGGCACGCCGCGCCGCGATATACCGCTCGACCTGGCCACCGGTCAGATCGGCCACGCCAAGCGCATTCGCATCCAGCCACCGGCTCAGATGCGCCACCAGCCGCATCACGATCACCGTGCTCAGCGGCGTGTAACCGCGCTCTCCCAGCCTTGCCTTTAACATCGGCGCGAACGGGGTCAGCGGGCCCGTCACCCGCACTCTGGCCACCCTGCTTGCCGGTCTGCTCATCGGTTCCTCCTTCTGAGATCGGAGGAACCAGGATGATCACAAGGCTCAGGATTATGCCGACACTTTCCGCCCGCTCACCCCCGGTGAGCAGGCCATCCTCGCCAGGCTCGGCATAATCCACCGCTCGGCACAATCACAGTAGAACACTTGTGGCAGGCCGCGGCGGGTGATCGCCCGGCGCAGCAGGTCCTGGCAGGCACGGGCGTTCTCCCGGTCGAAGAACCGCCCGTCTGCCAGCAGCCGGGAATGGTCATCGACGATCAAAAACAGCCGGGCCCGGACCGAGCCCTCCCGGCGGGGCCAGGGCACCCACGGCCCGATCAGCACGTCGCTGATCCACCGCTCGTTCGGCCGGGCCGCCTCATACCGGCCGTAGGCCTTCGGCTCGGCGGCCAGTGCTTCGCGGTGCAGCCCGGCGCGGCGCAGCTGGCCGCGGATGGTCCGCTCATGCACCCGTATCCCGTGCCGGTGATACAAGATCGAGGCGATCTGCGCGGCGGAGCGGCCGGGCAGCTCCAGCCGCAGCGCCGCGGCCTCGGCGAACAGCTCCGGGTGGGCGCGGACCGTGCCGGTATCGGCCCGCGGCGAGGGCTTGAGCGCCGCCAGCCCGCCGGCCCGCCAGGCCCGCAGCCACCGGTCGATGGTGCCCCGCGAATACCGGCGGACCGACCCGTCCGGGTGAGTGTGGGCACGGGCGGCGATCTGCCGGGCCAGCGCCCCCCGCTCGGCTGCGGTCAGCCGGCCATTGGCCGCCTCGGCGATCACCGCCCAGCGGTGCAACGCGATCGCTTCCTGCCCCTTGTGATCCATGCGCTCCTCCACTCATGCCGGTTATGGCGGGACAGGAGGCATGAAACGCCGTGTGCCGGCGACCAGGAAGGGCGAGCCTGTGTTGGCAGCGATCAGCCTCCCGCCGCTCACCGACGACGCGAACCGCCACACCCCCACCGCCAGCCATCCCGGCAAGCCCGCGGCCGCGCCAAACGCTGCCTTGATCCCGGCCAGCGCGAACCGGGCCGCCTCAGCCGGCGGGCGGACCGCATCCCCGCCCAGCTCCACCGCCAGCGCCGCAAACGCGGTCCCAAGCTCGCCACCGCGAGCGGAGAACCGCCGGACCCAGCCCCGGGCCGTGGTATGCGGGACCCCGGCACGCGCGGCCGCCGGCCGGACCCCGCACCCCCCGCCAGCCACCTCCGCGATCACCGCACCGACCGTTTCCACCACATCCAGCCGCCAGGCCAGCACAAACGCCGGCAGCAGCGCGTGGCTCACCCCGCACCGCCCACACCGCAACCTCGGCACGAAGATCTTCCGGCAGCGGCCCGCCGCCCGCACATGACGCCAATACCCGGCCCACAACACCAGCGGCCCGGCGCACAACGGGCACCCCGGGCGCGGGACCTCCACCCGCCTGCCAGCAGCTATGTAGGCATCGACCGGCAGCGGGCACGGCCATACCATGGCCACGGCGACACCGCCTCGGATCCCTCCCCGCGACGTGGCCAAACGACGGCGGGGAGGGATCCCTCACGTTCAACAAGGACGGCAAAATCCTCGCCCGCCCAGACAGGGCCAGGCAGCAACATCGACAAAGAGCACGGCCGGAGACCCGGCCGAGACGCTCAGATAGTCAGGCCGTTAACACCGGTCACCCGGGCCTTCCGCGACGGGCATGCCCAGACCTGGTACGCCGCTGATGCGGAACTGGGCTGGTGGGGGCCCGACGG
>Ga0137384_10003832_pt1 | contig 12014 bp, 7 predicted proteins | sample SagtaG_2_FD_104922 | JGI IMG/M metagenome (GOLD analysis project Ga0137384, IMG submission 104922) | Vadose zone soil microbial communities from Sagehorn Ranch, Mendocino, California, USA - Sage2_R_60_16 metaG | ecosystem: Environmental > Terrestrial > Soil > Vadose zone | place: USA: California... | reverse complement strand
TATCGAGCAGCGCTGGGGTCGTGTCGATTCCCGATACTGTGGCACCCCGTCTCGCGGCGAGCAGCATCGCGAATCCGCCCCCGCAGCCGACGTCGAGCAGCCTGGTGCCGGGGCCTACTTCGGTCGCATCCAGTACCGCCTCATAGAACGGCGTGCACATCGGCTCGTTGTAGTCGGACCAATCACGCGCTCCTGGGCCCCAGAGCTCGGCCTGTTCTTTGCCTGTTCCCATGACCGTTTCCCTTTCTTGTCCCTGGCAGAACCGGGTCCGGCGGCCGTGGCTTCCTGTCCGGTCCTGTGGCCTTGGCCTATCGTTGGCTGGCCCGCTGACCAGGCGCATCGGTAGCAACGCGTATCCGGCCACGCATTCGGCGGGCGGGGACGTATCGCGGGCCGGCGCGGGCAGGCCGCCTATCGGTGGAAACACGTATCCGCGCACGCATCCCGGCGGCAGGGCCTCTTGTGCTGCGGCCCGGGGCTGTTACTGTCGCGGTTCGGCCGCTGCGGCCGTCCCACCTTGCCGCGAAGCATAATGATCTAGTGACGGACCCGCTCTGTCCCGTGCTCATCGGCCGCGATGCGGAGACCGCGCGGCTGCGGTCTGCGCTCGCGGCAGCCCAGGGCGGCGCGGGCGGGGTGATGTTCCTCACCGGCGAGGCGGGGATCGGCAAGTCCCGGCTGGCTAGCGAACTGGCCGCCGAGGCGCGGGCCTGTGGGGCGACGGTGCTTGCCGGCCGTGCCGTACCCACCAGCGCCAGCATCCCGTACCGGCCGCTGACCGAGGCACTGCTGCAAGCGCTGCGCGACCGCGCGTTTCCCGACGACCCCGGCCTGACGCCGTGGCTGCCCGCGCTACGGGCGGTGATCCCCACGATCGGCGGCTCTGAGGGTGATGGTCGCGGTGACCACGCGGCACCGGTGCGCGGCGAGGCCGTGCTGCAACTGCTGCGGCGTTTCGCCGGAAGCGCTGGCCTGCTCTTGGTGCTTGAGGACCTGCACTGGGCCGACCCGGACACGCTCGCGGTCGTGGAGTACCTGAGCGACAACCTGTCGGCCGAGGCCGTGCTCTGCGTGGCCGCCTGCCGGGGTGAAACCCCGTCGGCGGGAGCCGAGCTGGTGGCCCGGGTGACCGGTCGCCGCGCCGCCCAGCACCTGGCTCTCGGCCGGCTGACCGCAGGCCAGGTCGCTGCCATGGTGCGCGCCTGCCTGCCGTCGGCCCCAGATGAGGTCATCGCTCGGGTCCAGCGTGCTGCCGACGGGATTCCGTTCCTCGTCGAGGAGTCGCTTGCTGCCCCCGGCGTGCCACGGTCGTTCGCCGATGGAGTCCGCTCACGGCTGGCCGCGCTCAGTGATGACGAGCGCCTAGTACTGCACACGGCCGCGCTGCTCGGGCGGCAGTTCGACTGGCGGCTGCTGCCGGCCGCCGCCGGGCTGGATGCCGGCCTGGTCGCTGTCGCGCTGGAACACGGTGTCGGAGCCCAACTGCTCGCTGTCGACGCCGATGTCTTCCGGTTCCGGCACATGCTGACCAGGGAGGCGGTGGCCGCCGAGCTACTCCCGCCCCGCCGGGTCACCCTCGCCGCCCGCGCGCTCGCGGCCCTGGAGGCGGCTCACCCGGGGCTGCCTGGGGAAGCGGGTGATCTGGCCGCGAATCTAGCCCTCCAGGCCGGCGACCAGGACCAGGCCGGTGGCCTGCTGTTCGCGTCTGGCCGGTCTGCTCTGGACCGGGGCGCACTCGCCACCTCCATCGATACGCTGCGCCGCGCCGTGGAGCTGCTCAGTGACCGTGAGCAGCGTGCCGAAGCGGAATTGCTCCTTGTCGAGGGCCTGGCGCTAGCTGGCCGGGTAGATGAGGCGATGCTCGTCGGCGACCGCCTTATCACCCAGATGCCGCCAGGTGCCGGCTCAGCCACCGCCCGGGCGGCGGTGCATCTGAAGCTGGCCCACGCGGCGGTGGATGCAACCCGGTGGGCCGCCGCGAGGCGGCAGCTCGGAATCGCAGGCGACCTGCTCGCGGCCGTCCCGCAAGCCGGCCTCGACGCCGAGACGGCCACTCTGAACGCCGAGGTCGCATTCGCCGGCAACGATATCGACCAGGCTCGCGCCCTCGCCGAGAGCGCCCTGGCCTCGCCGCAGGCAAGTCCCCAGATCCGGTGCCACGCGCTCGAACTACTCGGCCGCATCCTGCGGGGAAAGGACCTGGATGCCGCCGGGGACGCCTTCGAGCAGGCCCTGGCGACCGCGGACGCGGCAGGGCTCGCCGTATGGCGGCTGCGTGCCCTGCATCAGCTCGGCACCATTGACATGTTCGACGACGGCCGCACCGATCGCCTCTCCCAGGCTCGGCGTATCGCCGATGAGCTGGGAGCCGCCAGCACCGGCGCGGTCATTGACCTGCAACTCACCGCCGTCGCGATGTTCCGCTTCGAGCTCGGCGAGGCCGAACATCACGCCCAGTCCGCTTTGGCCACCAGCACCCGGCTCGGGCTGGCCAAGACCCATGCCATCGGGCTGCTCTTCCTCGCCGAGATACAAGCCCTGCGCCGCGACCACGCAGGCATGGATCGCTTTCTCGCGCTCGCCCATGCCGCCGAACCCGGCGACCCAGAAATCGAAGGCAGCGCGCTAGCCGGGGCGCACGGGATGCTAGCGCTGCTCAACGACGACAGAGCGGGCGCTCTGGAGGGCCTCGGCCGCGGCGTCGCCATCCTCGACACGCTGCCCCAGCAAGGCCCGGCCCCGTATCGTGCGATGTGGCCGCTGCTACTGGCCGCGAACGGTGACGGCGACGCAGCGGCCGCGATTGGCAACGCCCGGCGGATCGGCCTGACCATCAACCGGGTCAACCGGGGAATCCTCGGCTACGCTGACGCGATCCTGGCCGGCCGCGCCGGGAACCAGGACCAGGCCACCGAACTGGCACTCGCCGCGGGCAGGGAGCTGCGGCACTACCCGGTTTGGGCGGACCTGGCCCGGCTCTGCGCCGCGGAGCCGGCGCTGGCTGACGGCTGGGGCCAGCCGCGGCAGTGGCTGGAGATAGCGGCCGGCACGTTCGCCCGGCACGGGATCGAGCCGCTGGCGCTGCGGTGCCGACGGCTGCTGGAACAGCCGCAACCGAGCCGCTGGTCCAGGCTGGGCATCACCGACCGGCAGGCCGACGTACTCCGGCTCGTGGCCGAGGGCATCTCCAACAAAGAGATCGCCGCACGGCTGCATCTCTCCCCCCGCACCGTGGAGAAGCACATCGAAAGCCTCCTCCGCAAGACCGCTGCCCGCTCCCGAACCCAGCTAGTGGCAATCGCCGGCCCGGAATCACCCATAGACGAGCAGCAGTGGCGAGACCCTTCGTGACCATAGCAGCCACTGAAACCCCACCATTCACTCAGCACGCTTGGTACCGGACCCAGCCACCAAGCCAGACACAGAAGCGGCAAATCTGCGCGGTCACGTCATGATCATGAACCAAGTGCGCATTGTTAGCGATGGGCAATACCGCGCCGAATGGGTCATCTGCACGCGCGGGGTGGGCCCGATGGCAGCCCGGTCCGTGTCAGCGATCGAGGAGTTGGCCGCTGGCGGCTGCCGGGTGCTCTCACCGCCACCAGCCAGCACCCGGGCATGGGCTGCCCTGCGTGGCCAGGGGTTGTGGCGGTGAGAAGGCCGGCGATTGTTCCGGCGGCAGCCGGGTCGTTCCGGCGCACCGCAGGGGCGTCCGGCAGGGTAGCCGCGGCGGCGCTTGTGCTGTCGGCCTGCGGCCCTGCCGTGGGCGAAACAAACCGTTAAAGAGGTGCGTGCACTCTTGGCGGGCTATCGCATTCGTGCAAAGAATTAGTTGAACTACGCGCGCATTTGGCGCAATAGGGATGCATGGAGGCGGCGAGATGGTAGGTGCAGGAGTTCACCGCGTTCTGTCGAGTGGCTGGCGGGGCCGCCTGCGGCCGGTTGCCGCAGTTGCCGCCACGGTGGCGCTGGCGGGACTATTCGCCGCGCCAGCCGCAGCCGCCCAGCCCAGGATGACCGGTGGGACCGGCGCGGTTAATGCGCAGGCAGCGCCGCCTAGTTCGTGCCCGTGGGTGACTTCCACCGCGCCTATTTCCCAGCGGGTCGCGCAGCTGATGAGCCAGATGTCGCTGAGCAACGAGATCAGCATGGTGGAAGGCCACGGCACGTCCAACCCGTACGTGTTCTACACGCCGGCTATCTCCTCACTGTGCATCCCCGCGTTCGGGCTGGAGGATGGCCCGGCAGGAGTGGCCGACGGGCTGACCGGCGTCCCCCAACTGGCCGCGGGCGTGGCACTGGCCGCAACGTGGGACCCGTCCTTGGCGCAGCAGTACGGCCAGGTGATCGGCGCCGAGGAGTTCGGCAAGGGAGCCAGCGCCAACCTCGGCCCGACCGTGAACATCGACCGGGATCCGCGCTGGGGCCGGTCGTTCGAGGCGCTGTCGGAGGACCCGTTCCTGAACTCGGCGCTCGATGTCGCCGAGATCAACGGCGTGCAGGGCCAGGCCGTGATGGCGCAGGTCAAGCACTTCGCGGCGTACAACCAGGAAACCTACCGCAACACGCCCGCCGACAACGTCATCGTCGACAACCGGGCAGAACACGAGATCTACATGCCGTCCTTCCAGGCGGCGATCCAGCGGGCTAACGCCGCGTCGGTCATGTGCGCGTACTCGATGGTGAACGGCAACTTCGCCTGCAACAACTCCTACCTGGAGACCAGCGTGCTGCGCGACGAGTGGGGCCTCCCCGGCTTCGTGACCTCCGACTACGGCGCGCTCCACTCCACCCAGGGCGCGCTGCAGGGCACCGACATGGAGCAACCGGAGAACACCTACTACGGGACGGCGCTGTCATCCGCCATCCGGAAGGGAACCATCCCGCGCAGCGCGCTGAACACCATGGTGCAGCGGATCCTGACCGCGATGTTCCAGTACAACCTCTTCAGCCAGCCGCGGACGGGCTCGACTTCGGCCACGGTCACCACGCCCGCGGATCAGACAGTCGGCACGGGGGTTGCCGAAGAGGGCACCACGCTGCTGAAAAACGCCGGCCCGGTCCTGCCACTGCCGGCATCGAACGCTGGCACCGTCGCCGTCATCGGGCCGGCCGCGTCCGCCTCGCCGACGTATGCGGGCGGCGGCAGCGCCTACGTGATGCCGTCAGGGACCGTAACCCCGCTGGCCGGCATCCAGGCCGCGGCCGGGTCCGGCACGAACGTCGTCTATTCCCCGGGCCTGCCCACCGACAGCTCACTGGCGTCCATCCCGTCGAGCAACTTGTCCCCCGCCTACTCCTCGACCCCGTCCGGCGGCAGCTATACGGGCACGCTGACCGCGCCGCAGACGGGCACGTACGTGCTGGCCCTCACCAACCCGTGCGGCTGTTATACCTCGACGTACCTGTCCCTGAACGGGCAGCAGATCCTCGACGACCCGAGCACGCCGCCGGTGCACACCTACTCGGTCGCGGTCAGCCTGACCGCCGGGATGCGGTACACGCTCTCGATCAGCGGCCAGTCCTCGCAGCTGCTATGGGGCACCCCATCGGCGCTTGCGCCGGGCATCAACGCCGCGGTCAGCGCGGCCCAGTCGGCGTCCACCGCGGTCGTCGTCGTGTCCGATGACACCGAATCCGAGGCTGCCGACCGGCCGTCGCTGAACCTGCCGTCCGCCCAGGACGAGCTCATCCAGGCCGTCGCGGCGGCGAACCCGAACACGGTCGTGGTGATCAACGCCGGTGCCCCGGTCGCGATGCCCTGGCTGTCCCAGGTAGCGGCGGTTCTCGACGCCTGGTACCCGGGCCAGAGCAGCGGGACGTCGCTGGCGAGCGTCCTGTTCGGCCAGACCGACCCGGGCGGGCACCTGCCGGTGACGTTCCCGGCCAGCCTCAGCCAGGTACCGGCCAGCACCACGGCGCAGTTCCCCGGGAATGGCAGCCAGGTGCAGTACTCCGAGGGCATCGACGTCGGCTACCGCTGGTATGGCGCGAACAACCTCACGCCGCTGTTCCCGTTCGGGTTCGGGCTCTCGTACACCCAATTCGCGTTCAGTAACCTGCAGATCGCCCCGGGCACCGTGGACGGAACGCAGGACGTGCAGGTATCCGCCACTGTCACCAACACGGGGCAGCGGTCCGGCAGCGACGTCGCCCAGCTCTACCTGGGCGACCCGGCCGCCTCCGGAGAGCCGCCGCGTCAGCTCGCCGGATTCCAGCGGGTCAATCTCGCTCCCGGAGCTTCGGCCCAGGTGTCCTTCACCATCACGCCGCAGGAGGAGTCGTGGTGGGACGACTCGGCGAACGGCTGGACGCAGACCGAGGGCACCTACAACGCCTACGTGGGCGACTCTTCAGCACTGTCCGCCCTGCCACTGCAGGGCACGTTCACCATGGCGACCACCCCGGCCGCCCGCCAGGTCGTGATCACCGCCCCATCGACAACCCAGCCGGGCCAGGCCGCGACGGTACAAGTGCAGCTAACGGCATCTGGTGACCAGACCCTGCCTGACGTCCAGCTGGCACTGCAGCTGCCGCAAGGCTGGACCGCGGTGCCAACAAGCCCGACGGACTTCACCTCGGTTGCCCCGGGAACCGCCCCGGTCGCGACCTTCCAGGTAACCCCGCCCAGCTACGCACCCAACGCCAGCGCCGTCATACACGACACCGCAACTATCGGAGACATGATCCGGGAAACAGGAGTCACCGTCACAGTCTCCTAGCCCATCCGAGTGCCGGTGCGCCCTGCCACGATGAGCAGCGGCCCGCCCCCCAATAGCGCGGAGCGCACTTCGCTGACCCGGAGGCCGGAGTTGCCGAGCAATGTGTAACGCATGGCGGGCCGATCTCCTTGCTGGTTTCTGAGCACGGCGCCAGTCACACGACGGCGGTGCTGCCGCCGTCGATGCGCAGGTTGGCGCCGTTGATGTAGCCGGCTAGCGGGCTGGCGACGAGGGCCACGAGGTCGGCTACTTCACACCCTCGGCTGCGAGCCGCCGGGCGATAGCCTCGCCGATGCCGGCGCTGGAACCGGTCACGATGGCCCGGTGGCCGTTGAGCTGCAGGTCCACCGTCAGCTTCGGTTGGTGGCGGTGCGGACGGCGGCTAGCTCGGCGGCAACGGCGTCGGCGCCCAGCTCGATCATCCAGGTCAGCGGCGCGTCCGGGAGGAACGCTTGCAGGGCGGTGCTGAGCTCGGACTTCGCCGCCTTGGACAGCTGCGGTTCACCCCCGGATAGCCGTCGGATGAGCTCGCGGTAGTACAGCAGGTAACGCCGCTGGTCAGCGAGCAGGCCCGGCCCGGCCGGGTCACCGTGCCCGGGATACAAGGTGCCGGTGCCGGCAAGTTCGCCGCCGAGGACATCGAGCGCGGCAAGCCAGGCACCGGAATGCCCGTCGGCGGTATAGGGATGTGTGCCATGGAAGGCCAGGTCGCCAGTGAACGCGATGGCGGCGCCCTCGTTCGCGGTCAGGACGAGGTAGCTGTCGGCGTGACTTTCTGCCGGGCCTACCTCGCGGACGGTGAAGCTCATCTCGTCGAGCTGAACCCGGGCGCCGTCGGCCAGCAGCGAGTTCGGGTAGTAGGTCTCGGCCGGCCACTCCGTGCCGTAGACGGGCGACCACTGAGCCCGCTTGGCGTCGGCGATCTCCTCGATGACCCGGCCGACGCCGGCCGTCGCGTACACCGGCACTTCCTTGTCTTGCACCAGGCCGAGAACGCCGTTGAAGTGATCCGGATGAGCATGCGTCACCAGGATCGCCAGCAGCGGCTTCTTCAGCGCGCGGAGCCGGGCACGCAGCGCCTCGATGTCGGAGACCAGCAGGTTGGTGTCGACCACCACGACACCTGACTCGCCCTCGACGAGATAAGAGTTGACATACAGCCCGGACTCGGCTGCCCGGTAGGTGTGCACGACGGGTCCGGCCATTTCCGCTCCCCTGGCTGCGCTGTTGCGGGCTGCGGCGCCCTGGCGGCGACCGCATTCCCTCAATGATCATTAGTTGCCGGCTGGCCGTTCGTCCAAGACAAGCTGTGATAACTGTTGGCTATGGATGCCCATCTCCGGGATCTTCGGTACTTCGTGGCCGTGGCCGAGGAGCTGAACTTCACCCGCGCCGCAGAGCGCCTGCACCTGTCGCAGCCGGCCCTCAGCAAACAGATCCGCGGCCTGGAAACGACGCTGCGCGCCCAGCTGTTCCGGCGCGACCGGCGCCAGGTGGAGCTCACCGCCGCCGGCGCCGCGCTGCACGCGGTGGCCCGCGGCCTGCTCCGGGACTGGGACGACGGTGTCGCCGTGGTCGGCGACGCCGCCGCCCAGGACGCGCGGGTGCTGCGGGTCGGCACGCTGACCTCGATCGGGCGGGCGCTATACCCCGCGATCACCGACCAGTTCGCCAAGCGGCAGCCGGGCTGGCAGGTGGAGCTGCATACCTACGGATGGGGCGACCCGACAGCGGGCCTGCGGGACCGCGCGGCCGACGCCGCGTTCGTATGGCTGCCTATTGACGCCGCCGAGATCGAGACCGAAGTACTCGCCACCGAACGGCGGTTCGTCGCGATCAGCGCCCGCCACCCGCTGGCAGACCGCCAGAGCATCGAATTCTCCGAGATCGTCAACGAGCCGGTAGCCGCGCTGCCCGCCTCGGCGGGCTCACAGCGCGATTTCTGGCTGGCCGTCGACGCGCGGGCGGGCCAGCCGCCGCGGGTGGCCGCCGAGGTGAGGTCCACCGACGAGAAATTTGAGATCGTGTCGTCCGGCGCGGCGATAGCGCTGCTGGCCGAGGGCAACGCCGATATCTACTCGCGCGAGGGGATCGCCTGCATCCCGGTCCGCGGCCTCGAACCAGCCCGGCTCGCGATCGCCTGGCGGCGTAGCGACCGCAGGCCTCCGGTCCGGGACTTCATCCGGGCCTGCCGCGAGGCGGCTGACCCCCAGAAGCGGAACCTTCGGACAGGCCGCTCGGATTACCACGGGCACAGCTCGACAACCGGCGTGTCCTCGCGGTCCTCCGCTACCTAGTGTCCGGGGCGACGGCGGCGCAGCCGGCCCGGAGCGGGACTGGGCGAGCCAGTAGGCTCCGGCTCATGGTGAAGGACCTTCAGGACCCAAGGCGAACCGAGCCACCCAAAGACGGCCTCGGCGAGCGGGAGATGCTTGAGGCATGGCTGGAGTTCCACCGAACGACGCTGCTGCTCAAGTGCGAAGATTCTGACGATCACGCGCGCAAGGCGCGCCCCGTGGCAACCTCCAGGCTCTCCCTGCACGGCCTGGTCCGCCACATGGCCGAGGTCGAGCGCTCCTGGTTCAGGCGAGTCCTGCAGCGGGAGCCCGGTGCGCCGTACATCTGGTATGACCCCGCCATCGAGGACAGCGAGATGGTCCCCCTTGACGGCGCCGAGTGGGAAGCCGACCTGGCGGCATGGCAGGCCGAGTGCCAGGCCAGCCGGAAGGCGGCCGCGGCCCGCAGTCTGGACGACACCGGCCTCACCCGCACGGGTGAACCCTGCTCCCTGCGGTGGATCTACGTTCACATGATCGAGGAGTACGCCCGCCACAACGGGCACGCCGACCTGATCCGTGAGCTCACCGACGGGGCGGTCGGCTGGTAGCCGCATAAGCAACCGGCAGGGGCTCGGCAGGTCCGCGACCTCTCGCGCAGGCCGTGGCCGGGCAAGCCCTCACGTTCGTTGCCGACCTCACGGCCGGTGAGATGATCCTCATCTGCCGGGGCACTGACCCGGTGGCTATCCCCCTCACCGACCTGGCCTACGGCAAGGCGGACAGGCAGCGAGCCGCGGCGGTGCCCTACCGATAGGCCCCCGGCCCGCCAAAGGCCGTTCCGCCTGGCCGACCCGGCGAAGGCAGGCAGCGACGGGGAGAGGGCGTCATCGGCCACGCGATTCAGGTCAGGCTCCGCTGCTGGCTGCGGGCGGCCCGCGGCGTAGTGTTGCCTGTCGACGATGTCGCGTCCGCTACCAGAGGTGAGGATGTGTCAGGCAAGGTCGCAAGCCGTGGTCGCTGGGTTCTTGCCTCGGTAACCGGGGCAGCGCTGATAGTTGGGGCCGCGGTCCGGCTGAGGGCCAGCCGTGGTTTGAGCCGGGCGGACGCGCCAGCCGACGTCAGCTTCATGCGCGCCTTGCACGCGGCGTTGCGCCGCGATCTGTCCCGGCTGCGGGAGGTGGCCGCGCAGCTCGGCAGCTCCGCGGGCGCGCCGCCGACGGTGCTGGCCGGCTGGGATGCCTTCCGAGCTCAGCTGGACAACCATCACGGGGCCGAGGACGACGACCTGTGGCCGGTGCTCCGGGGAGAGCTCTCCGATCCCGGCGACCTGGCATCGGTCGACGCCATGGTGGCAGAGCACCGGCATATCCCGCCCGCGCTCGCGGGCGTGGACGCCGCGTTGCGCGGCGGCGGTGAGCTGGCGGCACCCGTTGAGCTCTTGTCCACCGTCCTGCTGGATCACCTGGCCCACGAGGAACGCGAGGTTCTTCCCCTCCTTGAACAGCACCTGACCCAGGCGCAGTGGCGCGCGTTCCTGCACAAGGAACGGGGCCGGCGTTCGCCGCGGGAACGGCCCGAATTCCTGACCTGGATTCTCGACGACGCAAGCGAGCAGGATGCGGCGGCCGTCCTGGCCGAGATGCCGCCACCGGCCCGGCTGGCCTACCGCAGGGTGCTCAGGCCCCGCTATGAGGCACAGCACCGGTGGCAGATCCCCACTCCCAATGCGAAACCTTGAACTGGCTGCGGGCAGACCACGGTCCCGCCGGGGAGACAGACGGCCTGCGGGCAGACTTGCCCGGTGCGCCGGCCCTGCTCACAGCTCACCGATCACGCGCGCGAGGATGTCGACGCCCTCGGCGATGGCCTGCTCGTTGATGGTGGCGTAGCCGAAGATGAGGCCGCCCGGGCCTGGGTGGCTGATCCGGTACGGCGTCACGCCCTCGATGCCCACCCCGGCCCGCGCGGCCGCCTCGACCACGGCGGCCTCATCCAGGTGCGGCGGCAGCCAGGTGACCAGGTGCAGGCCGGCGGAGACCCCGGCCGGGCGCAGCCAGGGCAGCCGCCGGTTCAGCGCGGCCAGCAGGGCGTCGCGGCGCCGCCGGTAGACCGGGCGCATCCGCCGCAGGTGCCGGTCGAACTCGCCGCGGGTGATCAGGTCGGCCAGGGCAAGTTGTTCCAGCGCGGGCGAGCCGCGGTCGGCGGCGATCTTGGCTGCGGCCATCGGCTCGGCCAGGTGCTCCGGCAGCACGAACCAGCCGAGCCGCAGCCCGGGCGCGAGGGTCTTGCTCGCCGAGCCGGCGTAGACGACCCGGTCCGGGGCCAGCCCCTGCAGGGCGCCGACCGGCGTCCGGTCGTAGCGGTACTCGGCGTCGTAGTCGTCCTCGATGACGACCGCGCCGCGGTCGGCGGCCCAGCGCAGCACGGCGGCCCGGTTCCCGGCGGACAGCACCGAGCCGGTGGGCCACTGGTGCGAGGGCGTCAGCACGACCGCGTCGGCGCCGGAATCCCGCAGCAGGTCCACCCGGATGCCGTCGCCGTCTACCGGGATCCCGGTGACCTCGAGCCCGGCCGCCCGCGCGGCGGGCAGGGCGTCGTCGCCCGAGGACGGGTCCTCAAGTGCGAGCCGCTTGGCGCCTGCGGCGGCCAACACGTCCACGAGCAGCGCGATGCCCTGCGCGTAGCCGGTGCAGATCACGATCTGTTCGGGCTGGGCCAGGGTACCGCGCACCCGGTTTAGGTAGCCGGCGATCGCCGTCCGCAGTTGCGGCACGCCGCTGCCGGCCAGATAGCCGAACAGGTCGTTCGGCGCGGACGCGAGCGCCGCGCGGATCGCGCGCAGCCACGCGGCCCGGGGGAAGCTGGACACGTCGGCGCGGCCGTAGCTGAGATCGATCCGCGGCGGGGTCTTGCGGGCCAGGTGAAGTCCGGCTGCGGCCCGGGACGGGCCGGTCGCCACCTGGGTGTATCCGCCCGCGCGGCTAGCCAGGTAACCCTCGGAGGTCAGCTGCTG
>Ga0137384_10003829_pt1 | contig 12017 bp, 10 predicted proteins | sample SagtaG_2_FD_104922 | JGI IMG/M metagenome (GOLD analysis project Ga0137384, IMG submission 104922) | Vadose zone soil microbial communities from Sagehorn Ranch, Mendocino, California, USA - Sage2_R_60_16 metaG | ecosystem: Environmental > Terrestrial > Soil > Vadose zone | place: USA... | reverse complement strand
GGTTGCGCCTGTCTGCAAATTACTAATAGAAGTTCGGGTAGGAAGGGTTGTTTTTAGATGTTGACGAGGAAGCACTACGTAAATTGATGTTACGATTAGTACCAGCAAGAGAAACAATAGAGCTAGGTTTAATACCAATCTGCGGTTAAACAGAGAAGCTTTTGCTGGTGAGAATGGCCAGCGGGGCAATTGCAAAATTGTATATCTGTTCACAAATCCGTATAAGAGGTGCAAGAATTTCTGAAATTTGGCATATAGAACACGCATAATCCCTCCATAATCATGAATTCAAATTCTTCAATCTACAGAACTTATCGGCAACAATATAGATTTCTTCAGGGCAAAATAGTACATGCCTTTGTGGAGTAGCAATTTTTTCAAAACCTGTCTCTATAAGCAGCTACTCATGGTATACTGATGAATGGTATCGCAACAAAAAGCCAGCATAAGAAAAAGAGGTTTCTAACGTGGAAAGGGTCTGGGAAACTATGTTAAATTTCAGTGCGAGAAACAAGGCTCTATACTTTTTGGGGGGAGAGCGTGTCTTTTTCTCTAAACCTCCTTTGGGAAGATTCATCAAAGTTCATTTTGTAATTCTTACTTTGATCATACTACTTCTTAGCTCTGTGCTAATTTATTATTCTAATATAATTTCTTTTCTCATAAGCGTAAATGTTGATTTTTCTTCCCCCATTACTACCAGTCACTTCTCTTCTGGTATGACTCTGGTTGACAATACATTAAATTTCCCCTGGGGAAACAATGATCTTGTAGCGATTAAAAATGTTAAATCATTAATAAAAAAGGCAATACGATACGTAGATACTCCTACGATGGCATGGGGGGTATCTGATCCCTGGCCCGATCCTTCTCAACCAGAACCAGGTGATTGGAGTTCCTTAGACGACAGATTGCAGCTAATTAAAGAAACAGGGGCTATTCCAGTTATTACGTTAAACGAAGCTCCGTGGTGGATGAAGGGAGAGCTACAATCTGATGGTACAACGAGATTACTCACACAGTCTGAGGAATGGTCAGATATTGCATACTCTTCCAGGATTCTAGATAATGAGATGGATGCATGGCTTCATCTTGTTCAGCGTATAGCAGAGCGTTATATGGTTGCTCCGTATAATGTGAGATACTTTCAAGTTTGGAACGAGTTGAAGGGTTATTATAACCCTATAACAAATGCGTACGATTATACTACAAGCTCAGGAGATCGTAGTGGCCCTAATGCTAGGCATGGTTATACATATATGTATAACCAGGTATATCACAGACTTATGCAGGTTGCAGCATCACTTGGAATACCAACTAACAGTATAAAAATTGGTGGCCCATACCCCGTTATGGATACCTGGTCTTCAGCAAATCAAAGTAATCCTTCAAATATTGCTAAAGAATATGGCATATATGACCAGAGACCACTAGATGTTGTCCGCTACTGGCTTCAACATAAAGCTGGTGCAGGATTTATTACCGTGGATGGCTCTAACACTAATAAAGACAGTATTAATATTGCTGATCCTTTTGCAGCCTCTGAGAAATTTGCTGATGTCACTAAGTGGGTCAGGTCTCTTAACAATACTATCTACCCAGGCGCTGCAACTTTGCCTATCTGGTGGGCCGAATGGTATGTTTCTCCCTATATACATACTACAGATAACAATTACAACAATGCTATTAAATCTTTCGCCATGATCGAGCTTATAAAAGCTGGCGGAGCAGTGCCATTTTTGTGGGGTGGGATAGGTGAGGGAACATCCAGTACCGGCCTTTGGACTGCTACCACAGCAAGAGGAGGACAACCGCTTCCCTGGTATTACTCCTATAAAGCTTTTAACCACTACTTTGGCTCAGGGACTAAGATTTACAAAACCACTGTTTTTATGCCAAATAGCGTAGAAGCATTAGCCTCGTCTACTCAAGTCATGCTAGTAAATAAAACGGCACATGCTCTTATCATTAGCGTCAATAGAGAGATTGTCTGGCTTGATCCTTATCAGGTAGAGGTCGTAAGCTTATAACTGTTTGCTTTTTTAGTAGCAAGGTAGCGTCTTCGACTTGACTTTATATCCTGTAGCCAAGTAGGAAACTCGCTGCCTACTTAGCCGAGGTGGATGCCCCCGCTCTATCGACTGCGCTGGGCACTACGTTACCTTTAGCAGCGCTATCCACCTCACTTTGTCTGGGGAGCTTCGCGTCCAGCTCTTCCTCGACACTCCTCACTTGCTCACTCGTTCTCCCAGTGGCTTTCCCTCTGACGACATCTGGAACCCCTTTTCTAAAACTCTGCTATGACTCATGTTTTGTAAAGATACAATAGCGGAATTTTTGTCCTTCCCGGAGATAACACGAGTACTAGCTCTAGGAAGGAGAAGTACAAATTGTAAGAGTGCACCGCCAATACTCAAACCAATCAATATCATGAGCGTTCCTGTAGGTGACCACTTGCCAGCATATAGTAGTATACCTGCTACGCTGCCATCAATAGCAAAACTGAGGGCAAGTGCGAGTGTCCATTCTACTACAGGCTCCTTAAGATGCAAAAAGCGTACTAATGCCATGCCGGGGCAGATAAAGAGAAACCAGAACGCTATTGCTGGACGTAGAGGGGTATCAGGTATCACAAAGGTGACAAAACCAACTGCGATAGCAGAGAAGGTGATAATTGTAGGTCACAACCATGATGATCGTATCATTTACAATGTACCTCTTACTTTATCAGTGAAAGTGGATATTCTTGTATCATCCGCATTGAGCCGCAGTGGGTGCATGGCAAGCAAGCCATTGTCGAACCAGCGCGTGCTTACTGCCGAGAAACTGATTGAACGCGTGTGCCACCACTTTGGCTGTGAACAGCTTGAGCCTCTTGCACAAGAGGTCTCTTGAACCTGCACTAGGACTGTCACTGTGCGCTCTTATGATTCCTAGTTGCAATCTTTCCAAGCAACACGAGGCATCCGCCATAGAGAACAGTAGAGCCAACATATACGGCACACGCTCCATATATTGTCTGGTGCTGGGCCAACAAACTACACCCAATATAAATAGCAACACCGACCAGCAGCCCAATAGCGAATATATTTATCTCAAAAGGTATGGGATAAATCCGCTGATTCACGATATACATGAGCAGCGCAAGAAACACGTAAGCAATAAGGGTCGAGAGAGCAGCACCCATCGATCCATAGAGGGGAATCAAGACAATGTTGCATCCAACATTGACTAGAGCCGAGAGCATCATAACAAGAGCGACGAACCAATTTTTTCGTTGTACGCCAGCTCCAACGGAAAAAATGTAATAGATTCCGTAAAACGTAATCGATAAATTGATGATAGGAATAATCGGTGCTGCCGAATGATATGAGGGAGGGAAAAGTACATCGAGTACAACTATTGCGATGAGCGCAAAAGCAAAGGAGGCCAGGAGCAAGATCATGCTAAACCAGCGAAATACCAGTTGAAAGGCCTGCGGCGCATCTTCCCTTTTGGCAATAGCAAACGCGGCTGTACCCCAGGCCAATATGAATGGCGCTATGATCACGGCATTCAATACACCGCCCAGGGTGTAGGCTACACCATAGCTTGCCGTCTGAGCCAGCGAGCCAAGACGGCTGAGCAAATAGCGATCTGAAAGCTGCAACACCCAGAATGATACGGAGTTAAAGACCAGGGGTATCCCAAAGGACAGCAGATTCCTGGTAATATCCAGGCGAGAAGCAAAGCCTGCACGGAGAAGAATAAGAGGTAATGTGCAAATCACGACAACTGCATAGCCAATCCCTGTTGCAAGTAGCGAACCGATTATGCCCATGTGCGCGATACCTACCAGGATAACATTGGCCCCCAGAGTAATCAATACATTTATAACTGACAAGGTCGAAAAGAACTTGGCTCGATTTTCAGCACGCAACCAGGCGAATCCTGGCACAGTGAGATTTTGCACGAGCACAACCAGAGCTGTAACCTGTACAGCGACACCATAAGAGGAGCTACCAAGTAAAAAGCTTGCTAACCACGGAGCCGTCATCGCAACGACAAGCGTTATAGGTAGGGAGGTGACACATAACAGAACGACAGTTGTTGAAAGCACTGCCAGCCGATCTCGTCGAGATTCATAATCATAATTATATGCACGAAATACAGCAGAGATCAGTCCCAACTGAGTTATCCCAGTCATCAAAGTAATGACAGTGTTTAGAACAACAAGCGCACCATAATCAGAGCGTGAGAGCGAGTGCGTCAAAAATGGTGCGAGTACAAGAGAGACAAGCGGCAGTGCCAATGAGGCTATAGCATAAATGCCTGAACTTTTAACAAGATCACGAACAAGTGAAACGTAACCTTGCGCCCCTGAGACCTGGGTTCTGCCTTGTGTTGCTTTCTGCGTATCTCGAACCACAGGAATAATCCACGTCGGCTGCTCGCTAAAAGGGAAACCTTCTGGCACGATAGAACCAGGAAATAATCTATAATGGGCTTCGAGGTTGACTAGCGTTAGCAAATCAGCAATGTCGTCGGTCAGTAGCAAATGAGCAACATCAATCTCATACGAATCCGCGAACCGATGTATAACTTTAAACTGGCTTCTGCGGCTCGCCTCGTCGTTAAAAAAAGGGACGTTAGATCGCGGATTCGTATCAGACCTAAATTCATCTTCCAAAGTGATAGAAACCTTTCTTCCTCGTCAGCAGAGTGCGTGCCTATTTACATTCACTCTGGGCCAGATTATAATTGACTAACCTGGTGGTTCAGACGCCCAATTCACCTCTTTACGCGTTCCGTCTATCCTCTTCATCTGCACAAAATAGGCGCATAAGACGCTGGGCGTTCTGTGCCATATCAAATCGCTCCAGTACGGTCTCTCTACCGGCACGAGCCAGACGACAACGTAGTAAAGGGTCATCAAGTAGGAGTGCCAGGGCAGCAGCTAACGCGCGGCTGTCCTGGGGTGGAACCAACAGACCGTTGACCTCTTCCGAGATCAACTCTGGGATACCAGAGACCGGTGTAGAGACAACTGGTACTCCCATATAGAGTGCCTCAACCAACGCAATTGGGATGCCATCCCGGTCACCATTCTTGGCAACGATACAGGGGAGCGTTACAGTAGTAGCCTGCTGATACATTTTGATGACTTGCTTATGTGTTGCTGCTCCTAACAGCTCCACACTATCAGTCAAAGCCAGTTCGCGTATTTTATGTTCCAATATCCGACGCTGTGGTCCCTCTCCTACAATGCGACAGATAAAGTCATAGCCCTGATTTTTGAGAATGTGGCAGGCAGATATAAGGTAAAGCAATCCTTTTTTTTCCACCAGACGACTTACCGCTAGAATAAGCGGAACCGTCCCTGATGTAGGAGCGATGTTCGCATTGGATGGAAAGCTATCCAGGTTCACACCAAGATAGATGCAGTGGATGCGCGTACCAATGCGCTGATCGACTAGCTTTTCAAGATACTGCTGGTTATAGGCACTGACAGTAATGACAAAGCGGGCCATACCCATTTTGTAAGCAAGGGCGGATTTTCGGGAGAGATAAATATCGTAAGCATGGGTAGTAAAGCTGTAAGGAATACCGGTCAGTAGATACACTACCTGTGCTACAGACGCAGCTCTAGATGCAAAATGTGCATGCAAATGTGTGATCCCCTGCTGCTCGATCTTCTCAGAAACATAGGCCCCACAGAGCAGACACCAAATTGCAGACCATGGGTAATCATGGACAAACGTGAGTATACCGGTGCGCAAAAAACGTCCGGGGGTCTTGAGAAAGCGTCGAACGGCTATTGCCAGCAAGTTCAACTTAGACTGATGAGAAATATAGGTGACAGGCGTTTGCCCATGCCATGCTCCTTCGGCCGACTTGCTAGCAGATGGCTCAGAGAGAGAAAAAAGGCGCAACAGAAGTCCCTGGTGCTCCAATATTAGGGCCTCTTGCTGAATAAATGTCTCAGAGAGAACAGGAAAGTTGTCGAGCAGGTAAACGATCTTCGGTTGATTACTATTTCTCATCCTCTTCCACCTTTCCAGTTGCATTGTAGAGGCTCAACCTCCAACTAGCATTCTAACAGTACCAAAGGATATGGCCTAGCATCGCCTGTTAGCCTATATCCACTTTCCTACAAGACCAGACATTGCAGGAAAGGATTGAGTCATTGTGCCCTCTCCTATGAGCCAAAGTGGCTGAAGAGGATCATGAAGATCTGACTGCCTTTGTGGCTGCGTGTGCCGCCGCTGATCTTATGTGCAATGACCAAAGCTTTATCTCTTTACACTAATGTTCCACTTTCCAAATCTTCTCCCAACTTTCTCATTTATGATCCACAGCGGTGTCAGCACAGGAGTAAGAATACGCCGCAGTATTCTCAAAGCTATTGTGTTGCATACTAGGTGCATTTCGGGATGTACAATGGAAAGAGCATCGGCGTTAGTCGCCTTGTACGCCAGGGCAAGCTTTTCGTTGCCAGCAAGCATCTCTTCCGTGCAGAAAAACAGCATATTCTGACGATAGCAAAAAGGAATCTCGCGATCATGCCAGATGCTCCGGCGCAAGGCATCAACGGGGACAAAGCCATGCTGCTTAAACAGATCAGCCCAGTATTCGGGCCATTGCTCGTTGAGATGGTGAGTGCCTCCCTGGTAAGGAATGGCTGCTGAGAAAAGAATGATGGGGGCCAGGCTTGTGAGCGAGGCGATGAAATCACGGGCGCTCTGCCGCCTCAAATGCTCTGCGACTTCTAAGCAGATGACCAAGTCATAGGTGCGGTCAAGAGTGAAAGACCGGTTGAGATCGAATGGTATGAAATTTTCCTGGGGGAAGGCGAGCAGGTTCTTCTGGACATACGCGCCATCGATGCCCAGGATATCCTCGATGCCATGCTCCCGGAACATTGCCAGGAATTCGCCAGTGCCGCAGCCTACATCAATCACGCTGCATGGCTGGATCACCTCCAACACTTTCGGGACAATGCGCGAGGCAGCTTTCGAGGTCCGAGCCTGTCGCTCCCCAAAAAATTTATTCGTGTAGGTGGACGCTGTTTTGGTGCGTATGTCGGCGGCTTGCAAGCCGACATCTACTGTATTAATTTTTGTTACCGATGGCATTTTGTTTCACATCCTCACTTTTCACTATTGTTTCTTTGCAGTGTTGAACTGCTTGCCGAGAGGCATCTCTAATTTGGTAATCTCGATATACGAAGCTAGCAACGCCTCTTACTGCTTCGTTATAGAATAGACAGCTGGTACATTGAGGCTGAAGAGAATCCATGATTTGTCGGAATAGCCTAGGATACTTATTGCTCCCTCCTCACAAACCGAGTTGTCGTCTCCTGTGGAGGTAGACAAACGGCCCCAATAGCATCCCTTTCAGCTCAAGTATGTTCAAATCTCTGGGATAGTGAGCTAATTTCTTCTGGTTCTTTGGAGACCGCAAGCTTAACGTAAGAAAGAAACCGTACGGGATCTTCGTGATCAACTCGGACAGGAGACGCGGATGTTCAAGGATACTTTTAGTCAGGTACGCCGTTAAAGCAACTCCATAGCTGTAGATCTGCTTTCGCAGCTCGGCATAGCCACGGCGGTGGGTATGATAGGCTAGTGCTGTTGGCTCATACACCAACTTATGCCCTCCTCTGACCGTCTGGAAGAAGGCAGCGATATCCATTCCACACCGCAGGGCCGGATCAAATCCGCCAATACTTCGGAGGAAGGTCGGCCGAAAGGCCATACTCGCGCCTGTGCCAAAACGCCCGGCGGCGTAGGGATACAACGGCTCGCGTGGATGATTGTCCGCCATGTCGTACACACGACGGTTAAATCCTTTGCTAAACCCGCCATATTCCTCGAACAAGATTTGGGCCGAGGTCTCCAGTTCCAAGGGCAGGACCAGGCCAGTCACGCAGACCACATCATCAGCTATGCTGAAGGCTTTGACAAGCTCGAGTAGCCAGTAGGAATCCGCCACAACATCATCGTCGGTAAAGGCCAGAATCTCTCCCCTGGCCTCCGTTATTCCACGATTAAGCCCCCTGGAAAGACCTGGACAGTCCTCGCGGATATAGCGCAGTTTCGGAATATCGCCATAGGTCTGCTGGACCAAGTCTGCCGTTGTACTGGTACTTGGGGCATTATCCACAATGACTACCTCATAGCGCGGATAGTGCTGAGAAAGCAACGAGGGCAAGCATACGGACAATTGTTCAGATCGATCATGTGTTGAAACAATAACGCTCACAAATGGGGCAGTAGCGAAAAACGCCTCGCGTTCCTCAATACATAAGGGGGCTTCTGGGCTGGTCAAGCCATCCGGGTCAAGCTCTGTGACTGGTGGTAAGTCATCCTGTCGTAAATGCTCATTGATTTGCCCACTTAATAAGTGCCAGATGTGCTGAACATAGTCATGGGCATATAGTTCGTTCTTATCAAACTGTAATTCAACTAGCCCTAATGGGTGATCATGCAGACGCACAAGGCAGCGTGCATGCTGATAATATTGGCCTGTTTTTTCATTAATGGCCGACAACATAGGGAGTGGCTGTCCTAGCTCGATTTCTAGTATACGTATGCGTGTAACATCTAATATTTGAGTTATGGTGGCAGAATCTGCTTGCAAAGTTGGCGACGTCAACATATTCAAGTTCTCCTTTCCAGATGTCCATCTATATCTGGCATATTTCTATATTTATTTAAAGTACTCACTATGAGGTTTTAAACTTTCCAATCTGTATAATTGCGCCAATTAGGCAGAAACCTATAAGTATCCCTAGTGTTCCTGCCGGGAACCACCTTCCAGCATACATCTGTATACCTGCCACTAAAGCATCAATAGACAGACTCAGAGCAATAGCAATCGTCCATTGTGAAATTGGCTCCTCAAGTCTGAAAAAGCGTACCAGCACCATGCCAGGGCAAACAAAGAGGAACCACATTACGATGATTGGCCGTCCCACTGCCTCTGGAATCACAAAGTTTACGAGTCCTGCAGCAAGTGCAGAAACAATAATAATTGCAGGCCATAACCATGTTGATCGCGTCACGATCCACCTCCTTTTGTATTTCCCACAAAAATAAATATCTGAGCGTCGCGATTACTATAAATCTGCTTAAACTCCTCAGATTTAAGCATTGCGTCCTCTAACCGATCCAGTGCATCATTTGGTAACCCATACAATAAGTGAGCCTGGGCTTTTTCACCTCTTGTAAAAAGCAGGTATATGTGAGGATTCCTTTGACTACTTATTACTTGAGCAAGCTTGCTCACTTTCAAATTTACGACATCAGGAAGAATTTCAGCCAGCGATTCACACGTATATTTCTCATAATTTTTATACTGCCACGGTGTATCGTTCCAGCCGGCAATCAAAAGTGAGTTGGGCGGAGCAATGCTATAGAGATAGTACACACTATCAACTTCAGCATTAGTCATGTAATCCATGTATTCATTTCCATAACGGGTAAAGAAAAAACCGCCAAGTAATACTAAATTCGTCACTATGATTGCTATTGTCATCCACGGTGAGGTTTTACGAATTACTAACCTATATTTGCTATAAAATAGGGCAGCGGCAAAGAAAACCATGAATGGTAATGTAAATAGATAGACGCGTAGGAACATCTCGCCGCCATAATCCTGCGCCACTATTAAAGGGAATGGCGCAACTGCAAGTAATATGTAAGTTATATCTTGATGACCCTTGCGCAGGCGGCGCACTGCACCTATGAATGCAAGAACCCAGATGAATCCAGTCATAATAATCCGCGTTAAAGCGATAAATTGATGCTGGGGGTCCCCATTTGAAGTCCGGCTCGTGACACTCGATGATATATTGCTACTTACGGCTCCAAAGTTGCCCAGTACCATATTCGAGTGTCCAGCTAAAAAAGCCTGGGTCATAAAAAAGAGCCAGGCCCCAGTCATGATAGCCATTAAGATAGGTAGCCAGAACGGATGGCAACGCCGAAAAACCACCATTGTAGTAACACTTGCCAATACAAAGAAGGGAGTGAGAGGATGACTAAATACAACCAGTCCAAAGACGACTATAAGACTGGTAAGCAGTGCCCAACGTTGCCAGGGTTGAACAATCAGGCAAAGCGGATCCGGTGCTCTTAACCAACTTAAGAACCAGGATACTGAGGGTGAGAAACGTGTGGGAAATTGCCAGTGTTGTCTCTTATGCGGTTTTGCCTTTGGAGCTATCTTGAACCATGTTAAGAGAATAGCAATGATGACAAGGTACAGAAAGAAGTTCAGACCTTGTGGCGAAAAATAATCCTGCGCGATCCAATTTGTGAGATAAAAGAACCATAGAGCTAGCCAGACCAGGCGTTTGTTGGTTGTAATCGAGGTGAAAATCATATACATCGGTCCAAAGTAGATCAAGTTATAGAAAACTGGTGCCCATCCGGCATAGCTAAGGATAGTTTGATACCCGGCAACACGAGTGACAAATGCACTCAACACGAAGAAGCCTGGCCAGCTAAAATAGGCATCTAAATTTGGATCAACCGTGCCTGTGCGCATAATGTACTCTGCATAGCCTGCATGCCGGTACACGACAGCAAAGCGGGGTGCTTCCTCAATAAGATTCTCTGTCCCATACAGGATAATGATTACAAGGACTATGTGCAGTGCCAGAACAGATACTCTCATTTGGGGTTGCTGCAAGGTCAGGACAAAACTAAACATCAGAATAACCAGTGCAACGATAATTTTAGGCGAGAGTACACTAATAAGGCCAAGATCGTTCATATCATATACTGACACATGTTGAAGCGAAATGGCCCACAAGAAGAAGGCAAATAGAGGAAGCAGAACGCATATAGCATCCAGAGGTTTAGGCAGCTTTAAGCTGTTTAGTCCAGGCAACCCAGGTTGTATGCTGCCCATCTTTAAAGTATCTATTAGCTGAATGTCTGATTGTTGGCCAAGCGGTGTACTTCCTATCTTTAGAGTATCTACTAATGACATATCTGATTCTTGCTTATATTTCAATTTAAAAAGATTCAATTAAACTCTCCATTCTTTGTATTGATTATCATTAAAATAATCCTTAGCTACTATATTGGTAATATCCAATGGCTATTAGATTACTCCATGCTCACCGAATCCTCTGTAGCGTTTTCCAGTCTACAAACAAGGGAGAGTTGAGTATTTATTGTATGCAAACTCTCGGGATGGGTGGTGTGTTGTTCAAGTCGAGCAGATCTCAACTGTGGTCTAGCGGGGCAATTGTTGCTTCCATTCCGCTGCATTGATTCCGTTGGTTCTGTCTCTATATAGTTCTTTTGAGGGTTCTCTTGCCGGGCCGCCTGCAAAGAACTATTCATAGGTCGGATGGTCTGATACACAGTAGGAAACATCAAAATCGCTTCAACCACGATTGCTATGACCCAACCCAGGCTCAGCCCCAACAAACCACCTAGATATGCACCCCCCATCGCTGTTACTACTTCCAATGCCCCACCGGGCAACATGCCGAGCATAGCACGTCCTACCCGGTCTTGAATACGACAGATTGAGATGTAGTGGTTTTTAATTATCAATGGAAACGCTGCAAGTCCCAAGATGCGCAGGCACCAGGTGGCCTGCTCCGCATAAGCGCTACCGAATAGCCCTAACACCTGCTTTGTCGCAAATTGCAGCAAACAATTAGCCAACACACTTGTCACGAGCGCAAGACCTATTGTTAGACGGGCTTTATGCCGCAACGAGGATTGTTGGGCGGAATTCATTGCATGTAGCACTGTGGTTAGGGCGATTGGCACATCAAATATAAAACTCGCAATCATCCAGGAAATGTAAAACCACGCATTCATTTTCGCTGAAAGTAGTACTGTGACCAGTACTGGCAGTATCAGGGTTGGTGCCTCAAGTGTCAAATTAAGAAGGTGATGCTGTAGAGCAGCTAGCCCCAATTTTCGCAGCAATCCCCATTGTGGGAAATAGGCTCTTCCCAACCATCCTTTTCTATATATGACAAAGCCAAGAAGGGTAGCCAGAGAGAG
>Ga0137384_10003824_pt1 | contig 12023 bp, 9 predicted proteins | sample SagtaG_2_FD_104922 | JGI IMG/M metagenome (GOLD analysis project Ga0137384, IMG submission 104922) | Vadose zone soil microbial communities from Sagehorn Ranch, Mendocino, California, USA - Sage2_R_60_16 metaG | ecosystem: Environmental > Terrestrial > Soil > Vadose zone | place: USA: California... | reverse complement strand
GAGCCGGAAATTCCCGAGATCACTTCTTGCACGGCGGGCAGGGCAGATTCCTGATAATCCTGCAAATTCAGCTCGCCGCACCAGGTATCGAACAACTGCACCGCGGTTGCGCCTGCGGCAATCTGCGCTTTAAGGTAGGGAATCGTGGCTTGCGCAATGCGATGAAGCAGTTCGCGGAACGTTTTCGCCTCGCGATAAAGGAATTCCTTAACGGTAGCAAAACCTTCTCGCGTCTTCCCCTCCACCATGTAGCACGCAAGCGTCCAGGGAGCGCCTGCAAATCCTAGAACAGGGACCTCGGGTCCGATCGACTTGACAATCCTGCGGATGGCTTCTGGCAGAAAGCCGGTTTCCATTTCCGGATCAAAAATGCTAAGCCTTTCGACGTCGGTCTTGCGGCGCACCGGGTTTGGCAGATTCGGGCCCGCATCGCCAAGCTCAAGCACCAGACCCATGGCCTCCGCAGGAATCAGGATGTCGGAGAATACTATGACGGCATCCACGCCGAGCCGGCGAAACGGTTGGAGCGAGACTTCCTCCGCCAATTCCGGCGTCTTGCAAACCTCAAGGAATCCGTGCTTTGCGCGGATTTCACGATACTCCGGCAGGTACCGGCCAGCCTGCCGCATCATCCAAACGGGTACGCGCGGCAGGGCTTCCCCGCCGCAGGCGCGGAGGAATAAGTCCTTTCGATTGACCGATGTGGTTGAGGCCATATTGTTTTTCCGGTACTTGCAGAATAGCAAATCTTAGCAGGTCTTGCCGATGCAAGTACGGTGATGGGCGTCACGCTGTGCAGGTCGCCAGCCGTGTAAGTTATACTCGAAGCGGCAAACCAGCTCGGCGCCCGTTGCCTGAAGGCGGCAAGTCTCCGCGCTTAGGCTCTTTGTCACTAGGTGCAAGAGTGCACTTCACCCTGTTCATCTCGACAGCCGTTGCTTACGCCCTGAGCTTTGCGCTCTATCTAATTTTCTTGAATACCGGGAAAGCACTTACAGGGCGGCTCGGAACCGTGCTGCTTGCCGCTGGGCTCGTCACTCACTATTTTGCTTTGCTGGAAAGGTCGCACGGGCTCCACACGGTTCCGTACCACGATCTGTACGGCTCCATGTCGCTCTTTGGCTGGCTGTTGGCTCTTACCTATCTGGGTTTAGAGCTTTACCACCGCCAGCGTTCAGTCGGAGCTCTGGTTCTGCCGTTCATTCTTGTGTTTTTCCTGGCTGCTCATCTCGCCCCTGCCGACAAGCTCTCCCCACCGGAAGCCCACGGGCCTTCTTTTGCTCTGCACGTTGCCCTGAGCATCCTGGCCTATTCCGCCTTTGCGCTCTCCTTTGTCCTTAGTCTGGTTTTTCTCGGAGAAGAGCGCCTGCTTCGGAATCACAAACTGGGCAATGTGGTTTGGCGCCTTCCGCCGCTGGAACTCCTGGAACGAATGAGCCGGTCTAGCGTTCTGATCGGTCTGGTCTCCATCACCATTGGAACCGCCTTCGGATTCTTGTGGGTCGACCGCCTGAGCAGCAAGTACTCGTTCTATGACCCGAAATACGCCATTACGTTGCTCGTGCTGCTTCTTTATGCGGTCTATTTCTGGTTGGCGCGCACCACCGCTTGGAGGGGAGCGCGCGCCTCGAAGCTGTGTGTCTTCAATTTTCTAATCGTCTTTCTGAGCTTTACCGTTGTGAATTTCTATCTTTCGCACAGTCACCGGTACTTTTAGGAGAGACAAAGCCTCGGAATGGAGATCGTTCTCGTCGGATTGAATCACCGTACCGCGCCCGTTGAGGTGCGCGAACGAGTGTCTTTCAATGCCGAGCAGGCGCGCCGGGCCTCCGAGGAGCTTCGCTCCAAGGGTATTCTCGAGGAAACGCTCGTACTCTCCACCTGCAATCGCAGCGAGGTATACGGCGTGCCGCCAGAAACTTCTCGCGAATGCGCTCCCGGCCTTTCCACGTTTCTCAGCGAATTTCATTCCGTGCGTATGGACGTGCTGGGCACGTCGTTGTATCACCACTACGACCGTGAAGCCGTGCGGCATCTCTTCCGAGTGGCCGCAGGTCTCGATTCGATGATGCTGGGCGAGGCGGAGATCCTCGGCCAGGTGCGCGAGGCCTATCGCGTCGCTCACGAGCAAGGCGCCACGGGGCCCGTGCTGAATCGCCTGTTCCAGGGCGCCCTCGAAGTTGGCAAGCGTGTGCGCTCAGAAACCGAATTGGGCACGCGGCCCATGTCCGTGGCTTCGGCCGGTGTGAAGCTGGCTGAGCGCATTTTCGGAAAGTTGGGCGAGCGCAGCGCATTGGTGCTCGGAGCTGGAACCATCAGCGAGCAGGTGATTGCACAACTGCGCGACCGTGGCATTGCTCGGCTGTTTGTGATGAATCGCTCGAAAGATCGCGCCGATGGCTTGGCCAAACAATACGGTGGCGAAGTGCTGGCTTGGGGGGAATGGGAGCGCGCCCTGCCCGTGCCCGACGTCATCGTTTCCTCGGTGGCCGCCGAAGAAGCGATTGTGCGCCGCGAAATCGTCGAGCAAGCCATGGGAAAGCGCGCGAATCGCGCATTGTTCCTCATGGATCTCGGTTTGCCCCGAAATATCGACCCCGGTGTGGGCAAGCTCTACAACGTTTATCTTTACAACATTGACGATCTCACCCAAATCGTGGCGCAAAACCGTCACGCGCGCGAGAATGAAATTCCCAAGGCCGACGGCATCGTGGAAGAACACGTGGGGAAATTTCTTTCCTGGCAGGCCAGTGTTGAGCTGGTCGGATTGATCAATGAGCTTCGAACGAAAATGCGCGACGAGCGCGCGAAGTTTATTCACGCGCGCGTGGAGTCCATCAAGCACTTGACGGAATCCGACCGGGTTTTTGTTGAGAAATTAATGGATGAAATGCTGGAAGGACTCGTACTGGAGCCGGCACAGCGCTTGCGGGGCGAAAATGATTTGCGCCGTAAGATTCACAACGTTGAGGCACTGCGCGACCTGTTCCTTCGGAATCGGGAGAAACCTTGAGGACTTTACGCATCGGCACGCGCAGCAGCCTGCTGGCCAAATGGCAGGCGGAATTTGTCCGCAGGCGGCTGTTTGGCGTGACCGGCGTCGAGCCGGAGGTCGTCATCATCAAAACCGCCGGCGATAAGATGCTGCACGCCCCCGTCGCGCAAATCGGCAGCAAGGGAATTTTTATCAAAGAGCTGGAAGAAGCGCTGATGGACGAAACCATCGACCTGGCAGTGCATAGTGTGAAAGACATTCCGACCGACATCCCTTCGCGCCTGATGTTCCCCGCCGTTTGCAAGCGCGACGATGTGCGAGATTGCCTGGTGGGCTCGACCCTCGCAAATCTCCGAAAAGGCGCGCGCGTTGGGACGAGCAGTCTCCGGCGGCAGGCGCAGTTGCGGCACCTTCGTCCGGACCTGGATTTGCGCGATTTGCGCGGCAACGTGGACACGCGCCTTCGCAAAGTGGAAAGCGGCGAGTACGATGTGGTGTGCGTTTCGAAAGCCGGATTGGACCGCCTGGGGTTCAGTCAGCGAATTTCCGAAGTTCTTTCTCTGGAAGTTTGCATGCCGGCCGTGGGCCAAGGGGCCATCGCTGTGGAGTGCCGGCTAAAAGATCGCGAAGCGGAGGAATTGCTGGCGCCGCTTGATGACGCGGAAACGCGCGCGGCCATCATCGCCGAACGCGCACTACTCGGAGCGTTGCACGGCGGATGCCAGGTGCCCATGGGCGCGTTTGCTCGAGTCGAGCAGGGAGAACTTGTGATGGATGCCTGCGTGTGCTCCATCGACGGTGTGCGTTGTGTGAAGCAGCACGCCACGACCGCGCAGGACCAAGCGGCACAGCTCGGCGAGCACATGGCCCAGCTGCTCCTCGAAGCCGGCGCGCAACCCATTCTTGAAGAGGTGGCTCGTCAGCGTGCCTGAAAAGCCCACAAGTTCGCTCGCAGGAAAGCGCATCGTGATTACTCGCGCGATGACAGAGAGTGAAGATTTGGCGCGTGAACTCTCCAAGCGAGGCGCGATCCCGCTGGTGTTTCCACTCGTTTCCTTTGCGGAGCCGGAAGATTTTGGTCCCCTGGACAAGGCCATCGACGAACTCGCGCAATTCGATTGGGTTATTCTGACTAGTGTTCGGGCGGTGCGTGCCGTCGCGGGCCGCGCGTCGGAATCGGGCCGCCTACTTCGGCCGGCCGGAAGCACATGGCGCGCCGCCTGCGTCGGGCCGGTCACCGCCGAAGCGGCCAGACTAGCAGGCTTTCCCATGGCACACGTGGCAGAGACACACAAGGGCGTGGCACTTGCGGAGGAACTAGGAAGCAGGCTTACAGGGGCGAAGATTTTGTTGCCCCGCAGTGACAAAGCCAATCCAGATTTGCCTGCGGTTCTAAGACGGTATGGCGCAGAGGTCCGGGAAGTGATTGCGTATCGCACCGTGAAGCCGACGGATGTTGACCGGAGTATGTTGGGGGAAATCGCATTTGGTGAAATACACGCGATTTTATTCTTTAGTCCGTCCGCGGTAAAACACTTGGCGGTCGCATCGGGCACGAACTGGCGCTCGTTGAAGCGCCTACAGAATGGAGTGGCGATTGCAGCAGTCGGACCGGTCACGGCAAAAGCTTTGCGAGAAGCGGGAGTCGAGCGCGTGGTAGTGTCAGCGGACACGACCACGGTCGCAGTAGTGGAAGCCTTGGAAAAACATTTCGCCGCTGCGAAGGCCGCGCCGGCAGGAGCGAAACAAGCATGAGCTTCCCCACGCATCGGCCCCGGCGTTTGCGCCGCACGGAAGCGCTTCGCAGCTTGGTCCGCGAAACGCGCCTGACCACTGCCGGCTTGATCTATCCCATGTTTGTGTGTCCCGGGAAGAACGTGCGCCAGGAAGTCAGTTCGATGCCGGGCATTCACCAACAATCCGCCGACCAGATTGTGGAAGAGTGCAGGGAAGTGGAATCGCTCGGAATTCCTGCCGTAATCTTGTTTGGCTTGCCGGAAACAAAAGATCCGCGCGGAACGAGCTCGCTGAGTGCGCAGGGCGTTGTGCAGCGCGCCATTGAGGGCATTCGCAAAGCGAATCTGAAGCTTCTTGTGATCACGGACGTCTGCCTCTGTGAGTACACAGATCACGGGCACTGCGGCGTCATCGAGAACGGCGAAGTGGCGAACGACGCGACGCTGGAAATCCTGGCGCAGCAGGCGCTTTCGCACGCGCGCGCGGGCGCGGACATCGTCGCTCTCTCCGACATGATGGACGGCCGCGTCGCCGCGATTCGAATGATGCTCGACGAGCACAAGTTCGAAAACGTCGCCATTCTTTCCTACGCCGCAAAATATTGCTCCGGATTTTACGGGCCGTTCCGCGAGGCCGCGCAGTCTGCGCCGCAATTCGGCGACCGCCGCAGCTATCAGATGGATCCTGCCAACTCGCGCGAAGCGCTGAAGGAAGTGCGGCTGGATTTGGAAGAGGGCGCGGACATGGTGATGGTCAAACCGGCGCTGCCGTATCTCGACGTGATCTGGCGCGTGCGCGAAGCGTTCGACGTTCCGGTGGGCGCGTACAACGTGAGCGGCGAGTACGCGATGGTGAAAGCAGCGGCGCGCAACGGCTGGCTCGACGAGAAGCGCGTGGTGCTTGAGATTCTGACCGGGATTCAGCGGGCGGGAGCGGACAACATCCTGACGTACCATGCCAAGGACGTGGCGCGCTGGCTGAAGGCTTGTTAGGCAAAAGTTAAGTTACTGATAAATAGTCAGCCCTGAATAGTCAGCCCTGACTAGCGGAACGAAACCAAATGAGCAAGGCACAAACGCAACTCAAAACCGAGCGACGGCGTTCGCGCGACATCTTCGAGCGCGCAGAAAAAGTTCTTGTCGGCGGCGTGAACAGCCCGGTGCGCGCGTTCCGCTCCGTCGGCGGCGAGCCGCTGATTATCGAGCGCGCCAGCGGACAGTACCTCTACGACGCCGACGGAAACGAGTTGCTCGACTACGTCTGCTCGTGGGGTGCGATCATCCTGGGCCACGCCAATGCCGCGATTGCCGAGGCTATTGCCGACCAGGCTCGTCGCGGCACAAGTTTTGGAGTGACCACGGAGTTGGAGCTCGAACTCGCCACTCTCATCACGCAGGCCATCCCGTTCATCGAAAAAATCCGGTTCGTTTCGAGCGGCACGGAAGCGACAATGAGCGCCGTGCGATTGGCGCGCGGCGTGACCAAGCGCGACTTCATTGTGAAGTTTGAAGGCTGCTATCACGGGCACGCGGACAGTTTTCTTTCGCAAGCCGGCTCGGGACTCGCGACGCTGGGAATCGCGGAATGCCCGGGAGTGCCACAAGCGCTGGCGGGATTGACGCTGAACGTGCCGTTCAACGATCTGCAGGCCGTCGAAAGAGTCTTCGCGGCGCACAAAGGCAAAATCGCGGCGGTGATTGTGGAGCCCATTGCGGCAAACATGGGAGTGGTTCCGCCTGAAGCAGGGTTCCTTGGCGGGTTGCAACAAATCGCACACAAGAACGGCGCTTTGTTGATTGTCGACGAAGTCATTACCGGATTTCGTCTGCGCAACAGGTCTGCGCAAGAGCTGCTTGGAATCGAGGGGGACCTCACCACGCTTGGGAAGATCATTGGCGGCGGAGTTCCCGTTGCTGCCTACGGCGGGCGCGCGGAGCTGATGAACCACGTCGCGCCGCTAGGGCCGGTCTATCAGGCGGGAACGCTGGCGGGAAATCCGCTGGCGATGCGCGCGGGAATCGCGGCGCTCAAGCAACTGACAAAACCGGGACTGTATGAGGAGATGGCGCAGTTGGCGCAACGCCTGGTTTCCGGCCTGTGCACGGAATTGGCGGCGTCCGGAATTCCGGCGCAGATCAATGCCATGGGCTCGCTCGCGACGATCTTCTTTGCGCCGGGGCCCGTCAGAAATTACGCGGATGCCAAGCGTTCGGACACCAAGCGGTATGCGCAGTTTTTCCGCGAGATGCTGGCGCGGGGAATTTTTCTAGCGCCATCGCAATTCGAAGCGGCGTTTCTCTCCGCGGCTCACACGTCCGCCGACATTGACCGAACTCTAGCCGCAGGTCGCGAAGCTTTGCAAGCCATGGCGGCTGAGCCTGCCGCCTGATTCCACCCACAGGAGCGACTACAAATGCCAGAGGGCATCGAACTACCCGAAGTACATCACGAGCACGAAGATCATCCGCTGGTTCTTCCGGTTTCCATCACTATTTCGATTATGGCGGTGCTGGTTGCCGGAGTGACGCTGATGGGGCACCGGGCTCATACCGAAGAGTTGTTGCGCCAAAGCCAGGCGGCCGACAAGTGGGCACAATATCAGGCGAAGAGTGTCCGCCTTCATGAAACGCAGGGTTTTTCCGACGTGGTCAGCCTCATTGCCACCATGGACAAGGGAAAAGGTGATACCCTCGCAGAAAAGTATTCCAAAGAGGTGGAACACTACCAGAGCGACAAGGAAGACATCAGCAAGGAGGCCAGGGATCTCGAAGCGGACCGAGACCTTGCCGCCCGTAAGGCGGACCGATTCGACGGCGGAGAGGCTATCCTTGAAATCGGTCTCGTGATTTGTTCCATCACTCTGCTTACAAAGCGCAAAGTATTCTGGCTCGCGGGCGTGTTTTTCGGTGCGGCCGGTATCGCGCTGGCTGCAACGGGTTTTCTTTTACATTAATTACAGACTTACGCGTGCGCGGGCGGTTGCGAGCCGCGGAGCCGCGCGATTTCGTGCGCCAAGCTCTCCATTTTGCCAAGTAGCTCCTGGTGACGCACGTCTTCCGCCCCGGGTTTCTTGCCGATAAATGTCAAGGTTCCTCCTGGCTCAAGAACGCACTGGTCGACTTCGGAGAGCGACGCGAATCCTTGCTTGTGAGCCGCAGCCTGCAACTGTGGCATGGCGATGAGTTCCTTCCTCAAGTGCTGCGTTCGGACTTTTCCGTCTTCGATTAAGAGGTCAGCGCGTCCTTCGACCAGTTGGTCGAGTTTCCGGTGATCGTAGAGAAAGCGCACGACGAGATAGTTGGTGACCAGCAGGGAAGTGGCGCCAATGATTCCCCCAAGAACCGTGTTGTCGTCGCCAATGATAGCGTTCTGAACCGTGTTGGATAGCGTCAGCAGAACGACCAGGTCAAAGGGATTGAGCTGGACGAGTTCCCGTTTTCCTGACAAGCGCAGGCTGATTACCAAAAAGGCGTAGATCACGACGGGGCGCAGGATTTTCTCCAGCAGCGGGATTCCGAGGACAAACATATCTTTCCAAATGTCGTGCATGGCGCGGGATCCTCCTCCAAGAGTTACGACCCACTATCGCACAAACGAAAAGTTGGCAGCAAAAGAACTATGAAGAAGTGGTCGCGCTTTTTCCCTTTCAGTGAGGCGAGTTGTAGTAGCTGGAGCCTTGTGCCGTCATTCATAGGTGACAGGAATCGCATCGTTACCGCAAAAGGAAACGAAAATCCGGTACGATGAAAGAAGCTAGTCCCTCCATCAGCAAGGACGGATCGGCAAACGAACAGCATTCAGAGGACGAATCACACATTCTTGCCCGTGGTGTGAGGAGTATGGACCGCGTCGCGAGCGACAATCCTATGGCCCAGCCCTTCATTCCTGAGGCAAGCACGTCGATCAGCTCCGAGCAGCTCATTGCCTTACTACGCCGAATGGAGTCGGAGAGGCGGGTTATCGGCGAGATTGTTCATGCGCTGAATCAGACCGCGAACCTGGATGAGTTGCTGGCCAGCATACACCAAGCGCTGAAAAAAGTTCTTCCCGCGGAGAATTGCTTTGTCGCGTTGCACGATGCTGTGACCGACACCTTCTCCTTTCCCTTTTTTGTTGATGAAGTGGATGCTGCGCCTCCTCCGCCGCAAAGGGTCGGGCACAGTTGCACCGCCTACGTTTTTCGCAAGGGAATCCCGATGCTCATTCCGCAAAGAGAATTTGACCGGCTTGCGGCGGCAGGGGAAGTGGAGCTGGTGGGAGCCCCAGCGCCTGGCTGGCTGGGCGTTCCACTCCAGACGCCGAGCGAGACGATCGGTGTGCTCGTGGTGCAGCACTATGAGAACGAAAAAGCGTATGACCAGCGCGACCTGGAGTTCCTGAATTCGGTGGGCGGGCACATCGCTTTGGCCATTGAGCGGCGGCGCGCCGAAGATGCCCTGCGCAAGAATGAAGAGATGTTCCGGCTGCTCTTCAGCCACAACCCGCTTCCTACGTGGGTCATTGACCGGGAAACTTTGAAATTCTTAGAAGTGAACGAAGCGGCCGTTCGCGCTTACGGATACTCGCTGGAAGAATTCAAGAGCATGACGATCCTTGATTTCCAGGCAGAAGACGAAAAAATCAAGATGCTCGACCTCCTCAAGGAAAACCGGGGAGACGGACTCTACCGTGGGCACTGGAAGCACCGGAAGAAAGACGGGAAAACCATTGAGGTGGAGACTACCGTCCATGAGTTGGAGTATTCAGGAAAGAAGGTCCGCCTGATAGTTGCCCAGGACGTCAGCGAACGGCACATTCTTGAACAACAGCTCCGGCAATCTCAAAAAATGGAAGCGGTGGGTCGGCTGGCAGGCGGCGTGGCCCATGATTTCAACAATTTACTGATGGTGATCAAGGGACACACCGAGCTTCTTCGCAACGTGCTGCCGCCCGCGGACGAATACTCCCGGAAGATTGAGCAAATTGAGCGCGCGGCGGATCGCGCTTCCGGCCTGACGCGGCAGCTTCTGGCCTTCAGCCGCCTGCAAATGCTGCAGCCCAAGGTAATGAATCTGAACGATGCGGTTGCGGATATGGGGCGGCTGCTTCCGCGGTTGATTGGCGAGGATATCGAACTCATCATGCGTCCTTCGGAGAATCTGGGGGCCATTCGCGCCGACCGCAGCCAGATGGAACAAATCATCATGAACCTGGTGGTCAACGCGCGCGACGCTATGCCGGATGGCGGCAAGCTGATCATCGAGACGTCCAATATTGAGCTGGACCGTCTTTACAACGAAAAGCATCCCATCGTTCGAGAAGGCCGCTACGTGCTGCTCTGCGTATCCGATACCGGCACGGGAATGAGCTTGGAAACGCAGGCGCATATTTTTGAGCCGTTCTTCACCACGAAGGCGCAAGGCAAGGGCACGGGCCTGGGCCTGGCCACGGTTTACGGGGTGGTCAAGCAGAGCGGCGGATTTATCTGGGTTTACAGCGAACCAGGAATAGGTACGACGTTCAAGATTTATTTTCCGCGAGTCGATCAACCGGTGGATCGGCTGGAACACGCACCAGCCTATTCCGAAGCGCCGCGCGGGGCCGAGACCATTTTGCTCACAGAGGACGAGCGTGATGTGCGCGAAGTGGCACGCGAGTTTCTCGAATCCGGCGGTTATACAGTCATTGAAGCGCGCGACGGGATAGAAGCTCTTGGCTTGGTGGAGAAGCACGAGGGCGCCATCGATCTGTTAATTACGGACATGGTGATGCCGCGGATGACGGGCCAGGAACTTGCCGCACGTTTGAAAGAACAACGGCCGAGACTCCGGATGTTATACATGTCGGGGTACAGCGAAAGAGCAGCGGCGGACTCGCTGCGGGCGGAGCCAGGCGTGCGCTTGCTGGCAAAACCATTCAGCCGCAGCGCGCTGCTACGCACAGTGCATGAGTTATTGAAGAAGAATTAAGCTGAAACCTGAAGGTCCTTGCCTTTTGAGCGAATCCTCTCAATGAACACGCGGATGGCGCTTGTGCCAGTCGGTGTGAAGTTGGAAGGTTCGCGCTGCCTGAATAGCGGCGATATCGTCTCCCGCTCCCGCCATGAATTGCATTCCGATGGGAAGATTCTTTTCCGTGAAGCCGCAAGGGACTGAAAGCGCAGGCAAGCCGCAAAGATTGCCAATGGCGCCTTGGGGATCCGGGAACGCCAGGCCCGTTTCCAGGTTGAGCGTAAGCGGAGTCGCTGGAACCGGCTGTGAAGGAGCCACCACCACGTCAAAGCTTTCAAAGATAGCGTCCATTTTGTTCTGCAGGATTTCGCGAACTTTTAGCGCTTGCTGGTAGTCGGCAGCGGAATACTGCTCATTCAAATAGCCAACGATCTGCGCAAGCGGGTCCGTCAACTCGCTGAGTTTTCCAGAACGAATCAGCGAACGGAAAGATGCGGCTGCTTCCACTTGCACGATGAGGGAGGCGGAGTCTTCCCATGGGCCAACCGGCAAGGCAACCTCTTTGATGCCACTGAAAATCTTCTTCAGAGAAGCTTTTGCCGCCGCAACTGGTTTGGCCGCTCCTCCCTCGAACGATTTCCAGGCATTCGAAAGCCACGCGACGCGCAGCTTGCGCGATTCGACAGAGGGCGAGTACGTGAAAGCGGCTTTGTCGATGGCAATCGTGCCGCGATCCTTTTGGTCGTGGCCCGCCATTGCTGCAAAGATGCGTGCGCAGTCTTCGGCGCTGCGAGCCATAGGGCCGATCTTGTCCATGGAAGGAGCAAGAGCCATGGCGCCGTGGCGGCTGACGCGGCCGTAAGTGGGACGCAGGCCACTGATGCCGCAGAACGCCGAAGGACAAATGATGGAGCCCCAGGTTTCCGTGCCGATGGCGAAAGCGGCGAGGCCTGCGGCAACTATGGCCCCGGAGCCTGAGGAAGAACCGCAGGTCCAGCACGTGGGATCCCAGGGATTCTTGGTTTCGCCTTGCAAGGAGGCGGAAGCGAAGCGATAGCCCGACCCGCCGGCCAACTCGATCATCGAAGCTTTGCCAATCATCACTGCGCCAACGTTTTTCAGATGATCGATCACCGTTGCGTTGTAATCGAAAACCTGATTCGCGTAAGGCTTTGCTCCCCAGGTTGTGGGAATGCCTTTCACAGCGAGAAGATCTTTTGCGGCATAAGGAATGCCGTGAAGAGGCCCGCGGTAATGCCCGCGATGGATTTCCTTTTCGGCAGCCTTGGCTTGCTCGAGGGCAATTTCCGGAGTGAGCATGGCGTAGGCATTGAAGCGCGGACCGAACTTCTGGCTGCGGT
>Ga0137384_10003810_pt1 | contig 12044 bp, 9 predicted proteins | sample SagtaG_2_FD_104922 | JGI IMG/M metagenome (GOLD analysis project Ga0137384, IMG submission 104922) | Vadose zone soil microbial communities from Sagehorn Ranch, Mendocino, California, USA - Sage2_R_60_16 metaG | ecosystem: Environmental > Terrestrial > Soil > Vadose zone | place: USA: California... | reverse complement strand
GAGCAAAAGATGGGCGCGACCTCGGAGGGAGCGACGAATGCACTCATCCCCAAGGGAAATGCGCAGGAAGCGGGTATTCAATATATCCGGAAGCTGCGCGACGTCAAATACTTCGAGACTATTTTCGATCTGTTGGCGAGGCAATATGAGATCGCCAAAGTGGATGAGGCGCGGCAGGGAGCGGTAGTCCAAGTCGTCGACCGGGCGATTGTGCCTGAGCGAAGGTCGTCGCCCCAGCGGACACTTATTGTGCTTGGGGCTGCCGCATTCGGCTTGTTCCTCGGCGTTGTCTGGGCATTCGCCAGAGAAGGATTGACACGGCTATCAAACAATCCCGCGGAACATCTACGATTGGAGTTGCTCAGAAAATCACTCTCAAGCGGAAAGAAACAAGAAATACGGCCCTGAGTTCACAGTGCAAACCCATCGGGGAGGATATTTGCGACTACCGCCAGGCACTTCCAGTGTCCCCTAAAATCCTTGAACACATCGGGATTCGCGCGATTCATCCCTATATCTATATGTCGATCATTACGGCCAAATCTCGTATTGAATTCCAACGGCAGAAACCATAGCGAATGAAAGTCGTGATTCGGAAAATACGACTCTCTCTCGCTCCACACTGCAGATACGCTCCAAGCGAATCTCGATTTTTTGGCGATAATTCGGCCGAATATGCCCGTAAAAAGGCCTCTGCCTGTCGCTGATTTATCACCCACTGCATCTGGCGTGCCTCTCTTTTTACAAGACGCCGGAACAGCTCAGGCAAAGACACTGTCTTTTTTCCGATACCCGCTACGTTCCGATCATGCTGGCGATAGAGAAGCGTCTGGGCCTTCACCGCACAGGCCTTGCCAATCGCGCACGCCAATAAACCAATCCAACGATCATGCATGGACGCCTCGCTCGGCATGGCGAATGACAGTTCAAGTAGGGGGCGGTTTAGCAGCATGGTGCATCCCGTCACAACACTTCGTCCTAGCAACAAGGGAAGATGGTGGATCCGGTCCGGCTCAATCTTCTCGTGCGCCCAGAACGATTCATGGAGGGTTCTGAGCTGGTCGTCAACCACGCGCGCGTCGGTAAAAACCAGCAAAGGGGCGTCTGCTCCCCACCGTGACTCAAGCTCGTCCATCGCCCGCTTTGTTCTACTCACTTTGTCGGGCAGCCAGACGTCATCCTGATCGGAAAAACAGATATATTGTGCGGACGACGCCCGCATGAGGAGCAAGAAATTATCTTTAGGGCTGCCGGTTCCCTGGCTGGGCGGCATAACACGAAAGCGGCTAGGAAGCCTTGCCGCATATTCGTTTAGAATGCTTACCGTTGCGTCGCTGGATCCGTCATCTCTGGCCAGGACGCGAAGATTGACATAGTCCTGTGTCAGAATGGAATCAATCTGCTCTCGCAAAAACCGCTCGCCGTTGTAAGTAGCAAGCAGGACTTCGACTGCTGGTTGATCGCTCAACCGTCCCGCCTCGAGCCGAACCATATACCGCCTTCCAGAGCTACCATGCCACATATAGTTTAAGCCTATTGAGCTACGAGCGATATGGGCGCCCACGATATAGACCGCAGCCCTAATTGCCACGGTTGGCCGTTATGGTGCGCTGAACTTTTCGACGCAATCTTAATTTGGTCTTTGGGTGGTAATCAGTTCAACCAGTCGTTTGCAAACAGCTTCATCGGTTGAGGCAAACACGTCGAAGTACAAGAGGCTCTTATTCTGACTGGCTGTGCTGGCTAGGCTTTTCAGAATAAAGTGGTCAGGTCTCGACAGGTGGCAATAGTAGTCGCCCTGGCTGGAGAAAAAGACAAAGTGAAGGTATCCGAGGCCCTCGAGGTAATCGAAGCCACTCCATACCTGCTCTTGTAAATCAGTTAAAAGGTCCGGGAACCATTCGAAATAAAGGGCGGGCCTGTAGCGCTCGATGAGTGTCGCGCCCGAACGCAAAACCGAAAAATCGTACCCTTCAGTATCTACCTTGATCAGACTCAAGCCGGGGTGGGCGTCCGCGAACGGCCCTGCGACAGTATCAAGCCGTACGAGCCGCCCGTAGTTGGAAGACTCGTCTAAGTTTGCCTGATCGACCAGTTTCGTGGTCGGATTCGAACGTCCGTCATCCTGGAGCATGACAAGCGAACCTGCGTTTTCGCCGATGTAACACTGTTCTATCTGCACGCGGGGATTGCCGCGATGATTGAACCTGCATATCCGGGCGATGTCTTCATCGGCTTCGATGCAGAGATAGGAGACGTCCGGAACCAGTTGCTCAATCACGGCGACCGTCTCGCCGATGTTGGCGCCGACGTCGACCACGGTCAGATTTGGGTTGCCTGACGAGGACGATAAGATCGCCTTAATCGCCATCGCAAGTGGGCGATTGTACTGAGGAAAGTGGTGCAGAACCGCAGGCAGGGGATGTTCTGCAGGCATCCGCATAGAGCGACCGTAGAGATATCCATCGACCGTATGATTTTTTCCGGCTACAGCAAGCAGGAGGCTGGCCATCTTATGGAAGAGCCGGCCAGTCTCTCTAACAACCAGATTGGAATGGGTTGTGAGAAGTCGCAGTGTGCTTACGGCGTTGAACGTCAGCTGTGCAAAACATGACGGAGTTCTTTGCATTCAATATTCAATATACAGAAGATATTTCTGTGCTTAGGATAGCCGATCGAAAGAAAACTTCACCGTATATGCCAAAAGAAAAGGCCACAATGGCTCGTGAGGAAAGAGACGTGGACGAGGAGTCTTCGGCTGGTAGGGGATAGGATTCCATTCGCTAACGGAGAGGTGCGAAAAGGGATCATGGACCGCAACTTCGCCTGGGAGAGCTCCGAGGTACAGTAGATGTCCGCGTTATGATGGTTTCGACCTGGCCTGCGACGCTTTTTGCGCGGTGATTTGTTTTATCAAGCGCAGCTTTGGTATATCATACGGTTCTGTGAGGGATTGTATTCGCAGGGCTGACATATAAGTCCAGTAGTTTTTGGTCGATCGTGGATCTTCCGAGCAGTTTCGAGTCATTTTTTTGATGTGCCGAAGCAGGGTTTTGTCTCGGGAGCCATGAGGCGTGCCAAAACCGCGAGCGTGGATTGGTACGCCGACGTAGCTCAGTTGGTAGAGCAGCTGATTCGTAATCAGCAGGTCATCGGTTCAAGTCCAATCGTCGCTCCACTCTTTCAACCATCAGAGCCATCTCCGCCATAGGTCATGGTGTATCGCACTTTGCTTGATACGAGAAGAAGTTTCCTATAACCTTCAATTTCGTGGTTCGGGTGGGCGCAGAACTGCTCTTAGGTTCCTGCAACTGGCATTTGTCCGACTGCATGGATAAGTTTTCTATGAAGAAGAAAAGAACGCTCGCGGATATCAAGTTGTCGATTATGAGGAGACTTCGGCCGTGGCCGTTTTCGATAGGGGTTACCAGCCTCTGGCCGGGCACGATTCTCGCTTACGCGCCTGACCGCTACTCCGAAAACCTACCCAAGTATCAGAGAGAGCCGGGACTTAGGTCGAGCATAGATCCTCGCTCATTTTATGCCGGCAACCGTACAAATAATTGCGGCGACAGCGTACGTCTCAACTTTCTCAGTCTTACATGCGACCAACTCATCAAAGAGGGGGTACGTGGATCGATTGCTGAACTGGGAGTGTACAAGGGCAACACGGCCTTTCTCTTCGCACAGTTGGCGCGATTCTTCGACACAACGGCATACCTTCTGGATACATATGAAGGCTTTCCGAGCGAGGACTTGGTTGGGGAGGCTAAACTGTCACACAACTTCTCGGATACCTCGCTCGAATCCGTCCGTTCGTTAGTCGGTGAAAAAAATGTGAGCTTTATTAAGGGACGCTTTCCGGGAACAGCAACTGCAATACCCGACGCGGAGCGTTTTTGCCTGGTGAATCTCGATTGTGACCTCTACGCGCCCTTTTCAGCAGCTCTTCAATACTTCTACCCTCGGCTATTGCCCGGTGGCTTTCTTATAATGCATGACTATTCGAGTCTCCACTGGCCACTCGTCGAGAAGGCTGTCGACGAATTCTTTGCTGATAAGCCAGAACGTCCAATTCTGATTCCCGACAAATCAGGAACGGCGGTCGTTCGCAAGACTGTATCTTAAAGAGTTTTTGGAGATTGATTTTCAGAATGCTCAAGGCTTTCCTAAAACCCAAAGCTGATCGCATAAGAAGCTATGTGAGTTCTCGAGTGGATCAAAGAACATATGACTCGCTACTACTCCAGGGACGACAGGCTTCTTGGCACGTGCGGGCCAAGAAGAATATTTCCTCGCTAGCGGATGTTGAATTCAAAGTGTTCTCACAATGGGGGGAAGACGGAATCATCGATTGGATCATTGAGCGGGCAAATTTGCCACACTATCTTCAAACGTTCATTGAGTTCGGTGTTGAATCCTATGACGAATCAAATACGCGTTTCCTGCTGGAGAATCGACTTTGGAAGGGATTTGTGATAGATGCGGACCCAGAACTCCATAAAAATCTCAGCCATAATCCGCACTATTGGCGATACAACTTGAAGGACAAGTCCGCGTTCATCAATTGTGAGAATATCAATGACCTGATTGTTGGGGCAGGTTTTAGCGGAGATATAGGCCTTCTTAGCATTGATATTGACGGAAATGACTATTGGGTATGGGACGCAATAAGCGTGGTTAACCCGGTTATTTGTGTCTGCGAATATAATTCTCATTTTGGAAATCTGCATTCCGTTTCTATTCCGTATGACCCAGAATTTGCTTGGGGAAAGAAGCACAAGCTCCTGTATTATGGGGCCTCGATTCAAGCTCTTTCTTCGTTAGCACGGCGAAAGGGGTATAAATTTCTTGGAACCACAACGGCGGGGAACAACGCATTTTTTATCCGCGAGGATTATTCGTCGTGGGTCGCCGGCGGCTTGGATCGCGCCATTTCTTATCCTTCATGTCTTTCCCCTTCGATAGTCGTCGGACCCGCACCTGCAATCGAGCTATGCGATGCCTACAAGGAAATTCAGGACTTGCCAATAGTTCAAACTGACGATGGGCAAGTAGTTAGTCTACGGTCGCTAGGCCGCATCCACGATGAGATATGGTTGCAGCGAATGAGCAAGAAAGCAATTGCATTGTAAGCAAGCTTCCATGCCCATCGTTATTGCGTAAATCGTCTGGATTTGCCACTTTCATCTAAACCCGGCAAGTGAGAGCGGTTGAGCCTAACAGCGAGGTGATTCCGGCGCTGCGAAATCCCTCCGGGAGCATGTCCCAGAGAGCCGAGAGGGCGTACCCAGGTGTAATCAAATCGCCAGTTTTCGATCCTTTTCCTGTGCATCATCAGGGCGGGAAGCAATCGTTGCTGCGGTACTCCTCGCAATATCTGCCCTCGAACGACTTGGTATAGCCGTTATAAAACTTCTGGTATTCGCTTCTAATGTGCAAGCCTATGCGGAGACTGGGCGGGCTGGCTTTCATTATTGGCGGGACAGGAGATGCGATGGTATTGAAGTAAAATCGAAACGAAGTGTAGCTGAATCTCTGCTTATCAAAACTCAACCCGCTCCACCTGCTTTCGTACGTTTTCATCCAAGTGCGAGCCTCAAACGAGGAACTAATTCCGATGATCCATGCGCTGCACGCTAGGCTAAAAGATGACTTGCGATTTGCACGCGTATTGAAGGGAGGTGCTTCGGGAGTAGCGGGAAAGATAGCAGCAGTTGTAGTGAATGCTGTCAGTCTGCCCATTACGGTTCGGTATCTTGGTCAACAACAATACGGTCTTTGGGTAACGATTAGCACCACCATCACGATGATCGCGGTGCTTGATCTGGGCATCGCAAATTCGTTGACCAATTATATCTCGCGAGCTTATGCAGAACAGTCTGAAGAGATGGCGAAGCGTTACTACGCTACGGCCTTTTGGGCCACGTGTGGTATTGCTATCCTTCTGGGAGTCATCGGCCTGATAATTTCGCCCCATATCGATTGGGGAAAACTCTTCGGATTGAGTGACCCGGCGATAGCCGAGCAATCTGGCAAATGCGTCGCTATTGCCTTTACCTATTTTCTTCTGACTTTACCGTTAGGCCTGGCCAACAAAGTTATGGGTGGATATCAGCGTGTGCCTGTCGCGAATGCCTTTGCGATGTTGAATAGTGTGTTGGGCCTTGCGGCAACTCTTTTAGTGGTAAAGATGCATGGCACGATTGTTCACCTGATGGGCGCCTTTTGCACCGCCATGCTGGGTGGAACTGTCCTTTTGAATCTCTGGATGGGGCTGCGGCATGAACCACGCATTCGTCCGACTCCCGGAAAGGTACGTTTCGGCGCTGCTCGCGAAATCCTAAGCCACGGGATGCTCTTTTTCGTTCTTCAGATTGCCGGGCTGATTGTCTTCAACACAGATAACTTCATCATCGCCCACTTTCTCGGGGCTGAACAGGTGACGCCCTATGCGGTCACATGGAAGTTCGTGGGTTATGTCTCTGTGTTGCAGTCTCTTCTAGTGCCTTCTCTTTGGCCAGCATTTTCTGAAGCATATCTTGGACGGGATATGGTCTGGATCAGCAAAACATACGGCCGAGTGATGCGCGCTACCCTTGTGACTGTCGGTGTCGGATCGCTGTTGCTTGGTTTTGCTGGACGGTGGATTATTGGTTTATGGGCGGGAAAGGCAGCAGTGCCGGGTTTAGCACTGCTATGGTGTATGTGTTTTTGGGCCGTTTTGTATTCCATTTGCACTAACCAAGCGGCATTATTAGCGGCGACACAGCGTCTGCGATTGCAGGCTGCTATGGGCACGCTCGCAGCAATCTTGAATCTCGTGCTCTCCGTCGTGCTAGTGAAGCGCTATGGACCGATTGGGGTTCTTTCGGCAACGATCATCTCTTACCTCCTATTCATTGTTCTGCCTCAGACATGGGAGGTGCGGCGAATACTTCGCGGTCGGTATCTGAGGGCGAAGGCTGAAGAAGAAGGCTCAATTGAAGAGGTATTGTCAGGCGCGTTCTTGACTACCCAACATTCGGATTTCGGAGAATAATCCAATGTCCAAAAGGGGTCTAAAAAAGATTCTTGGAAGGTCGTATCCTTCATTGATGTGGCATGCGAGAGGAATTGCCACTAGGCTTTTCCGAACCGGAGTTTCCTTCTTTAGATGGATACATCTGCTTCCTTTTTCAAAAAGGAAGCCTCGGTCACCTGAACACTTTCTCGTAATCAGCCTCACTCATCACCTGGGCGACACAATCATGCTAATGCCGCTACTGGAGCGCCTTCGCCAGACCTATCCATCTGCCAGGATAGACTGCGCTGTTGAGAATACCGTGGCCTCATTTTATCGGTTGTTTCCTGGTGTCGATAATGTCTATGCGCTGAAGCTCGGTCCTGTCGTCCCTGTAAATATGGGCCTATCAATTCAAAGGGTCTTGCGTATCCTAATCCGCTACTTAAAAGAAATGCGTCACTGCACACCAGATATCTGCATAGTCCCTCGCTGGCCTGATGATCTCTTTCGAGACCGCGTGCTTTCTTATTTGGTAGGAGCGCCACGTCGTATTGGGTTCGCCTCCCTCGCGCCCACGGGCCGAGCGGCCATCCACCGGGATGCTTTATTGACGGAAATTTATCATGGAGAACGCGGCCTTCACGAACCTAAGCGATTTTCGCAATTGCTCACAAAGTCGGGGCTCATTCCAGAACAGTCCATCGAAGGCATAAGTACATCCTGCATCCATTCCCTCCAGCAGATTGCGCTTTCCGTTAACTGGCATACCATAGCGGAACGATTAAAGATCGATCGAAACCGAGCGTTCGCAATTATTGCTCCCGGAGCAAGTATGCCTTACCGCAGATAGCCGATCGAATATTGGGGGACTCTTATAGAGTCTCTTAAACAAAGCGGCATGAACATTATTCTCTTGAGCGGCCGCGAAGATGTAGACGTAACAGAAAGCCTTCATTCCCTCACCGGCAAAAGCACCATACTTGTTGCGGGAATCACAACATTCGTTGAATCAATCGCGCTAATCGCACACGCAAATCTCTTTTTAGGAAATGATTCTGGTCCGGCTCATATCGCAGGAGCTTTGGGAATTCCCACCTTAACACTTTTTGTCGCAAACAAGGACGGAAATCCTGACCATCCATCATCGCCAACTCGTATTCATCCGATAGGGCCTCTCGTTGAGTTATGCATGCCCTCGGAATTAATGGGGCCCTGTACCGATTGCTGCAATGCACCGGACGCTCATTGCATCAAAAATATTACTGTTGATCAAGTCCTCGAAACACTGCACGCTTTGCTGGAAAGAGCTAATACAATTCATCCTTTTCCAAAGAGATTTCCTGGAATTGCAAATGTACGTTAGATCGGAGTCGCGATTCGGAGCCGGTATGGCACGGCCCTTCCTGAGTGAAGTTCACGCAATCGCGAAGGAAAACTAGTTCGAAGCTGATAAGAAGCTCAGCAGAACCCATTAGTCGTCGTTTTTGGGAACAGTGGATTTACCTCTCCTAGAACACAGTATTACCAGCTGCTACCGCAATTCCCAACTGGCCCACAATCTGCGCTATGCTAACGATCGTGCGAAGAGTATTGCCCTTCGTAAGGTTCAACGGAATGACCACCGTGTCACCGGGATAGATATGCAAAGACTCGAAGCTGTTTCCGCGCAGAGAAGAACTGTATTGTTTGCTGAGAACGGAGCCGCTTGCCCGGATGACATATGCCCGATTTTTGTCGGCGTCCCGATTAGCTCCGCCAGCCAACTGTATATAACTTCCGACACGGCGGCTTGGATCGTACACAAATGAGTTTTGATTGTAGACCGCTCCGTCAACGCTCACTGTAGATGGCACGCGTGGCACGATGAATCGATCTCCGTCCTCTAGAGGCAGGTCGGGAAGCTGTGACACATCTTTGGCGTCAACAGACATCTCCAGAACGATACGCCCTGTCGCCCGTACCTGCCGCAGGCTATTGATGACGTTCTGGTTCTGTTGCTGAGCTGCAGCCATCGCAGCGCTGTCTTGGGCGTTGAGCGCCCGACCCGCATTGTTCGTCGCGTTGGTACTCACCTGAAGTGTAATCTGATCGATGTATTCATTCAGCCGTTGCTGCTGAACACGACGCGTCGACTCGCGCGTAAACTCCGAGCCATAGAGATAGGCATCCGAGCTCAGTCCCCCAGCCCGCTGCACCAGATGCCGCAATGTCTCCCCTGGCAACACACTGTAGACGCCGGCAGAAACAATCTCCCCTTCCAGCCGAACATATCTGGTCTGCTGCGCCTGGGGTACCCGAATGTCCGCCTTTGAAAAGATTGTGACCACATCCCCTGGGAGCAACTCAAGGTTCTGCGAAGCGTCTCCTTCCAACACAAGCTTGCCCAGGTTAAACGGCAGCAGTGACGTGGTCAGGTTCTCTTTGCTTTGCCGTTCGATCACCGCGTAGCCCCAATCGATATCTGGCTCGCTCAGCTTGATATCATTGCGCGGTTTGAATTGCCCGGCAGACGAATTGGCAACAGTAGTCGAACCTATACTGGCGCTCGTCGCGCTCAGCTGATTCACGCCACTGTTATTCTGTTGCACATTGTTTGTAAATAAGCCATTATTCGATAAGTTTTGCGCGCCTGCTGAATTCGTTGTTGGAGGTGTAAGCGCAGGAGGCGTATAACGATCGTTCATTCCGGTGGCAGCTGTCTCTGATTCCGGAACCTTCCCACAATCCAGCCCGCCATCCGTTAGCTGTCCTTCCGTTCCGTAGGAAGCTCCTCCCTCATTGCCAAATGCCAATCCAATCAAATTCGGATTTCTTGTCGAGGAATAACGCCAGTTGGGGTTTTGCCCCTCTTCCCCAACGGGAATGCCGTAAATCAAACCTGGAATGCCGAACGGGGTGATCGGAAGGCAGGTTGGAATATAGGTCAACACCGGCTGGCCCAACTGGCCACGCTTTAGCCAATATTCACGAGTGATCAGCGCGTCTTTATCCGGCAGCAGATCGCGAATGCGCATCCCCGACTTCCAGGTATAGCGCCCAGGATTTGCCACATTCCCCCGCAGCGTGATCGCATCTTTGTACTGACCAGGAACGGCCACCATCTCTAAAAGATCGCCGTCATGCAGTACAGTCGCTCTTCCCTGCGCATCCAGCGCCACCTCGGTGATGCTGCGCATCCGGCGTTCATCCACCCGCTCTAATCGGACCGTCTCTTTTGAAGCGACGTTCGTCAGCCCCGCAGCGAGCTCCAGAATTTCGCCAACCGTTGTACTATCTGCTGATTTGAGCTCATAGATAGCCGGAGCCTTGACGCTGCCTGCCACGGCCACCTGTGGCCCTACCGCCGGAATATAGATCACATCGCCGGGCAGCAACTGTTCGTCCTTTGACTTATCGCCGCGCAGCAACAAATCATATAAATCGAAGTCGACAATAAGATTGCCAGCACGCTTTAACTGAACGTGACGCAGACTGCCCTGAGGCGCTGGGCCGCCCGTCGCAAAGAGTGCATTGGTCAGCGTACTCAAAGAGCTAATCGTGTAGCTTCCCGGCCGCCGCGCCTGCCCGACAACGAACACCTGGATAGACCGCAGCTGCCCCATATTTACGTTCAGGTCGAAGTTACGGAAGACTCGCGCCATTTGCGCTCTTAGAAAATCATGCATCTGCGCAAACGACAGCCCCGCAACATGCACCGTACCGACCTGGGGTATGTAAATGCTCCCCGATCGATCAACGGTATATCGGCTGTTGAGCGTAACCTGCCCCCACACCTGGATCAGCAGCTCGTCTCCAGGCCCAATTACATAATCCGGTGTTACGGGAACTGCGTTCAACGGGGCGAAGGTCGACGGCGGGTTGCGGAACAGATTCACCCCGTAAATCGGCAGCATTTTGCCGATCGAATTCGCAACCATCTGTTGAAACTCGGTAGGTGAATCCAATGGCAGTCGAGGCTCAGTCAACTGTCTTTGTTGCTTCTGTTGCTGCGTTAGATTGCCGGTCGTGGTGTTGTTCTGGAGCTCCTGCCCCGGCAGCACAACTCCTTGAGGGTTTGGTTGCTGATTAGTCGATGGAATACGCCTTTGGAGATTCCCCTGATCGGCTGGGTTCTGCTGAGCGCCCTGGCATGCCAGGTCTTGCGGGTTACAAGTAACCTGTTGCCCTGAAGAACTTCCCAGCGCCTGTCCGAAATCGGTGTACTGAGCGCGGGTTGTCAGCGTCCCGAACACAGTCAACAAAACTACGTATCCAACCTTCAATACTCGGGACGAACTACCAAACTGCATCTGCTCTAATCCTCGCAACCTTCTTTTACCTTCGACAGTTCCTCTTAGAAAGCCCAACGCTCACGGTTTGAGCCGAGATAATCTAAGCCCGTCATAATCGACAAAACCCTTTTAGATTGCCGCTTCCAGCATACCGGAAGGCGTTTGGGTTCCACTAGAAAAATGGATGAGTCCACTCTCATAGTACCTGCTGCGGGCCCTTCACGATGGCATTTGCATCCTGACGCATCTATGCGCTCATCTGCCCCTTCTCCACCGCTTGTGCCACACGCAGCATCGTCGCCTCATCGAAGTGCTTGCCCATCACCTGCACCCCGATCGGCAATCCATCCTTCGTCGTCCCGCATGGTACCGAAGCCCCGCAGATTCCCGCAAGGCTCGCCGCCACCGAATAGATGTCTTCTAAGTACATCTGCACCGGATCGTCCGTCTTCTCGCCCAGTTTGAATGCCGGGGTCGGCGTTACCGGCGCCACCAGCACATCCACCTCCGCGAACGCCGCCAGAAAATCCCGCGTCAGCAGTGTTCTCACCTGCTGCGCTTTGCGATAGTAAGCGTCGTAATACCCAGCGCTCAGCGCATACGTGCCCAGCAGAATCCGCCGCTTCACCTCAGCCCCAAACCCTGCATCCCGCGTCTTCCGGTACATCTCCGAGAGCGTCGTCGCCTCCTTCGCCCTAAAGCCGAACCTCACCCCGTCAAACCGCGACAGGTTCGAGGAGGCCTCCGCTGTGGCAATCACGTAGTAG
>Ga0137384_10003805_pt1 | contig 12056 bp, 11 predicted proteins | sample SagtaG_2_FD_104922 | JGI IMG/M metagenome (GOLD analysis project Ga0137384, IMG submission 104922) | Vadose zone soil microbial communities from Sagehorn Ranch, Mendocino, California, USA - Sage2_R_60_16 metaG | ecosystem: Environmental > Terrestrial > Soil > Vadose zone | place: USA... | reverse complement strand
GAGAAAGGAAGATGAACGCCTATGATGTCTACGCCGTCTCCAGAATTTCCAGACCTTCGGATTCGCGTTGGAGAACGCATGACCAGTCAGATGATCCTCTCACGTGAAGAGGTTGCTACCTTTGCACGACTTTCTGGCGACCTCAATCCTTTACACTACGACGAAGCCTATGCGCAGCAAACTCGCTTTGGGGGAGTGATTGTCTGTGGCCCACAGCTCGTCTCACTGATGATGGGGCTCACTGCCACCTACTTTAGCCGGGAGACAGCCATGCTTGGGTTGGAATTCACTTTCCATTTTCGGAAGGCTGTCAAAGCTGATGAAATGGTCATGCTGGAATGGGAAGTGGTGCATACCGAGCCCAAAGCTAGCTTGCAAGGGGTGATTGCCAGCCTGAATGGGAAAGCGACCAACGATCAAGGGCAAACGGTGTTGACAGGCAAGGGGAAGGTTCTTGTGACAGCAAAGCTTTAGAGAGGTATGAAGATAACACCTGTAGCTCCTGCCTCTTCTTTCAATGCCATACGGAACAGTCCTACTGAGAATACATCCAGTTGACTCTTGCCACACGCGCTTGCCTGCTCAACTGCCTCTTTATGCTCGGTGACCACGAGCCGTTCGGCCATTCGGGCTGGGACGCGCGCGTAAATCCTTCGAGATCTGCTGCTGCAACTGCGTCACCTGCTCTTGCAAGCCGACGACTTGTTGCTGCAATTGCTCAATGATGCCAAGCGCCTCTCGCAATCCTTCTTGTAATGCCGTCTTCTCAGCTCGAAGCCTTTCCTGTTCCTCATCTTTGTTCATGGCGCTACCTTAACAGATTCTCTCCTGTACCTACTTCATAATAATTCATATAGCCAATCACTATACCAACCCATAAACCCTTTCTTTTATACTAGTCCGATCTCCAACAACAAAGTAAAAACATCATATGGTGTAAAATTATCAAAGAACCCTTTTATCGACAGAGCAGCCATTGGGGAGGAGACAGGATAGGTGCCTCATATAGTGAAAAGTTCTCTACCGGGGGGAGAACTGAAAGAAGCTCCAACGTTCCGACATCCTTTGGTCAGAGCTATGCGGCACTCATCTATCGCACGCTTCTTTTTCCTCCTACCGCTGGCTTTGCTCTTGATTATCGGTGATATCATTTGTTACCAGTTCTCACTTCCCATAGCATTGGACGAAGCGGGAGGTATAACCCACTTAAGCGTCGGCAGCGAAAATCTTGCGCTGGGATCGATTGGCACTCCTATTTCATTGCAACTGGCTCCCCATGATCCTGTCCTGCATGAGTATCAGATAGATGGGACAGATAGCACCAACAATCACACACTCGACTCCGATTATTTTCACAGCATCGCTTCTACCCCCTATTATCGCTTCCAGGCATGGATGCGTAATCTCGATGGCACCAGCCGCTGGTCTGACCTGCATATTTATGCAACTGGAAGACAACTGGTCAGCCAGGATTGGCCTGAGAACGGTGCTCAGGTAGCCTTACCCACAGGAAGCCCTCTGCGCGTGCGCATTGCATTACGGCGACCTGAGACCCCAATGACCTTGATCCTATTCACTCAGGATCATCGAATCATCCAGATTACAATAAGCCGCAATGATCGTAAAATAGAGGTCACAAGCCAGTCTGATGACGGACAAAGCAGCGAAATTGCCAGCGCATTCTTCCCTGAAGATGTTCTGCCCTTTGCTGCAATGATTCTCGATACCCTGATCCGCGTGTTGCTATGTGCTATGGCGGCTCTTCTCCTGATTCTGTTCTGCGAGATACCTCTGATCTTTCTGCAACATTTCTCTGGGCGCGTATTCCAGCGTTTTATCAGTCGGAGAGAAAAGCAGCAGAGGCAAGGGCCAATGCAAAGATTACCGGCATCGAAACAGCCAGGCATACAGCATAGCAGCATCTCCACCTGGATAGAAACCTCTCTGCGTGGACGCTGGCACAGATTAAACGCAGCCCTGCACCCGGTGGCGCTTGTAGTTCTGCTGGCATCATTTGGCTTCGTCTCATGGATTGCTGCTGTGCAATACAATGGCGAACCGCATATCTATGATGCCAGCGCTTATGTATTCGCCGCTAAAATGTATGCACTAGGACATCTTTCGGTTCCTATCCCTCCTGCCGTCGATCGTTTCCCTGGCCCGTTCATGCTACAATTCGCCGATCAGTGGTTTGGGCAATATCCCCCAGGAACAGCGTTGACGCTTGTACCCGGTATCTGGTTGGGCATTCCCTGGCTGGTAGAACCTTTGCTGGGAACGCTGGCCCTGCTGGGAAGTGGTTTGCTGGCAGCACGCCTCTATGATAGACGTGTTGCCACGCTGACCGTTATCCTGGGAGCATCTTCCCCATTTTATAGCTACCTGGCTGCCAGCTATCTCAGCCACGCTATCACGCTCTTTTACCTGGTATGGGGAATCTTATGCTTTGTGCGCTTCCTGCAAAAGGGGGCCTGGTGGAATATGCCTGCGGCGGCGGTGCTGTTTGGCATGGCAGCACTGACACGAGACCAGGTCTCCGTATTCTACATTGGCACAACACTCCTGGGTATCTTGTTGGTATCGTGGCGAGAGGTGCGGTGCGATTGGCATCGATGGAGCATCCCCAGCGGGATGTTCTTGCTGATCGCTTTGGCATTCAGCTGTATTATGTTGATTTTTAATGCTCTGCTGACGCATAACGCTCTGCTTTCGCCACGCTTGCTTTTTTTTAGTGGCGATCACTGGGGATTTGGTCAAAGCATAGGATTTTACGGTTGGCATAACATAGCAGCAGGGCTAGTGAACCTGGACGAATTACTTACTGTTCTCTGTATCGACCTTTATGGCTGGCCCTCTTACCTCTCGTTGGCATGTATTGCCCTGCCATTTCTGCTCAGAAAAGCTTGCAAGTGGGATTGGTTATTCCTGGTACTGACCAGTCTCTTCATGGGAGCGTACATAGGATACTTTTACCACGGCATTTATCTTGGTCCGCGTTATTTCTTTGAAACCCTGCCATTTCTGCTGATGCTCACAACACGGGGTATTCTGGCGCTGGCGGCTGTAGGAAATGAGGTAGAGGGCAAACTGCGCGGCCTCTGGAGACCAAAAGATGCAGCACGCTCTAGCAGAAACGGAGCAAATATACCAGTTATTCTCTTTTTGATTATATTGTTTCTTTGTAATCTTACCTATTTCTTACCCAGACAAGTTGCATTACATAAAGATTTTTCCGGTATGTCGTATCAATATCATCTGCAGCTTTCAGCGATGTATCATGCCCCTTTGCACAATGCAGTGGTTGTCACGAGTGATTACATGGTGTATCAGTTAGTGCTTTTCCCTTTGAACGATCCATATCTCCAGGGGGATGTGATCTACGCATGGGGAAGTAAGGCGTCAGATTACCAGGAATTACATCGGGCATACCCGCAGAGACTACTGGTCCGCTTAGATATCACCGCCGATGGATCCGTAGAGTACACTCCTCTCAGGCCCAGCGTTCATGCTCATTGATGTTTGCAAATACGCGCAGCACACCGCGACCCTGGGACCCCGGAAGAACTGCACATTACTTGCTCAATGTGCTATGCTTAGAAAGAATAGAAAGAATATTGCGAAAAAGCAGTGATGAGGGTAGCGAGTATGAGTGCATTCCAACAACCGGGCGAAGGACATAACCCCATCTCACCCGTGCAAACGGGACAGGACGTACCATCGATCTTCAGCGATTTTGATCTTTACCTGTTTGGTCAGGGCAAGGACTATCGACTCTACGAGAAGATGGGAGCGCATCCACGTACGGCAGATGGCGTCTCAGGGGTTAATTTTGCCGTCTGGGCACCTAATGCCCTGTCTGTTTCCGTTATTGGTGATTTCAATGAGTGGAACCGCAGCGCTAGCCCTATGCACCTGCGCCATAATGATCTGGGGGTCTGGGAGTGTTTCATTCCCGGATTGCAGACCGGTACTCTATATAAGTATGCCATCTATTCGCGCCACAATAACTACGCTATCGATAAGTCCGATCCTTATGGCTTCGCGATGGAGCTACGTCCTCAAACAGCAAGTATCGTGACAGATATCCATCGCTATGCCTGGCAAGATGACCGCTGGCTTCAGACACGGAGTCAGCATCAGCAGTTTGGTTCTCCTATCTCCATCTACGAAGTGCATCTTGGCTCCTGGCGCCACATCCCCGAACGCCATCAACCAGGCGCGCTTGAGGAAGACCGTTTCATGACCTACCGCGAACTGGCTCCTGCGCTCGCCAGTTACGTAAAGGATATGGGATTCACACATATCGAACTACTCCCGATTACGGAGTACCCCTTTGATGGCTCCTGGGGTTACCAGGTAACCGGCTTCTTTGCTCCTACCAGCCGCTTTGGCTCCCCTGAAGACTTTCAGTATTTTGTGGATTATATGCATCAGCAGGGCATCGGTGTCTTTCTCGACTGGGTCCCCTCGCACTTCCCGAAAGATGGGCAGGCACTGAGCTACTTCGATGGTACGCATCTCTACGAGTACGCTGACTCGCGCAAGGGTGAGCACAAGGGTTGGGGTACCTATGTCTTCGACTATGGACGCAGCGAGGTGCGCAATTTCTTGATTGCCAGCGCACTCTTCTGGCTACGCGAATATCATATCGATGGCCTGCGTGTCGATGCTGTAGCCTCTATGCTTTATCTGGATTACATGCGTTCGTCGGGTGAGTGGGTGCCGAACTTCTACGGTGGTCGCGAACATCTAGAGGCGGTAGACTTTTTACGGCAGTTCAATGAAGCAGTATATGCAGAGGTGCCTGACACAATTACGATGGCCGAAGAGTCAACGGCATGGCCCCTGGTGACCCGTCCCACCTATGTGGGGGGGCTGGGATTTACTTTCAAATGGAATATGGGCTGGATGCACGATATGTTGGAATACATGCACCTCGATGCTATCTATCGTCGCTATCACCACAATAATATAACCTTTTCGCTGATGTATGCCTACTCAGAAAACTTTATCCTACCTCTTTCACATGATGAGATTGTGCATCTGAAGGGTTCGCTGCTCACCAGGATGCCCGGCGATCTGTGGCAACGCTTCGCGAATCTGCGCGCCTTCTTTGGGTATATGTGGGGCCACCCTGGTAAGAAACTGCTCTTCATGGGTGGAGAGTTCGGTCAGTGGCACGAGTGGGATTATAAAGAGAGTCTCGATTGGCACCTGCTCTCATCTCCCAGCGACGAGCGTCATGCCCTGCTGCAAGCCTTCGTTCGCCAACTGAATGCCTTATATCAGCAGGAGCCAGCTTTGAGCGAGCTGGATACCGACCCGGAAGGCTTCTCCTGGATCGATGTCCACGACTCGGAGAACAGCGTCGTGTCCTTTATGCGCCGTAGCACCAATCCGAAGGATACGCTGGTGTTCGTCTGTAACTTCACGCCTGTTCCCCGCTATGGGTATCGCCTGGGTGTTCCACACGCGGGCACCTACTATGAGGTGCTCAACAGCGACGATCAGCGTTACGGTGGCAGCGGCGTCCTCAATGACCAGCCAATGCCGAGTGGCCCTATGTTCTGGCAATCGTGCCCTCACTCCATTCTCCTCACACTTCCACCTCTAGCCACCGTTATATTAAAGCGGCAGGTTGTAGAGGGAGAGGAATCCGCAGAAGCAGAGGCCACACAGGAAGAACAATCGTGATGAGTCATGTCCCCCTTTTCTGCATGTGAAGCGTTTATACAATAGAGCTGTATTGGCAATCTCGTCAATACGATCGTTCTATGCTATACTTGATACGTTGAAATAAGCCAATCCTTCAGCTTGAATCTACCATAGAAAAAGAGTATGCGTATGAGGCGTAATAACGTGAAGAATAATGGTTCAAACAATCGTAGCAAAAAAGCAACTGACCGCTATCGCTCTCTCAGAAGCAAAGGCGGTGCCGTCACCGAAGACGAACGACTGTTAACCCGTCAAACCCAGCCTCTGGTCAGTCCCAGCGAAGCGGTGCCACAGGAGCAGATCAGTAAAGAAGATCATGCCTTTGAGCGCGCCATCAATTTAGATTTTACGCTTACCGATCCCTGGCGCGTGATGCGTATCATGAGCGAATTCGTCAATGGCTTCGATGCTCTGGCCCACATCCCGCCTTCGGTTGCGGTCTTCGGCTCAGCCCGCATCCAGCCCGATAATCCTGTCTACACAGTGGCCGTTGAAACAGCTCGTCTGTTAGCGAAGGCTGGTTTCGGCATTATTACCGGCGGTGGCCCCGGTATCATGGAAGCGGCCAACAAGGGCGCGCAGGAGGGTGGAAATCTCTCCATTGGCTGCAACATTGAGCTTCCCTTTGAGCAGTCTCCCAATCGTTACCTGGACATCTCGCTCGATTTTCGCTACTTCTTCGTGCGCAAAACCATGTTTATCAAGTATTCCAATGCCTTTATCATCTTCCCCGGTGGCTTCGGCACGATGGACGAGCTGTTCGAGGCCCTCACACTTATCCAGACGAAGAAGGTCAGTCACTTTCCCGTCATCCTCTATGGCGCGCAGTATTGGGGTGGCCTGTTCAACTGGATACAGGATACCATGCTGAGTATGGAGAATATCTCCGAGCACGACCTCAAGCTGCTGCGCATCTCCGACTCTCCCGAAGAGATTACCAACATGGTGCGCGAGGCCTATTATGAGAGCAGCGTCTTCGAGAAGGAGAACCCACACCGGGAGAAATCTATTCGGTGATTAGTTGAAGCCGAAGAGCAGGGAGGCAGTGATAGCCATCACATATCCGATAAGGCGGTAGTTTGAAATGGTGTATCGCTGCCCCTCGCTCGCTAACTTCATGCTATAGTGCCACCACATAGGCTGCAGAAGCGCTGGTTCATCTGTTCGCGTCCGCAATGTGGACAGCGCACCAGCCCTGTTCCCCCTGCCGAACCTGTTGCAGCGGATGCGCTATGATCCTGAGCCGTGCTCCCATTCGCATTGTTCTTGCTATTCCGGTTGGATGCCATGCGAGGATAGCGACCATCGAGAATATCCAGGTAATCGTGATGCTCTGACCACTTCATGATCTCGCGAGCACGTACAATGGTTAATGGATGACTGACCGCTGTAACTAGCATTACTTTATACACACGATCAATCAGGTTCACATCGACATCTTCGTAGAGATCGGCCTGTTTCAAGAACTCTTGCGCGTTCATCTGGTTGCGCTGGAACAGGGTACCACCGGCAAGCTTCATCATCAATGAAAGCATCACCTGTGGATCTTGCACAACCAGTAGCGAGGAACGGTCGGCGGTAAACTCCGATTTGCGATCCCATTCAAGCAGAGCGGCCTCCAGCGTGCGCCCAACGATGCGGCCAATGCCCAGCGTCATATCCCCAATGAGCGTGAGCAGCAGGCTGATGACGCGCGCCATCGTTTTGTAGAGCACATGCCCCGACTTGATGTGGCCAAGCTCATGAGCGATCACGGCCAATACCTCATCCTCATTCATCAAATCCAGCAGGCCGGTGGTCACAACGATATAGGGGTGGTCATGACCGCTGGTGTAGGCGTTAGGGATGGGGAATTGCGCGACATACAGTTCGGGCTGTCGCATATCCAGGATCTGGCATGCCTCTTCAAGCTGCAAGTAGAGCTGAGGGCACTGTGTAGGCGTAACACGTACCGTTTGAGCAACGTTCTGGATGTAGGCCACGCGCTCAGGAAATAGTTCTAAGAATTTACGTATAACGATGTCTAATCCAGGAATGCGCTGCAACGCCCCCAGTGCGGCCCTATCATAAGGATGTTGCAGCACAACCGGGTCGAGGCCGGGAAAGCGACGGCGGGTTTTTGACTGAGCTGTAGTCATCTATGGCTCCTTCTAGCCCGGCAACTACAGTTCAAATTCAATCGTCACACGCGGTAACTTGAGTTGTGCCGCCGAATGAGCCCATAACCGTACTGCCGCAGCCACAATTTCATTGTCGCCAGGTTGGCGTAGCTTCTCGCGCAGCACCACACGTTTGGTCACGATCTGAATACGCCATATGCCATTTATACGCTTGAGTCCTGTAGGCGTTGCAACGCGTAAAAGCGTTGCAACGCGTGGCGATTGCCGATTAATAATCTGGAGAATATCAGGCCAATGGGCAAGCATAACAGAGGTGAATTGTTCAGCAAATTCATCATAGCGAGCGTGTGGTTTCTTCTGCTCCACGGAGAGGCCTCCTCATACACTGAAAGGACTGGCATGCTTTTAGTATATCACAAGCAAGACCTAAAAGTAATCAGGCATCGCCTCGCTTCAGGGGTTTTTCAAAATTTCATGGATCAGTAATGGTGCGAGATAGTTTGACACTAAACGTTTTTCCGCTAGCCAGAGGTATATTTTTTAGGGACGTATCTTACATTTTAAGATGCTTCCCCTATTTGAGTTCCTTCGCCTGCAGTTGTAGTCCCGCAATAATATCCTTGAGCGCGTAAGCAATCTGTGCAACATCCTCCTGAGAGGTTCCCGCTTTCAATGCGCGAGCCAACTCTTTAGTGCCTTGTTTCTGCAAGAGCTCGATGGCAAGATGATAGGCTGCACGCTTCGCTTTGGCTGGCTCCATAAATCACACTCTCCTGGGCTAAAATCGTCTCTATAGAGAATAGCATACTCTATTTTAGGTCCACATTAAGAATGGATAAAAGAGCTTACGACAAATGTAATACCTATCTTATGATGATCTACCACAATTAGGGATTCATTCATACATATACTGGTGCCAGGAGGCGAAAAATAGGTATGTGAGAAAGTGGATCTTAGGTGCAGGTAAATACACTAATCTCAGGACGACAATCAAAACGCACTTGCGGGTCTACCATACCCAACCCTCGATTAGTATACAGTTGCAACTGGTCGATAACGTACATGCCATCGGGATACCTGGTTGCGAGAGGGGGGACTTCGATCACACCATAAAGCGGGATACGTACCTGCCCACCATGAGAATGCCCGGATAGTTGGAAATCGATACGCGGAACGGAGGCAGCGACATCTGCGAAGTCTGGCTCATGTACAAGCAGGATCGCCGCGCCATCTTTCGGTAATTGATCCACCAGACGCGTTAAGCGATCTCTGTGCGTCCAGATAGGCGCGATATAGCTGCTCTCAGGCCATAAGTCGTCAAGACCCAGCAGGTGCAGCATGGAGCCTCCACGATACATGGTATGCAGGGTGTCATTCAGTTCATGTATCCCATAGGATTGCAATTGCGCCCGCAGCCGGTCCGCGCCACTCCAATGGTCATGATTACCGAGGACTGCAAATATTCCATCGTGTGCCCTCAAACGCCGGAGAGATTCTAAATGCTCAAATGGGCTATCCCCATTGGTGACGAAATCACCAGTGATCACTATAGCATCTGGCTTCTGCTCATTCACAAGATCCACCAAACCACTCAAGCGTGCGCTGTCCATAAACGTATAATCAATATGAAGATCGCTCATTTGCACAAGACGATAGCCGCGGAACGCAGTCGCAAGACGGGGTAGCCGAAGAGAAATAGCATGGACATCAACCCATGAAGGTTCGATCTTCTTCGAATAGACAATCCCACTGCTCCCCATAAGCAGACTACCTACAGTAAGTGCGCCTGTAGCCTTAAGAAAACTGCGTCTTTTCATGCTTCTTTGTCTCTCTGATCCATCTATAGCGTTGTATATTTTACCCATCATCTATTAGATACTAACTAACCCCGTGTGCAAGTTTTTTACCTGACCCCTCACGCCTGCGGCGCTCGCTGGGGTTGGTGGCGTGGTGGGGGTTGGCGATCCCAGGTCGCCAACCCCCACCACGCCACCAACGAGAGACCTGAAAGAAAAACTTGTACATCGCGTTAACTAATTATTCCGTAGGTTACAACTCTCCTATAGGCCTGTCAGTGTTTTTCTGACGAAAAGATACGACGTACCATATAACTGATAGAGAGCTAAAGCTCGAATTGGTGGCTGCGCTCATGGGAATGGGCATGAATCTGGGCTTGGAGAAGATGGCAGAGTCTTGCCCGTATACCTACCGCCAGCTCTCCTGGTCTATCGATTGGCATATTCGTGAAGAAACCTTGCTGGCTGCGCTGGCGAACCTGGATAACTTTGTCCTCTCGGCCCCGCTCTCGCACGACTGGGGTGATGGAACCACCTCTTCGTCTGACGGGATGCGTATGCACGTAGGAGTGAAAGTCGCCAACGCAGAGTACAATGCGAAATATTTTGGTGCAGGGCGAGGGACCAATATGTATATCCATGCGGCTGATATCTGGATTCCCTTTGGCAAGCCGCAAATCATTGGGACAGGGGCAAGGCATCGTACTTGGCGCAGAAGGCAAGATGGAAAGGACCGTTGCCTGCTCGCGCGCGAAAGGCGGTTGGCATCTCGGCAATGCCACGCGCCACCTCTGCCCCTGATTCTTCGAGCATCCTGGCAAGCTGGGCCGATGCCTGGTATTCCTGCAAGCCGATTTCCGGGTGGTCTGCCATCCAGTCGCTGCACTCGATCAACAGTGGCGCGATCTCGTCTATCTCGCGCTGCACTTTCTCCTTCAACCCTTGTCTATCTGCCATTCTCTTTTCTCCTCTCTGTATCACAATGATGCGCTACGTTGTACGTGACAGATGATTCTTGCTCAGCCCTCGTGTTTTTGCCTCTCCACCATCCCTTTTCGCAGTTTCAGATCCGGCATGCGTTGCCCGGACTGGTGCTGGAAGCCCTTTCGCAGTTTGCTACTCAAGGGGCGCAGAGAAGACATGAGCGGCGCAACGAAGGGCATGCGAGCATTTGGCAGGCTCAGTTGTAGCAACTGCCGCTCGTGCTCTGCCTCACGCAGCAAGTCCTGACGATGGGTCTGAGCGAATTGCTCGCGGTCGTATTTTGTTATCTTTTTATACCAAAGCTGCTCAACTTTTCATGTTATGTACGACAGAGGACAGGCCTATTCTGTTTCGGCTAAGACCTGCATGGCTCTATTGATTGCCGTCATCGCGCTCGGCCATCCGGCTGAGATCGCCAGATGCGTGAACAGCTCGGCCAGTTCGTCGAGGCTTACCCCATTCTCTCGGGCGCGAGCAAGATGAAAGGGCAATTCGTTTCTCTTCTGCATCGTCTCTTCGATGGGAGGTTGTTCTTGAGGCATGGTCTGTTCTCCTTTGTTTGTCGTTCAATGGCTACCTGACGTGCAATCATGTCCATATCGGGAGCAGCGTTTCTCCACGATCCGTGGCCGGTGCAGGAGTCACAGAAAGTGCAGAGATTTCAGCGCGCCATTGTGGAGTCATGTCCACATCGAGAGCAGCGAGCGAAGACGCAAGCTGTTCTTTATTTCTGGCCCCGATAATAGGAGTATTTTGATCAAAAAGATGCACACGCGATGAAGTTTGACAGAGTACTACTGATGACCGACGATGGGATGCGGCACATACGGCTCTTCCAGGGATGCGACCTCTTCCTGAGTCAGTTTCACGGACAGCGCACCGACGGCATCTTCCAGATGCGTAATCTTCGTTGCCCCAATGATAGGCGCCGTCACCGGCTGCTTCTGTAACAGCCAGGCCAGCGCGATATGAACGCGCGGAACCTCATGCTTTTCCGCGATTTCCGCGACCCGCGAAACCACCAGTTGATCAGTTTGGGCTGTCGCATCGTACTTGCTTTTCGCGATGTGATCGGTTTCGGAACGAAGCGTGTGATCCTTCGACCAGTCACGCGTCAATCTTCCAGATGCGAGTGGACTATACGGGATCACCCCGATCTGCTCCTCGCGGCAGAGCGGCAGCATCTCGCGCTCCTCTTCGCGGTAGATGAGGTTGAGGTGATCCTGCATCGAGACGAAGCGGGTCCACCCATGCTTCGAGGCTTCGTGCAGCGCCTTCTGGAACTGCCACGCGAACATGGCGGAGGCACCAATATAGCGGGCCTTGCCGGTCCTCACCACGTCATGCAGCGCTTCCATCGTCTCCTCGATGGGGGTTTGGTAATCCCAGCGATGGATCTGGTAGAGGTCCACGTAATCCGTCCCAAGCCGCTTCAGGCTTT
>Ga0137384_10003802_pt1 | contig 12058 bp, 9 predicted proteins | sample SagtaG_2_FD_104922 | JGI IMG/M metagenome (GOLD analysis project Ga0137384, IMG submission 104922) | Vadose zone soil microbial communities from Sagehorn Ranch, Mendocino, California, USA - Sage2_R_60_16 metaG | ecosystem: Environmental > Terrestrial > Soil > Vadose zone | place: USA: California... | reverse complement strand
GTGTAGGCCGTACCGACGACGCCGGAGGGTGGCGAGTCGCAGATGATCGACAGCGGCGTTGAACTGGCGGCGGCGAAGAAGACCAGCGTTTGGTTATAAAACGCATCGATGAATTCCGTGGACAGCATTTCGACATGCGGCCCTGCCCCATCGTCGAGTACAGATACGGAGAAGCTTGCGATCTGGGCACCTAGAATCGGATCGCCAGTGGCAGGATTCCCGATGGAATCCCACGCCAGCAGTGGAGCGCTGAAAGTCGCGAGATCGTAAATCGAGTAGACTGTTTCACGGACAGTCTCGGATTGGGCTGATGGATTATTGCACCAAAAGATCCACGGATCGCCAGATGGCGCGATGACGATGTGCGCGAACAGCGTCATGTCGAAGGACTGGGGTGCAACCGCAGCGACGACTTTGCGCGTGAAAGCCGGCGCCGCAAGCGGTGTACCTTCGTATAGGACGACTTGATTTTCGGGGCTCAGATTCGCGGCCCATAGCAACTTGTTTCCACCCCAAATCTGACCTACCCCTACGGGAGTTGGGACGCTACCGAAGATTGAAACAGTATCGACCAGGACCGGGCTGCTGGGCGTGTTCGAGGCATCGAGCGAAACATGCCAGAGTTCGTTGGAAATGCCGGGGCGGAACCGCTCGTAGAGGATGTGCGCCGTGTCCAAAGCATCGACCAGTATCCCTACTGGGTTATTTTGCCCAGGTGCGGCAAGAGTCGGAACAGTCGCAATATCGACTTTTGCTCCCCACGATCCTCCGCTGATGAGGCTGCAACTGAGCTTGCGATCTGTACCCGGTGCCTGCCCATTGCAATAGACCACTAATACGTCACCATTCAGGCGTTGCGCCATTTTCATGAAGCCGCCGATGGCAGTAATCGCCCCGGAAGCGATCGCGGTCCCCCAGGTTTGGGTGTTCAGATCGAAGGCGGCGTAGGCCATGTGGGTTCCGCCTCTATCTGGCGCGAGCGCATGCCAGACGCCACTGGTATAGAAACTCTCGAAGTTCAGGGCTTGGGCATTCAGCGTCGTTGGAGCGCCAGCCTGATCGATCTGCGCCCAAGTATTACCACCATCGGTGCTTTTGATTACGCTGGGCGGCTGGTCCGGATCGCCCAAGATGAAACCGCACCCCCAGCGGGCGCCATTGAAGAAGACCGGAGCGTAGAACCCGTAGACTATCGTTCCCGCATAGATAAACGGAGCGCTCGGGACGGTCTTGATCGGCGGATTGGGGAAGAGCGCGGCCATGGGGTTAGTCTAGACGCCAGGGATCGGCATTGGCTCGTAAAGGTATTTCTGCTCCCAGGCTGTTCTGGTTTCGCCGTTCATATTCTTCACTTCGCAGCGGCAACCATCGCGGTATAGCTTAAACGTGTCACATGAGTCAACATCGACTGTGTAGATGTAGCTCTTATTAAGAACTCCGTTATTACGTGCTGGCAGCAAGAATGTCTCGATGTCTCTACTAGGATGCGCTGGCAAAACTTTCTGAAAGAACAACTGGCGGTCATCGGTGTAGACACTGCAAATGATCGTGTCGTAAGAAGTCCACTCCAGCCAGATTCTTTTCATTAGCTTGCGGCCATTTGATCCGTGATCCTGTTCAAAAGATGACCAGTGAAAAACTCTGCATGGTTCAATGATCCTAGACCATTCATGCTTGAAGTAGCCTGCTTTACCGCCCGGCCCCGGCGTGAAGATCAGCCTGAAGAATTTGCCGATCAGTTCATTCGGTCTGCTGGGCATGGTGATCATGCGAGACTTGTCATTGAGAGTCGTCGTCACGAAGAATTCGTATTGAACGCGGCCATCAATTTCTACACCGACTTTGCAGGCCACACCGCCAGAATCCATGTCAAGAGTCAGTTCGCGTAGGATCTTTTCGCATGGATAGCCTAAGTCATTGGCTTCCGTAAAGTAGACGATGTCTGCTGGGTAGTCGATCTTGTCAAAAGAATACTTCCAGTCTTTGAAAACTGTCGTGTCTGAAACTGGGTACAGGCGGATCAGCTTGGCAATAGTGTCTAGGTTGATCGGGAACACTACTTTGGCGCGGCCAGGACCATCAAGAGTGAAGAACTGAACGCCGGTGTTGATCGTCGATCCTTGGATGCCATTGATGGTGTCCATCTGGATCGTTGTCGTCGTGCCGCCGATCCCGCGCATCAGTTCGTATTCAAACGTCACGGTGCGAAGGCGCTTGTCCCAGGGATGGCCGAGGTCGTCCCAATCGAACGTATGGACGACCGGGCCTTTGTCGGCTGGCAGGGCGATGAACTTGTGCGTGAAAAGCTGGAACTTGCCGCCCGGTCCAGGCGTGATCAGGAGCCGCGCCTGATTGCCTTTCAAGTTGGGTGTGAGCGTGAAGTTGATATGCCGTGCTCCGGAAGTGGTTGCGAAGAGCGGCAACGTCTGCGAATCGCCGCCGTCGATCTGGAAAACGACAGTCGCACCGACGCCGCCAGTGTCCACGTCGAAGTCGATTTGCTGATAGTACTTGTCGTAATCTGAATCGTTGTTCTCCCAGGATGTCGCACGGATGATGTCCGGAGGCCATTTGTCAAACTGGAACCGGTATTTCCAGATCAGAAAATGCTTATTCTGGTCGGCGTCAAACAAAGGCCGGATACGGACCATTTTGGCGACCGTGTCGTGCGGCAACGCGAAGTTGGCTTTACCGCGCACGGTCGAGAGCGTGAACTGGAAGACGTTAAGAGTCCGAGTCATCGCGCCAGCGATGCCGGAACTGATGTCAACGCAGAAAGTCCGCGTGAGGGCCGAGCCGTCCGGCTGGCCCATGTCGTACTCGATGGTCAAGACTTGCAAGAGCTTGTCGTAATCGTAGTCGAGCCAGTCCCAGTCCCAAGCGCGCCCGCGTTGCTGGAGTTCGAGTGGCAGAGCGTTGATCGTGAGCGAGTAGAACGTCACAGGCTGGCGATTCGAGCCAGAGAGGCGCACACCCATGGCACGGGCATCATGGCCGACTTCGAGCAAACTACTATCGAGGATTGGCATGGGCAGCGCACGTCGGCCCACGCCCGTGGGGATCTGAAACGTATTGTTGGGATCGGCTGTTTGCGAGAAATCCCAGAACAGTTCCATTTGCAAGACATCGTCGGGATTGTTTGTCGGATCGGTATTGTCGAGTTCAATGACCAGATCACCGTAGTGCTTCGAAGCCGCTGGCGCGCCCATGTCATAGGCAGCTCCGTAAGCACGATAGACAATAGGCTGGCCAGATGCGGCTGGATTCATTTGGCCTTGGTCGAACCAGCTTTCCGAGCTTCCCAGGTCGTCATACTCAAGGAACGTCCGGGCACTATCTGTGATGTACTTGCCGAGGACCATATTCCCAGTGTCTACATCTAAGTGCATGGCGTTGACGGCGCAGAGCCCTGTTTCGCCGATGCCAACACTGTCGTCCCGGATGTACCAGCGGTCATAGATTATGCTGTAGCGTAGCCGATGGGTATTGCCGACGACATCCCGGTAATTGATATTGACTTCGTGGTTATGATATTCGAACGTCACGAACTGCAAGGCATTGTTGGGATCGCTTGGATCGCCATTGCCAGGGTTCATATTCATTGGCGGGATGCCATTGACTGTCTCTCCAAGAAACATCGGGTTGATGGCTTCGGAGCGCTTCTGCTCTTGCCCACCTTCCCAGGAATAGATGCCGTCATAAGACAAGTACCAGATGCTGTTGCCGACTTTACACCAAGCGAAGCTCGATAAGAGTCCACGCTTGGCGGGTGTCTCGATGGGCGCCTGCATGACGCCTTGCCAAACCCTGATCAAGTTGATCGTTGACAAGTTCAGCACGACAACTTCGCCATTGAACTCCGTGATATTCATGATTGGGTTCGAGGGCGAGCCGACCACAATGCTACCCGAAGCGCCATTTTCCAAATTGACGATGGGAAAAGACTCGACTCGGGTTGTTTTAGATTTGTACAGAACGTGGGGATTGTTCTTGTCCCCGGCCAGGAAAGCGCTGTTGAAAGCCAAACAAGAGAACCGGCAAGGTTCATTCACGACATAAGAAGCCGTGACCGGATCGCCGTTGGCATGGGCGTTTTGCACCCAGACACCAAATTCGAGTGTCCCATCTATGACGGAAGCCACTAGCGCGACTTCCTGGTTATCGCCTTTGCCGATAGTCACTGGAGTACCTGCGCGAAGAATCGTCGAGATGTCCCCAACGCCAGCGGGCGTATTGAGCGGATTGAGTGTAATTGTTGTGAAAAAGCCGCCGCCTCCCGTGGCATCTGGAGAGGTCGTCCCAATGGTTCCTACCAGCGGAATAGGCAGATTGCTCGACACAGGCGCATCGTTGTCAAATTCAAGGATGCGGGCATTGATCAGGGTATCGTCAGAGACATTGTCCAGGAACGTCGTGGTAAAAATTCCGCGATTGCGGGCGTAGCCGATGAAGCGGTAAAGCCCATCGGCGAAGATACCACCTCGCCGATAGACGGCAATGCTGTGCGAACCAACTGCCGTGCTGATCTGCGGATCAATCGTTCCGCCGAGGGTAAGTGTGTAGAAAGTCCCCGTATCGGCTTTTTGGTTGGCGTCGATCATCACAGCGCAAGGGTTGCCTTCGAGGCCAGTAACAGGATTTCTATACGTATAGAGCCAGTCGAAGTTCGCGACGACGCCGTCGGGCTCGATAGTGTAGGCTTTGCCGGTTAAGGCGCCTGCATCGGTAGTTAGCGTGATGTGTTTGGAGTCAGTAAAGAGCGCGACCGTGTAAGTCACCCCGTCAATGACAATGTCTTTGCCAGTGACATTTTCAGGGAATAGCAACCCCGTCGCCCAAGTGACGACTGAGCCGTCCGCACCGATGGCGGTGGCGGTATCGACCGTCCCGGACGTGGTCAGAGTGACGGTCACGGGCTGGACGGGTGGCTGGATGCCCCAGAATTGCGGCGGCGTCATGGTTCCGTCGTCTTTCAACATGCCGGAGCGGCCAGTGACGCTGATTTCCTGGGCATTCGTCGCGAAGTATTTGGAGGGATTGCCGCCAAGGCCAGTGGCGTAGTCGATGCTGGTCCAGCGGACTTGTTCAGTGCCAAGTCCGAGATCGATGATTGGGTCGAAGGGACCAGCATCGGTGGCGGCCCCGCGATAGATTTCGTGGGCGACGCCCAAGTACCTTAAGTTCAGGCTCTGGTCGGCTGACTTGCGGAGTTTGGTGATGGTATGGATGAGGCCGGTGACGGGATTTTCGCCATTGATGCGCTGGGTACCCCGGACGGTGGTCAGGCTCCCTTCCTGGAGGCTCGTCATGTTGACGAGGTCCTGGAACTGCCCCGGTTGGAGGGAAGCGGGATCGACTTTTAGAACGAGTCCCCTATTTTTGAAGGGCTCTACGGTAGGTCTGTATTCCGCCATATGCTATGAGTTTACAGCAAGTTCTGAGCATAACGTAAAGAAAAACTTCACGTCCTGGGCTGGACGTTGGGAGCATCACCGGTTGACAATCGGCAATAATCGTGTACACTTACTAAGTCATGGGTATGTTCGATTACATCCGCTGCGAGCATCCGCTACCTGGAAATGCGCCGACATGGGCGCAGGAGTTTCAAACCAAGGATCTTGCCTGCTGCATGAACCAGTACGTCATCACGGCAGACGGGCAACTCAAAGGCGGTCCGGGCGAGGGCTTTGCCGATTTTACCGGGACGGTCCACTTCTATACTAGCAACGTCGTGGCCAGCGGGCCGGGCCCCTACACGCGCGACGGAGAGGACGCACAGTGGGTGGACTACTCCGCCGTTTTCGCCAACGGAAAGCTGTCCGAGATAAAAGAAATCGAGAATCGCACCGAGCGCGCCGCGAAACACAAGCCTGTCACGTTCCCCGCTTTGACAGTCGAGGACCGCAAGCGAATTAAGCAGCGTCGGGCAGAACTTCTGACGGGCAGACGCCAGTATGTTAAGTGGGGCGGCAACGAGAGTGCGGGTTATGAAGTCACCGTGATCGCCGAGAACCGCAAGGTCTGGGTTGTGCAGGCCGAAAATGGCGACTTCGAGATCATTGATCGGCTTCACCGAGACAGCATCTTATTTGACTCCTCCGAGGACAGTCAAGCCTACGACGATGAGCGGAAAGCTGATCGGGATCGCAGGAAGCTGGAGTACGAAGCCGCGAAAAATGCGGGTTCGCCAACCCCGTAGCCTTAGATTTTCACCATATTGACCGGAAAACTAAAGTAATCAACATCGCTGAAATTGCTGGTCGTCTTCAGTCCATAGCGCGGCTAAAAAGCGAGATAGCAAAGTGTCAAGTTCTCTGTGCGAACTGCCACCGTATACATGAGGCGGCATTGCGGATTGCCAAGTTAGGACCCAAAGTTTTCTACACCTAGTGGGCATAGTTATGTCTCGGCGTGCAAGGAAAACTGCCCGCGCCGCTGCCGGCGCAGCCCGATCCCGGCGGCGGCGCACTCGTTGTCAGAATTGCGTTGAAACTCAGAAAATTTCCAAGCCATGAACTGTACCCGACCGCTTGCGGTGTCACCAGCGTGACCGAGTGCGAAATCTCTGTGTTACTTGTGGCCGAGATACTGGTCTTGAGTACAACCAAGGGGAGTTGAGGGTTCGACGGCGGCAAGCCAGCGAAAATGAACATGGCAATTTGAGCGAATAGCATGGGCCTTTTCTCCTTTACGGAATGACTACCACGAGCGTTCCGCGTGGGTGCGCGGCAGCTAACCCGGCGTTAGAGTTTGTTATCGTCAGCCAGTTATGACTATCAAACGCAAGTGATGTCTCCGATGCGATCGAATCCGTGAGGATGGCGGCGTCCCAAAGTTGCCCCACGACTCTTCCCTCCGTTGTGATTGAACTACCCCAACCGACGATGGGTTCTGTGATGAAGGAACTGTTATCGAACTATCTATAAAAAGTCGGTAATGGGCTAAGTCCAAACCCAGTACTAACAGGGATTATGAGACTCAAAAAACCGATACTACCAGTATTGGTAGTGTTTGCCTGATCCCACTGAGTTCCGTTGACGGTAACCCAAGTGCTTGGAGAATTGTTCGTTGCATTACCACATTGGGTGCTGACAATCAGCGACAGGCACACTTTCCAGTTCGGATTGATATTGGTATCTGTATCACTGGTGGCATTTCCGGTGGTCCAGATCGCTTCTGTAATGCCAGTGAAGCTTGGCACATAGAGAACCCCCCCTGCGGCGAAGCTTCTCGCCACGGGCGACCCGTCAGTGCTGACGAAATACTGATACTTGTTGGCTATGACACGAAATACTTTGGAAACGGCCGGCAGCAGGAATTGCCCGGTCGTTGCCGCTTTCGTGTTTCCTACGTTTCTACCCTTCAGGATGACGCAGTTAGTCCCTTGGGTCAATTGCAGGCGCATCTGGAGAGAAGCCGTGGGAGTGATTAGCGATTCGACCAGAACTGTCGAAGTGTGATGTCCGGAGATCGTCGTCCAGCCAGCGGCGTTGAGATTGTCTTCAATGCAGTCCGACAGCTCCTGCTTGGTCCCAGCCGTAGCGGTGCATTGAGCGTTGACGTTGGTACCGCCAGCGTACTGGATGACCGCTTGTCCGCCTGCCAAAAAGGCCAAGCCAAGAAGCCAAATCTGTGATAGTCTCTTAAGCATGAAGTGTCCTCACTGCGGCGCTCCAGCGCCATGGTCGATTTTGTTCCAGCCCTACAAGTGCGCCTGTGGTACAATCTCCCAGCCCTGCGATCCGGACTTGCCGACAACTGGTGAATGGAAATCCATCACTGAGCACGCTGGCGAAATCGGCAAGTCGCTCGTAATTGTCCCCTAGAAAACGCATACAGCCTCGATATTTTGCCCAGGAACCGTGCTTCCGATCTGGGTGATATTTACGGTGATCTTGTCGTTCTCGGCAAAGGCTGTCGTCGCGAATGTGGAGACGCTGAGAACGCCAGTCGAGCCATTAGTCAAAGTCAATTTGGGATTTCCGCCAAAAACGGAAGTTCCATTTTTTAAAACATCCACGATTAAATCGGCACCGGTAGGCGCGGTCGTCGAGCCTGAGGCGATGTAGCACTTGGAGAGTGTCCGCGTCGAAGTGACAATAAAGGGCGGCGTGACTTCAGTTGCCACGGCGCACGGCGCATCCACACAAAGGCTGAAGCTCGCCGGATTGACGGCGGTAGCCAGCGTATGGCAAGCGCCATCGGCCCCGAGATACATGGTTCCTGAGCATCCGGAGAAAGTGACTATAACATCCGTCGAAGTCGCGATACTGGGGACGCCCGTGCTAGTGGTGTTCTTGAGGATGCCGGTGGCAAGTCCGGATAGCGCCGTACCGTTGATTTTGGCGACATTTGGATTGGGATAAGTTCCTGAGAGATCGCCGCCAGCGGAGCCAGAGGGCAAGCCGCCCGCGATAGAGACTGCGGCGGCAGCCGTAGCAAGACCTTTCGCATTGAGCGTGACTTGGCAAACGTGGGTGGAATCGCCGCAGGCGCCAGTATTAGAATTGACCGTGGCGAGAGTAGTCGCCGCCGAGGCGGCGCTCTTAGTGACATCGCCAGTCAGCGGGCCGGTCTGGGCGGTCGGAAGCGTCCCGCTCGTGATATTCGTGGCGTTGGTGGTGTCGGTTGTGGCTGAAGCCGCGAGGCCGGAGATATTGGCGTTGGGGATGCCAGTCGGCATGTCTGCGCCCGTGGCGATAGAGACGTTGCCAGTGATGGTCGTACTCTTAAGAATGCCAGTTGCTAAAGATCCAAGCGCCTGAGCATTTGGCAAAGCGCCATTCGTTGTCTTGATGATGTAGTTGGCATTGGCTGGAGCGCCGCCGCCACTACCGCTACCACCGCCGCCTGGGTAGTAATTCTTGCTGCCAGCGTAAGTGATAGAAACTGTCCCGGTTGTCAGGAATCGGATGAAGGCATGATAGCCGGTGGCTTGGCAAGTTGGCGGAATGGTGGCGTTTGTGATCGCCGCGCTCGAATCGGGAAAGTTCAGCCAAGGTCCAGTAGCATCGACATCGGAAAATTGGATTTGCACTGTCCAGGAGCCCGTCCCAGTTACCAGGGCCGTATGGTAGTCCATAGTGGCGACAAAGCTACTGCGATTATCGATCACCGTGGCGGATGAAGAGATGTTAAAAACATTTATCTTCTGCACGGCTGTGGGGACTTGCTGCCCATGCAAGCCAAAAGCGAAGATAAGTGCCAGCGCTAGAGTCTTTGTTCGCACTTGATTTTTTCTCCTCGATTCGCCATGCGCTTCAATTCTTCTGGCGAATGTGGTGTCACGATCAGATCGGGGAAGTTGCGCGGAGCGGAAGATCCGACGTAATTCAAGGCTGAGTCAACGCATATCGCTGCATCAACTTCTGATTTCCAACTTCCGCAGTACCCTGGCAACAGAGGGTCTCTTTGCGTGCGACTTACATTGGAATGCCAGTATTCATTTCTACGGACGACCCATCTGTAGCGGCTCGTGCATCGTTCGATCTTTCGCAAGAGGGCCGCTTCCGCTTTAAGTTGTTGTGGGCTTTTTGGTTCTGTATCTAGTTCTGGAAAATTGAGGACACCGAAGTCACCGTGGAAATATTTAACAGCGGCATCCCTAGCAATTGCGGCAGCTTTGGCTGATGACCATTGTCCACAATGATACTCTTGCGAACCGCAACATGCGTCTGCTGTCCAGATGCCATTGCCATCATCCTGGACGCCACGGAACGGATTCGCACCTAGCTTTCTCCTACAGTTGGCGGCATTTTGATCCCTTGTTGCAATTCGCAGATTGCTTCGTAGGTTATTCAAGCCATCCCAGTCCCAGTGGTCTACAAATGGGTAGCTCGATTCGGCTAGGCCAAGGATATCTCTATGCATGGAGATGTGCTTATAGTATCGCTCTTTGGTTGGATGCGGTCTGCGCTCGGCTCGAAAGGCATAGATTCTATTGCCGACACTAGATGGCTGTGCGTACCACTTAAACCAGCGGAGCCTTTCAAGGTCATCATTGTCAACCCAAGCGACATAGCCTTGCGTAAGTGGTATTGACCTGTTAAGATATTCCACGTATGGGAGTCTCCATTGCTCCTGTACCAAGCCCTCGGATGCTGGCCGCATCGCGGGGGCGCTTACTATTATGACCGATAGTAGCGCTAAAGTCCACATTCTATTTGGCATTATCAGAAACCGCTTCAAGCATAATGCTCTGTGCGAGAGCAATCCCCTCATTCCATCTAGCTAAACAGTACGCCGATCTTTGACTGTCATGTGCCTCGCCGTCCAAATTTAGGACCCTGTACAGAATTCTATAGACAAGGTAGGGCGTAAATGACGCCGGGACTTCAGGTGGTATGTTACTATCCAGCGTCAGCGCAATAGGATTCGGGCCTGAACTACCAACGACCGTATAGTTGCGCTGATCGGTATGAAAACTGCCGTAATCTCCGAACGGCGCTCTGGGCGCATGTATGATTGTTCCAGTGTAATCAGGGATCGGAAAAAGCTGGGCACGGGAAGTTGGTAGTCCATCCTCAAGCCAAGCTGTCGGATAGCCGGATTGTTTGGCCCACTCGAACTCGCCGTTCTGCAATTCATCGAGGCTCGTTCGCTCAATGAAGACGCCACCGATGAAGCCGTACTGGACCTGTAAGATATCATCCGGAATGATATAGACGGGCTGGGCATTCATGACAGTTTGCGTGAATATCTTTTTGACCATGCCAACTTGTTGGGCGAATTCAAGAATGGCTTCTTCCAAATAATCCAGGAATTGCTGGTCCGTCAGGATGCCGAGAACTAATTTGAAATCCTCCAGCAAATCCCACGCAACTCTATTATATATCTCCCTTACAGTTACAACCATTCCTGGGACTGGCGGAGGCGGGGGCGGCGGGGGCGCTGGCGGCGGCGCGTTGAACGTTCCGCTGTTCCAGAGGATGGTATTGAATTGCGCCATGGATTAAAAGCCTTATTGAACTGCGCCAGGATAAACCACATCGACGGTCAAGTCGTCTAGAATGACGGAATTCGACGGCGAGGCCGTTCCCCACTGTGCTGTGACTGTGATCGTATTGGCGATGGTCGGATTGAATCCTTGCACTCCTGTTACCTCGGATGTGCGGCCATTTCCACCGCCTATGTTAGCCCAGCAAGAGCCCATGAGGAAGGCGTTGGAGGCCCCCACCGTCGCCACCTTGGCAGATATATTTGCCTGAAACGGTTGGAAATTGCTATTTGCGAAAGTCGTAAATGGAAACCGCCCGATTTCGAGCGCGCCGAATTTTATCCGCAAGTTCAGCGTCGGGGAACCGGTCGTCGAGAGTCGTCCTGCCGTTGCGATCCGCAACTGTGCGCCTTGAAAGTTGAGTATATAGGCCGGCAACACATAGCTTCGATCGAAAGCAGTCTGCGTAGCCGTATTAGCGATCGCGGTTGAACTTGTTACCGTCGTAAAATAGAGCGGCATCGAGCGCTGCTGTCCGAACCATTCCCCGACGAATGTCACTCCACTGGCGAATTTAATAAGTGTGCGCGGGTCCTGGGGTAAGTCAGTCGTGGAGAGCGGGAAAAACCAGTTGGTGTTATTGTTGCCGGTCAAGTCGAGACTCGGACTTGCAGTGATCAATCCCATGGGACACTGGAAGAATACGTTGGCGCCAGGGAATCCAGGTACGCTAGGCGTCGTAAACTTAACGCTGGACATTGCCGTTTGATAAAACGAATTGTTATCGGCATATCGCAGTTCCATTCCCGTGCCGACGTCAGAGCGGAAATTGGAATTCATGATCATGTTACTAGCGAAATCAAAAATGCCAAGCACATTCGGAACGGCCTGACCGAACTGCGCGGCGACTGCCGAACTGTTTCCGAATCCAGCTGCACTGATAACCGTATCGAATAAGTTAGCGTTATTGCCTGTCGCCATCCCACTGAAGTTGAAATCTACGGCCATACTTCGCAAGCCTATGGAAGTCCAGCCTACAATCGTCAGCCGCCGATAGACCCAACTGTAACTGTGAACGATATCGAGACCGATTGCCGCCGAGTCTTGGCCATCCATCATCAG
>Ga0137384_10003794_pt1 | contig 12069 bp, 10 predicted proteins | sample SagtaG_2_FD_104922 | JGI IMG/M metagenome (GOLD analysis project Ga0137384, IMG submission 104922) | Vadose zone soil microbial communities from Sagehorn Ranch, Mendocino, California, USA - Sage2_R_60_16 metaG | ecosystem: Environmental > Terrestrial > Soil > Vadose zone | place: USA... | reverse complement strand
TGCACCGCCGCCTCCGCTACGCTCCGCCCCTCAAGCTTCACGCATTGAATGGAGCACCGCACCTTTTCCGGCAGCCGCTGCAGAAGCTTTCTGATGTCGTAGGAGCTCTCGGCATCCGCATTGTCGTCCTGCGACATGACCGGCGTACCCTCATCAAGCGGAACGCTGGCGGTCGATCGCGTCCGGCGCAGATAATCGATCAGCTTGTACCGAGCAATCGTATGCACCCAGGGCGTAAATGGCTCCATGACATCGTAGGTGTGACGCTTGAGATGAATGGCCAACAACACCTCCTGGACCAGATCTTCAGCTTCCGTCGCGCCGCGTCCGGCGTGGGCGAGCTTGCCCTTGTAATACGCCCGCAACCGGCTGCTTAGGCGGTCGAGCAGCGAGCGGTATGACGCCCCTTCGCCATCAAGGCTTGCAAGCATCAGTGCCTTGAGTTCCACTTCGCTTGACGTCACCGGGCGTTATCCCTGTTATTCGCCGCTAGAGCGGTTTCGGTTACACCGGCGGTGTTGTTGGTAAGAAAAATTCAGCGCCCCACGAGGTGATGTCCTTCCGAGAACGTCCGCGAGTGCTGATCGTGCATCAACTACGCTTCGCCGGCCGTACCCGCCTCTTCCTCACGTCGCTTTCTTGCAGCAATTCGGGACCCGACCAGGTGACCGTTCCATCGTCTTCCACGATGAACGCACTGCTCTTTTCCGCCGGAACAGCCGTATTCGGCTTGCGCGGCAACCCAAATCCCTTGATCAATGCATAGACCGCCGGGATCACGACGAGCGTCAAAATGGTCGACGAAATCATGCCCCCGATCATAGGCACCGCAATCCGCTGCATCACTTCCGAGCCGGTTCCGGTGCTCCACATGATCGGAATGAGGCCGGCCATGATTGCGACAACCGTCATCATCTTGGGCCGGACACGCTCGACCGCGCCCAGCATGATGGCCTCGTTCAGGTCGGCTCGCGTGAACGGCCTGCCTTCAGCGGCCCTCTCGGCGTGAAGTTCCTTCATCGCCTGATCGAGGTAGATCAGCATGACGACGCCCGTCTCTGCCGCGACACCCGCCAGCGCGATAAAGCCCACCGCCACCGCGACCGACATGTTGAAGCCGAGCCACCACATCAGCCAGAGGCCGCCGACCAGCGCGAACGGCAGCGACAGCATCACGATCAGGGTCTCGGTCAACCTCCGGAAATTGAGGTAGAGCAGCAGGAAGATGATCAGCAGCGTGACCGGCACCACGATCTTCAGACGTGCGGTGGCTCGCTCCAGATACTCGAACTGGCCGCTCCAGACGACATAATTTCCCGGAGGAAACTGCACATTGGCGGCCACGGCCGCCTTGGCGTCGGCCACGTAACTGCCGAGATCGCGGTCGCGGATGTCCACGAAGATGTAGACCGCGAGTTGGCCGTTCTCGGTCCGGATCGATGTCGGGCCGCGCGTCAGTTTGATGGTGGCAACCTCGCCAAGCGGCACCGTCCCGCCGCCAGGCAGCGCCACCAACACATCTCGCGCAATCGACTGCGGATCGCTGCGCAGATCGCGCGGGTAGCGCAGATTGACCCCGTAACGCTCCCGACCTTCTACGGTCGTTGTGATCGTTTCGCCGCCAAGGGCAGACGAAACCGTGTCCTGTACGTCGCTGACCATGAGACCGTAGCGTGCAAGCGCTTCCCGGTCAGGTGCGATATCCAGATAATAGCCTCCGATGACCCGTTCCGCGTAAGCGCTCGAGGTGCCCGGCACCGCCTTAACCGCGCTTTCGACTTGCCGTGCCAGCTTCTCCATCTCGGTGAGGTCTTTACCGATTACCTTGATGCCGACCGGCGTGCGGATGCCGGTCGCGAGCATATCGGTACGGGCCTTGATCGGCATCGTCCAGGCGTTCGACACGCCGGGAAACTGCAATGCCTTGTCCAGTTCGGCGATCAGTCCGTCGACCGTCAGGCCCGAACGCCACTGCTGCTTCGGTTTCAGATTGACGACCGTCTCAAACATCTCGGTAGGCGCAGGATCGGTCGCGGTCTCCGCCCTTCCGGCCTTTCCGTAGACCGATTCGACTTCGGGAATAGTCTTGATGATCTTGTTCTGTGTTTGAAGGATCTCCGCCGCCTTGGTCACCGAGAGCCCCGGCAACGTCGTCGGCATGTACATCAGCGTGCCCTCGTTCAGGCTCGGCATGAACTCGGTTCCGAGTTGCCGGGCCGGCCAGAGGCTGACCGCCAAGGCGACAAGCGCGAGAAAGATGGTCAGCGTCTTGGCTTTCAACACCCCTTGAATCAGCGGGCGATACACCCAGATCAGGAACCGGTTGATCGGATTCTTGTGCTCCGGAATGATCTTGCCGCGAATGAACAACACCATCAGAACCGGGACCAGCGTGATCGACAGGATCGCCGCCGCCGCCATCGAGAACGTCTTGGTGTAGGCAAGCGGGCTGAACAGGCGGCCCTCCTGCGATTCCATGGTGAAGATCGGCAGGAACGACACCGTGATGATCAGCAGGCTGAAAAACAGCGCGGGACCAACCTCCCTCGCCGCCTCGACCAGGACTTCGAGGCGCGGCTTGTCTGGCGGCGCGCGCTCGAGATGCTTGTGCGCATTCTCGATCATGACGATGGCGCCGTCGATCATGGCGCCGATCGCAATCGCGATGCCGCCGAGGCTCATGATGTTCGAACCGATACCGAGCGCCTTCATGGCGGCGAACGCCATCAGGATGCCGACCGGCAACATGACGATCGCGACGAGCGCGCTCCGCACATGCAGCAGGAATACGATGCAGACCAGCGCAACAATAATGCTCTCTTCCGTAAGGGTCCGCTTCAACGTTTCGATCGCGCTATAGATGAGGTTTGAGCGATCGTAGACCGGTATGATCTCGACGCCCTTGGGCAAGGCTGACGCCATCTCGGAAAGCCGCGCCTTCACATTGTCGATGACATTGAGCGCGTTCTGGCCAAAGCGTTGCAGCGCGATGCCGCTGGCGACCTCGCCCTCCCCGTTTAGCTCAGTTATGCCCCGGCGTTCATCCGGCCCAAGCTCTATCCGCGCCACGTCTTTGAGCAAGACCGGCGTGCCCTTGTCGACTTTCAGCACGACGTTTGAAAGGTCCGAGAGGCTCTTTACGTAGCCACGGCCACGTACGACAAATTCGAATTCCGACAACTCTACGGTTCGTCCGCCGACATCCATATTGCTGCCGCGGATGGCATCTCGCACCTTCGAAAGCGGAATGCCGAGCGACCGCAACCGGTTGGGGTCGAGGATGATGTTATATTGCTTGACAAAGCCGCCGACGCTCGCCACTTCCGCGACCCCCTCCGCCTTGGCGATGCCGTAGCGGATGGTCCAGTCCTGAAGGGATCGCAGGTCGGCCAGCGATTTATCCTTGGACTGCAGAGCATACTGGTAAACCCAGCCGACGCCAGTCGCATCCGGCCCCAGCGTCGGCGTCACGCCATTCGGGAGCCTTCGCGCAGCCGCGCTGAGGTATTCGAGAACGCGCGAGCGGGCCCAATAAATATCGGTGCCGTCTTCGAAGATGATGTAGACGAACGAGACGCCGAAGAAGGAAAAGCCGCGCACCACCTTCGATTTCGGCACGGTGAGCATGGCGGTCGTCAGCGGATAGGTCACCTGATCCTCGATGACCTGCGGTGCTTGGCCTTTGTAGTCGGTATAGACGATAACCTGGGTATCGGAGAGGTCGGGAATTGCGTCCAGTGCCGAATTTTTCAAGGCATAAACGCCGGCGGCCACGGCGAACACAACGCCGATCAGGACCAGCATCACGTTGCGAGCCGACCAGTCGATGAGCCGCGCGATCATTGCGACTTCTCCCCGGAATCGAGGCCCTTGAGCGCGGCTTTGAGATTGCTTTCGGCGTCAATCAGGAAGTTCGCGGAGACAACGACCTTGTCGTTCTCGGCGATCCCTTCCTTGATCTCCACCAGGCCAGCGCCGCGCCGGCCGAGCTTCACCGGGCGCGGTTCGAAACGCCCTTCTCCCTTGTCGACCAGGACAATCTGCCGCTCGCCGCTATCGATGACCGCGCTGCTGGAGACGGTGACGACCGGAGCCTCCGCACCCGTAGAGATCTCGACATCGGCATACATGTCGGGCCGCAGCACCTCGTCCGGATTTGGCAATTCGATCCTGACGCGTCCGGTTCGTGTCTCAGCCATCAGGTGCGGATAGATCAACGCGACTTTCCCGATGAAAATACGGTCGGGATAGGCGCGAAGGCGGACGCTCGCCTTTTGTCCGATCTCGACGAGCGAAAGATCGCGTTCAGCGATGTCAACCAATACCCAGACGACCTGATGATCCGCGATCCGGAATAGAACGTCGCCGGGCGCCGCGCGCATGCCGTTGACCGCAGTGCGCTCGATGATCTCGCCGTCCTGAGGTGCCGGCCAGTTTACATAGGTCGGGATTTCGCGGGTGCGCTCGAGATTGGCAATGAATGCTTCCGGCGCATCCAGGTTTTCGAGCCGCCGGCGTGCGCCTTTCAAAGCTTGACTGTTGATGCCGGCATTCGGGCCTGCATTGAGCGCCGAAAGATATTCGGCGGCGGCGCTCGACAGGTTCGGGCCGTAGACCCGCATCAGCCGCTCGCCCTTGTGGACGTGCGAGCCGGTGGTGACGCTCTCGACGCGGTCAATGAAAGCTTCGAACCGCAGCGACACAACCGCCTTGCGGCGCTCGTCCTCCTGAACGATGCCCGGCGCGCGAACAACCGTGTTCAGGGTACGGCGCTTCGCCAGCTCCGTCTGGACACCTGCCTTTTGCAATTTTCCGGCACTGACTTTAACCGAGGAATCGTCCTCCTCTTCGCCCTCATAAACCGGCAGGTAGTCCATCCCCATCGAATCCTTTTTCGGAGTCGGCGAGGTGTCAGGAAGGCCCATCGGATTGCGGTAATAGCGGATTTTGCCTGGAGTGCCCCCTTTGGCAGCTGTGGTTTCGGGAGTCTTGTCCTCGAAACTCACGTCTTCGCTGGCGCGAACTGCGAGATAGTCCTTGCCCGCCGAAGTCTTCTTCGGTGTCGGCGAATAGTCTGGCCGGCCATCCGGATCACGGTAGTAGATGACGGGCCCCGTAGGCTGGGCTGGCCCCTGTTTTGCGGTCGGCAGAACAGCGTCAAGCCAGCCGGGAAGCGGACCGTTCGAGCGTCCGACGGCCAATCCAGCCGCTCCAGCAGCCAAGGTCGCGAACACAATCAAGAAAGCGGCTACTAGCCGTCTCATAGCAAATCTCCCGCCAAGCGTTCCATCTCAGCGCGTTTGAATCTGGCAGGCGCTTGCGCACGAGACGTGCATGATCCGCGCTTCCCCAATGAGTTCGAAGCAAACCGGCAACCGGTTACTTGTTCACGCCGACGTGAAGACGCCCAATAGGTCCGTTTCATAGCGAACCTCCCGCCAAACGTTCCATCTCGGCAAATTTCATCTGGAGCTCGACTTTAAGTTTCAGCAGATCGATCTGAACGGCCCGCAGCCGGCGCTCCGCTTCGAATACAAAAAACAGATCGGTCGTTCCGGCCTGAAAGCCATTTCGTGCGGTATCGAGTGAAGTGCGCGCGGCGGGAACCTGGCGCGACGTGTAGATCTGCACGACCTTTCGCAGCGCATCGACGGCGTACCAAGCATCGGCGACCTGTCCATCGACTCGCAGCCGCAGCGCCTCGTTGCGGGCTTGCGCAGCGCCAAGTCGCGCGCCTGCCGCCCGTTGTTCGGCGTCTTTGGCCTGATATTGCAACGGCAGCTTGACACCGAGCATGAACTCGCCGGTGTCTTCCATGCCCGGCCGCTGCACGTACTTGGCGCCGAGCGTCACGTCAGGATAGTAGTTGAGGTCGGTAAGCGATTTGGTTTGGGCCGCCGAGTTGCTCTGCGCGCCGGCCAGCGCCAGCATCGGGTTCGCAGAACGTGCGAGCGCCTGCACCTGCGCAAGGCTAATCGTCTTGACGGCCCGAAAGCCGGTGGGCGGAGCCAAGGGAGCCAGGGACGGACGTCCGATCAGGGCATTCAGCCTGGCCGCGGCGGATTTCAATTCCCCCTGTCGCCGAACGACGTCGCCCTCGGCGGTAGCAGCTTCCACCTCGGCTCTAATGACGTCCTGCTGATCGACCGACGTTGTGCCGTACCGTGACCGTACCAAGCCGAGGATCTCGTCATCCCGCCGCTTGATTTCGGTCGAGATCGCCACGGCCTCATAGGCCGCATTGTATTCGCCGTGCGCGGCAACAACCTGCGCAATCAGTTCGGTAACGGTCGCGCGTCCCTGGAATTTTGCAGCGTCAGCATCCGATCGCGCGATATCGCGCTCGAGGCCGTATTTGCTCCACAGCTTGATGTCCTGTTCAAATCCGATGCGACGCTGCCCCACGCCTTGCCGGTTGACGTCCCAGGCTTCGAGAATGAGGGTCGGATCGGCCAGCACGCCGGCCGTTCCGATCTTGTGGACCGCCGCGTCGAATTCGAGCGAAGCCGCCGCCACTGTCGGATTGAGCCGTTTGGCAATTGCGACGACGCTTTCCACCGTCGCCCCGGGCATGGTCTGCTCACCAGCCGCCGCCGGAGAGAACCACAACATGGCTGTCGTTGCTCCGACCATGGCGAGCCGGGTGATGTCGACAGAGCGGGTCACGGCGTTGCCTTGATGACGAGTTTATTCTCGACCGTGCCGGTCTCGCCCTGGACTTTGGCGGCCAAGGACAATTGCCAGCCGCCCTCCATCGTCACCTCAGCCTTGAACTTGTAGATTCCAGGTTCCGTGCTCGGCACGGGCTCGATCGTGGTCTTCATTGTTTCCATGCCGTCCGGCGCCATATCCAGTCTCTTGGCGAAGATTACCGCATCGGAGACGGGCTTGCCGTCGGGCTTGTGGACAAGTCGGACCGAAATGACCGCGTCGCCCTTCTTGACGATCTTATCAACCAGTTGGAATTCATAGTCCTTGATGTCGGCGCGCACGAGCGTCGCCGACCCGGTCACGGCAATACCGATTAGCGCGGCCTGGAGGGCACGCGCGCAAACGTAACTATTCATATGCAATCCTCGGTGTCCTGACGTGCCGCGACGGCGGCATGCATCTATCCGCGCGGCTCGGTCCACGCGGCAGAAAATGGCATGATAGTGCCGATCAGGTCAGGATTCGAGGAGGATGGTCCGGAGGAACGCCAATGAGGCCATCGGCGATCAAGTCGACGAGACCGAAGGACAGTTTACGGGTTTGGAAGAAAACCTGGATACCGTTTGTCGCGGACGGTTCGGCCTGAGCGATGGTCAACATGCAGGTCGCGACGAGCGGACAGTCGTGGCAGCTCTTATTTTTCTGACCGTCCGGACAGCACGGCATGTCCCCATTCATGGCGGCCATATCGCTCATCTCGCCGACAGGCAGCCGCTTTGCGGCAGCCGAAGTTACCAGCGGCGCAGCAACCAGCCCCACGATCGCAAAGACCGCGAACAGCCGACCGATGAGTCGGAGAAGATCCATAACCTAACATCGCACAAGGCGGGGAACTTTGGAAGGCGTACTCATTTCACAACTTCGCCAGACGATCCGCACCAGAAAAAACATTGAAAGTGCATATGATTAACTGGAATTCCAAGCGCCTTATCCGACACTTTCAGAGCCGACAAACCGCATAAAGGATTGTCGGCCATCCGGGCCAAAGAGAACTACGTCATAAAGCTGAGGTGTCCCCCCTTCCATTCCCGGCGATCCAGCGGGCATGCCGGGGACGGCTAGTCCAACGGCGGTCGACCGCTGTTCCAGGAGTCGTCGCACGGCCACCGCCGGGACATGTCCCTCCAGCACATATCCGTTGACCTCAGCGGTGTGACACGCCGCCAGGTCGGCCGGCACTCCTAGTCGCTTCCTGACGGCTTGAAGATTCGTGGTCTCCTCAACCCTGACAGCGAATCCGGCCTCCTTGAGATGTCGCACCCAACCGGCGCAGCAACTGCAATTTGGATCCTTATGCACCAGGATCGTCGGGGACTCGGCTTCAGCGGGAGAGCATCGCAAAGCGAGAAAAGCGGCGCCCAAAGCTAACGCGCTTCGGCGCGTCACGCTGGGCGGGATCTCCGACATGTGCATTCTCCGTGGCCCGATTATCCGAAGCTCATTTTAGCTCAAGATCTCCGCTACGGCGCCAATTCTCCGTGAACATTTGAAATATTTGTCGATCGATTTTGACGACCGTCATTCGCTCGAGCGGAGTGACCGGCCGCAGAGCACTCGTTCCAAACCTCTGCGCCATGCCAGCCCGATTTGTTCGGCCTAACGTTTCCGCGCTTTCACGATGGCGATTCGCCCTATTCCAATCGAACGAGATAGTTGTCGTCGCACGCCAGCAAAACCACAATCGGCAAGAGTTTCGACCCATCTACCGTTGATGTGCGGCTCTGCTGCAGCCAAGCCTGAAATGCGCCTTGCATACTCCAATATTTTACCTTCCCTGGGATTTTCCGGTTTGTCGAAATCCGCCAAATGAAAGGTGCCGCCGCGTCGCACAACTCTTGCGATTGCCTTTACAACGCGAGCCTTTTCTTGCGGAGAACGATCATGCAGCCCCAGGATGCAGATGGCCTTGTCGAATGAGCTCGCGTCAAACGGGAGTGTCTCCTGAAATGGATCTTCGACAAAGGAAACGTTCCGAAGCTCCCTTCGTGACACCGCCAGGCGCGCCTTCTTGGTCGAACGCGCATTGGGATCCATCCCTACGAATGTTGCTTCTGGATAACGCTCTGCAAGCGAAATAGCAGTCGAAGCGCTACCGGGACCAAAATCGAGAATCCGATCGCCCGGTTTAGGCGCAAGAGACGCCAATAGGCCTTCTTCCCAACTTCCATCGCGCACAAGAACGAAAACGATGAAATCATAAATGAGCTTCGCAATCCAATAACGTATTCTGAAGATCAATCGATTCCCGTACATGTTTTACGCCTTGACCAGCATCGTTGCTCGTTCGCCAATCAGCTCGATAACAACAGACCTTCCGCAGTTCTTTTCGGCAACCATACTCACCACCTGAGCAGTCTCGGGCCGAGCTTCGATCCACCGAACGCGCCAATTCCAATGGGAAGGCCATACCAAATTGCTATCGACGAAACCGACTGCTCCACACAGAATAGTGCGCAGGCCGACGCACCGATACCGCTCGCAACTAGACCCGCCATCTCGCCAGCGAGGGCCAGATCGGTCGGCGCTCCCACCCGAAGTGCACGGATGAGAATTACGAACGGTAAAGCCGAGAGCAGCGGAATCGCAAGGACCCAGGTCAATGAATCGTTTTCGACGATCATGCCGGGCCAAGCGTTGAATGGAACGGACGCAAGCGCTCGGGCCGCAACTCCCACCATCCCGACGAATGGAACGAGAACCAAACCAGGCGAATAGTGCAATTGGGCGCCTGGGCGAACGATCTTGGTCAGAAACACCGCCGCGATCCCAGCGACGCTCGACGCGAAGAACGACTTCACCAACAGCAACTTCAAATTGCTCCCGTCGAGCAATTCAGGACGAGGCGCAAAGGTAATGAGCATTGCGCCGAACGCCGCCGCTGCGCCAACTGCTATTGCAATGAGGAGGGATCGAACGACACGATTAGAATCGACCGGCTTAAGGTCTGCAACCAGCAATGCGATCAATTGATCAGTGCTCATGGTTTTATCCTGACAAAGAGAACCTTTCTCCACTTCGTAAGTCAGTATTCCCCAGAGCTGACTGCCTGGACCGGCTCGCTGTTCAGCTTTCGAACAAGCGCGGACGCCGCTATCTCGAACATCCGGGAACCGACCGCCTGGTTGCCGACTAGCTCCGCGACACGACCATCCTCGTCGCTTGCAAACAACGATGCGACATGGATGCCGATCACGACGTACTCCCGTCCCTCACGCATCAGGAGCGGCGCTCCAGAGGATCCGGCAGCCGCCATGCAGTCGTGGACAAGCGTGTCCCAAATCAGATTGCGAACGGAACAGGAGGGATCCAAGCTGAGAGCTTCGGCGCCACCGATGTCGTTGGAATAGGCAGGCAGCAGGAGCCGCGGCTCGCCCAAGCCTAGAGTCTCAAACGAGCGACCGTCCAGGCGCAGGGGTCTCACGTCTGGAGGCGCCCGATCGAGAACGAGTATCGCCCAATCTCTCGCCGCGTCCCTGACCAGTTCGTGGCTGACGCTTTGCTTCGATCCAACTGCCCAGACGGTCGCACCAATCCATCCTAGATCGCTGCCGAATTGATAGCCGGGCTGGAAGGACAAGCTTGATCGTTTAATCGCGCCATCTCGGTCCATGATGCAGTGAGCAGCGGTTACGATGATCCTTGGATCAAGAACCATTGCTGCCGTGCAGGTCATTGTCCCCTTCAATTTTCCGATCGCCGAGTAAGGGGATAGTCGTGGGTTGATCATTTGATGGTGATCAATGTCGGCTATTTGCGGTTCGTCGGTTTGGACTTGCAGGTTGAGGCTCGCCGGAAATTGTAGCAGCGCGACCGGCAGCAGGACGGCCAGACTTGCCAGCGCACTTTGAAAGGCAACCATGTTCTCCTCCCAGTCATATGTCGCGGACTGCCAACGAATGTATGGAAGGTTCAGCCGTTTGAGCGGCGACCTAGCCATTGCGCTTCCGAAGTGTGGATCGTGAGCGAATCCCGATACGGCTATGCCGTGGGGGCGACACGTCGAAGCGCCAGCAATCCGGCTTTGCACGCGCGGATCGGCAACGGCCGCAAGCGGCCGTTCAGCTAAGCGCTATACGCTTTGGAGGATGTGGATCGGGCGGAATGGCACGCCCCCGAAGGGTGCGAAAGACAAATGCCCTTGTTGGCTGGAGCGAAAGGATCGAAGGAGTGGATGTAACCGGACTAATAATACTGGTTGCGTTGCAATACACACTGCACTTCACGCATAGTGTGCGACAGTTGTTCCATTCGCAGCGACGACATTTCCTCGTCGCAAATCGTGCAGAGGTTACGGACTGTACCGAACTGCTCAGCGTTTCGGACTGACGGCTTGCCGGCTCATTCGGCCGCGCGTAGGCCGGCACCATCAATGCCAAAGCCAACAGCAACACCGGAATTAAACGAGCGCCCACTTGCATGTCATAAAAATAGCAGGAAGCGGAGCTGAACGCTATCTGCTTTGGTGACCAGGGATAAGACTTGGACACCTGCGAGAGCTTTTTTGCAGCGCACTCAGCCCCGCGCTATCCTGCCCTATCCAATCGTCGATAGCTTCGGAAAGGTCTCCAAGAGCCAAAACGAAAATGTCGATAGCTGGCCGGTCATCATGGCTGTCCCCATGACGACCATGATTCCGCCGGCAACAACCTGGAGAGCTCGACCGATCCGCCCAATCGACTTGAGCCTTGCGAAAAGGCCGCCGGTAAACACGGCAACTAACAAGAACGGCAGGCCAAGCCCCAGCGAATAGACGGCGAGAAGCCTCACCCCTTCAGCAACGGTTGCGGAGGCCGCACTTACCGTAAGGATGGCACCGAGCATAGGACCGATGCACGGAGTCCAGCCAAACGCGAACGCCATGCCCAGCAGATAGGCGGCCACCGGACGCCTACCCGGCAGCACAACGTCAAACCTAACATCACGCTGAAGCCACGAAGGACGCAGCAGCCCGGTCGCGAAAAGGCCGAAGCCAATGACAACCACGCCGCTGATCAGATTCATTTCGTACCGATAAGAAATGAGCGATTGACCGAGCGTCGTCGCACTCGCCCCCAGAATGATGAAGATCGTCGCGAACCCCAGGACAAAACATGCACTCAAGCCAAGTGCCTGCACACGCACGATCAGCGCTCTGGACGCAGTCGAATCTGCCATCGACTGACCCGCAATATATGACACGTATGCGGGTACAAGCGGCACCACGCAAGGCGACAGGAATGAAATCGTCCCAGCGGCAAATACGGCGGCTATCGAGGCGATCGAAGTTTCCATCATGCACCAGTACGTTGACCCCTCGTCCCGATTTACTGCCGGTGCTCTCTCGCTACGCGGATCATGGCTTTCAACGTGTCGATATCT
>Ga0137384_10003790_pt1 | contig 12075 bp, 9 predicted proteins | sample SagtaG_2_FD_104922 | JGI IMG/M metagenome (GOLD analysis project Ga0137384, IMG submission 104922) | Vadose zone soil microbial communities from Sagehorn Ranch, Mendocino, California, USA - Sage2_R_60_16 metaG | ecosystem: Environmental > Terrestrial > Soil > Vadose zone | place: USA: California... | reverse complement strand
GTCGAGTTTGGGATGACTGTGCAGGAGGCGCTCGAGGCGGCGAACATCACGAGTTACCAGATGCGGAACTCGTTCGGCGAGCACGAGTCCCAGCCAGGCCGCCTCACCCTGCGGTCGGACACGCCGCCCTGGGTGCGCCGCGACCTGCACGAGATGGGCTATCGGCTCGACTTCCAGGAGCGCACCTCGGGTCCCATCAACGCCATCTACTTCGATTGGAAGCACGGCTCCTTTTGGGGCGGCTCCTCGAACCACGGCGAGGATTACGGGATCGCGTGGTGACGCGGCATCGTGCCGGGGGCGCGTCTCGAGGATCGCCGCGTTCTGTCGCATCGACGCCACAACATTGAGGCCCAGCTAAGTGTCCTGATGGGGTGTTGCGCTCGCGCACGACTCTTGCTCGATGACGCTGGGCCGTGACTCGCGCTCCGCATCCGCTTCTTGCGCTCATGGTCAGCGCCGCCCCCGCGCTCGTGGCCGTGGTCGCCTGCAGCGAATCGCCATTCGAGCCCCGAGGAGAGGGGGAGCGCGTCCCGGTCGGCCAGGTCATCGAGCAGGACGTGACCGCCGACTCGGCTCGCCAGTACTCGTTCTCAACGCAACCGAACGGCGTGTACGCCGTGTTTCTCGAAGCCCTCCAAGGAAGCGTCTTCCTCGTCGTGGTCGATTCCGCGCGCCACGCGCCGGTCGCGAGCGTCAGCGCGAGTCAGGGTGGCGCGGGGCTCGAGGACAACCCCACCGACAACTTCGGCGCGCCGGCGGGAGGGGTCTACCGGCTGAGGGTGAGCACGTTCGCGGCGGGCGCCAGCGCACGCTTTCGGTTCATGGTCTACGCGATCAACACCGCTCCGGAAAACGTGCCGGCCCGGTTCGCGATCGGCGACACCGTGACGGGCGAAACCATCGATCCGATCGTCGACGGGGACTACTTCTTCGCTCCCGGAGGTGCCGGGCAGGAGGTCGTGCTCGTCATGGAAACGTTGGGTCCGCGGGGGTCCGGTTCGGTGAGTCTGACGGTCGTGGACACGGTGACGCCCACGTTGCTCGGCTACGTGTTCGGCGATGCCGGCACGCCGACGTTGACCACGGGCCGCTTGCGTCTCCCCGCATCGCAGGACTACCTGTTTTCCGCCTGGTCGGTCACGAGCAACGTGTACCCGCGCTACCGTGGCCCTTACCGGTTCTGGTCCTACCTGATCGATCGGGCGCCCGAGCACCGCTCAGCGGCGATTCCCGCCGGCTCGGAGATCCGCGGCGAGAGGATCGACCGTGCCGGTGACGTGGACGAGTTTACGTTCACAGCGTCAGCCGGAGCGGAATACAACGCCTTCGTGCAAGCCCCGCGAGCGGTGCAGCTCGAGGTCGTCCGGCCCTCGGGCCAGGTCTTGGCCACGACCACGAGCAGCGATGCGGACACCGGTCTCTTCACTCACGCGACCGGTCGATTCCAGGTACCGGCCGCCGGCACGTACGTCCTGCGCGTGGCCGGCACCGCTCCCTCGCAGATCGCCGACACAGGCGCGTATCGGCTCTTCCTTTACCCGATCGACCGCCGCCCGGAGCACGTAAGCGCCGGCATCACCCCGGGCGACACCATTTCCGGGGAAGTGATCGACGTCCCTGGAGACGTCGACGAGTTCACCTTCGCCGGCTCGGCGGGCGAGCAGTTCAATGTGTTCTTGCAGGCCTTGAGCGGGTCGCCGGACACCCATTTCCAAGTGGAGGTCGTGGCCGCCGGTGGCGCAATCCTGGGCAACGCCTACAGCAGCGGCATCGATACGAGTCTGCTGCGGCAGCCTACAGGCCGCTTTACGGTGCCGACTACCGGCACCTACTTTCTTCGCGTGTCGAGCGTGTCCGACCGCACCGACAAGGATCGCGGACCGTATCGGCTGCTGCTGTACAAGGTGAACCCTCGCCCCGAGGCAACCCCGGACACGCTTGCATTCGGCGACAGTGCGTCACGCGAATCAATCGATGTGCCGGGCGACATGGACGAGTGGCGCGTGGTGGTGCCGGACTCGAGCGGGGCTAACCTGGTTGTGCAGCGAGGCTCCGCCGATCCCCAAGGTGCGGTCTCGGTCGACCTGATCGACGCGTCGGGTCGCTCCGTGGCGTCGGCGTATTCGTTCGGGCCTGGGTTCGGTGTCGACGGCGCCGACCAGACCGGGCGCCTGGCGCTGGCCCCGGGCACCTACACCGTGCGTGTCGAGGGGTCACGGTTCGACGCTCGATCGCTCATCACGGGGAGCTATCGGCTCTGGTTCTATCGCTTCAAGTTTGGCCCCGAATCGGTCCGGGACACGTTCGCCATCGGTGACACGGTCGCCGGAGAGTCGATTGATCCTTTGGGTGACGTCGACGTCTTCCGCTTCTATGCGACGCGAGGGCAGCACGTGAACATCGCCTTCCAGGCTCTCGGCGGCGCCCTGGCGGCGAGCCTGTCGAGCCCGGCACCCCCGGGGCAGCCGGGCTGGCGGGGCACCGTCGGGAGTCCTGGCGCAGCGGCGAGCTTGCACGACCACGAGTCCATGCGCGTGGACCTAGCGGAGACGGGCTGGTACGCGCTGACGGTCGGGGAGGCGAGCGCTCCGAAACCGGGTCCCACCGACCGCGGGCCGTATCGCTTTACCGTGGAGCGGTTCGGGACCTCGCCCGAGCGCGTACCCAGCGCGCTCGCACCGGGAGACTCCGTCACGGGCGAGGCCATCGACGGGCCTGGAGACTGGGACGAGTACACGCTCGCCGCGCTGGCCGGACAGGATCTCAACATCGTCTTCCAGACACCCGGGTTGCCCGGTTATCCGTGGCTCACCGCGCTGGATCCCGCGGCGGGCGACACCTTGGCACGGGTCGTGGGACAGTCCTTTGAGAAGGCGACGGGCCCGTTCAAGGCGCCCGCCTCGGGCCACATCCGTATTGTGGTGGCAGAGCCTCGAGGAGAGTTTTTTGGCTCGTGCTACGACGCCACCTGCGGCAACGCGTTTCGGTTCGTCGGCCCGTATCGATTCCGCGTTGTGGCGGTCAATCGCGCTCCGGAGAACGTGCCGTCGTCGTTCACGCTGGGCGACACGGTGCGAGGCGAAGCGATCTTCCCGGCCGGCGACATCGACGAGTTCACCTCGTCGGGCACGCCCGGCGACACGCTCAGCGCCTGGTGGCGACTGACGGCGAATCCGGTGCCCGCTGGGAGTTTTATCACCCTCGACATCGTAGACCCGGCGACGGGAGTGACGTTGGCCGGGCAGGGGGCGAGCCTCGTCGGCAGCGTACCACAGTACTGGTCACCGGGGCCCTTCGTGGTACCGCCGGGGGGAGCCTATCTGCTACGCGTGCGTGGCGGCGGCACCTTCGGCGACGAGGTCGGGACGGCCCCCTACGAGTTCTCCGTCAAGCGCGGCCCCTGAGCGATTTGCAGCGCGTTCGCTAATCCGCCGGCACCGCGTCCCTCGTCACGAGCTTCCGCTCGATCTCCCTTGTGATGTGCATCGAGCAGAACTTCGGCCCGCACATCGCGCAGAACTCGGCGCTCTTGAAGTACTCGGCGGGCAGCGATTCGTCGTGCAGCTCGCGCGCGCGATCGGGATCGAGCGACAGCCGGAACTGCTCGTTCCAGTCGAACGCGTAACGCGCGCGCGATAGCGCGTCGTCGCGGTCGCGGGCGCCGGCCCGGCCGCGCGCGATGTCGGCGGCGTGCGCGGCGATCTTGTAGGCGATCACGCCCTCGCGCACCTCTTCGGCGTTCGGCAGGCCGAGGTGCTCCTTGCGGGTCACGTAGCACAGCATGTCGGCGCCGTACCAGCCGATCATCGCCGCGCCGATCGCCGACGTGATGTGATCATAGCCCGGGGCGATGTCGGTCACGAGCGGCCCGAGCGTATAGAACGGCGCCTCGTGGCAGATTGCCTTCTCTTTGCGGACGTTCTCCTCGATCAGGTGCATCGGGATGTGGCCCGGTCCCTCGATCATCACCTGCACGTCCTGCGCCCAGGCCCGCGTCGTCAGCTCACCCAGCGTCTCGAGCTCGGCGAACTGGGCGCGGTCGTTCGCGTCCGCGACCGAGCCGGGCCGCAGCGCGTCGCCCAAGGAAAGCGTCACGTCGTACTTGCGGGCGATCTCGAGCACGCGGTCGAAACGCTCGTAGAGCGGGTTCTGCTTGTTGTGGTGCATCATCCAGTAGGCGTGCAGCGACCCTCCCCGCGACACGATCCCCGTCACCCGGCCGAGCGCGAGCCCCACGTACTCGCGCAGGATCCCGCAGTGTACCGTCACGTAATCCACTCCCTGCTGCGCCTGGTGCTCGATCATGTCGAGCAGGTCGTCCTCCGTGAGGTCCTCGACCTGCTTGACCTCGGTCACGGCCTGATAGATCGGCACCGTGCCGATGGGAACGGGCGAGGCGTCGACGATTGCTTGTCGGATCGCGTCGATGTCGCCCCCCGTGGAGAGATCCATCACCGTGTCCGCCCCGTAGTGGACGGCGTGGTGCAGCTTCTCGAGCTCCTGGTCGATGTTCGACTCGACGGCCGAGTTGCCGATGTTGGCGTTGATCTTCACGCGGGCCACCTTGCCGATCGCCATCGGATCGAGCCGCTGCGCGAGGTGACTCACATTCGCGGGAATGATGAGCCGCCCGCGAGCGACCTCATCGCGCACCTGTTCGACCGGGAGCGCTTCGCGCTCCGCGACGCGCTGCATCTGGGGGGTGACGGTGCCCTGACGGGCGAAGTGCATCTGCGTGACGCAGCTCATACACGAGTCTCCTTGACCGAAACGGGAGCGGGGAGCGGGGAACGGTACCCGACGGTGCAAACCGCGCTGCCGCTGCGCACCGGAGTGAACCGCTCCCTGCTCCCCGCTCCCCGCATACGTCAATCTAACCTAACCGGGCCGCGGCTCCGTCACACCTCCCGCGGCTTGGGCGGTCCGTAGCGCTCGCCGGCCTCGTGCACCTTCTCCCACTCCGACCGGAACGCAAACGGATCGACCCCGCTCGCGCGATCGAGCGCGAGGATGCCGTCCAGGTGGTCGATCTCATGCTGCAGCAGCTCCGCCATCGGCCCTTCGAGCTCCATCGTGTGCTGCTTGCCCTTCGGGTCGGTGTAGCTCACGGTGATGTGGTAGGCCCGATTCACGCGAACCAGCAGGTTTGGAAACGAGAAGCAGTCGTCCCACACCAGAAAGTCGTCCGGACCTACATCTGTGATCTCGGGGTTGATCATGGTCCAGCGCTGCTTGTCCATCTGGACGAAAACGATGCGCACCGGCGCCCCGATCTGGGGCGCCGCCAGCGCCCGTCCCATCTTGTACTTCTTCCGGGCGACGGCGAGCGAATCCCGCAGGTCGTCGGCGACGAGCCGCGTCGCGGCGGACTTCGGGTTCTGGACCCGCTCGCAGCGGACTCGCAGGATCGGATCGCCCAGCTGGCGGATGCGTCGTACGGCCATGGGCCGCCAATTTGGGGGTTTGGCGGCGCGGTGCAACTCGCGATATCGTAATTGCATGGCTCTCGCCGGGGTGGTACTGGCTGCCGGAGCCTCGGCGCGAATGGGTAGGCCCAAGGCATTGTTGGACTTCCGAGGTCGGCCCTTCGCCGTCCGCATCCTCGAGGCCCTCGAGGCGCTGGATGTGAAGTCCCGTGTCGTCGTGCTCGGCCCCGACGCCGCGCGGGTCCGACCCTTCCTCGCCACCCACGAGTGCGTCATCGTCGAGAACTTGGACCTCGCCGGCGAGGCGATCGGGTCGCTCCGCGCCGCCCTCGCGGCCCTCGACCCGATCCGTCCGTCCGCCGTTGTGGCGTGGCCGGTGGATCTGCCGCACGTACGTATCGCTACCCTCGAGCGCCTGCTCGAAGTGCACCGGCGCACCGGCGCGCCCGCCGTCGTGCCGAGCTTCGCCGAGCGACGTGGGCAGCCGGTGATCTGGGACGAGGCCCTGTTCCCCGAGCTAGCAACCAGCGAAGCCGCGACCAGGCACGGCGCGGGCGCGGTGCTTGCCGCGCATGAGCAGGACATCGTGACCGTGACAGTCGACGACCCGGCGGTGATCGAAGATCTGAACACGCCGGAAGATTATGAGAGGCTGGTCAGGGAGCTGAACCGGGATATCTACTAGCGGGTCCCGCTCTTGGTTGACAATCCCGAGTAATTCCTGTAGGATTCGCCTTCGCCCTGGTCACGTCTTCGCAACTTGCGATGCACAAAGGACTTCGGGAGTCTCAATGAGCAGCGGTATCGAAGCCCAGGTCCTCCAGCCGTACAAGTACGGCTTCGTCACGGATATCGAGTCGGAGACTGTCCCGCCCGGTCTCAGCGAGGACGTCATCCGGCTGATCTCCCAGAAGAAGGGCGAGCCTGCCTGGATGCTCGATTGGCGGCTCAAGGCCTATCGCAACTGGCTGAAGATGCCTGAGCCGCACTGGGCGAACGTGCAGTACGGCCCGATCGACTACCAGGCCATCAGCTACTACGCGGCTCCCAAGCAGCGCCCCAAGCTGGACAGCCTGGAGCAGGTCGATCCCAAGCTGCTCGAGACGTTCGAGAAGCTCGGGATCCCGATCGAGGAGCGGAAGCGGCTGGCGGGTGTGGCCGTGGACGCCGTGTTCGATTCGGTCTCCGTCGCGACGACGTTCCGTGAGGAGCTCAAGAAGCACGGGGTGATCTTCTGCGCCATCTCGGAAGCGATCCGGGAGTATCCCGAGCTGGTGCAGCAGTACCTGGGTTCGGTCGTGCCATACAACGACAACTTCTTCGCCGCCCTCAACTCGGCCGTGTTCACGGACGGCTCATTCGTGTACGTGCCGAAGGGCGTGCGCTGTCCGATGGAGCTGTCCACCTACTTCCGCATCAACGCGGAGTCGACAGGCCAGTTCGAACGCACCCTGATCGTCGCCGACGAGGGAAGCTACGTGAGCTACCTCGAGGGCTGCTCGGCGCCGGTGCGCGATGAGAACCAGCTACACGCGGCGGTGGTGGAGCTCGTGGCCCTGGACCGTGCAACCATCAAGTACTCGACCATTCAGAACTGGTACCCAGGCAACGAAGAGGGGCGGGGCGGGATCTACAATTTCGTGACGAAGCGCGGCGCCTGTCGCGGACGCGGCTCCAAGATCTCCTGGACCCAGGTGGAGACGGGCTCGGCGATCACCTGGAAGTATCCCGGCTGCATCCTGCAGGGCGACGACTCGATCGGCGAGTTCTATTCGGTGGCCGTAACCAACCACCGCCAGCAGGCGGACACGGGCACCAAGATGATCCACATGGGCAAGAACACCCGCTCGACGATCGTCTCGAAGGGCATCTCGGCGGGTCGCGGGCAGAACACCTACCGCGGCCTCGTGAAGATCCTGAAGGGCGCCGAGCAGGCTCGCAACTACTCGCAGTGCGACTCGATGCTGATCGGCGACCGGTGCGGGGCGCACACCTTCCCGTACATCGACGTGCGCAACAGCACCGCCATTATGGAGCACGAGGCTTCGACGTCCAAAATCGGCGAGGATCAGATTTTCTATGCGAAGCAGCGCGGCCTCTCGGCCGAGGACGCCGTCTCGATGATCGTGAACGGCTTCTGCAAGGAAGTCTTCAAGGAGCTGCCGATGGAGTTCGCCGTCGAGGCGCAGCGGCTGCTCGGCATCAGTCTCGAAGGGAGCGTGGGTTGAGTAAGCATCCGTTGCTGCAGATCAAGAACCTCCACGCCTCGGTCGAGGGACGCGAGATCCTCAACGGCGTCGACCTCACGGTGAACACCGGCGAGGTGCACGCGATCATGGGACCGAATGGCTCGGGGAAGAGCACGCTGGCCCAGGTGCTCGCGGGTCATCCGGCGTACGCGGTCACCGCGGGCCAGGTGCTGTACGAGGGCAACGATCTGCTCGCGATGGCGCCGGAAGCGCGGGCCCGCGAGGGCGTGTTCCTCGCGTTCCAGTACCCGGTAGCCATCCGCGGCATCACCAACGCCTATTTCCTGCGCGCCGCGGTGAACGCGATCCGCAAGCACCGGGGTGAGGAGGAGCTCGGGCCGGTCGAATTCATGGACGCGCTCGAAGAGAAGCTCAAGGTGATCGGCTGGGACTCGAGCTATCTGACGCGACCGGTGAACGAGGGCTTCTCGGGCGGGGAGAAGAAGCGCAACGAGATCCTGCAGCTCGCGGTGCTCGATCCCAAGCTCGCAATTCTCGACGAGACCGATTCCGGACTCGACATCGACGCGCTGAAGACCGTGGCCCGGACCGTGGACAAGCTGCGGCGGCCCGACAACGCGACGGTGCTCGTGACGCACTACTATAGGATCCTCACACATATCGAGCCTGACGTCGTGCACGTCCTGGCCGGCGGGCGGATCGTCAAGTCGGGCGGCAAGGAGCTCGCGCTGGAGCTCGAAGAGAAGGGATACGACTGGCTGCGCGAAGAGGCGGCGGTAGGATGAGGGAGATCACCGAGCTCACCCAGCGCTACGTCGCGGCCTTCGAGGCGTTCGCCGGCAACGGCGCCGGGGGAGCACCGCCGTGGCTCAAGGAGATCCGTACGCAGGCAATCGCCCGCTTCGCGGAGCTCGGTTTCCCGACGATGAAGCAGGAGGAGTGGCGCTTCACGAACGTCGCGCCGATCGCCGAAGCGGAATTCACGCTCGCGCATACTCCCCGCTCCCCGCTCCCCGGCCCCGCAGACATCGAGCGGCTGAGTCTGGGCGTCGGTCCCCGCGTCGTTTTCGTGGACGGGCGCTACGCCCCCACGCTCTCCACGCCGGCGGACCTGGTCGGCGGCGTGCGGGCGGGGAGCCTCGCCGCTGCGCTTCGGACCGAAGCGGGTGGGGAGCTGGCCCGCGTGCACCTCGCGCGTCACGCGCGTTGGCGTGACAGCGCGTTCGCGGCGCTCAACACCGCGTTCCTGGCGGACGGGGCCTTCGTGCATGTTCCCGCCAACGTGACGCTGGAGCGGCCGCTCGAAGTGGTCTTCCTCTCCACTGGTCGCGCGGCCTCCGACGGCCCGGTCGTCTCCCACCCGCGCAGCCTCATCGTGCTCGAGCGGGGCGCGCGGGCGGCTCTCGTCGAGACGTACGCGGGGCTGTCGGATGGTGTGTATTGGACCAACGCCGTCACGGAAGTCCTCGTAGGGGAGGGTGCGTGGGCGGAGCTGTACCGCATACAGGAGGAGGGTCCGCACGGCTTCCAGGTTGCAACGACACATTCGCGACAGGAACGCGACAGCTACCTGGGATTGCACGTCGTGACGCTGGGCGCGGTGCTCGCCCGCCACGACATCAACGCGGTGCTCGACGGCCCCGGTGCCGAGTTGATCCTCAACGGGCTGTACCTGCTCGGCGGTACGCAGCACGCGGATCATCACACGGTGATCGACCACGCCCAGCCGCACTGCGCCAGCCACGAATTCTTCAACGGCGTGCTGGCCGAGCGGGCGCATGGCGTCTTCAACGGACGCATCATCGTGCGGCCCGGCGCGCAACGCACCGACTCGAAGCAGACCAACAACAACCTGCTGCTCTCCACCGAAGCGCGCGCCGACAGCCAGCCGCAGCTCGAGATCTACGCCGACGACGTGAAGTGCACGCACGGTTCGACGGTCGGTCCGATCGACCAGATGCAGCTCTACTATCTCCGCAGCCGCGGGCTCTCCCCCGCAGCCGCCCGGAGTATTCTCACCTACGGGTTCGGCGCGGAGATCCTCGACCGGATGCGGCACGCCGAGCTGCGCGACCGGGTGGACCGCCTGGTGCGCGCCCGGCTCGGCTGATGCTCGACGTCGCCCGCCTCCGTGCCGACTTCCCCCTGCTCGCGCAGCGGGAAAACGGCCACCCGCTGATCTACCTCGACAACGCCGCGACGACCCAGAAGCCGCAGGCGGTGCTCGACGCCATTGCCGACTATTACCGCACCACCAACGCCAACGTGCACCGCGGCGCATACGACCTCGCCATTCGCGCCACCGAGGCGTACGAGGCGGCGCGGGCGACGCTCGCCGCGTTCGTAAACGCCTGGGCGCCGGAAGGCGTGGTGTTCACTCGCGGCACCACCGAGGCGATCAATCTGGTGGCGGGCGCCTACGGCCGGACGGCCGTGAAGGCCGGCGACAGTGTGGTGGTCACGGCCATGGACCATCACTCGAACCTCGTGCCGTGGCAGATGCTGTGTCAGGAAAGAGGCGCCACGCTCCGGATGGTCGAGATCACCGAAGACGGCCGGATCGATCTCGCCGACTTCGGTCGGGCGCTCGAGCGGCGGCCCAGGATCGTCGCGTTCCCCTACGTGTCCAACGCGCTCGGCACCGTGAATCCGGCGGCGCAGCTCGCCCAGCTCGCACACGCCGCCGGGGCCGTCGTGGTGGTGGACGGGGCACAGTCCACGCCGCATCTGAAGGTCGACGTACAGGCGCTCGGCTGCGACTTCTACGCCCTGTCGGGTCACAAGATGCTGGGGCCGATGGGCTCCGGCGCGTTGGTGGCGAAGCCGGAGCTGCTCGAGGCAATGCCGCCCTACCACGGCGGTGGCGAGATGATCTCGCGGGTGTGGGACGACCATTCCACGTACAACAAGATTCCGCACAAGTTCGAGGCCGGGACGCCGAACGTGGAAGGAGCGGTCGGACTGGCGGCGGCAATCGCCTACCTCGAGCGCATCGGCCGCGAGCGAATCGCCGACCACGAGCAGGCCCTCGCGGCCGCCGCAATCGATAAGCTCACCCAGATCGAGGGCGTGACGGTGTACGGCCCGCGCGGCAGGGGCGACCGCGCGGGGGTCGTGTCGTTCACGTACGGGGACATTCACCCCCACGACATCGCCACGATTCTCGACCAGGACGGGATCTGTATCCGGGCCGGTCACCACTGCGCACAGCCGTTGATGCGGCGGCTGAACGTCCCCGCGACCGCCCGCGCCTCGTTCTACCTGTACAATGGGTTGGACGAGGTGGACGCCCTCGCCGGGGCGCTCGTCAAAGCGGGAGCCCTGTTTGGATACGTCCCCGCCTGATCCGCAGCTCAGCGCCCTCTACCAGGAGCTGATCCTCGATCACTACCGGCGGCCTCGCAACAAGGGGACGCTGGAGCAGGCGACCCACGCGGTGTCGCTGAACAACCCGCTGTGCGGCGACGAGATCGACCTGCAGCTCCGGGTCGACGGCGACATCATCAAGGAGGTGCGCTTCATCGGTCGGGGCTGCTCCATCAGTCAGGCCGCGGCCTCGATGATGGAGCAGCCCCAAGGACAAGTCGATTCCCCAGGCGCTCGCGCTGGCCGACCGGATGAGCGCCATGATGCAGGGGGACGAGGGCGCCGCGCGGGACAAAACGTTGGGTGAGCTGCGCGCCCTGGCCGGTGTGTCGAAGTTTCCCGTCCGCATCAAGTGCGCCCTGCTTCCCTGGAACGCGCTGACCGACGCCGTCAATTCGCAACGAGGCTAGATTAGCCTCGCGCACATGACGTCCCCCTCGCCCTCCCCCTTCCCCTCCCCCTCCCCTACCCCGATTCTGGTCCTCGACCGGGTCAGCAAGCGCTTCGCCGGTCATATCGCCGTCGATGAACTTTCGTTGTCCGTTCCCCGCGGTGTGATCTACGGCCTGCTCGGGCCGAACGGCGCCGGGAAGACCACGACGATCCGGATGATCATGGACATCCTGGAGCCGGACGGCGGCGCCCTGCGGATATTCGGCGAGCCCGGCGGCGGGCGAGCTCACGCGGAGCGGATCGGCTACCTCCCGGAGGAGCGCGGCCTGTACCGTAAGATGCGGGTGCTCGACGTGCTCGTGTTTCTCGGGGAGATGAAGGGCATCGACCGGAGGCGGGCACGCCAGCGGGCGGCGGAATGGCTCGAGCGACTCGGCCTCACCGCCTGGCGCCTGCGCCGGGTCGACGAGCTGTCTAAGGGGATGCAGCAGAAGGTGCAGTTCATTTCGACCATGCTCCACGACCCGGACCTCCTGATTCTCGACGAGCCGTTCTCGGGGCTCGATCCGGTGAACGCTCAGGTGATGAAGGACACGGTGCTCGACATGCGCCGTCGCGGGAAGACCATCCTGTTCTCGACGCACATTATGGAGCAGGCCGAGAAGCTGTGCGAGCAG
>Ga0137384_10003787_pt1 | contig 12080 bp, 10 predicted proteins | sample SagtaG_2_FD_104922 | JGI IMG/M metagenome (GOLD analysis project Ga0137384, IMG submission 104922) | Vadose zone soil microbial communities from Sagehorn Ranch, Mendocino, California, USA - Sage2_R_60_16 metaG | ecosystem: Environmental > Terrestrial > Soil > Vadose zone | place: USA... | reverse complement strand
CATTGGGGCCATTATGTTGCTCATTGTGTTCCTCGTGCTCTATACCTACATCAATGATACGGGCCTGGCCTCTGTGCTCTTTCCTGGACGGCCCTTCTTCGGACTTAGACTGATCCATTTCATCGGTGCTGTAATTATGGGGGCGTCCATTTTCCTGGCTTCAGGCTCGCTATTGTTACGCTTGCACTACTTGATGCGTCCTGTGCGCAAGCGTACGATGTCTGGCCTTTACCTGGTAGGGGCACTTGGCCTGGCTCAGCTAGGGGCTGTCTTTCTCTTGCTCTGGCTCTTTGCTTATCCCCTGGTTTTCTGGATTCACTCCTGGTCGTTTCTCGGCCTCGGTGACTACCTGACGATCTGCGCGCGCAAAACGGCTGTGCCCGCTAGCTGCTCGTTTACTCAGCAATCTGGCTATATCGTCAACGCTATCTTTACGACAAACTTCTTCGTTCTGCTGGCTGGTGCTATCTGGGCCTGGAAGTCTAATCGTAATCTGGTGGTGATCGGTAGCATTGTGACAACGGCCGTGATTGCGGCCGCGACGATAGTCATCCATACTTCCTTCGACAAGCTTCTTATCGCTATGATCCTCTGTAGCGCTATGATCATCCTGGCCGCTATCTGGACGATGGTATCCCGCCGCGAGTTCGCCGTTGTGGGTGAGAATAATCTCGGCTGTCTTGGCATGTGGTTGGTCGTGGGCACCTGTTTGTTCATTTACCTGGGTTCCTTCGCTTTGTTCTCTCTCCCACAGTTTCCGCCTGAAACGGAGCCGAATATTCCTTTCGTGCCCGGTTTAGCGATCCCTGCTCCAACTGTGGCTGGACAGGCTCCTACCCTACCTGCTGGCGATGCCTTGACTATGCTAGTCCTTATGGGTGTACTGGCTGCGATACAGTTTTTCTTCCTCACTCGTAATCGCTATAAGGTCTAGCTTGATAGGCGTGCTATACATATATGAGACGTTTGAGGGTCGGCATTTCACTTGCCGGCCCTCATTTGCTATCTTATTGACCTTCTCGCAATTGATGAACCTCTTTTCGTAACTATGTGTGATAAAATACGTAAGATATCTATACCGGGATGCATTATTTGACAGTTGGGTGGTATCAGCAAGAATGCACATAGATATGCTTGAGCCAGATAGTAAAATAATTGAAGGTTGAAAGGAGAGGTGGCGTTTCCTCCTTACAATGCTGAGTCAGGATTTTTTTCGCCACATGATTATATGCCGAACGATATTCAGCCTCTCAAGGTGTTGATACTTGCTGCAGAAATTGTACCTTTTGTAAAAGTAGGCGGTCTGGCCGATGTTGTTGGGGCCTTGCCTAAGGCGCTAAAAGCGCTGGGGCATGATGTGCGATTGGTAATGCCACGCTATAAACAGGTCGATCCAGAACGCTTTCATATATCAACTATTTATAAAGCTGTTCCTGTTCCTATGGGCAGCTACCAGGTGTCGGTTGACGTGCGCGAGGGCTCCATTGGCGATGGTATTCCGGTCTATATGATAGATGCCCCTCGTTACTTTGAGCGCGAAAATATTTATGGCTATACTGACGATGGCGAGCGTTTTATTTTATTCTGCCGTGCGGCCTTAGAAGCTATACGCGTTTTACAATGGGCTCCTGATATTGTGCATTGCAATGACTGGCATACCGGCATCGTGCCCAATTGGATGCACACTGTCTATCGCGATGATCCTTTTTTATCCCAGGCCGCTTCCGTCTATACTATTCATAACCTGGCCTACCAGGGCATCTTTGGCTATCGCATCCTGGAGGTTGCTGGCGTTGCCGCCAATGGCTTCCTCTACCCCCAGATCGCTGAACTGGCCAATGTTGTAGATATTATGGGACGCGGCATTCTCTTTGCTGACGCCATTACGACGGTAAGTGAACGCTATGCCCAGGAGATTTTGACTCCTACCTTTGGCGAACGACTCGATCATCTGCTGCGTTCCCGTAGAGATCGCTTGTTTGGTATCCTCAATGGCGTTGACTACCAGGAGATTAATCCTGCTACCGATCACTTTATCTATGCGCAGTATGATGCGACGAACCTGGAGCAACGTGCGCAAAACAAAAGCGACTTGCAGGAATACGCTCATTTGCCTGTGCGCGAAGATGTGCCCCTGCTGGCGATGATTTCGCGCCTGACCGATCAGAAAGGCTTCGATCTGCTTTCGCAGGTGATCGAGCCGCTATTGGCGCAGGGCATTCAGCTTATCGTGCTGGGCATCGGCGATCAGCACTACCATGAGATGTTCCAGAATCTGGCTGCGCGTTATCCAGAACAGGTCGCTATCTTTCTTACATTTAATACCGAATTGGCACAACGGATCTATGCTGGCAGCGATATGTTCCTCATGCCTTCGCGCTTTGAGCCGTGTGGTTTAAGCCAGTTGATTGCTATGCACTATGGCTGTGTACCCGTTGTGCGCCGCGTTGGTGGTCTCGCCGATACTGTGCAGGAGTACGATCCATATCACGACGCGGGGAATGGCTTTGTGTTCTCTGACTATAATCCCTGGGAGCTGTTTGCGGCAATCGTGCGTGCTTTGACGGTCTTCCGCTTTAAAACCCACTGGCGTACAATTCAGTTGCGTGGCATGGCGGCCGATCATTCGTGGCACGCCTCTGCATTGCGTTATGTCGATGTCTATCGTAACGCGCTGGCGTTTCATCATAAAGGTAAGTAGTAGTCGGTGTACGTTCTCTGGTGGTTGTTTGTGGTGGCTGGTTGACCTGTGGAGGGTGTGGGTAGTTGTGGAAAATGTACGTAGTGTACCTGTGGCAGGTAGTGATGGATCTCTTCCCGCCTATCCTTCCCTGGCCTTCTGGGATGCGCTGGCCGATGCTGCGCTTCCTCTCGAAGTGCTGGTGCGTTTGACGCGCAAGGCTGTGAGCGATGGCGATATCTCTGGACGTAACCGCTTGTTGGCGCTGATTATCGAGCGTGTGCAATCATCCAACGAATACTGGGCGCGCCGGGTGTTGGCCAGCGTTGCTGGATGTGTAGGGGCGGAGAGGGTCATGATCGATGACCTCTGCGCTGATCTGGCGGAGTGCCTTATGCGTGCTATCGTCGATCCCAGCAGGCACTTCTGGGAAGAAAACTTCCAGCATTGCCTATATTTTGAGCGCAAGCATGTCTATCGCTCCTTCATGACGCGCGAGGGCCGCTGGTGTGATCCACTCGTTAAGAGGAGTGAGCGCATTCCCCGCTCGCTGCTGGCAAGCCTGGATCAATTTGCCCTCTCTAATGGCGAGGATCGTTATCCTCTTGATGTGGAAGATGAGCGTTGCCAATTGATGTTGCACGCGATTGAGCACTCTGATGTACTGGAGGCAGTGCTACGTCTCCCTGATCATCTCAAAGCTGTTGTGCTTTTGCTGTTCTGGGAGGATCATACGGAGAAGGATACCGCCCGTATTCTTAGGGTGACGGATCGCACCGTGCGCAATCGCATGCGTGAAGCGCTCAAGCGGCTGCGTGACACTCTGCATGACGAGAAAGGCTCGTTACATGAGTAAAGAACCACATGAAAACGTATGGCGTATAACCGCGCAGTATGTTGCCGATTATCGCTCTGGCAAACATCCAGCCGTAGGTGATCTTATAGCCCGTTATCCCCAATATGCACATGAAATCGCGGATTTTGTTGCCTACTATCATATGCTTGAAGAGGGCACTCACCAGCAGGATGAGAGCAAATCACTGTCCAGAGTCGCTGAGTCGTCCCCTCGCTATGTTGCGCGTCGCGCTCTTTACGAGACGCTAATGTCAGGGGAGCAACCTTCACCGCAGCAAAAGGCTGCCTGGTTAGACAGTATTGATCGTGAGGAATTGTTGTAATGCCTTCACCAAAAATAGCTTATCTCGATTGTTTTTCAGGTATCAGTGGGGATATGTTTCTGGCGGCCCTGCTTGATGCTGGCATGAGTAGCGATCGGCTCACTGATGCCGTTATCGCTTTGCCATTTGAGGGTTACCAGATCTCCACTGCTACCCACGAAGATAAAGGCATCCGTGGTATGCATCTGGAGGTGACACTGAATGATCAACATCAGCCCACACGCCACCTATCAGACATTACGAAGATGATACGCTCATCACGGCTTCCTGATCGCGTCAAGGATATTGCCCTGGCTATCTTCCAGACCCTGGCCGAGGCCGAGGCAACCGTGCATGGCACAAGCATTAACAAGGTGCATTTTCACGAAGTCGGGGCGGTCGACTCTCTCATCGATATCGTGGGAGCGGCTATTGGTATTGATGCGCTGGGCATCGAGCAGCTCTATGCCTCACCCCTGCCCATGACTACTGGCACCGTGAAGACCGCGCATGGCGTCCTGCCTGTGCCCGCCCCTGCCACTCTGGAGATACTGCGCCGTGTGTCCGCACCCTGGAAACCCAACTCAGCCGAAGGCGAACTGGTCACTCCCACCGGAGCCGCCATCCTGGCGACCCTGGCGCGCTTTGAGATGCCCCCCATAGCTATCGAACGCGTCGGCTATGGCTTCGGTAAAAAACGTCTTCCCTGGCCTAACTGCCTGCGCCTCTGCCTGGGCAGGCCGCTCACTATCGATGGTTTCGTGACCGAGCAGGCCGATACTGATTGGGTAACGGTGATAGAATCACATATCGATAATATGGAGGGTGAGCAATTGGGCTATCTCATGGATCACCTGCTTGCCAGCGGCGCACTCGATGTCAGCTACACTCCTATGCAAATGAAAAAGAACCGTCCCGCTACGCATGTAACCATTATCTGTCACCCCGAGGATGGTGATCGCCTTGCCGTGCAACTGCTCAGTGAAACGACCACCCTCGGCGTACGTATTCAACACACCCAACGTTTGAAGGCGCAACGCTCCCAGGAATCTGTCGAGACCCCCTTCGGACCGCTGCTCGTCAAAGTCAAGCGCCTCGGCTCCCGTATTATCAGCGCGTCTCCCGAGTACGAGGAGTGTCGCCGCATCGCCGAGGAGCAGGCCATTCCGCTGGCCGAAGTCTACACTGTAGCGCGTAGTGCAGCACAAAATCTGTTATGATTTCATGCGGGCACTCGCAGAATGCTGATGGGCTGGCGGTGATCACCATCGCCAGCCTCTCTACTTCGTTCATGCTCACAGGTATGCGAGTGCTTCGCGTACAGTCAGCCGAGCCGCCCGGAAGGCGGGAGTCAGGGTGGCCAGCACTGCACCCAGGACAATTGCCACTGCCCAGACGAGAAACGCGAGCGCAGAGATGCGGAACGGTATCGGCGCGCTGAGAAACAGATTACCAAGTCCCGTGTCCATGAGCGCCGTGAGAACCAGGGCAAGAACGACCGCAATCACACAAGATGAAGCGGCTATGAAGACGCCTTCAGCAACCACGATGCGACGCACGGTGGAGGCAGGCGCGCCAATCGCACGCATCACGCCGAGCTCGCGGGTGCGCTCGATCACATTCGCGCTCATCGTCGAGCCCAGCCCGATGAGTCCAACTATACCCATAACTGAAGCGATTAGCAGGAAGACGACGACCAGCACGTAGAGGTGGCCTTCCGAGACCGCAGTGAGCCAGTCGAACGGCCTCACGTACTGCACCTTGATCGCCGCGTCCGCGAGCGCTTGCTTAACCATCTGACCAGTAGCCATCCTTATCTGCGGATCGTGGCGATCGGTAACAATGCGGATGAGGTTGGTCTGGTGCGCGTGGCCGGTTGCCTGCTCGAAGTCTGTGCGTGACACACAGGGGCACGTCGGGGCAAACAACTCCTCCACGATGCCCACGACGCGCCATGTGGTGAGCCGCCCATCGAGCGGTAGTTGGATGGTTGCCTCGCCGACGCGCTGTCCTTGCAACGCGTTTCTCATGCCCTGAGGGAGAACGATCGCGTTAGTGTCGTCTGGACGCAGCCATCGCCCTTCCAGGATGGGTGGTGGAACGAATACCGATGAAGCCTCGGGAATAACGGTCACACCTGAGGAGCCATGCCCCTGGTCTGGATAGGTGGTGGTGACGGTGATCTGACCGGGATACTGGATGCCAGTCGATACCGCAGTCCATGTTTCGACGTGGGCCACATGCGGGATTCGTGCGACTAAGCTCGAAAGCTGGGACGCGGAAGCCGATGTGTCAAGTTTCACTTCGACATCCCACCGCTGCTCAGCCGCTAACGTGTCTGGTATCGATTGGATGCCCGCCAACGTGTTCAAACCGCCTATGAAAATGGCCCCGGCCGTTGCCAGCAGCCCCACTGACAGCAGGAAGCGTGCTCGGCGCCGGAAGGTGTTCCGAAACGCCATCAGCAGCGAGCGGTCGAGGCCTCGGATCCTGCTTAGCCAGATATCAAGGCGGGTTGCCGTGAACCCCTGACGATCCACGCCCCGGTCGTCGAGTGCCTCACGGACAGTTCTGCGGCTTGCCCGTACGAGAGGCGCCAGTGCCATCAATAGCGGCAGGACGACACCAGCGGCAAGGACGACTGCGTAGGTCCATCCCGGAATTACAAGACTGGTGGCATCCATGTTTAGCATACTGCTGAGCAGTAATCTGGCCCAAACGCGACTCAACACGATGCCAGGAATGAAGGCGATGCTGGTGGCCACAGTCGCTATCAGCAGGATCATGATCAGGTACAGTAGCATGATCTGACGCGAGCGGGCACCAATCGCCTTCAGCATTCCAATTTGCGGTATCTGTTGGGTGAGCTGACCATTGAACATAGTGGCGATCAGGATGGCACTGAGCAGCAACGACAGGGCACCAAAAGCGAGGATCGCCATCAACAGTGTGTTCATCTGTCTCTGGTGCGGGTGCTGGTAGGGTGGCGGAACATCTATCTGCTCGATTCCCACTCCGTTCGCTCGCTTCAACCGATCGGCGAGGTGTAGTGCGGTGCGCACGATGACTGCTCGGTTGTGGCTCGGCGTCGTCTGGCCTGGCTGGTCCGCAACAGTAATCGCAAGCTCGTCGAGAACCGGCTGCTTACCGAGGAGCGGCAGGGACGCTGTTGAGACATAGCCGTAGCCCTTCTGCTCCTCGTAGGCGGGCGCCAGGCTCGGATCATGCACGACCCCGGTGATCCTGAGGGACACTGGCTTGCCGTCGAGACTGGCGACTATCACACTGTCGCCGACCTTCAGGTTCAGGAACCTGAGCGCCTCGCGCTCGATCAGGACTCCGTTGGCAGGTGGTGGCCAGCTACCTTGCTCGACTGGGAAGCGAGCGACCCGCATCGAGTCGTTGGGAGCGGCGATGAAGAGCTGGAGTGGAACCGCTGACAACCGACCATCCTGTGTCTGCATCTGGAAGGTGCTTACGGTGCGCAGGGTCGCGTCGATGACGCCCGGTTCCGCCAGGGCTGCGGTACGGATGGCGTCAACCTGGTCCGGCTCGATTCCCCGATCGAGCACGATTCTAGCCGAGGCAGGGTTAGTGCTGATGTAGCCGCTGCTCATCTGGGGATCGATGATGAAACGCGTGTAGAGCACGGTGCCGAAAGCAACCAGGCTGATGCTGATGGCAACGACCATCATCACCATTCGGGTGCGGGTCGTTCGCAGATCCCGCAGCAGCTTGATGAACAGTAGTCTTGTCATGGCCGTACCTCTCCTGACTCCAACTGATCTACTTCTGCCTGAACGCCATCGGCTATGCGACCGTCCACCAGTGTCACCTGCCGACTGATGTAGCGCCCTATATTGTGTTCGTGGGTGACAAGCACGACCGTCTTCCCCTGGGCAACAAGCTCAGTGAACAAGTTGAGCACTGCGTCAGCCGTGTGGGTATCGAGGTTGCCGGTCGGCTCGTCAGCAACAATGAGCGGTGGATCATTGGCCAGAGCACGAGCAATCGCTGCTCTCTGCTGCTGACCACCTGAGAGCATTGCAGGCAATTTATGGGCCTGTTCGGCGATACCAACCCGTTCGAGAAGCGTCATGGCACGAGTATGTCTGATACCAGCAGGATACCGGTTGCCTAGATCCATAGGCAACATGATGTTCTCAAGAACAGTCAAGGTGGGTAGCAATTGGAAAAATTGGAAGACGATGCCGACATTACGTCCACGCCAAAGAGCGAGTTGGTTTTCGCTCAGAGTGTGAATGGGCGTGTCAGCAACTATCACTTCACCCGTCGAGGGGCGGTCAATTCCGGTGATGAGGTTGATTAGCGTTGATTTGCCACTGCCGGACTTGCCAACGATGGCAACAAACTCATTTCTCTGAACATGCAGGCTGATATCGCGCAGTGCTGTGAATGAACCAGATGGCGTCTGGTAGGTCTTGCTCACCTGGTGTATCTCAAGAAGCGACTCATTTTCCTGTCTGTTACCATGCATAAACATAGATCTTGCTCCTTTCAAAGAAACATAGTATCCTGTAATGGAGATATAACTCATTATCTATTAAAAGGGAGCAGCCACTTCAGGTCAATCGTCAATAAGAGAAAAATGCTCATTACCGCGCACATACGCGAGATTGTACGGAAAGAGAGGGCATTCAATGAAACAGGATAAACAAGATCGGCGTTCTTTGCGCACTCGCCATCTGGTGCAATCTGCTATGATGGAACTCTTGTTAGAAAAACGTTATGAGACGATTACCGTTCGAGATATTCTAGATCAGGCAGGGATCGGCAGCTCGACGTTTTATGCCCATTACTTCGATAAAGAGGATGTGCAGACTTCTTTGATGGAGATGATGCTCGAGCAACTTTCCCTGCCATATGCTCAGAAGACTGTTGAGCAAGAAATCCTTCCTAGCCTGGCGCTGTTTCAGCATGGCAAGGAGCATTTCCGATCTTTTCAGGCGATGGTGAAGGGCCATGCGGAAGGGAAGGTATGGGAGATGTTGCAGACGACATTAAGCAAAACCATTGAGCAGAATCTTGTAAGCCTCTACGCAGAAAAACGTTCCCCTCCAGTTCCTCTGGTGATGGTAGCTCAGTATCTGACGGGAGCTTTTATGAATCTGTTCAAATGGTGGATCGAGGCCGAGATGCCTTACTCGCCAGAACGTATGGATGAGATATTTCGACAACTGGCTCTGCCTGGGGTGTGGGCAATCATTGAAGGGCCGAGCGCATAAACTCAAAACAAGCAGGATAGAAATTACAAGGCTCATATGGATTTCATCGACTATCGCAAATCAAACAAAAAAATCACTATTGGCTCTGAGGAAACCAAATCCCAAGATCCGAAACATCGTAGCAAGAGGTATCGCGACTACGTAGAAGAACTCATTCAGCAGGCGCAACAACGTGGCGAATTCGACAATCTGGAAGGCATGGGCAAACCGCTCAATCTTGAGACCAATAGTTCTGCCGGTGATAAATCGCTTGCTTATAGCCTCCTCAAGAGCAACGGCTATGCTCCCGTAGAGATCGAGCTAGCCAACGAAATACGCCGCGAGCTCGAACGCACTGAAGCTCCTCTGGCGAAAGTCATCCACCGGGGCAAGGTGCTGCGAGCGCGCCGTGTCCCACCCTTTCCCAGTGAGAGACGCGCCTACAATGCCGCAGTGGAGAAAGCCACGGAAGAATACGACAAAGCACTGCGCGATCTCAACCGCAAGATCTTGACGCTCAATCTGATCGCTCCACCGGCGCTGCACCAGCCTATGCTCGATGTCGCTGCACGTGTGCAGGAGTTTCGCGAGTCGTGTTCGCCTTTCACATTCTAAGGATGAAGCGATCTTTCCCGATGGCTCCATCCTTCGCTGAAGCTTTCCCTTGCTGGAGTGTCTTCTATCGCATAACGATAGATCAAGAAATTATCTCCTGGCTTAGGCTTAAAGTGAAGATCTTACTCAGATAGCTAAGTAACGGCTCCTCGTGCACCGGTTGACTGCGGAAACCGATATAACCATCCGGTCGGATGAAGTACAGTGTAGCCCCTTGTGCTCCGTAGATAGTGTGGAGCTTCCCTTGCGGGTCCAGCAGGGTTGAGCCATTCCAGGTGAGTTGCTCTGGTTTCTCGCTGCTGGCAACGACGATATGCGCTTTGACGTAACCACTCGTCAAGCTTTCAATGTTGGACGCGAGCCTGACAATATACGCATACTCTTTGCTAGCAGACGCGAGACCTGTAAAAATCAGCAGGTGGCTCTCCGTTCCCCACAGCACTTGATGCAGGTTTGTATGTTCGTGAGCGGGATAGCTCAGGCACTTGCCTGGCAGCACGCGGTCCCCAGCATGAGGGGCTCTCCAGGAAAGCCCTCTGCCCACGTTGGCCCTCTTTCCGTTGGGTAGATGTGAGAGCGAAGAGCGGCGATAGTTGATATTAAGCTCTGACGCTTGCAGGGCAATATAGCGTTGAATGCTCTTCAGATTGAATAGGGGGACTACCACATAGTCGCGCAGCAAGCGCAAGGCGGGATTTTGCGTTACGAGAATGCTCGTCGCGTTCTCAGCTCCCTGGAGTACCCACCTGGCAATGGGCATACGCTCTTCCTGGTAGGTATCGAGCAGACTTTCACACGCATTCTCTTGTAGCACCAGGGCCAGCTTCCAGGCCAGGTTATAGGCATCCTGAAGCCCGATATTCATGCCCTGACCACCAAAAGGACTGTAAACATGGGCAGCGTCGCCTGCCAGGAATACCCGACCTTTGCGGTATGTGGTGGCCATGCGATAACTGATCCTGAAATTCGATGCCCAGGTTAGATTGCTCATCGTTGTCTGCATATCGCCCGTATATTGTACCAGCAAGCGCTGAAATACCTCGATTGATGCTTGCGGAGTCTCCTTGCCGCTCTGTGTTATGGCTGTTGCGAATAGTCTCCATTGGCCACCTGGCAGAGGGAAAGCGGCGAAGAGTCCATCGCGGGTAAGCCATCCGTGCGTTGTCTCGCGTGTCCTGTTCCAGTTCAGGTCCATATCGGCGAGCAGGAATTCCTGTGGTGCTGTGGTGCCCTCAAAAGGGATTGCCTGGACTTTCCGCACCTGGCTTCTGACTCCATCACAGCCTATCAGCCACCTGGCACGGATTTCCTCTTTGCTGCCTGTATTTGTTCCTACTGTCAGAGCGATCACAGCATCCTCCTCCTGCCGGATGTCGAGCAGTTCCCGCGAGCGCTCAATGACACCACCTAGCTCACTCAGACGCTCGCCCAGGATGTGCTCTGTCTGGCTCTGCGGTAGGATCAGGAGAAATGGATACTGGCTCTCTTCCTCTCTGATGTGTTGCAGGCTCATACGCAGGAGAATCTTATCGCCGTCGTAGGTAGTGAGTCCCCTGGCCTTTGTTCCTGCTGCTTCGATCTGATCGATCACGCCCATGTTCTCGAACATCTCCAACGTGCGTGCCTGGACGTTGAGGGCGCGCGAGTTCTGGACCGGGGAGGCTTGCTGGTCGATGATACGGCAGCGCATGCCATGGCTGAGCAGTTCGCAAGCCATTGCTAACCCGACAGGACCGGCTCCAACAACCAGCACGTCAGTCTCATTCCCTATTGAACTCATCTTTTGACATCTCCTTATGCGTTGCCTCGATCGTCGATACATACCATTCCTTTAGCGTTTCAGTATCAGCGAGACACAAGGAACCTTCCGGTGCCCCTAACACTCGCTCGAGAGCATCGGTATAGGCTGCGACAGTGCGTTCGATGCGTCGCAATAGATCACGATCTAGCCCACCGGAGAGGAGCAATCCGCTAAGGATTTCCCCCAGATTCTGTAAAAGGGACAGGATCACTTCACCCGCGTGGTCAGGGTAGGCGGTTGTCAAGACGCCTTCCTGGAGACCCTGGTGGATAATCGCTGTGAGGAGAGGCGTCAATTGTTTCATGCCACCTGTGTGTAGTTTCTGGCGAACGATGGCATTATTGTCCGTGTACCACATGTGTAAGAGCGCGAGAACGAAGGGCTTCTGGACGATTTTCCAACAGTTGAGCGTGGCAAAGAAGCGCAAAAGTTTTTCGAGGGCGGGAAGTGTTGGATCATATACGCTGGGAAGTAGGAGTTGTTCGGCCTCTTTCAGCATGCGTTCGATCAGGGCTTCGAGCAACTCCTGTTTTGAAGCAAAATAGTGATAAAACGCTCCTTTGGAAATCTGGAGATTGTCCAGAATGTCCTGGATCGCCATT
>Ga0137384_10003770_pt1 | contig 12104 bp, 13 predicted proteins | sample SagtaG_2_FD_104922 | JGI IMG/M metagenome (GOLD analysis project Ga0137384, IMG submission 104922) | Vadose zone soil microbial communities from Sagehorn Ranch, Mendocino, California, USA - Sage2_R_60_16 metaG | ecosystem: Environmental > Terrestrial > Soil > Vadose zone | place: USA... | reverse complement strand
GCGCCTGCTCCCGCTCCTGCTCCGGCTCCCACCACCGCTCCGAAGTAGCGTGTCATAGGCAGGCGCACCGACGCCACACCCCTGCCTGGAGGGAGAGATCAGAGGGGCTTGAGCGCGTCCATCAAGTCTCGGGCGAAGGTGCCCGTGAAGACTTCTTCCACGGGCCCCTTGAGGCGGATGGACCAGTCGGCACGAACGTCGATCTCGAGCGTGCCCCCCGGCATCCGCACGGTGACGAGGCCGTGATCGCAGAAGCCGTTCTTGACCGCCGCGCAGGCAACCGCGGATGACGAGGATCCCGAGGCCAGGGTATAGCCTGCCCCGCGCTCCCAGATCAGGATGTCCACCTCCGCGCGGGACATGACCTTGGCGAACTGGACATTGGTGCGGTTGGGAAAGGCCGGGTGATGCTCGATCTGTGGGCCGAGGGCCCGGCAGCGCGCCTCGTCGAGCTGATCCACGAAGACCACGCAGTGGGGATTGCCCACCGACACCGCGGTGACGAGCAGCGCCTCCCCTCCCACCTGGAGCGGCACCCTCACCACCTCGCGGGCGGGGCCGTGCATGGGGATCTCGGGCGCCACGAACGTGCACGTGCCCATCTCCACCGTCACGAGGTTCATGTGGCCATCGCTGACATGGCAGTGGCACTCGACGCGCCCGCCCTTCGTGTCCACCGTGAAGACCGGCGCCTTAGTGTGCCCGTGCTCCCAGAGATACTTGGCGAAGATGCGCAGGCCGTTGCCGGATTTCTCGGCTTCGCTGCCGTCCGGATTGAGGATGCGCATGCCGAAGTCGGCGCCCGCCCACGCCGGCACCTTGAGGAGAATGCCGTCAGAGCCCACGCCCCAGTTGCGGTCGCAGATGCGCACGATCTGCGGCACCGTGAGGGGCGCCGGCAGGTCCTTGCCGTCGATCACGATGTAGTCGTTACCGAGCCCGTGTCCCTTCGCGAATGGAATCATGCCGATGCTTTCTCGCCTCGAGGTTCGAAGTAGCTGGCGATGCGCTCGCGGATCCCCCGCACGTCGCTGGGGAGCCGATGACTCCACTTGTGGGCGAAGCGCGCCATGGCCTCGCGGCGCTGGATGATGTCCTCGGACGCAGCCACGGGGGCGCCTTCCCCCGACCGGGTGCCCCCGCCCCGGTGAACGAAGGGCACGTCCACGACCAGGCAGCGCCGTCCCCGCTCGCGCACGGCGAAGGAGAGATCGCGGTCATAGCCGTGAAAGAAGCCGTAGCTCTCGTCGAAGCCGCCCACCTCCCTGAACAGCGAGCGGCGTAGGGCCAGGCAGACGCCGTCCACCGCCGCCACCTCGACCATGGGCGCGGGCATGCGGGGGGCGCCCGCGAGGCAGTGTACGATGGTGCGTCCGACATAGCGCCCGTCGCGGCGGAGCCGACGCGCGCCGTAGAGGCCCGCCAGTCCCACGTCACGCCCGTCGCCCAGCGCGCCCATCAGGCGCTGGAGCCATGTGGGTTCCAGCATCTCGGTGTCGTTGTGGAGGAAGCAGAGGGTCTCGCCCGTGGCCAGGGTCGCCCCCTGGTTGAGCGCGCGTATCAAACCGACATTGCCGTCGTTGCGCTGATAGCGAAGCGGATAGAGTAAAGGGAAGGCGCGGAAATAGGCCTCGGTGCCGTCGGTCGAGCCGTTGTCCACCACGCAGAGCTCGAAGGGCGCGGTAGTGGAGCGGAGGCTGTCGAGACAGGCCTGGGTCAACGCTTCCTGGTTGTGGACAACCAGGACCACGCTGGCCGCGGGTCTAGCGCTCGGCGAGGGGGACGTACTTGGCGTCCGTGGCCCCCGTGTAGTCGGAGCGCGGCCGGATGAGCCGGTTGTTCCCGTGCTGCTCGAGGATGTGGGCGGCGCAGCCCGCCACTCGGCTCATCGCGAAAATGGGCGTGAACTGGTCCGTCGAGATTCCCATCGACGCGTAGGCCGCGCCCGAATACAGGTCCACGTTGGGAAAGATGTGCTTGGCTGCCGAGACCACGCCGGCCATGATGTCGAGGATCTGGATGTTGACGGTGCTCCCCGCCTGCTGCCCGAGCTCGAGGGCCAGGCGCTTCAAGTGCTTGGCCCTCGGATCCTCCACGCGATAGACGCGGTGGCCGAAGCCCATGATCCGCGCCTTGTCGGCCAGCGCCTGACGGATCCAGGCATCGGCCTTGGCGGGATCCTTGATCTTCTGGACCATGAGCATGACCTGCTCGTTGGCGCCGCCATGCAGCGGGCCCTTGAGGGCGCCGATGCCCGAGACCACGCCGGAGTGCACATCGGACAGAGTGGCCGCCGTCACGCGGGCCGCGAAGGTCGAGGCATTGAACTCGTGGTCGGCGTGAAGGATGAGGGCGACGTCGAACGTCTTGGTGGCGAGCTCGGTGGGCTTCTTGCCCGTCATCATGTGGAGGAAATTGCCAGAGAGGGAGAGCTTGGGATTGGGAGCGACCACGGGCTTCCCGCGCCGGATCCGCTCCCAGGCCGCCACCAGCGTCGGCATCTGCGCCGTCAGGCGGATGCTCTTCCTCAACGTCGCCTCGCGCGAGTTGTCCGCGGCGTCGGGATCGAAGGCGGACAGCGCCGAGACGCCCGTGCGGAGGACCTCCATGGGCGTGGTCTTCTTGGGCAGCTGCCGGAGCATGGTGATCAGCTTGGGGGGCAGCTTCCGATTCGCCGTCGAGGAAAGCGCCTTGACGTGGGCGTCCAGCTCCTTCCGGCTCGGTAGCTTGCCGTACCAGAGGAGGTACGTCACCTCCTCGAAGGTCGATTGCGCGACGAGGTCGTCGACATCGAAGCCCCGATAGAGGAGGCGGCCCTTGTGGCCGTCGATGAAGCAGATGTCCGATGTCGAGACGACAACGTCCTCGAGACCAGCCTTCAGGGGATTCGCGGCGGCGTCACTCATGGCGTGCCTGATCTCCTCGGAGCACAGGGTGGAAACGCCCCCTGTAGTACCACAGGCCCCTACCCGGTTCAAGGCGGCACTGGGTCAATGTAGACTCTTCGCCATGAATCGCGTCGTGCCCGCCGCCGAGCTCTTCTACCGGCGGCATCCCATCAGCGAAGAGCAGGTGCTCGACGCGCTGCGCCGCCAGGGCAAGGACCCGGCAAAGCTTTCCCCCGAAGACCTCTACGAATGGGACCAGGATCACTACGGTGGACTGGCCGCGGTGGAGGCCTTGACGCGCCGGGCTGGCATCTCGGCGGACAGCCACGTGCTCGACGTCTGCGCGGGGCTGGCGGGCCCTGCCCGTTTCATCGCCGCCCGATGCGCGGCCCGCGTCACCTGCGTCGATCTCTCGCCCGAGCGCGCGGCCGGCGCGAAGCGTCTCACCGCGCTCGTGGGACTCGACCGGCTCGTGCGGATGGTCCGCGCCGATGCCCAGGCGCTTCCCTTCCCGCGCTCCGCTTTCACGGCCGTCATCAGCCAGGAAGGGCTGCTGCACGTTCCCGACAAGGCCCGCGTCCTCGACGAGTGCGCTCGGGTGCTCCGAACGGGGGGACGCCTGGCCTTCAGCGATTGGGTCGCCACCCCACGCCTGTCGCTCAACGAACGACGCCGGCTGGAGGAGTGGATGGCCGCGGTGAGCATCCAGACCCAGGACAGCTACCGGAGGCTCCTCGCGCGCGCCGGCTTCACGGGCATCCTCGCCGAGGACCTCTCCGAGGAGTGGATGGGTGTCCTCCGGCGCCGGCTCGAGATGTTCAGGGGGCTCCGTGCCCAGACCGTGGCCCGGCTCGGGCCGCGACGCTACGAGGAGTACAACCAGCTCTACGCGTTCTTCGTGGGTCTCGTCGAGTCGCGCAAGCTCGGCGGCGGGCGCTTCAGCGCAGGAGCCGGTCCAGGAATCTCTTGACGGCGTCCGGGTCCCTGACCTGGACGCCCACGGGCACCGCGTGAAACGATCCCGCGCTGCCTGTGACGTGGGCGCGGAACTCTCCGGTGCTCTGGCTGATCCGCACCATCATGTCCGTGCGCCCGTCGGCGAGGCCATAGGTTCCCGCGGTGCTCATGGCCAGCCCCTTGGTCTGGTACACGGTGTCGTCGGTCCGGAGCACTCCGTTGGTGATCTTGTAGCTGCCCTTGATCGACGTGAACTCCAGGGGCGTGGTGCCGACACCCCTCACGTCTCCCTGGAGCGCGGAGCTGATGACACCCTGGGCCAGGAGCACCTCGCGCACCAGCTTGAGGGCGCCCTCTCCGACCACCCTCCCCGCGCCGACCTTGAACTCGCCCGCGCCGTTCATGCTGCGCCACATGTCCGCCGTCCGCATGGAAAGCACGCCCGTGAGATCGAGCGGGCCCGAGATCGCATAGCCCTGGCAGAGATAGTCATGGAGCACGGGGAGGAGCTGCACGCTCGAGATCTTGATGTCGCGGAGGCTGACGAGGGAGGAGGGCTCGTCGAGCGTCGAGGTCACGGTGAGGCCCAGCGTGCCCTGGGCGAGCTTGGCTCGGAACGGCACGCTCTCGAATCCGGTCGCCTTGAGGAGGACGGGCACCCGCACCTCGTCGAGGACGAGCTGGCGTCGCGTAGGTGGCGGGCACTGGGGCCGATCCTGGCTGAGTGTCACCCGGGCGAGATCGAGCTGCCCGGTTGCGCCCAGGCGCGCCGAGGTGCCGGAGAGCTGGAGCGTGCCCTTGATCGGACCCGACAGCGCCGGCGAGGCGAAGGCGAGGGCGCGCGCGAGAGGCGCGATGTCCGCCCCCTCGAGGCCCAGGGTCGCCTTGATGGGGATCTCGGGGCTCCGGATCCCGACGGTCGCGCGGATGTCGCGAAGCCTGAGGCCGCCCGGCTCCACGCGCGCGTCGCCACGGATGTCGAGATCGGGGCCGCCCACGCCGGCAACCGTCGCGTTGACGCCTTCGATCCGCAGGTCCCGTCCGGGAGTGCCGCGTCGTGTGACGTGGATGACGCCCTCTTTGAAGGCAACCCGCGAAACCATGATGCTGCCCACGGCGGCGCTTCCGGGGATGCCGGGAACGCTGCGGGTCGCCGGCTTGGGCTGGGCGGGAGGCGCGGCCAGTGAGGCCGCGTTCCAGCGGCCGCCGCTTTCCACCAGCTCCACGCGCGCGCCGTCGAGCGTGAGGCTGGCCAGCTCGATCCGGAGCGAGAGCAAGGGCCTGACGCGAAGGCCCACCCTCACCTCGTCGACGTTGAGAAAGGGCGCCGTGCCAAATCGCGGATCGTCGGCGACCTGGAGCCCCTGGAGGATGACACTGGGGGGCAGGAGAGAGACGGCGAGCGAGGTGAACTTGACGGGCCGTCCCACCGCCTGCCCCGCGAGCTGGGTGATGTAGGCGTGCATGGCGGGCGTATCGATCCAGCGGGGAAGCAGAAGCAGCGCCCCCGCCACGATGACGAGAAGGGTGAGGGCGACGAGGAGGGAGAGGCGCAGCCATCGACGAAAGGCCATGGCGTGCCGCCGCCCTCAGCGGCCTCGCGCGGTCCGCGCCGGCGGCCGGCGCGCGGACCGCGCGAGGCTGGAGAGGGAGATCATGCAGCTCCGCCGAGGCTACGGGATGAGAAGGATCTTGCCCGTGGTCTTCCGGCCCTCGAGCGCGCGATGCGCCTCAGCGGCCTGCGCCAACGGGAACTGGTGCTCGATGCGCAGCTTGACCTTCCCGTCCTTGATCCAGCCCAGGACTTCACCCGCCCGCTGGACGAGCTCCTCGCGCGAGCCGATGTGGTGGTTGAGGCTCGGCCGCTGCAGGAAGAGCGAGCCCCGCACGTTGATGACCTGGAGGTCGAGGGGCGGCACGGGACCGCTGGCCGCGCCGAACAGGATCATGTACCCGCGCGGTCGCAGGCAGTTGAGGCTCTTGTCGAACGTCGAGGCGCCCACGCCGTCGTACACGACGTCCACCCCGCGTCCTTCCGTGATCCGCTTCACCTCGGGCTCGAACTCCTGCTTCGTGTAGAGGATGACGTGGTCGGCGCCCGCGGATTTGGCGAGGGCGGCCTTCTCCTCCGTGGAGACCGTCCCGATCACGGTGGCGCCCAGCATCTTGGCCATCTGGCACAGCAAGAGGCCCATGCCCCCCGCCGCCGCGTGCACGAGACAGGTGTCCCCCTTTTTCAGCGGATAGCTCGATTTCACGAGGTAGTGCGCGGTCATGCCCTGGAGCATGGCGGCCGCGCCATCCTTGGCGGAGACGCCGGCGGGGAGCTTCACGAGCCGGTCAGCGGGCACGACGTTCATCTGGGCGTAGGAGCCCGGCACGCCGGTCCACGCGACATTGTCGCCCGCCTTCACGTCGCTGACGCCGGACCCGACCGCGGTCACGGTCCCTGCGCCTTCCAGCCCCAGGGTGAGCGGGAGCTGGGCCTTGTACTGCCCGGTGCGGAAATAGACGTCGATGTAATTGACGCCCGCCGCGGCCAGCTTGACCGCGGCTTGGCCCCCACCTGGGGAGGGATCGGCCACGTCGTCGAGCTGGAGAGCTTCCGGACCGCCGGGCTGATGGATGCGAATGGCTTTCATGGTCGCCCTCTAGGCCTTGAGCAGGCCGCGGATTTCGTTCACGACGTCCTGACGCCACGGCAGGAGCTTCTCAGCCCGCAGCGCCTTGCGCACTTCGAGCATCTTGGCCTCGAGTTCTTCCGTCATCTTGCTCGGCCGCTCGAGGAGGCGCCACCTCGTTCATGCTCTCGTCGAAGAAGACAAAGACGGGAATGGATCGGAACATGCCCTTGTTCAGGTACTGATCCATCAGATCGGGGTTCTTGTCGCGGAGGAAGACGCGCGTCTCGATGCTCGGATTCCCCTCGGCCAGGTTGAAGAGCACCGGCACGTTGTAGAGGGCGTCGCCGCACCAGTCCTCGGTGATGACCATGAGCTTGAGCTTCTTGCCGAGGGACTCGAGGGCCTTCTTGTCCTCGGGCCTGATCTTGATGTCCCCGAGAAACTTCACGAAGCTGTCCTTGTTGGTGCCCATCTGGTCGAGATACTGCTGGGGCGTCATGCCCTGCGCGAACCGCTCCTTGGTGACCATGCAGTCTCCCTGGGCCGCCCTTACCGCATGGCGGCGAGATCAACGGTGAACTTCGCGACTTCCCGCTCCTCGGCATCGCGCACCACGAGGGTGACCCGGCCCCTGGGATCGAGCCCGTCGGCGGGGAAGACATAGATGCATCGCGCGGCGTACTTGCCGTCCTCTTCGCGGAGGGCGGTCCGCTCGTTCTGCACGAAGCTGGCCTTGACGGCGAGGGATCCGGCCATCAGCGTGGGCGTATAGAACCGGGCAAAGTCGATCTTGTTCCCCCGCAGGGTGGCCCAGAAGGAGAGCACGCCCGTGTGGTCCTTGAGCACGGACTCGATGTCACGCGGCTTGATCTCTTCCCCGCGAAAGGCCGAGTTGCGAGCGGCGAGGGCGAGGCGATGAAAGGGCGTCATGACCACGAGGGTCTGGCCCGACGCGTCGCGGAGGCGCCACTCCGCTCCGAATTCCTCGAGCACGATGCTCTTCTTGCCCGCGCGGATGGCCTGCTCGCGGTCGCGATCGGCCAGGGCGAACGAGACAGCCTCCCCCGGGGCCACCCCCAGCAGCGCGACCATGAGCACCAGGAGCGGAAGAAACCCGTAGTGCGAGGTTTTCCGGCTCATGTGAGGGCGTATTGTAACGGATTCTCGACGTCTCCGCCGCCTGACCTCGAGGGCGCAGCATTGCCACGGGCAATCCCGCGCGGTAGCGTGAGACGCATGTGGCGGCGATCCCTCACCGGCGCGCTCGTGGCCTTCTTGTCGGCGGGATGCGCCTCCGCGCCGTTCCCCGACGAGATGCTGCGCGGAGTCGACCGCTCCCTCAGGTTGGGCGCGCTTCGGGCCAGCCCCTCCGCCTACCGGGGCGCGCGCGTGATGCTCGGGGGCCAGATCATCGCCACGGTGCCGAAGCCCGGCGCCACCGAGATCGAGATCCTCTCCCGGCGCCTGGGCGACAGTGGCGCACCCGAGTCTGGCGACCGATCGGACGGCCGGTTCCTCGCGCGCAGTGCCAAGTTCCTGGACCCTGCCATCTACGCGCCGGGCCGGCGCCTCACGGTACTCGGCACCGTCAAGGGCACCGAGGAGCGGCCCATCGGCACCGTCCCCTTTACTTATGTCGTCGTCGAGGCGGAGCGCCTCAAGCTCTGGCCCAGGGAAGAGAACTGGGTCGGCAACCCGAGCTATCCTCCCCTCCCCCTCGACGCGCCCGTCCTGCCGTACCCGCGCTAAAGAGCACGGAGGGGGGTTCCGCCCCCCTTCCGAAGCCTCCTAAGAGGCCGGTCCTCACTTGCCGACGACGACCGAGGAGAAGATCGCGGGGTCGAGGTAGATCGCGGCCACGCGCGCGACGTCGGCCGCGGTCACCTTCGCCACGCCGGCCTTGAAGCGGTCCGGCCAGTCGAGACCGAGCTGGTTCTCCTCGATGGCGGTAAGAAGCGCTGCCATCTTGCCCGAGGTGTCCGTGCGAAGGGGATAGCTCCCGATGAGATACGACTTGGCCAGCCCCAGCTCACGCGCCGTCACCGGCTCTCGCCCCAGGCGCGCCATCTCGGCCTTGACGAGCCCGACCGCCTCGTCCACGGCGTCCAGCCGGGTCTGCAGCCCGACGAAATAGGCCGGCCCGTGACGGGCGGGGCTCACGAAGCTGTAGACCGAGTATGCGAGGCCGCGCTCCTCGCGCACGCGGCCGTAGAGTCGGGAGGCCGAGCCGCCACCGAGGATGTAGTTGGCCACGACGAGCGGGAAATAGTCCGGGTGGTCCTGGCGAATGGCGGGCCGTCCCAGGGAGACCGTGGCCTGCGTCAAGGCCCGCGTGATCCTCCGGTGCTCGACGGGCGGGCTCGAAGGCGCCATGGGGATGTCCGGGCGCGCGTGGCCGGGAGCGCTCCATCCGGCGAGGCGCGCCATGAGCTCGCGGCGGATCTCGTCGACGGTGACGTCTCCGACCACGCTGATCACGGCTCCGTCGGGGCGGTAGTTGTCCCGATGAAAGGCCGCCACCTGCTCTCGCGTGATCCGGCGGACGGATTCGACCGTGCCCGACACCGGGCGGCGATACGGATGCCCTGGGTAGAGCAGCTCGGCCATGGCCTTCGAGGTCACGGTGCCGGGGTCCTGCTCCGATCGCAGAATGTAGGCGGCGATGTCCTCGGAGCGCCGCGTCAGCTCGGCCGGCGGGAACGCTGGCTGGAGCAGCACCTCGGCCAGGAGATCCAGGCCCAGAGCCAGGTCCTTCTTGAGCACGGAGAGCGAGATCGTGGCGCCGTCGTGGCCAGCCTCGCCCTCGAGACTTCCGCCCACGAACTCGATGGCGCGGTCGAGCTCGGGACCCGTCCGCTTCGCCGTGCCCCGGGTCAAGAGATCGGCGGTGAGGTTGGCCAGGCCCGCCGCGTCCGACGGATCGAAGGCCGCGCCGGCCCGCACGGAGAGCCGGACCACCACGATGGGGATGGCCGGGCGCTCCGCCACCAAGAGCACGGCGCCGTTGTCGAGAACCTCGCGGTGGGCGAGCGGGGCCGCTTCGGCGCCCGCTGTCGCGAGCATCGAGAGCGCCACACCGAGCATCGCGTGGACGAGGCGCAAGGGGGGTCGTCCGTGAAGCGCCGTCACTTCGCCGCGGCAGGCGCCGCGCCAGGCAGGAGAACGCCGACGGTGCGTCGGTCGATCTGGAAGTAGGCGCGCGCGACGCGCTGGAGATCCGCGGCCGTGACCCGGCGGATCAGGCCTACGAAGCTCTCGCTGTCCCGCCACGAGCGCGCGAGCTCGAAGCGCGCCAGAGTCGACGCGCGCGAGTGGATCGAGTCCAGGCGCCAGATGAACCCCGCCTCGATCTGGTTCTTGGCCCGCTCGACCTCTTCCTCCGGTACGGGCTCGCTCTTCACCCGCTCGATCTCGTCCATCATCCCCTGCTCGAGGGTCTCGGGAGTCTGGCCGGGCAGCGGCGTTCCCGAGAACCAGAAGAGGTTCGGATCGAAGGATAGATAGGAGTAGTCCCCGCCCACGTTCAGGGCCATGCGCCGCTCGTAGACGAGGCGGCGGTAAAGCCGCGAGGCCCGGCCGTCCTGGAGGATGCTCGAGAGCACCTCGAGCGCGGGAGCATCCGCGCTCTGGTAGTTGGGGACGTGAAAGCCGATGTACACGATGGGCGAGCGGGCATCGGCCTTGTGGACGAGGACCCGCCGCTCTCCCGGCTGGGGCGGTTCCACCGCCTGCATCGGAGGCGGCGCGGGCGCGCGGGGGATCCTGCCGAAAGCCTCGCGCACACGGCCCACGATTCGCCGCGCGTCCACGTCTCCCACGATCACCAGGATGGCGTTGCCCGGTTGATAGTAGCGATCGTAGAAGGCGCGGAGCTCGGCGGGAGTGATGCGGGCGATGTCCTCCATCCACCCGATGACGGGCCAGCCGTACGGATGCGCCTTGTAGGCGGCGGCGAGAAACTCCTCCGAGAGATAGCCATCCGGATCGTCTTCCGTGCGCGTGCGCCGCTCTTCCATGACCACCTGGCGCTCCGACTCGATCTCCTTCGGATCGAGGAGCAGGTGGCGCATGCGGTCGGCCTCGAGGGCCAGCACCATGTCGACGCGGTCGGCGGCGATGTTGACGTAGTACGAGGTGACGTCGTGAGAGGTGAAGGCATTGTCCTGGCCGCCGTTCTGCTCGACGACGCGGGCGAACTGTCCCTTGCCGTGCGTGGGCGTGCCCTTGAACATCAGGTGCTCGAGGAAGTGAGCGAGCCCCGTCTTTCCCGGCACCTCGTTGCGCGAGCCGACGCGGTACCACGTCTGCACAGTGACGATGGGATTGCGGTGATCCTCGAGCACGAGGACGCGCAGGCCGTTGTCGAGCGTGACCTCGGTGACGGGCGACGGGGGGGCGGCGGACGCGGGGGAAGCGACTGCGAGGGCCCAGGCGAGGGCGAGAGCCCACGGCACGTTTCGAAGACGCATTGCGGGCTATGCTACCACGCGGCCAAAGGGCTAAGAGGAGCGGGACAGCCGCTGGGCCGTCATGAACACTCGCTTCAGCATGGGGCGGGTCAGCTTGCCCGTGAAGGTATTCTGCTGGCTCGGATGGAAGGAGCCGATGAGGATCGTCCCGTCCGGCATGAGGGCCCGCGCGCCGTGGCCGAAGCGCGGGAGCGGGCGCGGCACCAGTCCTCCGGCCGCGCGCCGCGCGCGCAGGTAGGCATCCCAGCCGATCTTGCCGAGTGCGACCACCACCCGCACGCGCGCGAGAAGCCGCATCTCCTCGAGCAGGTAGGGCTGGCAGCGGCGCATCTCGGCGGGAGAGGGCTTGTTGGCCGGAGGCGCGCAGCGCACAGCCGCCGTGATGTACGCCCCCGTCAGCCGGAGGCCGTCGGCGGCGTCGCGCGAGTCGGGCTGGTTGGCGAAGCCCGCCTCGTGGAGCGCCCGGAACAGCCAATCCCCGCTCCGGTCGCCCGTGAACATGCGGCCCGTGCGATTGCCTCCGTGGGCGGCCGGAGCGAGCCCGACGAGGAGCACGCGCGCGTCGGGATCGCCGAAGCCCGGCAGCGGCCGCGCCCAGTAGCGCTCGCCTCGATGGCGCCGGGGCGGCGCCGCGGCCGCGTGCTCGCGGCAGCGCACGAGCCGGGGGCAGAGCCGGCAGGCGCTGATCCGGCGCGCGAGGAGCTCGAGCAAGGGCCCGCGCGGCACGTTGTCCTCGGCGACGACTTCGCGCACAATCACGCTCATGATGCTAGCCGCAGGCACCCTGCCGTGACAAGCCGCGTGCCCGCGCTCATCGTCCACGGTGGAGCGGGCGCCGATCCCACCGACGACCCCGACGAGCTGCGCGACGGCATCCGTCAGGCCGTGGCCGCGGGCTGGGCCGTCCTGCGCGACGGCGGGAGCGCCGTGCTCGCGGTGGAAGCGGCCGTGTGCGCGCTCGAGGACCACCCGCGCTTCAATGCCGGCCGGGGCTCGGTGCTCACCGCCGACGGCACCGTCGAGATGGACGCCTCCATCATGGAAGGCGACGGTCTCACGAACGGGGCGGTCGCCTGCGTCACGGGCATCCGTCATCCCGTCTCGCTCGCGAAGCGCATCATGGAGGAAGGGCGCCACTCCTTCTTCGTCGGTGAGGGGGCGCGGGC
>Ga0137384_10003765_pt1 | contig 12113 bp, 12 predicted proteins | sample SagtaG_2_FD_104922 | JGI IMG/M metagenome (GOLD analysis project Ga0137384, IMG submission 104922) | Vadose zone soil microbial communities from Sagehorn Ranch, Mendocino, California, USA - Sage2_R_60_16 metaG | ecosystem: Environmental > Terrestrial > Soil > Vadose zone | place: USA... | reverse complement strand
TGAAGGTATCAGTGAGCCGGGTGATTTCGTCGAACCGAGCCTGCATTTCTTTGGGGACATTCTGCGATGTACTACGTTTGGACATGATTTTTCCCTCCGGTATGGCATGAATTATCATTCCTATGATACCATGTGCGAGATGTCGTTTGTTATGATCTTGCTGAGTGGCTTCTTGAGCGGCTCGGCGATTTTTGGCCTGTGCTGTTTTGTTGACTGATGTCTCCCATTTTCTCTGGTTTTCTCTCGGTTCTGCTGTCAGTTTTGCTGTCAGCATTTCCCTCTTGTTTGCTCCATTGCGGCTTGTTCGGGCTTCAAATTGCAAGCCATTATGAGACATATCAAGAGTTTGGAGTGGGTTGCGAATAGTGTTCCGTCGATCTTCCATCAGTTTTACCAATGTGTTAACGGTCACGAGATTGGCTAGAGGTTGACTTCTCATACAGAGGAGATTATACTGGTTAAGTAACTTCTTCAGCAACATGTATAGAGGAGTGCTTCTCGGAGCGGAAGCGCTCATTCTCCCCGGCACCTCGCGAGCAGATTACTTAAGGCCGTATGCAGTCTTCCTAGTTTGTCCAGTCTTCCTAAGAAGGAGAAGCACATGCAAAACACGACGATGGAGACGCCTCGTAGGCGTCCAGTCGGGGTCTCGATTATAGCGGTCCTGGTGGCGATCCAGGGCATATTCTTTCTGATCTTAGGTATCCTGGCGCTTGTGGCAGTCATCGCGGCTGCCAGTAGCGCAGGGACAACAATCAATGGATACGCTATCACTGGCGCCACGGTGAGTATTGTGGCAGGAGTCCTCTCAGGCGTTTTCCTGGTGGTGGGACTGATCTCACTCCTGTTCGCCTGGGGATTGTGGACACTCAAGCGTTGGGCTTTCTGGGCCACGGTGATCATCGAGATTATCAGCCTGGTCAATAGCGTGTTTGCTTTCATCCAACCACATGCCAACTTCTGGTCCGTTGTGGTCGGCATGATCATTCCCATTGTGATCCTGGTCTACTTCTTTGCTGACGCCAATGTGCGCGCTGCTTTCCGAACCTGATGGCCCATGGCATCCATCCCTCTCGCTGACGCGAAGGGCACGATCACCTCGGGTCAGCGAGAGAGGGAAGGGGTCTTGGGTGCCAAAAGAGGAAAAGTGCCAAGGGCCGGATATGGCATGGCTTGTTCATGGGTGTCCTTCGTCGTCCTTTTCGCGCTCAAAAAGCCTGTGTTTTGTTTGCTGGTGTTTGTCTTTTCTTGTTTGTGTGGGTTGCTGTAGTTACCAAAGTCGGGCTGTGATCTTGCCCGCTGATTTTGGAAAAATTGTTCTTGTTCCTCGGTTCATATTGATATGGACAAAGATACAACAACGTTTTTGACTGTCCCAGAGGTGGCACACCAGTTGCGGGTCAAAGCGATTACTGTACGACGATGGATACAGGATGGGATTCTTGAGGCCGAGGCAATCCAAGAGGGCAAGCGACACCGCTACCGCATCTTGAAGCACACTGTAGATGCGCTCAAAGTCAGCCGTCAATAGCAAGCCATTGTAAGGCACATGTGTCCTGGGGGTTCACTTCAATAAGTATAGAAAACAGATAGCTTCATGACTTGGTATATTGGCTTCTCAGGCCACTTCATGCCATGCTCAAGGCACTAAGAGGAAGAAACTTTATTCTGCCTACTTTATGTCTTGCTGCTGGTATTTTGTCTGTTTGTATTCGTCTTTGTCAATGCTCCTTGGGTTGTAGATGGTAGCTAATATCATGTCAACATTAGGGTATCTTCTCGCCTGCACCTTGTCGTCTCCCTTCACAGGCTCGGTTATGGGATGGCCTGAGGACATTATTTCCTGATTTTCGCGGAGTGTTTTCGGCTCGAAGCGACAGTATTTTGAGTCTCTTTATTGTCTAGTAATTGATACGGGTCAAATAGCACCAGATGCAGTTTATCATATGGGGAAAATTCGTACATCATGAATACTAGGAAGAACGGTATAGTTCTCTACGTTTAACCAGCTGTAGGGTGCTTAAGTGCGGGATAGGGGATTTGAGGTTAGGGGTGGTAAGTGTAGAGGATGTGTTCATGATTGTGATTATTCCCATTTCTTTGCAGTGTACTGAACGCATAAAACTGCAGTAAAATGCCTCTCGCACGGCTTAGGAACTGAAAGATAGAACACGGGCTTTTTGGCATATTAGCAGCATATCATTGCAGAAAGTCAAAATTGGACGCATAAACCTTCAGAAAGTTGCAGACGAGAACAATGGAAAATCGCTCTTCGTCTCCCATTTTTTAGAAAGGATGTCTTCGGTAGCCAGCACAGGTGTGATGAGAACGATGGAGCGTACCGCTGTGGGAGAGCCAGCAGGGTCCCTTGCACTTCATGTCAGCTTCGCGCATAGCATCCCATCAAAAAAAGAGATTCCAAAAGCCTTTGCGCCCTTTAGCATGATTGAGAATCGTCATATCAAAAAGAGCCCCTTCAAGATTTGCTCCGCGGAGGTCTGCTGCACTGAGATCGGCTAGCTTGAGATTTGCTGCACGAAGATCAACATCTCTCAGATCGGCCTCCCGTGCATTCACCGCATGCATATTGGCGGCGCGAAGGTTTGCCATTTTCATGGCTGCCGCACTGAGATTCGCCATAGTGAGATTCGCCTCCTGCAAATTCGCCATGCTCAAGTTTGCGCCACTCAGGTTCGCCATTTTGAGATTCACCCTACTGAAATCGACGTTGATAAGAGTAGCCAGACTGAGGTCAATGTTACTCAGATCAAGCACGATATCTGGATTCTGTTGCCGCCATTGGTTCCAATAGAGAACACCTTGTTTAAGAAAATACACATGTTCTTGCTGTGCCATTTTATCTTCCTCCATACCCAGATCAACATTGGCATCAGTATAGAGGCCAATGTTGAAGCTTTGCGAGGGATTGAACCTTTTAGGCAAAGTATAGTAAATAAGGTGACCGCTCTTTGGATAAGCATTTCGGCTGGGAGCAGGGACACCTATGCTCCCATACCCATACGGTCCAGCCACCGCCTGAAAGCTCCGAGAGCTGCCCGTTTTCCGTGTCCTCTTCCCTATCGATGATCGCGCAGGTCCCTAGATAAAGAAGGCGAGTGAATGTTTGGACGTGCGGCGGGAGGATCGCCAAATCGAAGGGAGGTGAGTTCGATGATGAGGGCATCAACGGGTGTTCCCGTCTGCTGCATCCGGAGCGGCTCTCCTTCCTTTTTCGCTCGTTGAACGGCCCAAATGAGGTAATTCAAAGCTTCCTGGTTCCTCCTCTGCTGGACATTGAACAGTTGGTACGATTGCAACCGCGCCAGGAGATTGTTGAGAGAGTACGCCACTTGCCAGAGGATGTTTTCTTCCATCAGAGGTGCACGAGCGGCAAAATTCCCATTCGCCACCTCTACATGGGTCTGTATGAGTTGCTGAATGCCCGTATCCAGCTGCTGCTTCTGCTCGATCTCCAACTGCTGGCGTTCAAGCTCTCGTCGCTCCAGGGCGGCAATTTCCTCTGCGCGGTCGGCACGCAGAATAGCGAGTCTCGCACCGCGTACCCAAATATATGCTACGATTGACACGATAAATTGGCTGAGCAATATTGGAGTCGCGATTCCAGGGAAGACTGTCTGTAACAGGTGGTGCAACTCTCCCGAACTGGGGAGGGAAGTCAAGACAAATAGCGTGAAAAGGGCATTGATCGCCGCTACCACGAAGACCCAGACGGGTGGGAGGAAGGAGACGGCGCACATCAACGACAGCACCAGTAGACTGAAAATAGGCAGGGCGCTCGTGTTTATCCCTCCGGGGGTCGTGACGATATTCATCGTTGGCCCAGTCATGATGCTGAGCAGGACCAAGATTCCTGCCAGATTGACCTGTCTCAGACGATTGAGCAGGAGTGCCAGGCAGAGGACGAAAAGGTTGGCCGTGAGAATTGCAATCAACAAAGAGTTCGACCCAGCAAACGCAGCCGGGAAGGAAATGAAAATGAGAAGGAACAGGACGATACTAATTTGACTGCCTGTACGTCCACGGCGAAACAGTTCCCTCTCTTGAAAAGGTGCCGTTTCGGCTGGCTGTGGGGGGGAGGTCAACCAGTACCACTTTGAGAGGAACCCGGTCGGCCTCCTCTCAGAAGTGGTTCGCCTAGACTGGGGAGCCGGTTCCGCGTCTCCTGGAACCCAAGAACGATCGTACATAAGGTGCTCCATTTCAATATGTTCTTCCCTCGTCTCGCTGTTTTCAACCCGTCGGGAGTGCCTGGAAAGCACGTCTCATGAACGCACGCCCTCTATTGAGGGATTGAAAAGCAGAAGCATACTCCCTCGTAGTATACCAAAAATGGTGAGAGGAAAGTCAATATAGGACTTTTAGGGTATTCCCGCTGCTTTCCTGGACATTGGCGTGCGAGATGCAAACATGGCTCGCACGGTGCCTTCGTGGTCTCCCCTCAGCTTCTTTGCTGGCCGACTGTGGAACTGGTGCCTGTGAGGCTGCGCCAGTTCAACTGAATACGCACGGTCCGCGCCAGGGAGAACACGCTGGCAAGATCGTCAACCAGGACACGGTCTTCGGTGACGGGTGCCATGACGGTGCGTACGGCCTGATAAAGATGCACCGCAGCGGGCGAAAGGCGATTGTGGACTTGCATGATATCAGTGGCCTGTGCGAGTGCGACAAGTTCTATCGCGAGCATAATATATGCCTGGTCAATCGCTCTCATCGTCATCAACGCGGAGTCCGTTCCCATGCTGACCACGTCCTGATTATCGGCATTCGTCGAGATGGAGTGGACACGGTGCGGGTAAGCCAGCGTTTGGCCCTGCGCCGCCGTTGATGTAGCGACAAATTGCAAACCTTGCAGTCCGAGAGTCAACCCCGGCGTCTTCATGTTGAGGAAGGCGGGCAGAAACCCGTTCACCTTCCTGTTGAAAAAAAAGTTCATGCGACGCTCGGTGAGCAGCATCAACTTCGCCAGATGGGCGCGCATTTGATCTGCGACCATGGCAATGTATTCGCCGTGGAAATGCCCCCCATGCCAGAATTGTCCCTGCTGCACATCGACCACCGGGTTGTCAGTGGTCGAGTTGATTTCGGTCTCCACAATGCGCCAGGATTGCATGAGCGAGTCCACCATCGGTCCCAGGATCTGAGGGATACAGCGCAACGAGTAGACCTCCTGAACTGCTCCGTCAATCCGATAGGTATCGTCGGTTATGCGGTGGCGTGACTGAAAGTCGTTCCGCCGCTTCGTTAAGCGCGAACCTCCAGTGAGATCGCGCAGCGCCCGTGCCACGGCCAACTGTCCAGGATGGGGCCGAAAGCTGTGAAAACGCTCGGCAATGCCGTCGTCAAAGCCCTCCACGAGCTCCAACGCCCACGCGCCGGTGCCTACTGCGAGCGACAGTATATGGTCGACCTCACTGCACATCAGTGCCGCAATCCCAGACATGAAGGAAGTTCCGTTGATTAAGGACAACCCCTCCTTTGGCTTGAGCACATACGGTACAATCCCAATGCGTGCCCAGGCTTCCTTTGCCTCGGTACGTTCCCCGTGAAACCACACCTGGCCTTCCCCGATCAGCCCAAGTGCGATGTGAGCCAGTTGCACCAGGTCCCCGCTCGTGCCAACCGCACCGTGCTCAGGGACGATTGGCACGAGACGGTGATTGATGGCTACTCGTAGCCGCTCCAGTAGTTCTACCGTAACCCCGGAGCGTCCCATGCACAAGGTGTTCAAGCGAACGAGCATCGCCGCAAGGACGTATTGGAGGGGAACCGGTTGCCCCATCCCCACGGCGTGGCTCCTTATGAGATTTCGTTGCAGGTCGGTTAGCTGCTCCTTGCCGACCAGGTGCGAGGCCATGGGTCCAAAACCCGTATTCAAACCGTAGACGACTGTCTTCTCTCGATGCTCGTCTAAAAACGCCTGTGCTCGTAACGCATTCGGGTGGACGCACTCCTCAAATACAACCTGTACGGTTTCGTCTTGAATAAGCTGAGAAACTTGGTTGACCGTAAGAAGATCTCCCGAGAGAGCTATTTCATGCATTCTACACCTCTATTTGCCGGGAAGCTTTCCGTTTTTCAACAGCGTGCGACGCTCGTCGGTCTTCGCCAGCACGGGTGCCTGCGAAGTACGGTTTGCTGTCGCCTCCTGGAAGGTGAAGGTCTGCGCGCAAGGAATGGGTTCATCAGATGGACAAGAACACTGCCTTTCACATACCTTGCGGCGCAGCAACACCCTACAACGAACATACTGCATCCAAGACCGTTGGGGCAAATCCTGGTGCCCCGCTGGCGAGCCGACCTCACTTTTCTGCTTTCGTATGGGCTTGACTGGTCGGCAGATTGTGTAACACACTGCCAACCAGTTCTGACGAGAGATGTTGGGTGAAGGACTTCACAGGCATCGCGCCATTTACGCTGCCCATCCGCCCTGAGGCACCGTCATGACTCCTGCCCCACAGCTGAAGCTCAAGCCGAAAGCCACCATCAACGCGTCCCCCTCAGGCCAGGGCTCTGGGTCAGCGAGCATGAGCGGAACCGAGCAACCGATGGTGTTGCCGTAATCGCGCAACACGCGGTAGGAAGAGGCGACGACCGGGCTTTGCGGCGATACTCCGAACTCTTGACAAAGGCCATCGAGAATCCGCTCGCTTCCCGTGTGCATCAGCAGACGTGTGGTATCTCTCAGGTCCTTCACCCTGTCCTGCTGTGCCAGCACTTGCGCCACAGTGGAGGTCGCATAGAAGGTTCCTCGGGGTGTCACATCTGGACTGAGGGTATACTCTCGCCGTGCACCTCTGACCACTGGGATGTCCGATCCCCCGTCTGGAACGGTTCCAAGCTCAGCGTCACAGGCAGTGGCGTTGGTCAGGTGAACGATGGGTCCGAACGACGGTCCAGGAGCATGAGCGCTCAGCAGCATCGCCACCGAGGCATCGCCAAACAAAAGACCATGCATCGCATTGACGGTTTGCTGCCTCTCTTGGGGAGATGATACTTGGCTAAAGTGGGCGTAGGTTCCAGGAAGAGGGGGAGAAAGGGGCGTGATGGCGTCCATAAAGCAAACGAGGACGTACTTGTCCGGTTGGCAGGTCAAAAACCAGCGGGCACAGTCCACAGCCTTCGCTATCGCCGAGCAACCCATATACTCAATACTGAGATTAGGGGTGTCACGACGAAGTTCTGGCATATGAACGAAGAGATCACACACGAGGCTGGGAAGCAGCCTGGAAGGGCTACTGGTCACGCCCAATACCAGCCCGATCCCCCCTGGATCGATACCAGCTTTCTCGATGGCTTCGCGAGCCGCTTGTGTAGCCAGGACACTGCCGGAAATAGCCAGTTCTGGTTCGGCTCCTTTGAAAAGGACAGCTGGATAATTGGCGAGTACAGAATGCCGCGAGTTCACGCCGAGGCGAGCCAGCATGTCTCGCAGTTTATCCGTGAAACGATTCTCCGCCGCTTCGAGCAGTTCCTGCGTCGTCCAATGTGGTGCAGGAAGCTGCGTGGCGATGGCACGTATGGCAGGTGTCATTGGTGATGGTGTCTGAGACATAAAACTCCTTGAAAAACGGAACGTGAGGCAACGTACAAATCGCGTGTAGAAAGAAAAGATGCTTCAGTTCGAACGGGGGAGGAGAGCGAGTGCATCGCCCATGACAGGCAAGATTCCCCTTCCCGAAGATGAGCAGAGGAAGCGTGTCAAGCGGGAAGCAGCGACCTTTCTTTCGACAAGCCTTTGTCGTGTCAATCCTTGCAAGAGGCGTTTGAGGTACCGGGTGCTGCGGGAAATACGGAAGGGTATGCCTGCTACTCCAACAGCGTGAACAGACGCAGAAGTTCAGTTGCCACGAACAAAGCTGGACTGGCAAGCGTAGAAGTCGCGTCCAGAACGCGCGAGCTCTGCCGCAGAAGGAGAGGAACTGTGAGTTCAAATAGCGTAATAGCAGAACCCGTATCCCTTTCAGCTATTCATCATAGTGTAAGAAAATGAGCTACGAGTTCCTATTCAATGTTGGACGGACCATTGTGCGCCCTCTTGCAAAGGAAGACACAGTGCTGAGTCATAGCACGATCTCATCGTCTTCTCTTCAGCATGTACGAAAGATAGAGGTCACACGCTTCTCTTTGACACAGTCAATTGTACCATAATGTATTGCTAAGTTTCAATATGTGTCATTTGTCTTTAACGGCGCATTTCTGCCATGATTCATGCCCACGATAGGTTTGAGAAGGGCATCGAGATGATTTTTGATGACAATTTCTGTCTCATAAAGTGCGTGAATCATTGTAGCTCATCTATTTGGCATCGCTCGCAAAAGTGCCAAAGGCCGGATATGGCACGGCTTGTTTCTGGTTGTCCTTCGTCGTCCTTTTCGTGCTCAAAAAGCCCGTGTTTTATTTGGTGGTGTTCGTTAGTATTTGTATTCGGTTGTGGAGGTTGCTGTAGTTGTATGGGATACCCACATCGTAACTGGGTCAAGGCCAGCACATCGTATCCCAAGCTGGCTGAGAAAATACGCTCCAAACACCGCACGCTCGAGCTACGATGTCCTAGCACTCTCCAGGTTACGATGTGGGCTCTCCCCAACTTGTGATGATTCTGGTCCTACGCAATGGTTGTGCTTGAACGAAAGAAGCTGCCAGAGCCAAGTGGGAATGACTCCTCTCATGGAAAACACCCTGAATCATCAAAAGCTAGGGAGAGTCACGATGTGGGTACCCCATACACTGTAGTTGCTGTACTCTTTTATTATGTCTTGCTCGGGCAATGGCAAGTTATTAGCGCTCTGCGTGCTAAAGGACTGATGTGATATGAGTTGTTTCTGACTGTCCCTTATGATGTTCGACAAATATTATCTTTAGTTCTTTTGGATATGTCAATTAGGGTGGTGCAAGTTCACGGTTCCTATTGCTGCCAAGTTTCTAGTATTCTCTTCGCTGCCGTTTAATGTATGTATTGTGCATTACAAGAAGCACCTTGATGATGCCAATCGGCCTGGGGAGGTGGTTTAGGTGTTCTTGTTGTTAATTTGAGCAAGATACCTTGCGGCTGGTTTATATTAAATAGTATTGGTTGTAGTTGCTTGTATGAAATTAGTGTGGTTTGGTGTTGACGGATAACCCTTGTTGTGTTACTATATAGTTGGATCGCATGAATTGTATTAACTCAATTGAAATTGGGTTGGTGGTGTGTTAGTATTTGATATGTAGCTATGATTACATAAATTTTAGGAAAGTGAGGTATGTTCATGACGATTGAGCAGTATCGTATACAGCTCGCTTGGCCTGCTGCTAAATTGGCTAGGGAAGCAGGTATATCGGCACAAACTCTTGCACGTATGGAGGAGGGCAAGCCTGTTCAACTCTACACTGTGGCTGCTGTTGCTAAGGCACTCAGTGAGGCTTTAGGAAAGCGGATTTCGATAGATGATCTTGAGGGTGTCAACGTTGTTGATAGATAGAAGTTGTCTATGAGAGGATGAAACGCTGAAGTCTGGTAAACCTCAGCGTTTCGGGTTTGTTCTAGCTGGCGCAAATTTGCGGTCATGTACCAGCTACAACTTGATTTATTGTCATGTAGTCCAGCTTGGTAAGGGCTGTTTGCGTGACTGCATGACTATTAGGACTGCTAGGTCCTGCTCATAGCGTACCATTACTGGGCCTAGCTGTCAAGCTCATTTGTTCTGTTTTGACGGTCTAGGCTCTCTTTGTGCCTGGAACCAGCAGTTCTAGCAGTTTCTTATGGCAAAGCCATGAGAGCGAGGAGGGAACATGAAGAGACGTGTGAAGCAGCGTCGAGAACGCAGTGAGGTCCCTGATCGCTATGCTCACCGCGTTCGTCAGTTTCAGCGTTCGTGTGACAGCTGTAGCTGTGTCCTTCGTCGAACGCATGATTATGTCCAATACGGCAATTTATGTTGGTTTTGCTGGCGGTACAATCAGCGGTGTTTTGTGGTCGTGGCAAGTCAGGAGGTTGCCTATGAATACGATGCGTGATGGGATTTGGCTGACTGTGGTCTTCGTGCTCGTTCTGTTGTGGGTAATCTCTGTTTTGCCACACATACCGGTGCTTTTGTAGAGGTCGTCTGTGGAAATGGTAAAGCTGGAAAAGATGCTGGCTTGTGTGGTTGCTCACACGTGCCAGCGGACGAGAACGTCTGGCAAGCCATGAGTGGTAGCATTGCTCGGCTCTCCTTCCCATTATCGGGCAGGAGGCCGAGCGCGTCAAGTTCAGCAAAGGAGACAGGCCTATGGTGAGACACGAGGACTCTCATGTGTCTTTGATGGCTCTTGATCAGTATATGCGACAGCTGAAAGGTACGTGCCCATTGACCGATGAGGAAGAGAAACGACTGGTGCAGTGTGTTGAGCGTGGGAGGGCGGAGGCCTCTCAGGCGTGGCCTGATAAGCGGGTCCTTGAGGAGGCGAAACAGGCACGTGATTGCTTGATCGAAGGGTTCCTGCGCCTGGTGGTGTGTATTGCTCGTCAGTATGTGGGGGTCTGTCGAGGAATGGACTTGCTGGATTTAGTCCAGGAGGGCAATGAGGGATTGCTCAAGGCGATAGACAGACACCAGAGCGGGAAGGGGTACCCTCTGGTTGTGTTTGTTAGCCGGTATGTTCGTGGAGCCATACTGACGGCTCTCTATCGGCGAGATGGGATGGTTCGCATTGATGGCGTGACACTTCAAACATTACGGCAATTGCGGTTAGCAGAAGGTCGGTTAGTGGTAGCGCTTGGGCGTGAACCGCATATTCAAGAGATTGCTTCTGAGATGGGAATAGGAGTGGACAAGGTTGTTGATCTGCTTGAGGTGCGCGAGCGGAAGCAGGTTGCGAGTTTGCAGGGGATACTGGCCCAGGCGCGGGATGAGGACGAGTGTCACTTTGTGAGCCTGTTTGCTGATGCAGTAGCAGCTGATACAGCACGTCAACAGAAGCTTGAGGAAATGTTGCAGGATGCGTTAGAGACGGCGTTGACGCAGCGTCAGCGAGAAGTGGTGCAGTTGCGGTACGGGTTGGAAGCGGATAACCAAAGAGGTCGGAGTCAACAGGAGGTCGCTGCCCGTCTTGGGGTAACGCGTGAGGGTGTGCGGAATATCGAGCATTCTGCAAAGGGGCGGTTATCGGCTCTCTTGCGTCCGGTGATGCAATGCGGACAGGTGTCTTATGCGGTACGACACACGCGCCATGATGAGCATTACACGGCAAAAGAGGCGATGCAACGCCTGGGGATGGCTTCCACAACCTTCTATCGGCAGGTGTACCGGGGGGTCATTCCAGGGATACGTGCTGAGGGCAGAAAAGATGTGTGGGTGTTTTCTCAGGAGGTCATAGACCGATTAGCGCGAGGTGATTGTCTTGAGCATGTCTCGTAGGGTGATCTTATGGCTTGCCATGAGCGAACGGGCGGTGGTACCGGCTCCCGCTCTGGTGGCCGTGGTACCTGCTGCACCACCAACACACATCGTTAGCAAGGGTGGGGTCGGGTACTCTCTTCACGGTTTGTACCTGCTAACGATGGGTGTGAAGGGTGGTCGGGTGGTGTTGCAGTCGGCACCCGTCAGGGACGCGGCGGGGTCCCCTTTGGGGTGCCGCGTTTGCCGACTGCAACCAGTCCAGCGTGGGCGCGGAGCAAGTAACACGCGCCCCTAGAACTACTGAGCGAGAAAGCGAGGACGCCTATGGATACGAAAACTTCACCGCTGGTCGTGGGGCGTGGGGTGGATACCCTCGTGCTCAACGTGTACTTCCGTGATGGGCAACACAAGCCCTGTAAACGGGAAATCCCGCATGAACTCAAGGAACAGCTCGATGCTTGGAAGCAAGCGGCCATTGTCGAGGAAGAACCGATACCCGTTCCACTCTCCTTCGAGGGCGTGAACCTGCACATGTACCCCAACGGGGCCGGCAAAGGCCAGTGGCGCTGGTTGCTGCGCTGTGAGAGCTTCAACCTGCTGATCTCTATGGGACGCCTCAACTGCGTGGCGCAAGTGCGCTTCTCGTCTGAGTTCTTGTGGTCGTGCCGTGGGGTAGATGACGCTATTGTCCGAGTAGAAGAATTCCTGGTGCATCACTTCTTGCAGGAATGT